>Ga0154403_166_pt1 | contig 44744 bp, 46 predicted proteins | sample RifGroB2_FD_115907 | JGI IMG/M metagenome (GOLD analysis project Ga0154403, IMG submission 115907) | Nitrospirae bacterium GWB2_47_37
ATGAATTGCTTGCCCGTATCCGCGATATTCGTTCATCTGAAAAGGTCTTCTGGCGCAAGGTGCTGGATATTTACGCAACCAGCATTGACTATTCGCCAAACGCTAAAATATCCAAAGAATTTTTCAAGGTCATTCAGAATAAAATGCACTGGGCGGCGCATGGACATACAGCAGCAGAAGTCATTGATAAGCGGGCTGATTCGACACTGCCTAATATGGGGCTTACCTCTTGGCAGGGCGATAAACCGAGGAAAGATGATGTTGTCATAGCTAAAAATTACTTAAACGAAAAAGAGCTGAATCTGCTTAACCGCATTGTTACCGCCTATCTTGAATTTGCAGAGCTTCAGGCATTGGAGCAAAAGCCCATGTACATGAAAGACTGGATAGCCAAACTCGATGACTTTCTCAAACTCAGCGGGAGACAGCTTCTGACTCATGCCGGGAAAATCAGCCATGACGATGCTGTTACAAAGGCCATTGCTGAATATGAAAAGTTCCGGCAAGCGCATTTAAATGAACCTTCCCCTGTAGAGAGACATTTCATTGAAGCGATAAGAGAGGTAAAGGGAATTGAAAAGGCAGTAAGGAAGGGCAAGAAAAAGGGCGGAAGTGAATCGGTAACAAAATGTAACCGGTTGAAGGATGATGTCGAGGCGAAGAAATGAAACTCAAATTCGACAGCGGCCTCGAATACCAACTTGAGGCCATAAAGAGCGTAACCGACCTGTTTGACGGACTGCCGCAGGCGCAGGGCGGACTATCAATCAAATTGAGCACAGAAATGCTTGCTACAGGCATGGAGTTTAACGAACTCGGTATCGGCAACAATCTGATGCTCTCCCATGAACAGCTTTTGAAAAACCTGCATTCTGTTCAATCCCGCAATCAAGTGCCGAAGTCACGCGCCTTGTTTGAAACGGAGAATTATACCTTCCCTAACTTCTCAGTTGAGATGGAAACCGGCACGGGGAAAACCTATGTGTATCTGCGCACTATTTTTGAACTGAACAAACTCTACGGCTTCAAGAAATTCATTATCGTTGTGCCGTCGGTAGCAATCCGCGAGGGCGTTACTACCTCCATCAAACTTATGAAAGAGCACTTCAAGGGGCTTTATGACAGTGTGGCGTTTGATAATTTTGTCTACCAGTCAAAGGATTTAAGCCGAGTCCGCCAGTTTGCGGTGAATAACGAAGTGCAGATCATGGTGATTAACATTCAGGCGTTTCAGAAAGATGCCGAGAAGACCGGCAATGTCATTCATCAGGAACAGGACAAGATGTCAGGCCGCCGTCCTATTGAATATGTGCAGGATACAAACCCGATACTGATTATAGACGAGCCGCAGAGCGTGGACAATACGCCCAAGTCTCAAAAGGCCATTGGCAACTTAAACCCACTGTTTGCCCTGCGTTATTCAGCGACCCATACAAACCCGTATAACCTCTTGTATCAGCTTGACCCTATCCGAGCTTATGATATGCGGATTGTGAAGCAGATAGAGGTTGTAGACGCAAGCGGAGGGCAGGATTTCAATCAGACTATGGTACGTCTGGACGCAGTGGGCTACTGGCCGAAGACAGCTAAAACACCCCAGGCAAAAGTGACCATATTTGAAGATACGCCAAACGGCCCTCGTGAAAAGCAGAAGAAGGTAAAGCACGGAACGGATTTGGCACAGCAGACCAACAGGCCGGATTATGAAGGTTATCTCATTACCAATATAAACGCCGAACCGGGCAATGAATACATCGAGTTTCAGAACGGAACTGTAATTGAACTCGCGCAGGAATCTGGGGGCATGAATGACGAGCGGTTGAAAAGCCAGCTCCGCCAGACCATTGAACAGCACTTTGCCAAAGAGAAGAAACTAAAAGGCAAGGGCATCAAAGTTCTTTCGCTATTCTTTATAGACCATGTGAAAAGCTACCGCAATTATGACGATGACGGCATTAGGCAGAAGGGAAAACTTGCCGCTTGGTTTGAAGAACTGTACGCTGAAATAGGCAATATGCCCATGTATAAAGGGTTGATCCCCCATAGTGCCGACTCTGTGCATGACGGCTATTTTTCGGCGGACAAAAAGAAAGGCAAGGTGGTAGAAGAACTGGACACCAGCGGCGGCACGGCAAAGGACGATGAGACATACGAATTAATTATGAAGGACAAGGAACGCCTGCTGAATGCAGAGGAGCCATTGAGGTTTATTTTCAGCCATTCCGCCCTTCGTGAAGGCTGGGATAACCCTAATGTATTTCAGATTTGCACCCTGCGGGAAATGGGAACTGACCGGGAACGCCGCCAGACCATAGGCCGCGGCTTGCGCCTGCCGGTGAATCAGGACGGCGACAGGATATATGACGATCAGGTTAACAGACTTACAGTGATTGCCAATGAGTCCTTTGAAAACTTTGCGCGGGGCCTGCAGTCGGATATTGAAACAGCGATTGATCCAAACGGTGGTTTCAAATTCGGACGTGTTCCACAAATTGCCTTTACTCCTCTGCTCAATGCAGCCGGTACGGAGTATCTCACGCAGGACGAATCAAAAGCGCTCTGGACACATATTCAGCAACAGGGTGTCATTGATACGAACGGTGACTTTACTACGGCATTCAAGCCGGACGTTGCCGGATTTTCCTTGAATCTTCCCTCTGAATTTACAGGAATTGACGAAGCAGTCATCAGCCGCATAAAGAAATTCCTGCCACGTGATTTTGTCAAAGATGCCCGCAAACGGCAACCGGTTTCATACAATAAACGGATTGAGCTTAACCCGGACTTCAAAATTCTATGGGACAAAATCAGCCAGAAAACCCGCTATTCAGTGGAGTTTAAGACTGAGGAACTGGTAAAGCTTGCTGCTGATAAAATCAATAAAATGGCAGAAGTAAAGAAAGTGCAGATTGAAATCACCAGGCGCGACCTTGAAATAAAAGAATCTGGTATCGAAGGCGGAAAAATAACCAGCAACCGGACCTATATCGTAAGCAATGAGCAGCCGTTGCCTGACATGCTGGCGTTTCTCCAACGGGAAACAGAACTGACGCGAGGCACGCTGGCGGAGATTATTAAACAAGCTGGACGCATGAAAGATTTTACAGTCAATCCAGTGATGTTCATGTCAGAAGCCGCAAAACTCATCAATAGGGCCTTGCATGAGCTGATTATTGACGGCATTAAATACGAGCCGATAGCCGGTCAATTCTATGAAATGCGTCTTTTTGAACAAGAGGAAGTGCAAGAGTATTTAAACAGGCTCTATACAGTTACAAGCATGGACAACAGGACGCCCTATGATTATATTGCCTATGAATCGAATACAGAAGAAGAAGTTGCAAAACTTCTGGACGCTGACGATAGAGTGCAGTTTTTCTGCAAACTACCGCGATGGTTCAAGGTTGCCACACCACTTGGTGACTATAACCCCGACTGGGCAGTAGTCGTTGAGAATAGCCATAAACTTTATTTGGTACGCGAAACGAAAAGTACACTTGACCGAGACAAGCGGCGTGAAACTGAAAACAAAAAGGTTGACTGCGGTAAGGCTCACTTCACGGCGCTTGGGGTCAACTTTAAGGATGCGACAAGCATTTATGAAGTACTTCAGGCATGACATGAAAAGGGGATAGGCTACCTTAGACAAAAAGACGCTTGGCCGTGGCTTGCTGAAGCAGAAGATAGAAACCAAAGAGTTGTTTACTATAAAATGGAAGCTGATTTAAGGATGTTTCCAATATTTTGCCCTACAAGGCTAAATATTGGGAAAGTGGTTTAATATGTTTTAGAATCAGGTAGATAAAAATGGATGATTAGATTTTTTAAGACCGCTGAGAGGGTGAACAATGAAAGAGAACTCGCTTGCTGTATTTGAAGATTACAAAATCCGCAGAGTATATGATGAGGAATCTGAAACATGGTATTTTTCGGTAGTGGATATTATTCAGGTGTTGATTCAGCAGCCTGATTATCAAGCCGCAAGAAATTATTGGAAGGTATTGAAAAACCGCTTGAATAAAGAAGGAAGTGAAACGGTTACAAAATGTAACCGGTTGAAGATGGTCGCGGAAGACGGTAAAATGCGCTTTACCGATGTGGCTGATCCTGAAACGCTTCTACGCCTTATACAGTCTGTTCCAAGTCCTAAGGCAGAGCCGATCAAGCTCTGGTTGGCTAAAGTGGGTTATGAACGGTTGCAGGATATGAGCGATCCGGCGCGGTCTTTAGATAGGGCGCGTGAATACTGGCAGCAGCACGGCAGAAGCGAAAAGTGGATTCAGCAGCGGATGATGGGGCAGGAAACTCGCAATAAGCTGACCGACTACTGGCAAGATCACGAGATAACGAAGGAAGAGGAGTATGCTATTCTGACCAATATTATCCATCAGGAATGGACGGGCGTATCGGTAAAAAAGCACAAGGAATTAAAGGGACTTAAAAACCAGAATCTCAGAGACCATATGAGCGAGGCAGAACTAATCTTTACGGCCCTTGCCGAACTTTCAACCCGCCAAATAGCAGAGAGTGTGAACGCAACCGGCATGGATGAAAACAAAGAAGCAGGGGAAAAAGGCGGAGGTATCGCCAGAAAAGCAAGGCGAGAACTGGAAGCAAAAACAGGGAGGAAGGTAGTTACCGGAGAGAGCTTCCTTCCGCCGTCTTCAAAAAAAGAATTGCCGAAAAAGTAAACATATATGGACAAAAAACAGAAACTTGAACTCACATGGATAGGGAAGGATGAGCAGCCGAGGCTGGAGCCGAGGATATTGATTGAAGACCCAGAGAGATCTTACTGGGACAAAAACTCAAGACAGTATCATCCCGACTTTGTAGCTGAAACAAAGGACAACATATACCTGATAGAGACAAAGAAAGAGGGGGATATTGAAACCTCTGATGTTCAGGAGAAGGCAATAGCTGCCATCAAGTACTGCAACTACGCCACTGAATTTACCACACAAAACAGCGGCAAACCGTGGAAGTATATTTTGATCCCGCATAATGCAGTGCAGGCAAATATGAGTTTTGAGGCATTGACGAGGAAATACGAGGCTGTAAATTGAGACTGTCCCCGAAACAAAGCCTTTATAATTTCATTTTATAAAGACGCACGACAGGAAAGTTGAAACGATCATTATTATCTTGCCGAAATTTTTGAACGCAAGGACGATTGTTACAACAATGTCATTTTTAAGGATTCAGATTTGACTTTCAGGCCGGACGGGTATAATAATATAAAAAATTCAAATTGATGCGGGGGGCGCGCATGAGAATAAAAATCCTGCTTGTTATGACTTTCCTGTTGGTGTATGTACCGTATGCAGCGGCTGCCGATAAGGTCTCGCCGGCCGTAATCGAACTATATCAGCAGACCCGTAACGAAGTCGAAAGCCTGTCTAAAACTAAAGTCGGCACATACGCTAAAGATGTGCTCGATGAAGCCCGTAAGAGCCTTTTTAAGGCGCAGGAAGGGCTTGCCGCCAAAAACGAAAAAGGCGTCAAGGAGGCTGTTGAGAAGGCCCAAATGGAAATGGTTCTTGCAGGGGTGAAGGCCGAGGAGAGGGAGGCAACCGAAAAAACAGGAATGACAAGGGCGAAGGTAAAAATGCTGGAGCAGAAGCTTGCGGACCTTCTTGGAGAGAAAGGGGGACAGAGATGAATAGATTTTTGATTTTTGCTTTTGTTATCCTCGCGCTGATATTCGTTCAAAAAGGTTTTGCCGCCGATAAGTCGGAGATCAGTTCCCAGATCAATAAGGTAAAAGCCTCAATAGAGAAACTCAAATCCGAGGTATCCGATACCGCGACATTGGCCGAGGATATTTTGAAGGCTCAACATTATATCAAGCTTGCCGAGGATGAATTAAATAAAAATATTTCCCTGATCGGAAGCATAACAGGCAGTGTGAAAAGCGAAGCCGTGCCGACCATAACTCATTATATTTCGTTATCGGAACTTACTATTGCGGTCGTCAAATCCAAGATGGAAAAAATGAAGCAGGAGAATGAAAATTCCGGGTTGGCGAAGCTTATACCTGAGCTTGAAACTAAAATTAAGACGGTCGAGGATAAGAATGCCGAGATAAAGAGATTAAGGGGAATAATAGAGAAACCTAAAGAGGAGAACGATCAACTTGCGAAGGAGATCGCAACGCTGAAAAGCGATAAGACAAATCTGACCGCTCAGGTTGAGACGTTGAGCGGCGCTGTTGCGTCGCTTAAAAAAGATATGTCCGAGAAGCTTAAGGCATGCGAACATATTTCGATAGAAAACAAAAGCCTCAAAGAACAATTGAAAACGGTCGAGGCGCAAAAGGGCGCGGATATTACAGAAATGAAGGAACAGTTGAATCGGTTGACCAAGCTGAGAGATCTGTTATGGGAAACCGGTAAAGGCGGGTTTATAAGCAGGATTTCCGAAAAGGATATTACCTTGATTCTGCCCCGGGCCTATTTTATTAAAAATACACCGAAGGGGGCAGGTCTCTCTCCTGAAGCCGAAAGGAATATACACTGGCTTTCTTCCGTGATGAACAAATTTTCCGAATATAAGGTGATTGTAAAGGTTTTCGGTTTCGGACTGCCGGCAAAAAACGAAAATATTAAGGCGACCGAACATATGGCGAAATTGATAAAAGCATCTCTTGTTGAAAAAGGGGTAAACGCTTCATCCATAGAAGCCATAGGGGCGGGAGATGCCAAGCCGATTTTTTCACAGAAGGCCGTGGAGGAGAACAGACGGGTAGAAATATCGTTTGTATACTAACTTTCAGAAATTACTCAATGGTTGAGTAATTGCAAAATCGCCGTCAGTTATCTTCCAGCCCGTGTTTTTTGAGCTTGCGCCAGAGCGACACCCTGTCTATTCCGAGTATCTGAGCCGCAAGGCTCTTGTTGCCTCCGGCCTCGCTTAATACCCATTTTATGTAAGCAGTCTCCTGCTCTTCGAGGGAAGGGATTTTGCCTTCTTTCTTCCTGAAAGTCCTTATGCTTAATTCACGCAGGTCTTCGGGCAGGTGGCCCGATTCGATTGTGTTGCCGTTTGAAAGTGCTACGCCCCTCTCTATGATATTCTCAAGCTCCCTCACGTTGCCGGGGAAATCATAATTCATCAACAGAGCTATCACGTCCTGAGATATTTCATTAAGATCCTTTTTCATTATTGCCGTGTATTTTTTTAAAAAGTAATAGCTTAAAAGCGGTATGTCATCTTTTCTTTCGGACAGCGGCGGGATACGCAGCGAGACCACATTGAGCCTGAAATAGAGGTCCTGCCTGAAGTGTTTGCTCTTGATGGCGTCCTGAATATCCCTGTTTGTGGCGGCTATGAACCTCACGTCGATTTTTACCGGCTCCGTGGCTCCGACCCTCAGCACTTCCCTCTCCTGAATAACCCTCAATAGCTTTACCTGCATGGAGGGCGGCATTTCGGTTATCTCATCGAGGAACAGCGTTCCGCCGGAGGCCGTTTCTATCAACCCTTTTTTCATCTCGGTCGCGCCGGTGAACGCCCCTTTTTCGTGCCCGAACAATTCGTTGCCCAATAGTTCTTCGGTAAAGGCGCCGCAGTTTATCGCGAAGAAAGGCCCTCCTGAGCGCTTGCTGTTGAAGTGTATGTATCTCGCGAACAACTCCTTGCCTGTTCCGCTCTCCCCGTTTATCAGGACATTGCAGTCAGTGGGCGCGATCTGTTTTGCCGTATCGAGAAGTCCCTGCATGCTGCTGTCCTGCGTGATTATCCTGACTTTGCCCTGATATTTTTCTATCTGCTCCCTGAGGCTTGTATTTTCTTTTTTGAGCCTTACCTTTTCGGTCGCTTCTTTTACGACCTTTCTCACTTCGTCCAGTTTAAAAGGCTTGGCGATATAATAAAAGGCCCCGTGTTTCATAGCGTTTACTGCGGATTCGAGGGTAGCGTAGCCCGTTATCATTATCACCTCCGCGTCGGGATGAAGTTCGCGGCATTTTTTCAGTATCTGCATGCCGTCCACCTTCTCCATCCGCAGGTCGGTAAGCACTACGTCGAAGTATTGCTCTTCGAGGTGTTTCAGGGCGTTCTGCCCGCTTTGAGTGGCTGTTACGTTATAGCCTTCTTTTTTTATCACATGTTCCAGATTTTTGAGGGCGATCTTTTCGTCGTCAACGATTAATATCTTTGGGTTATTGTTCATCTATTACTCCTTTTAAACTGTTCAAACCGTTTAAACCGCTTAAACGGTTCCTTATAATCGGCAGCCGTATCAAAAAAGTCGTTCCCTTTCCGGGTTCGCTGACGACTGCTATGCAGCCGTCATGCTCTTCTATTATTTCGTGTACGATGAACATTCCGAGTCCGGAGCCCTTGCCCACGTCCTTTGTGGTGAAAAACGGATCGAATATCTTTGAGAGAAACTCCTGCGGTATTCCCCCGCCCGTATCTTTTATCTCGATATCCACGGTATCTTCTTCGAGGGTGCATTTGCCCCGGTATTTCATGTAATTATATATTCCGGTTTCGTCCTCGGCCTTGTCTATCGCTTTATGCGTGTGCGCCTTTATGAAAATATTCCCTTCTCCTTCTATCGATTCGAGGGCGTTTTTAATGAGGTTCAGGAGCGCCTGCTGAATACGCTGCTTATCCGCGAATATCACGATGTCTCCGGGTATATCGAGGCTTATTCCTATGCTTGTTGGAACCTGACCCTTGACGAATCTGATCGTTTCCTCAAAGAGTTTGTTCAGGGGCGTTATTTCTTTTTTGAATTCCTTTTCCCGCGAGAATTCAAGGAGTGAACGGACTATGTTTCGGGCTCTTTCCGTCTGCCCCTCTATCTGCGACAACAGTTCTTTTTTCTGTTCATTGTCCATTGTTTCGATCTCTTCTTTAAGTATTTCGGTGGATGTGGATATGTTCGATATCGGATTGTTCAGCTCATGCGCCACGCCCGAAAGGAGCGTTCCGAGCGACGCCAGTTTTTCGGATTGTATGAGATGCCTCTGACGCATCTCCAGTTCCTTAAGCATTTTGTTAAGGGCGTTTGCAAGGGAAACGATCTCCCTGTCTTTTGAGTTTATCTGTATGCTTTCGAATTTTCCGTCCGCGATTATCTCCATGCTGTTTTCAAGCAGCTTAAGCGGTCTTACTACCACTTTGGAGAGGGCCTGACCCAGCCCGGCGCCGATGAGAGAAAGGACTATGATCGAAAACACGAGAATGCTCTGGGAGTTATACAGCATTGTTTGAAGATTGTGTCGCTCCGTTTTTGAAATATCTTCGGCATCAGTGATTATGTCTTTGCCTGTTTGCCGTATCTTGCCGGCCAATATCGCTTTTTGACCATGCGGCAAGGCGTATTGCTCCATAAGTTCCCTATATTTCTTCAAGTCTGTTCTCAATGCCGTTATTTGCTGCGGGGCGGCAAGGGTTTCGAAGCCTTTGATGTTTTTCTCGAGCAATTCCTGCGCCTTGGTTACATACCTGATATTTTCGTAGTAGTCGTCCTCTTTTTCGTAAAGGAAGTAATTTTTTTCGAAGCGCCTGATCTCGAGGGTCGTGTCGAAGAATTCGGATATGACCTCTCCGAACATGATCTTCTTTTCCATAAACCGGAGTTCCACGAATGAAAATATCGATAGTCCGACGATTATGCCCACTATTATGTAGTAACCGAATGTGATCTTTTGCCTTATGCTCGGCCGGTATTTGAACATGTCTCATTATATCAATCCTATATTGCAAAAAGCAACATCACCTGCTTTGGATGCAACGGTTGGAATAATACGCAGCCAAGGCATTGAAGGCACGGCTCTTAAAGCCTTCAATAATGCAAAGCGCAAATCCGCAATCAAGGCATGGAAGGCACGGCTTCAAAGCCTTTACAAGTGCATGGTTATGTTCAGAGCATAGATAATCAGCGAATTTTCCAATAAGAAAGCATCGATGCGGATGACGGGAAAGCGTATGTTAGTTAAATATTTCGCCGGTAAAGTCTTTTCCGCCATACCTTCCATGCCTTCAGCCAAAACTTATCAATGGGATGTGAGGCGTGCTGAAAAAGCCTTTACTCATATGTAATATCATAACAACATTTTCTTTCTGATGAGCTACAACATTGCTTTCTTATTCAATGAGACAAAGGTAATCTCCGGATTGCACCGGCAACTACACTTAGTAAAGGTTTTTGAAGTATGCCTTACATCCCACTGGCGTCAATAATAAATCTCAAATAACTCAGTTGCAATTTGCAACAAAAAGCGGTTTTTGGTCGATTTTGTGCAACGGGATAAATTCATTGTAAATCAATAGGTTGCATGAAACCTGTTTGCCGGCATGAAAGATGATATTAGGAAAGATAAAAAACATACAAGGAGGATTTGGATTATGGGTTCGTTTGCAAAAAAGCTGGAGAAGATATTCACGGCCGTGACTTTTGCCGAGGCCGGAGAATTCGACACCGCAAGGCAGATCATGAACGAGCGGGAAACGCCGGTGGAGACCAAGGATTCGAGAACAAAGGACTCGAATGTCGCGCTTCGCGGTTCCGGACTGACCGCGGATTCGGCGGCGTAAGGAAGCGTTTCTATGGGCAGACTCTCAAAAAGAATCGAAGACCTGATGTCTGCGGTTTCCTTTGCGGAGGAGGGAGAGTTCGATACCGCAAGGCAGATCCTTAAGGAAGATAGAAGGGTTCTAATGGCGGTAAAGAAGGGACAGATCGAAAGGAAGACCCTGAAGTATGCCCTCAACACCTGCAAGAGGATCGGGGCGCATCTCGATATCCTTTATGTCGCGGAAGACGGAGCCGACGGCTCGGCGGATCCGGTTATAACGGGGTTTTGTTCGGACATTGAGAAGGAGGGAGTACGCTGCGAGGTGATATCGAGGAGCGGATGCCTGAAGGAGCGGGTCGTGGAATATACGAATTCCCGAAAGGATATTCTCTTTGTCGTCATAGAATCAGCCGGGGATCTCGATGTCGGCTGCGGCAAGGGCAAAAGGCTTTCGGATTCGTGGGACAACCTGAAATGTCCTTTGGTAGTGGTAGGGGCATAAAACTAAAAAATAAAACAATGCAAGGAGGAAGTATAGGTATGGGCGGTTACAAAAAAAAGAAACCCTATGCAAGCCTTATAATCATGGGGATTGTCTCGACAGCGCTGTATGTGGCGCTGCTGCTTAATCAGGATATTATCAACAATACATTCGGGAAGGGCGGCATGTACGCGTTTTTTCCGATTATAACCGCGTTTGTTTTCTCATACTTTCACGGCGCTTTCACAGGAAGCTTCTGGACGGTAATGGGAGTAGAGGCTAAAAAGAAAAAGGAGGTCAAATAATTATGCAGGATGTAGTTTCTCAGGTATCCAATTTCATAGACCTTAACTGGGTGAATATGACCTATCTTTTTCTGGTAGGATTTGTAGGAGGATTGGTAAGCGGTTTTATAGGCTCGGGCGGCGCGTTCGTGCTTACACCGGGAATGATGAGCCTTGGCGTTCCGGGGCTTGTGGCGGTTGCGAGTAATATGTGCCATAAGTTTCCAAAAGCTCTCGTAGGTTCGCTTAAGCGCGCCAAATACGGGCAGGTTGATGTTAAATTAGGCATAGTGCTCGGAATTTCCGCAGAGGCCGGCGTCCTCTATGGAGCGCACATTCAAGAAAACATTAAGAAGGCATTCGGAGACGCGGGCTCGAACCTTTATGTCAGCGTTGCCTTTGTAGTAATTCTTGCTGTGGTCGGCGGTTTTGTCTTGATGGATGCATGGAAGACATATAAGTCGGGAACAACGGATGCCGAAGAAAAAGTCACAAAGTTAGCGAAATGGGTTCAGTCCATTAACATACCGGGCACGATGGTTTATTTCAAGAGCCTTAACGCAAGGATTTCCGTTTTATTCACCATCCCTCTCGGTTTTGCAACCGGCATGCTCGCGGCAACGATCGCGGTGGGCGGGTTTATCGGCGTTCCCGCGATGATATATGTGCTCGGCGCTCCGAGCCTTATGGCTTCCGCGACAGAGCTTGTTATCGCGTTCGTCATGGGTCTCGGCGGTTCTTTCAAATACGCAATGAGCGGCCTTGTGGATATAAGGCTTGCAATGATAATCCTCGCCGGTTCCCTTTTCGGGATTCAGCTCGGCGCGATCGGAACTACTTATGTGAAGCCCTTTATGATAAAGATGGTCATGGGCGTTATTATGGTAACGGTCCTTTTCAGCCGCGCGCTTATGGTGCCTGTTTATATGTCGCAGCTCGGACTTATAAGCGAGATTGGAGATACTGTTGTAAAGGCTTTGAAGAGCACGAGCTTTGCCATAATGATATTCGCTTTGGCGCTCGGAGCGTTTATAGTCCTTAAGGCGATGTGGCAGGGACGCCGCGAGGAGAAATTAGCCGCGCAGGAAGCCGTAAGTCATGGTAAAATTTAAATAATGGGCAAAGCACGGAAGGGGAGGTATAAGAAAATGCTCACGGCAATAGACGGTTCGGAATCCGGATTTCACGCATTAAAGGAATCATTTAAGCTCGCCTCTAACGAGAAAAGCTGGATTACGGTAACCTGCGTTGTCCCCTCTTATGAAGGCGATCTCGATACGGTCGCCCTCGGCTCCGTCATGGATTCCATAAGAAAGCCGTGCGAGCAGGCGCTTGAAGAGGCAAAGAGAATAGCCAAGTCCGAAGGCGCTTTGATAAAGACGGTTTGCGAGGAAGGCGAGCCTTACGAAAGGATCATCGATCTCTCGGAGGAAGAAAACGCCGAACTCATTATAATGGGAAGGCGCGGTATGAGCCGGCTCGAAAGGGCTCTCATGGGAAGCGTTACTGCCCGCGTCATCGGACACAGCCGGAGGGACGTGCTTATCGTGCCGAGGGACGCGTCGATAGGCTGGAATAAAATCCTTATAACCACCGACGGTTCGAAATACAGCAAGGCCGCGACAGAGAGGGCCATAGATTTCGCCGCAGCGTATGGAGGCGAAATCAAAATCCTCTCCATAGTCGATGTGCCTGCGGAATTCTACGGGGAAGCCCCCGATGCCGTCGAGGATTTGGTCAATAAGGCAAAATCATACGTGGAGGATGTAAAGAAACAGGCCGAAGCCGCCGGAGTAAAGGCGGAGACCCTCGTAAGAGAGGGCGAGAGTTACAGGATGATACTGGACGTAGCGGAAGACCTAAGCGTAAATGCCATAGTAATGGGCTCTCACGGAAGGACGGGATTGAAAAGGCTTCTTATGGGAAGCGTAACCGAGAAGGTTATAGGCTACGCGCATTGCCCGGTTCTAATAGTTAAGTCATAATGTGGAAACGATAAGCAGAGGCAGGGGTAGAGATAAATCTTTACCTTTGCCTCTTTATTGTTATATCTTTATCCATGTCTCTTAAGAAAAAGATAACCCTCGGTTTTTTAATCAGCGCCTTTATCATCGCCATACTCGCAACATTCGAATACATCAATTTTATCGAGATCAAAAAAGAGATAAGGCATCTCGAACTTACCGATACTATAAGAAGCAAGTCGCTTCAGTTGAGAAGGCATGAGAAAAACTTTTTCCTCTACGGAATGCCCGATGCCGCCGAAGAGTCCGAAGCTATTCATAAATATCTGAGAGAACTGAATACCGTCCTTGACGGAAACGATAAGGCCGGGAAATTGTCCCGTCTCAAGAAGCATATAATTGAATACGGCGCGAGATTTAATAAGATAGAGTCGTCGGTAAAAAACATTACCGACGAGCTCGAAAAGATAAAAGGCTCTTACGCCGGATACGATAAATTTTTTCCACTCATAGAATTGACCTTTATGGAGAGGCCTGAGCAGGCGGCGAAGTTTTTAGGAAAGGTGTTTTTATTGCCTCCGGGGCACAAGCTTGTTGCCGGATTGAACGGCCTTTATTCCGACATACAGATCCTAAGGAAAGAAGGGGAGGAGATAATAAACATCTCCAAGGAGCTTGACAGGGCGGCAAGGGAAAACGTCGAAGCCGTTATTCATATGTCTCAGATCGCTATCCTTATATTTTTCCCGCTGTTTTTAGTTGTAGGGATAGGAATGCTTTTTTTTATAAGCAATAATGTCGTGAACAGGCTGAAACTCCTTATAGGCCTTGCTGGAAAAACCGGTAAAGGGGATTATTTCCACATACCTGTTTCGTCTCATAAAGATGAAGTCGGCGTCCTCATTAGAGAATTTAACGATATGGAAAACCAGTTATCCCGGAGGGAGGAAGAGATTGAAAAAAAGAATAAAGAACTTCTCCAGTCAAGGAAACTGGCCGCTATCGGAACCCTCGCATCGGGGGTTGCCCATGAGCTTAACAATCCGCTGAATAATATCTACATATCGGCGCAGGTGCTTATGAAGGAGGCAGGCGACAGTTGTTCGCTCACCGCGAGAGAGACCGTGAACGACATACTCGGGCAGACATTAAGGGTAAAGGGGATAGTCGCCGACCTCCTCGAATTCGCGAGGGGCAGGGAACCGCAGATGGGAGAGGTGGAACTCAACGAAATTATAATGGGCGCGTACAAATTAGTGAGCGCTACCGTCAATACCGAGATGATAAATTTTGTTGTCCGTAAAGATTCAGGGGAGATAAAAATAGTCGCAGACCATGAGCAGATGGAAAGGGTTTTTATTAATTTATTTACCAATGCCGTCGATGCCATGAACGGAAAAGGCGACCTGACAGTGACGCCGGTTAAAAATAGAGAATTTGTAAAAATAAAAATCTCCGATACGGGCAGAGGGATGCCTCCGGATGCCGTTGAAAAGATATTCGAGCCTTTTTATACTACGAAGGACAAGGGCACGGGGCTTGGGCTTGCCATTGTTTTTAATATAATGAAGAAGCACGGCGGCGAGATAAACGCGCAGAGCGAAGAAGGCAGAGGGACGACATTTACCGTTACATTGCCGTTGATGAAGGAGAGCCGTGAATTTTAAGATTTTAGTGGCGGAAGACGAAGAAATAACCCTGAGACACCTCGTGAATACCCTTAAGAAGGAAGGCTACGACGTGCTGGGCACGAGGAACGGCCGCGAGGCATTGGATGCTATGTCCATGGAGCATTACGATGTGCTCCTGACGGATATAAAGATGCCGGAGATGAACGGAATGGAACTGCTCGAAAAGGCAAAGGAAGCGGATCAAGAGATTGAGGTGCTTATAATCACAGGATTCGGCAGCATCGGCTCGGCAGTGGAGGCGATGAAAAAGGGCGCTTACGAATATATAACAAAACCGTTCGATCTGGATGAGCTTATCATAAAGGTCAAAAACATACATGAGCGCAAGGTCTTAAGAAAAGAAAACGTCGCGTTGAAGGCATTTTTCGGCATGAACAAAAAGGTCTCCATTATCGCAAAAAGCGAAAGCATGAGAAAGATACTGGACATTATAGAAAGCATAAGGGATTCGGACTGCAACGTGCTTCTTACCGGAGAAAGCGGCGTAGGGAAAAGCCTTTTGGCAAAGATAATCCATTTTACAAGCAGAAGGCAGAACATGCCGTTCCTTTCAATAAATTGCGCTACCCTTACGGAAGAACTCCTTGCCAGCGAATTGTTCGGACACGAGAGGGGCGCTTTTACCGGAGCGGTGAGGACAAAACAGGGGCTTGTGGAGATTGCCGACAGAGGCACTTTGTTTCTTGACGAGATCGCGGAGATGGTTACGAATCTTCAGGCGAAACTCCTGAAGGTAATAGAGGACGGCGAGTTTTTCAGGGTCGGCGGAACGAGGCCGACAAAGGTGGATGTCAGGTTTGTAGCGGCGACCAACCGCAATGTAAGGAGCGCCATAACGGAAGGAAAGTTCAGGGAAGACCTTTATTACAGGCTGAATGTAATGGAAATATTCATACCGCCGTTAAGGGAGCGCAGGGATGATATAGAGCCGCTCAGCGGCTACTTCCTTAAGAAACACCTTCCCAAGTCAAACAAAAACATAAAGGATTTTTCAAAAGAGGCTATGAATATCCTCAAACATTACAGTTTTCCCGGCAATGTGAGGGAGCTTGAGAATATTATTGAAAGAGCGATAATACTTGAAAAGAGCCCGATGATTACTCCCGAGAGCCTTCCCCAAAGCATTACCATGTTCCAGATAGAAACCATCGAGCCGGGAAAAATAAAGAGCATGGACGAGATCAACAGGGAATACGCGGAAAAAGTAGTAGAGATGTTCGGAGGCAATAAATCGAAGGCTGCCGAGGTTCTCGGCATTTCGAGGACGAGCCTCTGGAGGATACTGAAGCAGGAAGACCTTCTGGATGCGCAGGGCTGAACGGAAGGTTTATATAAATAGGGCCTACATGTTAAGTTTTCAGAACTGTTCAAATTTGAAACGCTATCAAAACCATTTCCAAACCTTATTCTCCTTAATTATCGGTATTAATTAAGATTAACGTTCATCGTTGTTCAAATCTGAAACGATAAACAAACCCCCAACTTTAGAAATATCATTTTAAATCAATCACTTATCTTCTGGCATCCGTCTTGCCTTATATATCCATAAGAATTCAAAAATGGAGGCAAGGATGGGAAAGAAGCAGCTTTTGTTTGTCACCTACCATGACGAGAACGTCGAGGCAGGGCTTTCCTATGCCGTTGATCTGGCAAAGACAATGAATGAAGACATTTCCATATTAATGCTTTTCAGAAGGAAGGCAATGGAAAGATTAGAGGACTATATGACGGCGGTTGCATTCGCGGAGGAGGGCGAGTTCAAAACGGCAAGGGAGTTAATAGGAGAGGATTTGAAAAGAAGAAACGAGAGTTATGAGGAAAAGGCGGGCCTTCTGATGAAGAGGTGTTCGGATGCCGGAGTTTCCGTTGATGTAGGCGCTTCGGCAGCGGATATAGTGTCGGCCGTGAGAAACCTTCTCAGGCAGAATTCAAAGATCGATATGGTGCTGTTAAGTCCTGCCGTAACGGAGGGCGGAAATATTTCCTCAAAGGAGCTTAACAGGCTCGTAAAAACCTCATCGAGGCCGGTCGTAACAATGTCAAAACACACGCAGGTTGCTTGATAAAAATTTTAAAGGAGGAAAGAGTAGATGTATCTTTATTTGCCGGTAGCATTAACGAGTATTAACATTATCATCCCTATCGGGCTTGGATTGGTGGTAGGCCTGCTATCAGGGCTTTTTGGTGTTGGCGGCGGCTTTCTTATGACCCCGCTCCTTATTATGTTAGGCATTCCTGCAACAGTTGCAGCTGCAACGGACTCCAACCAGATAGTTGCAGCCTCCACTTCGGGCACATACGCTCACTGGAAGGTAGGCAATGTGGATTTTAAGATGGGTTTTCATCTGCTGATAGGAGGATTTGTCGGAGGGCTTTTCGGAGTACAGGCCATAAAAATTCTCAGGGCGATGGGTAATGCGGATTTCGTAATAAAAATGACATACGTATTGATGCTCGGCATAGTCGGGGCATATATGTTCATCGAGAGCATCCAGAGCATGAGGAAGAAAAAATTTGAAGACTCGAAGCCTGAGAAGGAATCAGGATTTTCCAAAGTTCTTAAATCGCTTCCTCTTCAAACGCATTACGAAAAATCGGGCGTTACACATTCGGCTTTAGTGCCGGTAATATTCGGCGGCTTTGTAGGGGTGCTTGCCGCGGTTATGGGCGTCGGCGGCGGTTTCCTGATGGTTCCGGTAATGGTCTATATCCTGAGAATGCCGATGCATGTAGTCGTGGGCACAAGCCTTTTCCAGATACTCTTTAACTGCATTGAAGTTACATTTCTTCAGGCGTATACGAACCACAATGTCGATTTTATCTTAGCCGTGCTCTTATTGCTCGGCTCTACAATAGGCGCTCAGGTCGGAGCGGTATTCGGCAGAAAACTCAAGGGCGAGCAGTTGAAGATAATACTCGCAGTGATAGTGCTGGTAGTGACGGTGAAGATAGTCTTCGATCTCACGACGACGCCGTCATTGTTGCTCGGACAGGCAGGAGGGCACTAATGAAAATTTCAAATCTGATTGCAGCAGTCATTACGGCATTGGCCGTCATATATTCGGGAACGGCATCGGCGGACCTTACGATTAACGCTAATCGCGACCATATCTCGATAGGCTTTTTCTATCACGGGAGCACGGTAAGCGTAAGCGGCTTATCAGACACAGGAACGGATATGATCGTCAAGATAACCGCTCCGGACGGGCATGAAACACTTAAGCAGAAAGGCAAGGCAGCGGGCTTTCTCTGGATGAATATCGGGACGCTTAAGTTTGAGCACGCGCCGAGCCTTTATTTTATTCACGCCACAAAAAAGCCGGATGAGATTCTAAACGCGGAAGAGATGAATAAACATATCATCGGCTATCCTGCGTTGAGCAAACACATGGAGATTATGCCGGTTTCAGGCGATGAGGAAAGAACGAAATGGTTCGATGAGTTCATAAGCTACAAGGAGGCATCTAAGCTGTATGCGGCTTCTTCAGGCCTGATAAAGATCACGAACGAAAACGGCAGGCAAAAATATTATATGCAAACGGATTGGCCGTATCAGGCCCCTCCCGGCGAATATCTCGTAACCGTATATGCCGTTAAGGATAAAAAAGTTATGGAAAAGGCGGAGGCGAAGGTTACCGTCGAGCAGGCCGGTATTGTGAAGGCGCTCTCGGGCATGGCGAAAAACAACGGCGCTTTATACGGGATTATTTCCATACTCATTGCCCTCGGAGCGGGTTTCGGGGTAGGCATGATATTCAGGAAAGGCGGAGGTGCTCACTAATGTATAAGACAATACTTGTAGCCTTTGACGGCTCGGAATACAGCAGGGCGGCGCTTATAGAATCTTCAAACCGGGTAAAGCGGCACGGCGGAAGGATCATAATGGTTCATGCGGTTTATTTCGATGAAGAGGAGTTCGGCATCGCGCCCGAACAGAGGGAAAAAAGGTTCGAACTCGGTAAAAACGTTTGTTATCAAGCACGCGAGACATTTTCCGCCGAATTCAATATCGACATTGAATCCATAGTGTGCGAAGGAGAGCCGCCCGATGTAATAGGCAATATCGCCCGTGAAAAAAAGGCGGACCTCATCGCTATGGGCACTCACGGCAGAAAGGGTCTGAAGAGGCTGATCATGGGAAGCGTGACATCTAAAGTAATCGTCAACTCCCAATGCGACGTGCTTGTGGTGAAAAGACCGTGTATCGAGTGCGTAGGGGAATATAAGTCTATTCTGGTTCCTTTTGACGGCTCGGAATTCAGCAAAAAGGCGCTCGGCCGGGCATGCGATATTTCAAAGGCGGATAGTGCGGATGTAACGGTGCTGTATGTAATCCCGAGATACGAAGAGATGATAGGATTTTTCAGGACCGAATCCATAAAAAAGAGCCTTTTAAATGAAGCGCAAAAGATCACGGATGCGGCAAAGGACTTAGCATTTTCGCGCGGAGTATCCATAGCCGCGACAATTCAGGAAGGACACGCGGGAGACAGGATCGTGGAGATCGCCTCTGCAATGAAACACGACCTTATAGCAATGGGCACATACGGATGGAAGGGTGTCGATAAAGCCATCATGGGGAGCGCTACAGAGAGGGTGATAATGAACGCCTCGTGTCCTGTGCTTGTGGTGAAATGAGATATGAAAGGATATAGAAAGATTTTAATCGCTGTGAACGGCTCCAAAGATGTGCTTAAGAACGGCTTGCAGCTTGCCTATGACGAGAAATGCTGGGTTACTGTTGTGAAGGTCATCCCTCCTTACGAGGGAGACCTTCACCTTACGGGGATTAAGAATTTAGAGGACGCGTTGAACAGCGGGGTATCCGGCGCGGTTTCCGAAATCAAGGACATCGCAAAGTCCGAAGGCGCTTTGATAAAGACCAGAGTGGAAGAGGGAGAGGTCGATAAAAAGATTGTGGAGGTTGCGGAAGAGGAAAGATGCGACATTATCATAATGGGCGGCAATAAAACGAATTGGTTCAAAAAACTCTTCGGTAAAAACGTAATAGAAAAAGTTATCGATCGGTCTCCATGCCCTGTGCTTGTGGTTGGGGCATGAAACAGATGTCTACAGCTTAAGGTTAAATATCGACGCGGGGTTCGCACTGACGCCTCCGACTTTTACCCCGAAGTGAAGATGAGGGCCGCTCGCCCTGCCGGTTGCTCCTACAAGCCCGATAACATTGCCCTTTGACACCGTATCGTTCAGGGCGACCTTAAAACCGGAAAGGTGCATGTAGACCGTATATATCCCCAGACCGTGATCTATGACAACCGTATTGCCTCCGAAAAAAAGCTCCTCGGCCAGGACGACTTTACCGCTGTTGGAGGCGGTTATTATTTCGCCTTCTTTGCCCCTTATATCAAGCCCTTCATGGATGCTTATTTTTTCTTTGTTGATGATCCTCTTTACGCCGAATCTTGTAGAAAATTCGTTTTTCAGAGGGACTATAAAATTTCCGTCCCAATGCTTACCGGATGCCGCCTGAAATATAGCAGTAAGTTTCTCGCGCTCTATCCCGGCCCTTTTCAGGTCTTCGGGGCTTAAAAATACCCTTTTAGCGTCGAGGGTCAGTTTTATTTCCGGGAAGGCGGTATGTTTGACGGTTAACGGCAGTTCCGTTGTTTTTCCTCCAAGTTCGAATTTAATAGTATGAACGCCCGGCTGTGTTTTAAGACCCGCTGTTCCTATCGCGATAAAACAACCGTCTCCGCATTTCCCGAAATGAAGCGCATCGCCGTTTAAGGACGCTTGAGGCGCAACGGTCTCGGCGCTGTTTATCTTAACGACGAATGCGTCGCCGATGCTTATTTCGGAAGGCTCTATATCCGCTTGAAAGGCATGCGCCTGTAAATGAAATAAGATGAGGATGATTGTGATCGGCAGTTTCATTATTCCCTCACGAGTATCTTTATGAAGATTTTCAAGAGCATCGTGTCATAACTGCCCGCCTCTTTTGAAAGGGTGGACAGCGCCTGAAACGTTGTCAACGCATTTCTGTAAGGGCGGTTTGTGGTCAATACATCGTACGCGTCGGCGATTGCCGCTATCTGCCCGAAAAAGGATATTTTGTCTCCGGAGAGCATAAAGGGATATCCCCTGCCGCTCATTTTTTCGTGGTGGTGCAATATAAGTTTAAGGGTTTCCGTCGTCATCCCTTCGTGTTCGCGCAATATATTTATGCTCTCGATCACATGGGTTTTGAAAAGGCTGTATTCAGTGTCGCTGAGCCTTCCCTGTTTGTTTATAAGCTCGTTATTCATTGAACTGTGTCCTATATCGTGGAGCATGGCGCCTATGCCGAGTTGTTTGAGGGCCTTTCTGCTCATGCCCAGTTCTATCCCTATCGCTATGCATAATATCGAGACATTGACGCAATGCACACGCGTATAAAAGTCGCCCTTATCGGCTGAAAGAAGGGTGTATAACGAACTGCCGTCCTCGAACATGCAGTCGATGATATGTTCGATATGCGACAACAGCGTTTTTATTTTTTCTTTGTCGCGCGGATCTTCAAAAAAATCGCTCATCGCTATAACAGCGTTTTCTTTTATAACGATTGGCTTCAGGTTTTTTTCTTCCGTTGCTTTGTCGGTTATGGAAAGCAGATAGTTGCAATATCGCGGCATGTCGATTTTTTTTATCAGGAAATGTCCCTGTGCGGACAATATTTTTTCATCCAGCGTTACAGGCTGTTCGGGCGTTATTTCAGATAGAGGGGCATAGTTGAAATCGTTCATGAGGAATACGCTGAAGTTTATATCGGAGTGAGGGATGAGAACGGCCCGGGGTATGGGATGATAGATAGTTTTATGGAAGGAGTATTTTTTGAATGAGAGGAGGTTTTCCTTATCGAACGGGTCGGCTTTTGCCTTCTTTTTGAATACGATATCTTCGAGGGCAGGAAGGTCTTCCTGTTTTACGTATATCTTCGATATGCCCCGCTCTTCAAAAAACTCTTTTGTTATGGCGTCGCAGGGCAGTCCGGGCGCGAAGAGGTATTTTATACCGTCGCCGTCTTTTATGAAAATTTCGAACGGCAGACTGATCCCTGTCGATAGCCTATCTATAAAAACAGGTTCAAAAGCGGTTCCGGCGTTGATCTGCGTATTCCTGAGAAGCTCTCTTTCCCATTGGAAGACAAAATTCATTATTACCTCGCGTATTTTTTCGGTTATCGAGGTAAATCCTATAAATGTATGATAATTGCCTCCGGCTGATTTTTGCGCCCGCAAAACCCTGCCGTAAACACGGACGGTTGTAGCTATAGGTGTGTGTTCCCTGACCGTAAGAGCCTTTTGGATATAAACATTTGTTGTTGCAGCGCCTGATAACATATAAAGGGCTATTATAAGTTCGAGAGTATCGCCTTTCGAGTATTCTTTTGCAGCCTTGAACGAAATCCCCCCTCCGCTGATATTGACGATAACCGGCTGCAGATCCTGAACATTGCCTATTATTGCCGGGTTTGCGTGCTGAACAATATCCGGAGGAACGACATTAACCTGCACGGGCAGGAATGTGTCGATTCTGAAATAATTTCTTTTAAATTTGTCCTGCTTTTTCATGAGAGGCCGCTCCAATTGTCGCGCTGCAGGTATATTCTAACAGATTGCCGTATTGTCTTGTAATTTGTCCGCTTCATAATGTTTAATATTGAACTATGCTCGAAAAAGAATCGCCCATTAAGGGGATAATAAAGTCCCTCGGCCTCGTATTCGGAGACATCGGGACAAGCCCTATTTATACTCTTACGGTTATCTTTCTTACGACAAGACCTACAGAGAACAATGTAATAGGAGTTCTCTCCCTTATCGTATGGACATTGACGATTCTGGTTACCGTCGAATACACATGGCTCGCCATGAGCCTGAGCAGAAAGGGAGAAGGCGGCACTATTGTATTGAAGGAAATACTCCTGCCGCTCCTCAAATCAGGCAGAAAGGCGGCATTCTTCACCCTTCTTTCATTCGTAGGCATATCACTTCTCGTAGGCGACGGGGTAATAACGCCTGCGATAAGCATACTGAGCGCCGTTGAAGGCATGCGCCTGATCCCGGGGCTTGAAAAGACCGGTCAGGAAACGGTCGTAATCATAGCGGCTGTAATAGCAATTGTCCTGTTCTCGTTTCAAAGGAAAGGCACGGAGCGGGTTGCGGTGGCGTTCGGCCCTTTGATGATAGTATGGTTTTTGGCCCTTGCGGTTTCCGGTATTGCCTCTATATTGCAAGCGCCGCAGGTTTTAAAGGCCGTCAATCCTTATTACGCGTTCAATTTTTTTGCCGAAAACGGTATTGCAGGATTTTTTGTCTTATCTGAAGTGATTCTCTGCGCTACGGGCGGCGAGGCGCTTTATGCCGATATGGGACATTTAGGCAGGATGCCTATACTCAGGGCGTGGTATTTTGTCTGCGTTGCCTTATTGTTGAATTATTTCGGACAGGGCGCGTTTCTTATCCAATATCCCGGAACTAAGAACGTTCTTTTCGAGATGATGTTTAATCAGGCAAGCCTTCTGTACATCCCGTTTCTGATCCTCAGTATTGCAGCCACTATCATAGCTTCTCAGGCGATGATAAGCGGGATGTTTTCTATTTTCTATCAGGCGATAATGACGCACATAATGCCGCTTTTCAAGGTGGATTATACATCAACGGAGATAAGGTCGCAGATTTATATAGGGTTTGTGAACTGGTTCCTGCTTATATCGGTGCTTTTCATAATGTTTGAATTCAGGGAATCGCACCGGCTTGCCGCCGCCTATGGCATGGCCGTGAACGTGGACATGATGATTACCGGAATACTGATGACATCTATTTTTTATTTTAAGAACAATAGGGCGAAATGCGCGGCCGCGTTGCTTGTCGTATTTGTAGACGTAGCATTCCTTATATCGAACACCTACAAAATTCCGCATGGCGGTTATTGGTCAATAATCATCGCGTTGATACCGTTTTGCATCATCATGATTTATACGAGGGGACAGCGGAGGCTTTATAAATCTATGAAGCCGATGCCCCTTCGGGATTTTCTTACACGGTATGAGGTTTTATACAGGACGACGACCAAGATCGGCGGAACCGCTCTATATTTTGCCCGCGATGCGGAAAGGATCCCTCCTTATATCGTCAGAACCATGTTCACCAACAATATACTCTACGAAGACAATATTATCGTCTCCATAATCAGGCGGGACGACCCGTTCGGCGTAACAGGTTTTTTCAAAGGAGAACTCTCCGACGGACTCAGACATTTCGAGATCCAGCTCGGGTATATGGAAGTCATAGATGTGGAGGAGATATTGAGGGAGGCCGGGATAAGGGAGAAATCCATATTTTACGGCCTTGAGGATATAGCCACCCGCAATATTGTCTGGAAGACATTTTCGATATTCAAGAGGCTTACGCCGGCGTATGTCCAGTTTTATAAGCTCCCGTCCCACAAGCTTCACGGCGTTATTACAAGGGTAGAGATGTAAGTGTATAGCCGCGATTATTAAGGCCGGATGCCTTCCGGAAATGAGGCGGGAATGCGATGCCTTAAGGCATAATAAAGTTTTATGATTAATACAGCTAAATTTATAAGAAGATAGGTTTACTTTTCTAATTCTCTTATGCTACAAAATAGCCGTTGTTAAGAAATTGTAAATATTAAGCCTATGACACTCGGAATACTTGTCAACACGGATAACTACGGCGATGACATAAAGGGCATCGCGCAGGCGGCCGTTAAAAAAGGCCACAAGGTCATTATTTTTTTCATGGATAAAGGATGCCGCCTCGCAACGGCAGGCGGCATTGTTTCTCTCTGTAGTTCGGATAACATCTCAATGGGTATGTGCGACTATAACCGTAATAAAATGGGGATTTCTAAGGAAGAATTGCCTGCCGGCATTGTCTGCGGCAGCCAGTATGATAACGCTGTGATGAACAGGGACGCCGACAAGGTAATGGTGTTTTAATGAAAAAAATCGCAGTCATAGTACGGGACAGGCAGGCAGAGGCGCTGCGTATGGCCATCGGGCTTACAGTGCTTAATAAGGTGGATGTTTACGTTCTCGATGGAAAACTCGAAGCATCCGGCGACATCGCCATGAACCTCGAAATGATAAGGGAGATTCGTATGGGGTTTTATACAAATACAAAAATGAATGAGGATATAGCCTATATGCCTATGGAGGATATTGCAAAAAGGCTTTTGGAATATGATAATATTCTCCCATATTGATTTATGCCGATATTATGAAAATTCTGCATATTCTGAAAACGGAGCCTGAAGCCGGCGTAAAGGCGGTAATAGAGGAGCATAGGAAATACCATGACGTTACCGTTATAGAGATGCATAAAAATAAAGATTATGATCTAATCGTGGAACTTATGGAGAGGGCGGATAAGGTTATTTCGTGGTAAAGCAGGCCCTTGGCCTGTATGAAAAACTCAGTGGGAGGTCTAAATGGAGGGGATACCGCAGGCGAGCATCATGATTATTTTAAGCGGTGTGCTGGTGGGCGTAATATTCGGCTTTGTACTTCAGCGCGGCCGGTATTGAATGAACTCAGCGTTCAGAGACGTGATCTTTGTAAACGATACGACTTTGCTGAGGGCATGGCTTTTGGCGCTTGTAATAGCCATCATAGGCGCTAATTTTATCGAGGATATAGGGCTGATGGGAGATGACGGTCTGCGCCGTCAGGCATTCGCCCCTATCGCCGCGATCATCGGCGGTTATATCTTCGGGCTCGGAATCGTTATAGCAGGCGGGTGCGGCAGCGGTGTTCTGTATAAGCAGGGCGAGGGTCAGTTCGCCGCCACTATAGCTACATTCGGTTTCGGCGTAGGCCTGATTTCGACAATGCACGGCCCGCTCAAGCCCGTAAGTCAGTTTTTGAAGAGTTATAAGATGTCTGTAGGCACGGATGCGGCCGGCGATCCGATAGCAAGCCCTGCTTTATGGGATGTATTCGGAGGCGGGAATATCAAATGGATAATTATCGCTGTTATAGCGGCTATAATTATTCCGGTAGTGTTGAAGGGAAAACCCTTTGCCAAAGGCCCCAAGAAGGGCTGGTCATGGTCAGTCGGAGGAGCTTTGATAGGGGCGGTAGTAGTTCTTGCTTGGTGGGCTTCTTATTACTGGGGCGGACAGGCGAGGGGACTCTCATTCTCAGGCCCTCTTTCCGACTTTTTGATGTTCGTTCTTACCGCAAACAGCAGCGCTCCGTTTGATCCGATGTTCAGTATCCTCGGAATAGGCGTGGCTACATGGAGCGCCCTGTATGTCATAGGCGTTCCGGTGGGAGCTTATTTAAGCGCAAAAGGTCTCAGTGAATTTAAGCTCACGGCTCCGAAGGATCCGAATGAATTAGTAAGGGTCTTTTTCGGAGGACTTGTAATGGGGTTCGGCGGCGCAGTTGCAGGCGGTTGAACTGTGGGACATTCGCTGACAGGTATGTCGGCATTATCGCTTCAGAGCATAGCGGCTACGGTTTTCATTATACTCGGCAACTGGACTATGACTTACTTTATGTTCATTAAGCCGATGAAGGATTAGTTCCTTAAAAGGGGAGACTTATTCCTGAATAGGAAAAGATTTTTATCGGTGAGCAAAGAGAAGTTGTTGTAAAACGAACGAAACATGCATGGCATGTTAGTTGCTAAATGTATTATAATAAAACAAAAGAGGAGGTGAACAATATGAAGAGGATTTTAGCGTTGATAGTGGCTCTTCTTTTCGTATTCGCGGTTTCCACAGTAGCTATTGCTGCCGAGAAGCCTGCTGACGCAAAGGATAAGAAGGCAGACAAGGCGGACAAGAAGGACGATAAGAAGGCTGATACAAAGGATACAAAGAAGAAGAAAAAGGCTATTGAAGGTTGCTAATTGTTTAAATATAATTAAGGGTGGGAGCCGTAGGCTTTCACCCTATTTTTTTGTCATATGCCAGACATTATATGAAAAACTGGAAAGATAATATTTATTTCATTCTTGTTGAGCCTAAAGAGCCCGGTAACATCGGCGCATCCGCTCGTGCTGTGAAGAATATGGGTTTTAAGAACCTTTGCCTTGTAAATCCGCCTGTTCTCACCGATGAGGCTCGTTGGTTTGCCTGCAACGCCCTCGATGTCCTTGACTCCGCGCAAAAATATGACGGCATTGCCGATGCCGTTAAGGATAAGGCGATTGTAGCCGGCACAAGCCGCAGGAAAGGCCGCAGCCGGGGTGTTTTCCTGAATGTCGGAGAGGGAGCGGCAAGGCTTCATGATATTGCTCAAAAGAACAAAATAGCGATACTGTTCGGCAGGGAGGACAGAGGATTGTATAACGATGAGGTTGAGGAATGCGGATTTCTGATAACCATCCCTTCAAGCGCTAAGCAGCCTTCTCTTAATCTTTCTCAAGCGGTTTTGCTGACGGCTTATGAACTCTCAAATGCCGGATACAAAAAAGAGGGCGTTCCAAAGGTCAGATGGCAGGAATTGGCCGATATTAAAGAGACGGAAGCGCTTTACCGCAGGATCGCAGGCACCCTTAAATTGCTTGACTATATTCCGAGAGGCGACAGGAATCTTGAGGATAAAATCATAAAGAATTTTAAGCATTTTATCGGCAGGGCCGGGATGACCCGGTGGGAATTAAAGATGCTCCACGGCATCTGTACCCAGATAGAGAAGAAGGTGAAATAACGGCCCGGAAAACAACTTTCCGGGCCGCAGAGGTTAAGCGGCTGTCAGCGCATTTTTCGGGCATGCGACCGCGCAGGTAGAGCATTTAATGCAGTCGTTGTCGCCCATCACGCCGGACTCCTTATATTCATACGGTTTTAACTGCATAGGGCAGACCTTGGAGCATATCTTGCAGTCTACGCACATTTCATTGATGTTCAGCGGTTTTTTGCCTTCGGACATCCTGTTCGCTATAGTTCCCATAGGGCAGATATGACACCATATACGCTGCTGATATGTTACCCCGAGGATTATGCCCACGATTGTAGTTACCGTGAGGATCATTACCATCGCCAGTCCTATGGCATCGGCGTTTCCCCAATGAATATATATTTGGCTCCCTAAAACGCCGATAAGAACGGCGAGAACGAATAGGCGCACGCTGTCCTTTCTGAAGAACGCGGGTATTTTCCTGTTCATGCTGATCTTCCGAATAAAAAGATCGTAAAAGCTTCCCCTCGGACACATCCAGTCGCACCATGCCCTTCCCTTATAAAAGGCTACGCCTATCGCGCCTACCATGCAGCCTAAAAGCAGATAACCTAATTTCGGATAAAACCAGCCGGCCACAACAACCAGAGGCAGTCCGAGCCATGTATATGACTGAAGCCTGTTTCTTTTCTTTTTGAATTCCGACAACATTGTAATGCCTCCTTAATGATGTTCTCTATAAATTATTTATACCTGATTTTAAGTTAAATTGTCAATTGATTTCTTGACTATTCAACTTTTCTTTTGCTGATCTTCTTGTTTTTTTGCTGCTTATTCTGTAGCCTTTATATATGTCTATATTCGTTGTCCACGAGCACCATGCGAAACATCTCCATTTCGATTTCAGGCTCGAAATGGACGGCGTCTTGAAGTCATGGGCCGTTCCAAAAGGGCCGTCAATGAACCCGGCGGACAAAAGGCTTGCCGTAATGACGGATGATCATGCATTGGATTACGGTTCGTTTGAAGGAGTAATCCCTGAGGGTCGTTACGGCGCGGGAGAGGTTATCATATGGGACAGGGGGACGTATAAATCAATCGGAGGCAGCCTTGCTTCCGGACGATTTGAATTCGATTTAAGCGGCAAAAAATTGAAGGGCGCCTTTGTGCTTGTGAAAATGAAAGGCAAAGACAAAGAATGGCTTTTGATAAAGAAAAAGGACGAACATGCCGTAAAAGTTGATTTTATCTTCGTGATATTATTAGCATAAGAACAAAAATTTAGGAGGGGCGGATGGATAAGGGTATTTTCGTATTAAAGACAGCGTTTATGGCGGCGCTGTCCGTTTTATTATTAACGGGCGTTTCCATGGGGATGGGCGTATCGCCGAAGCTGCCAAAGATAAGTATCGAAGGCGCCGAGGCAAGGCTGTCGACAATGATGCTCGGTGTCGGTTCCGTATTCATGAAGATCGTGAATTCCGGAGAGGGCGATGATAATCTTGTCGGAGCGCGAACAAACATTCCGAATACGGTCGTCGAACTCCATGACGTAAAAGACGGGAAGATGGCGAAAATAGGAAAGATAGCCGTACCCGGCAACAATACCGTGGAACTTAAGCCCAGGAGCCTGCATATAATGATATTTAAGATGCCCAAGGACACGAAGGAAGGCTCTGAATTTACTCTCTACCTCATGTTCGAAAAATCCGGAGAAAAACAGGTGAACGTGAAATTCGGGAAGGGAGCGGAGCAACATATGCATCATAGCCATTAAGCCCTGATTTGAATGTAATCTAAAATTTTAAATTGAGGTTGACATAAAGCCGCGCGTATGTTAAGTTTTTTTAACACCGTAAACGGTATATATATACAAAAGGGGGTGAGAATTAAGCATATTCAGCAATCGGCAATTTCTGTTTGGACGTACAGCAAGACAAAATAAAAAAACACAAACACAAACGGGGAGGAAGTATATGAAGAAAAGATTAGTTGCTGTAGTCGGTATAGTAGCAATCGCGTTTCTGAGTTATTTTGTTTTTAGCGCTGTCGATTCGAAAACCTCTGTAGCTGTCGCAGCAAAGAAAATGTATTCCGGCGTTGCATACGTAGCCGGTCACGGCGGACACTTTGCCAAGATCGATGTAGCAATAGACCCGAACAACGCAGACAATCCGCTTCAGGTTAAGGGGCTCGACAGGGTTGTGGTCGGCGACAGCAAGAACTACGCGATGCACGATGTAAGGATCGATTCCAATGACAGTAATATAATGTTCTGGTCCACATATATTCCGGATGCAAACGGAAAAATGCATGTCGGAAAGACGGATCTCAAGAGCGGCGATAAACTTAAGGACGTTGTGATCGCACAGGACGATAGGAGCAGCAAAAAGCCGCCCCTTTATTGCGCGTCGGGACAGAGCAAGAAATACTATATGCCTGTCTTTATGGGTGTGGAAGGCTTTGTGGATGTGTTCGACAAAGCGAGCATGGAGCAGAAGCACAGGGTATTCATCAGCGACCTCGGCTACGCTAAAGGCACATACCAGTTCACGCACGGTAATAACTCGCCTGACATGAAGACCTTCATCCTCACCATGAATCAGGTGAAGGACGGTAAAATGACGGGCGATGTGGATTTCGTTATGGTCGACCTGGCGGCGCTTGAGAACGGCAAGTTTAAGCAACTGGCCAAGAACACGCTGAAGGGCGAGGCGGGCAAGACCATCACATTCCGCATGTATTTTACGAAGGACGGAAAATACATCATGCAGTCCGCTGGGGATAGGCTCTGGGTGCTCGACGCCAAGACATTGAAGCTTGTGGACGAGAAGATGATCCCGGACGGCGGACAGGTTCACGATGCGATACCTACGGCAGACGGTAAATATGCCGTCATGACGCTGAGAGCTCTCGAGGCTGCTCCCGGCACCGAAGGTAAAGAGGTAACAGGCGGCTTTATATCTCTCTATGACGCCGATGCCAAGAAAATAGTCGGCAAGCCGTCTTCCATCTGTATAGAATGCCACAAGAATTTCGGACTCGCCAAAGCCACTATACTTTGCGGTATAGACGCCAACTGGAAAAAATAAGTCCGTTAGTTTTAAAATATCCCTTCTATGCGCACGCATAGAAGGGATATTTTTATCCGGCCCAAATAAATAGCGATAAAAGGATTTTATTGTATGAATGGGAAATTTACACTTATTTCGCTTGCATCTAAAAACTTAAAAAGAAAACCTTTAAGAACCCTTATTTTGATGATTGCCATATCCCTGCTCGTTTCTACCCTTGTGTTCGCTTTATCTTTCGTGAGGCGCGTGGATTCGAGCATTAAGCTTACTTCCGAACGTCTCGGCGCCGATATACTTATCGTGCCTGCGGGATCCAGAGGCGCGGCAGAGGATATACTGCTGGAGAATAAGGTAAAGACGTTTTACATGGATAAGGGCATAATGGAAAAAGTCGGACAAATCGAAGGCATAACCGATGTGACGTATCAGACATATCTTATTACCATTCAGGGCCTTTGTTGTTCGGTGCCGGAGACTATGGTTGTCGCTTTCAATCAGGATACCGATTTTATAATAAAGCCATGGCTTAAGGGAAAAGTAAGCGGAAGGCTCCTGAAGGGAGAGGCTATTGTAGGCAGCGAATCTGCGTTTAATATAGAGACGGGGGCGATAGAGGTCGATAGTGTTCTGTTCGGGAATGTGTTTAAAATGGTGGGTGTCCTCGATAAGACGGGAACGGGCCTCGATACCGCCTTATTCATGGACGAGGCAAACCTCGACGATATAATCAAAAAAGGGAAATCGGACATGAAGCCGGGGCAGATTTCCATAATTTTTGCCAGGGTAAAAGCCGGTATCGATCCCTATAAAGTAGCAGCTAAAATAGAGGACTCGGTTATTGAAGTCGATGCCGTCGCGCGGAAAGATATAGGGAAGAATCTCATAAACACGCTGAGGGACATAAACCGGATATTCTCGATTTCGGTGCTTATAGCGTCTCTTTTATCCATTTTTCTCGTATGGGCGATTTTTTCCGCAGTCGTTAACGAACGACTCAAGGAAGTCGGGATCATGCGGGCAATAGGCGCAAAGGAATCTCACGTTTTACGGCTCTTTCTTTTTGAGGTCATTATAATAGGGAGCCTTGGAAGCATTGTCGGTATTGTATGCGGAACCGCCGTTTCGTTTTTTCTGGCGAAAGGATTCAGCATAATGAAGAATATATCGACCGACTTGAGCGTCCTTCAGCGCGTATATATAAGTTTAACAGGCTTTGTAGGCGGTACGATAATATGTGTCATAGGGGCCTTATCTCCGATTCAACGCATAAAAAAGACGGAGCCGCTCAATGTGATAAAGGAGGTTTAATATGACACACCTGACCATAGAGAATGTTACCAAGACATATTTTTTGGAAGGCAATAAGATAGATGCGGTCAGCAATATAACGCTCGGAATAAATAAAGGAGAATTCGTATCTATCGTCGGACATTCCGGTTCCGGTAAAACCACGCTGCTTTCGATTATCGGAGGTATTGCAAGACCGACATCCGGAAGGGTTGTTTTCGAAGGCGACGATCTTTATGCCCTCGACAGCGATAGACTTTCCGGGTACCGCTGCGAAAAAATAGGGTTTATGTTCCAGTTTTCAAGCCTCTTGCCCGTCCTGACAGCAAAAGAGAATATACTGCTGTCGGTGCTTTTCAAGTCCAACGGCGGCGCATCCGATGTCCATGAAGAAAAGGCGGTAGAACTTTTAAAGATGGTCGGGCTGGGCGATAAAATCAATGCCTATCCTTCGCAGCTTTCGGGCGGACAGCAGAGGCGCGTTGCGATAGCGAGGGCATTTATGAACGATCCCGAATTGATCCTCGCGGACGAACCTACCGGCGATCTCGACGAGGAGACCGAAGCGGAGATGATGCGGTTTTTCAAGAGCATGAATGCCGGGAAAAACATAACATTTATTATGGTAACGCATAACAGCGATCTTGCCATGCAGACCGGCCGCAGGCTGAGAATGAGCAACGGCGCTATTGCCGAATTGTAGCTTCCACGTCAAGTTGTAACCGGATTTTACCCGTAAACTTTCCTGCCCCTTTCGGGGCAGAAATCTTCTTAAAATCATATCCTCCGGAATATATTTTGAATTGCGCGCTTTTTGAGCTATTATTTAATTAAGAGCCGTTTCAAAAAAGGAGGGTTTATGAGAGTATTCAAGCTTATTTTGGCGGTGCTTTTTATTGCTGTGCCGTTGACGGCGTTCGCCGCTGAGAAAAAGGCGAATTCCATCGACGAACTCGCAAAGATGTACGACGTATCTTCGTGTAAGGCATGTCATGCAAAGATTTATGAGGAATGGGAAAAATCCTATCATGCCGCATCTCTTATCGGTTCGCCCCGCACTATGGCAACCATAGCAAGCGCCGTGAAAGACGGGATGATGAAGGAATGGACAAAATCAGGGGTTAAAAAAGTAGAAGACATTAAGGTGGAACATATGCTGTCCTGCCTGAAATGTCATCTGCCTCAGATTAAAGACGCGACAGACGCTGTTGCTCAGGAGATAGCAAAGGCTGCCATTGACGGAGCAGCGGGTGATGAGGATGCACGCGCAAAGCTCAAAAAGGTCGGCATCAATTGTCTTGTCTGTCATAACACGAAGGCGCTTGTCCATAAGTGGGTTGACGGCGAGCCTGAAAAGGGCGTTGTTTACGGAAATAAAGATGGCGCCCATGCCGATCCAAAATACAAGTCCATGAAGAAGAGCCCGATAATGAAAGAGTCCATACTCTGCGGCCAATGCCACGGACTCGGTCCAAATTTCGATTTGGCAAATCCGACCCAGTGCGCAACTCAGTACGGCAGCTACCTGCATGCTTATGTCCCGTCCGGAGGATCCGAGACTTGTCAGGATTGCCATATGCACAAACATAAGACAGGACATTTCATGCCCGCATACAGGGATCCCTCTCAGGCGAAGAGCGCCGTGAAAGTTGATGTCGATACAAAGGCTTATTATACTTTCTACGCTCCTGCGAAAGGTCATATTCCCACGGCGGTTTTGACGGTGAAGATGATTAGTAATGCGGGACATAGAATACCCGACGGCTGACCGTCTCCGAACAGGCTGGTCCTGGATGTGACCGCTAAGACGAAAGACGGTAAAGAAGTATTTAATTCCTCTAAGATTTATATGCCGCAGTCTCCTGCTTACGGCAAGGGCGATAAGATGGTCTACGGGCCGTTCAGAAAGTCGGGCATGCTCCGCGATACGAGCCTTCAGCCCGGCAAAAAGACGGTAGAGACCTTCGAGATTAAATTCCCGTATGAAGAGAAAGACGGTAAGCCTGATCCCGCGACAATAAAGAGAGAGATAGACGTAACGATAAAACTCTGGTATATGCCTGCGGGCGGCGACCATAAAAAGGGTGTCGTAGATAAAGATCAATATCTCTTCTATGAGACAACAAAGACGGTAAAAGTGCAGTAACTTTATTTGAGAGTGAAAGAGCCGTGCCCCGATTAAGAGGGCATGGCTCTTTTTATTAAATCGGCGAGCCTTGCAAATTCATCTATGCTTAAAGTTTCAGCTCTCCTTTTCGGCTCTATTCCTGCTGAAATCAGTATTTCCTTTATGTCCTTTGAGAGAGGCTTTAGGGCATTTGATAATGTTTTTCTCCGCTGCCCGAAGGCGGTTTTTACCGTTCTGAAGAATATATTTTCATCGATTACCTTTACATGCGGCTTTTTCAATATCTCTATATGTATTACCGCCGAATCCACTTTAGGCACAGGCCTGAACGCGCCTTTGGGAATTATGAATTTCAATTCGGGCTTTCCATAGTATTGAACCATTATCGACAGAACGCCGTATTCCTTTGTATCCGGCTTCGCGGCGATTCTCTGGGCAACTTCCTTCTGTATTGTCAGTGTAATGGATTTAAGGCTTTTACGGGCTTCTAACAGCCTGAAAATGATAGGAGTAGTGATGTAGTAAGGAATGTTCGCCGTTACTTTGAAAGGTTCTAATGTTTCATAATCGTATTTGAGCGCGTCGCCGCAAATAAGCTCTACGTTGTCAAATGCCGATAGGCTTTCTTTCAGCTTCTCATGGAGTTCGAAATCAAGCTCTATGGCAATTACATTTTTTGCCGCGCCTGCAAGTATTTTTGTAAGCGTTCCGAGTCCGGGGCCGATTTCGACAACCGTATCGTCATGTGTTATGCCGGCAACCTCAACAATCCTGTGAAGAATAGACGGGTCAAAGAGAAAATTCTGTCCGAGGTGTTTTTTAGGCATAGGTAGGATTATCTCACAACCGAATACGATTTTACCTTTATCCGCACGATATAATTTTTGAACTCGATCCGCAATGCCGAGTTATACCATGAAGACGGCGATGAGTCATCTGTGATGAGCGAAGGGCCGGCTGATTTTTCATTTGATTCTTTTTCGCCGGCATTCTGCTTTACCGGCGAATCGTAGAGAATATTCAATTTTTCACCGTCGTTTATTTCTATTATTTGCCGTACAGGCAGTAATGTCTTTTTGCTGATAAAAAGCTTCCTGTAAGAGTTTTTCAATTCGTATGAATCTTCTCTTTCCTGTAATGTATAGTCCTGCATGTTCCACCAGAAAAAGCTGTTTTTAAGGCCGTCGACGAGAATGGCGCTTTTGTTTTTATCGAGCCTCGGTTTGTTTTTTATGATGACTCCGTTTTCTTCTTTTACTTCCCCTGCCAAAAAACCGAGATAATAGAGCTTTAAGTCGAGGCTTTTTTCCGAAAGATTCATCGAGGCGTCGCCGCTCATGGCGCTGTCGCCTTTTTCATAATCGACCGATAGAACCGCTTCGATAGTTCGTATTTTTTTAAGCTCGGATATGGTTTCGTTAAGGTCTGCCCTTTCATAAGAGGGCACTTCTACATGCTTGGGGGCGCAGGATACAAGCAACAGCACCAGCAATGGAGCAATGGAGTAATGGAGTAATGATTCCAATATTCCGGTATTTTTAATTTCCGATATTCTCAATAGCCTCTTCAACATCTTTTACTCCTATAATCGTCAGTCCTAAATCGCCTTTTAATCTCCCGGCATTGTTTTTGGGGATGATAGCCTTTTTAAAGCCTATCTTTGCCGCCTCTTTCAACCGCGCTTCGCCTTGAGCAACCGCCCTAACTTCGCCTGACAGGCCGACTTCTCCAAAGAGAATGGTTTTGGGGTCTATGGGTGCTTCCCTGAACGACGATACGATGGATGAGATGATGCCCATATCCGCCGCGGGTTCGAGTATTTTCAGCCCGCCTACAATATTTATAAATACATCCATGCCTCCCAAATGAATTCCGGCCTTTTTTTCGAGTACTGCTATCAATAGGTTCACCCTGTTGAAATCGACTCCCATGCTTGTCCTTCTCGGCATTCCGAATGTCGTCGGAGAAACGAGCGCCTGCATTTCGACCAGTAAAGGTCTCGTGCCTTCCATAGTCGCAATTACCGTAGAACCCGATACATTCAGCGGCCTCTCCGACATGAATAATTCGGACGGATTGCTTATTTCCATAAGGCCTTCGTCGGTCATTTCAAAGACGCCGATTTCATTTGTCGAGCCGAACCTGTTTTTCATCGTCCTGAGTATGCGGTATGGATGCCCCCTGTCCCCTTCGAAATAGAGGACAGTATCCACTATATGCTCCAATACCCTCGGTCCCGCAATTGCCCCTTCTTTGGTTACATGGCCTATCAGAAATACCGGGATATCCGACCTCTTTGCAAAGAACATGAGCTTTGCGGCCGACTCCCTTATCTGTCCGACGGAGCCCGGCGCTGAGGTGAGTTCTTCGGTATAAATGGTTTGAATGGAGTCGATAACAACGGCGGATGGTTTGAGGTCATTTGCAGCATTTATTATATTTTCGACAAGCGTTTCAGGCAGTAGAATGATATTGTCCGAGTCTATGGAAAGGCGCTCCGCCCTTAATTTTATCTGTTCGGGGGACTCTTCTCCTGAGACATACAGAACGGTTCTGAGTTCAGTATCTGACTGCTGCTCTGTTATCTTTGCTACCGCCTGAAGGAGCAGCGTCGATTTGCCTATGCCCGGGTCTCCTCCTATGAGGATTATCGAGCCGTTTACAAGGCCCCCTCCCAGCACCCTGTCGAATTCCTGTATGCCGATCAGTGTTCGGTTTTCCCTTCCGCCGACTATTTTGCTTAAGGGCTGGGGTTCCGACAGGCCGAAGGATCTCAGCGGTTTTGGACTCTGTTTTTCTTCCGAAAAGCTGTTCCACGCGCCGCAGTCCGGGCATTTCCCGAGCCACTTGGGGCTTGAGTAACCGCACGCCTGACATTGGAAGACGGTTTTGATTTTAGACATCGAGCAGCCTCATTCCTTTTCCTATGGTATGCGCGTTTTTTATTGCGGTATTCATGAATTTTTTTGTTTTTTTAACCGCCTCTACAACCGTCATACCCTTTGCGAGGCAGGCCGTTATTGCCGCGGAAAAGGCGCATCCCGTCCCGTGATATTCCCCTTTTATCTTTTCCCCTCCGATAATATTAACGTTTTTCCCGTTATAGACCAGCTCCATGGTCTTTCTGCCTCCTGCCCGCCGTTTCCCGACGTTATCGAAATGCCCGCCTGTTATTATGACAGTTTCGGGGCCGAACTGCTTCAGTTTCATTGCAGCCCTTTCGATGTCCTTTTCATTTTCGATATTTACGCCTGAAATAGCGGCCGCCTCATAAATATTGGGCGTGATAACCTTTGCGAGCGGGAATAACTCCTCCTTAAGAATGTCGAGCGCTCCGTCTTCCATAAGGTTTGCGCCTGTTGAGGATATTGTAACCGGGTCTATAACCAGATTCTCCAATTCATATCCCTTTATAATTTTAGCTGCCGCTTTTACGGCCTCGATGGAAAATAACATTCCTGTTTTTACGGCATCCGGCCTTATATCGCTTACGAGGGTGTTGAGTTGTTTTTCGAGAAATTCGCCGTCTACTTTTAATATCGCATTCACCTCATATGTATTCTGGGAGGTCAGCGCGGCTACAGCGGAAAGCCCGTAAACCCCGAAGAGGCTGAAAACCTTGATGTCCGCCTGAATGCCCGCTCCCCCCGTAGGGTCGGAACCGGCTATGGTAAGAGCTGTTTTCATAAGAGCTATTATATCAGCCGGTAATAAATATTGACAAATGTCTGCTGTTTTTATTATCTTATTTATCTCAATCTATCCGACACTTAAATCTTAGGAAGGTGTATAAATGAAGACGAAGTTCGCAAAGAAACAAGAAGTCGAGCACAAATGGTATGTTGTAGACGCAAAGGACGAGGTGCTGGGAAGGATGGCGTGCAGGATCGCGACATACCTGCGCGGCAAGCATAAACCCATATTTACCCCTAATGTCGACACCGGCGATTTTGTGATTGTCGTGAATGCCGATAGAGTCAGGGTAACGGGCAAAAAACTTACCGATAAGATGTACTACCGCCACTCCGGTTATATCGGAAGCATAAAGGAGACGGCGCTGAAGGACAGGATGAAGGATGAACCGGAGAAGGTCATAACCGATGCGGTTTGGGGAATGCTGCCGAAGAACAGGCTTGGAAGGCAGATGATCAAGAAATTGAAGGTATATCGCGGAGCCGAGCACAGTCACGCTGCGCAGAAACCGGAAATAATACAAATTACAAAATAAGGAGTAAAGATGGCTTCGATAAAGTATAACGCGACAGGAAGAAGAAAAAGGTCAACGGCAAGGGTCACAATGCTTCCGGGCAAGGGCACGATTACGGTCAACAACAGGGAATTCGAAAATTATTTTCCGAGGGAAACCCTGAGGATGATCATAAAGCAGCCGCTTCAGGTTACCGGGATGATAGGACGATACGATATCCTTGTGAATGTAGACGGCGGCGGACTGAGCGGGCAGGCCGGGGCGGTCAGGCACGGCATCGCAAGGGCATTGGTTGCTGTTGACGCCGATATGAAAACAAAACTGAAGAAGGAAGGGCTTCTTACGAGAGATCCGAGGGAAGTGGAGAGAAAGAAATTCGGACAGAAGGGCGCAAGGGCAAGGTTCCAGTTCTCCAAGAGATAATAAGAGGTTTAACGATTGCGATAACACTAAAGCCCGTTCTTCCGAACGGGCTTTGTTTTTAGGCGAGGGATTATGATAAAGATAGCGATTTGCGGAGGAAGCGGATACACGGGCGCGGAGCTTCTGCGTATCCTTTCGGGGCATCCTGAAGTCGAGATAACCGCCGTTACATCCGAGAAGTCCGCGGGCAAGAAGGTTACGGATCTATTTCCGCATCTTCATAAATATGCGCGTTTGGTTTACGAGCCTCTAAATAAAGAGGATGTTCTCAAAAAGGCGGATCTGTTTTTTATGGCTCTGCCTCACGGTGCTTCTCAGGAAGCGGTCGATTATTTCTTTAAAAAGGGCAAGAAGGTAATAGACCTCTCCGCCGATTACCGGATATCCGATTCTGCGGTATATGAAGAATGGTATAAGGCACAGCATAATTATACCGATACGCTGAATAAGGCCGTTTACGGATTGCCCGAACTTCATCGTGAAGAAATAAAAAAGGCAAATCTTATTGCCAATCCGGGTTGTTATCCCACAAGCGCTATTTTGGGCTTGTATCCGGCAATAAAAGAGGGCGTTATTGATATTGAATCCATCGTCGTGGATTCCAAGTCAGGCGCTTCGGGAGCAGGCCGTAAGGCCGACGTCGGATTTTCTTATTGCGAGGTGAACGAAGGGTTTAAGGCTTATGGGATCGGCGTTCACCGTCACACGCCTGAAATAGAGCAGGAGTTGTCGGGAATCGCGGGCAAAAAGATCGCGATAAACTTCACGCCGCATCTCGTTCCGATGGACAGGGGAATAATTTCTACTATGTATGGAAAGATGATTAAAAAAGCTGATACTGAGGACATACTTGCAGGTTACAAAGAATCCTATGGAGCGGAGCCTTTTGTTAATGTACTCGCCGAAGGCATATTTCCGAACGCAAAGAATGTCCGTGGAAGCAATTACTGCGAGATCGGGCTTAAGGTCAACAAGCGCACGAATACGTTGATTGTCGTTTCCGCTATAGACAACCTTGTCAAAGGCGCGTCGGGACAGGCCGTGCAGAACATGAATATCATGATGGGGATTAAAGAAACGACGGCGCTTGAGTCATTGGCGGTGTTTCCATGAAAGCACCTAAAGGTTTTCTTTTTTCCACTGTTGAGGCGGCCATAAAAAGGCCCGGCAGGAAAGACCTTGCCCTGATATATTCGGAAAAGCAATCCGTGATGTCCGGCATGTTCACAACGAACAATGTAAAGGCCGCGCCGGTTAAGCTCGATATGAAAAGAATCAAATCAGGCAAAGGACAGGCGATTATAGTCAACAGCGGCAATGCAAACGCATGCACAGGCGAGCAGGGCATGAAGGACGCTTTGGAAATGACGGCGCTGACCGCCAAGGCATTCGGTTTGAAACAGGGCGATGTGTATGTCTGTTCAACCGGAGTTATCGGCACGCCTCTGCCTATGGAGCGCATACGGCCTAAGATCACAGAGCTTGCGGATAATCTCGATATTGCCGTCGATGATGTAGCTGCCGCAATTATGACGACGGACACATTCCCCAAAAATATATCTAAAATTATAAAAATTAACGGCAAGACCGTCAATGTCGCGGGAATATGCAAGGGTGCGGGAATGATATGCCCGAATATGGCGACAATGCTCTGTTTTATCATGACCGACGCGAACATCGATAAAAAGGCGCTCGATGCGGCTTTAAAGAGCGCTGTCCGAAAATCATTTAACAGGATAACAATCGACGGCGATATGTCCACGAACGATACGGTTTTGATAATGGCCAACGGCACGGCAGGCAACGATTTGATTAAAGCCGGGTCGAAGGAGTTCGATGTATTTGCAAAAGCGCTTTCAGGCATGACGTATGAATTGAGCAAAATGATTGTAACGGACGGAGAGGGTGCGACAAAGCTTGTAGAGATCGAGATCAAAAACGCAAAGAATGATAACGATGCCGAAAAAGGCGCTCTTGCCGTTGCAAATTCGTTGCTCGTTAAAACGGCAATATACGGCAATGATGCCAATTGGGGACGTATAATGGCGGCTCTCGGCTATTCCGGCATAGGGATAAAAGAGGAAAAGGCGGATATATTTCTTAACGGCCTTAAAATAGTCGGCAAGGGCATGGGAACCGGCAGGGATAAAGAGGCGAATGAAAAATTAAAGAATAAAGAGATCAAGATAGTCGTTGACCTGCATTTAGGCAAAGGCGCTGCAAAGGTGCTCACCTGCGATTTGACGGAAGAGTATGTGAAGATAAATGCGGAATACAGGACATAGAACAGTTGTAAGTCCAATAGCCGTTAGTTAATAGAAAAAGCAGATTCAGCTTGATTAAATAGCCCTTAATAGGCGATTATAAACAATCAGCAAAAAACGATACAGACCTTCCTTAAAGCCGGATATTCTGTTAAGCGTTTTTTCTGCAATCTTTTTTTGCGAGGTTAGAATGTCTGGTAATGAGTCTATACTGCCTGAGATTGTAATTAAAGGCAAAAAGATAAAAGTTCCCGTCATCCAAGGCGGGATGGGCGTCGGCGTATCCCTTTATCCCCTTGCAAGCGCTGTTGCAAAGGAGGGCGGCCTTGGTATTGTTTCGAGCGCCTGTCTCGACAGGCTTGTTTCAAAGAGGACAGGTAAAAAATATAATTCTTACGAGGCCGCGTACGAAGAGGTCTCACGTGCAAAGTCTGCCGGAGGTTATGCCGGAATAAATATAATGGGCGCTCTGGTAAGGGATTATAACGATTCCGTCAAAGGGGCGCTCGATGCCGGAGCCGATGCCATAATTTCAGGCGCCGGCCTGCCGTTGAATCTGCCTGCCATCCAGCCGCCTAAAGATACGGCCCTTATACCGATCGTTTCATCGGCAAGGGCCCTTGAACTTATCTGTAAAAAATGGGAAAGGCTCGGGTACAGGCCGGATGCCGTTGTCCTCGAAGGTCCGCTTGCAGGAGGACATTTAGGATTTAAAATGGACCAGATAGATCTCGAGTCTAATATCCTTGAAAATCTCTTTTCTCCCGTTAAAGACATGGCGATAAAGTACGGCGATTTTCCTGTTATTGTTGCCGGCGGGATATACACTCATGACGATATTCTGACCTTCCTGAAGATGGGCGCTGACGGTGTCCAGATGGGGACAAGGTTTTTAGCTACGGAGGAAAGCAGCGCGTCCGATGAATATAAACAGGCTGTAATCTCCGCAAAAGAAGAAGATATAATTGTAGGCCATGATCCGGGTTCTCCATGCGGCCTCCCGTTCAGGGTGATAAAACAGTCTCCGATGTATGTCTCGGCTATTAAGCGGCTAAGGCAGCCTAAATGCGATAAAGGCTATGTGCTTCTGAAAGACAAGGAAGGTAAGTTCACCGTCTGCCCTGCAAAGGAAAGCAACGAGCACCACTTCTGCATCTGCAACGGGCTTCTCAGTTCAGCCGGATATAACCGCGATAAGGAAGAGCCGCTCTACACCGTAGGCACCAATGCCGCACGGGTTGATACTATTCTTTCCGTCAAAACCCTTATGGAAGAGTTGACCGGAAAGGCGCCGGCTGCCGCACTATAAAAAATAGAACGGTTATTTTGAAGTTATCTTCACGAACTTCCTTTTTCCCGCCTTGATAAGGTAATCCCCTTTTTTGAAGGTTATCTTGGGGTCGGTGATTTTCTGGTCGTCAACGCTGACGGCTCCCTGTTTGATTAAACGCATCGCCTCTCCGGTGCTCGGCATCAATCCCGACAGTTTCATGATTTTCGGAAGCCACATTTTTTCTTCGTCCCATGAAAGCTCAAATACGGGTATTTCATCCGGCGTTCCCTTATCCTTAAACATCCTGTCGAATTCTTCCTGCGCCTTCAGGGCCTCATCTCTTCCCCAATATCTATCGACAATCTCCACCGCAAGATTTTCCTTGGCTTTTTTAGGATGGATGGAGCCCGCTTTTAAACCGTCCTTAAGGGCATTGAATTCTTCGATGCTGATATGGCTTAACAACTCATAATATTTGAGCATCAGTTCGTCGCTGATCGACATGAGTTTGCCGTACATATCCTTTGGGGGCTCGGATATTCCGATATAGTTTCCGAGGCTTTTGGACATCTTTTGAACCCCGTCCGTTCCTTCGAGCAGGGGCATCATAACGACTACCTGCTTATCCATTTCCATTGTTTCCTGCATCTGCCTTCCCATGAGCAGATTGAATCTCTGATCCGTGCCTCCGAGCTCTACATCCGACTTAAGATGCACCGAGTCATAAGCCTGAAACAGGGGATAATAAAATTCGAGTATGGTTATTTCCTGCTGACTATGGAAACGCTTCTTGAAATCCTCTCTTTCGAGCATCCTTGCTACCGTTTTCATCGCCCCGAGCCTTACGATTTCCATAGCGGACATCTTTTCAAACCACTCGCTGTTGAATACAATTTTTGTTTTTTTGGGATCGAGGATTTTAAAGACCTGCTCCTTGTACGTCTCGGAGTTTTTTAATACCTCTTCCTTTGTCAAAGGTTTTCTCAGTTCGGAGCGCCCGGTAGGGTCGCCTATCATGCCGGTAAAGTCGCCGATAAGGAAGACAACCTCATGTCCCAGTTCCTGAAACTGCCGCATCTTTTCAAGAAGCACGGTATGTCCCAAATGAATGTCAGGGGCCGTGGGATCAAAGCCGGCTTTGACTTTCAGAGGCTTATTTTCTTTATGCGATTTTTCGAGTTTGAGCAGAAGCTCTTTTTCGAGGATTATCTCTACAGAGCCTCTCTTTATTATTTCGAGTTGCTGTTCCGGCGAAAGCATAACAGATATGATAAAACAGACAAGAGATTATAGGCAATAGCAAGCTTTATTTCATATCTGCGTGCATTTCACAACGTCGAGCTTCTGGAATCTCATGCAGCCGTTGCAAGAAATACAGTCTGCCTTTTCCTTGCCCGCCATGAATTTATTCGGCAGATCGGGCTCTCTTATGAGCGGTCTCGATATGGATATAAGGTCGGCGTCTTTTTTTTCGAGTATATCCTCCGCTATGGCTTTTGAGCGGATTCCACCGACGAGTATGACAGGAATATCCGTTTCTTTTTTTAACAGCCCGGATGAATTTCTGAAATACGCTTCCTGTTCTGTTTTGAGAATATTCAATTGCGCCGTCTTTGCCCCCGATTCATACATGCCGCCGCTTACTTCTATTGCGTCTATGCCGAGTTCTTTAAGTCTCTTTGCGATTTTCACGCTTTCTTCCGGGTTTAATCCGTTCTCGACAAAATCATCGCCGTTCATTTTTATCAGCACGGGATAGTTGTCCCCTACTTCTTTTCTTATGGCCTTATACGTCTCTTCAAGGAAATGGAATCTCCTTTCCGCGTCTCCTCCCCAGTAATCTTTTCTCCTGTTCGTATGCGGAGAAAGGAATTCGCTCACAAGATAGCCGTGCGCGCCGTGTATCTGAATGCCGTCAAAGCTGGCGTACATAGCCCTCCTTGCCGCGTCGCCGAATGCCTCTATTGTCTCCCATATCTCTTCATTGGTCATCTCTCTCGGGGTGATCTTCGTGGACGGGTCATAGACCTCTGAAGGCGCAATCGGTTTTTCTCCGCCGAGAAGGGCCGGGAAACATTGCCTCCCACCGTGAACGAGCTGTATGACGATTTTGCCGTCATGCCTGTGAACGGCGTCCGTGAGGCGCTTGAGCTTATCGATGTAATGATCATTGTGTATGCAAATCATCTGCGGCACCGACCTGCCGGAGGTATGCACCAGCGCGTTGCCCGTTATTATCAGTCCGATGCCGCCTTTTGCGAGGTCTTTATAGAATTCGATCAGGGCGTCCGTAACAAAGCCGTCGATATCGGCCCGTTTTTCATAGGTTGCCGAGCGGATAAGGCGGTTTTTAAGTTCGATCCCGGCTAAATTATACGGTTCGAATAACATATCCCCTCCATAATCACCGCAAAATCACCCTTGCCGCCAATTTTATTGCCTCGATAATGCTTGAAGGATTTGCGATGCCTTTCCACGCTA
>Ga0154403_160_pt1 | contig 41826 bp, 41 predicted proteins | sample RifGroB2_FD_115907 | JGI IMG/M metagenome (GOLD analysis project Ga0154403, IMG submission 115907) | Nitrospirae bacterium GWB2_47_37
TAAGATATGAAGCGATATACCCTAAGCCTAAAGGAAAATATCTTCCGGCAGCTTTTTTAAGGCTCCCGTAGAGTTCAATATATGGCGGAGACAATAAGAGTATTTTTGCCATCTTTATCTGTCTTTTCTGGGGATAGAATTGATATCTATGCCGACAGCCTGTAAAAGCATTTGAAAGGATACAATAATAGGCAGGGCGACCAGCATTATGGTGCCTGCCGTTTTAACGGTGTTGTTGATAATCGAATCAAGCCATTCTATAAGTCCTAAGAAAACTCCAAAAACAAACATAGGAAGACCTACTAAAAGATATACCGAAGCCATATTGAAGTCATAAATAAAATATTTAAAAAATAACCGCCTGATAAAACCTTTTGCAAGTTTAGACGGGAATTGAAGCGCTATTTTAACGATATTAAGCGAACTATCCTCGTCGCCGTATTTAGCCGGTATATCTACATCTTTCACTACCGCATTAATAATGCCTAAGTTAATCAACATATCCGATTCAAAGAAATACCCTTTCGACAATCGATCCAGGTTAAGTTTATCTAATGCCCTGCGGTGTATCGCGGTATAACCGTTTGTGGGATCTATAATATTCCAGTATCCGGATGTTATTTTCAGCAGAAAAGATAAAACACTGTTCCCAAATAGGCGGATTTTGGGCATAGCTCTAAGGGCATGGAAATTCATAAACCGATTACCTTTTGTGTAGTCAGCTTCATTATTGATTAATGGAGTTATTAGATCATTAATATATGCGGTATCCATTTGGCCGTCGCCGTCTATTTTAACAATGATATCACAGCCCAATTCTACGGCCTTTTTATATCCCGTAACAACAGCTCCGCCGACTCCTCTGTTCTCTTCGTGATACAGAACGACAACATTGCTATTGCTTAATTCTTCAGCCTCTTTACCGGAATGACAGGGGCATTTATCATCGACTACTATAATATAGTCTATATTATCAGGCAAAGATAAAATTACACCCCTTAGTTTGTTCGCTACTTTATAGGCAGGAATAACAGCCGCTATTTTCATCGCAGGCGATTCTAAGTACACTCGACTTGATTATTGCTGAGAGCGCACATAACGCTGAGCCCTTTTACGGTATACGAGCCGTCTATGCCCGTAATTGTCCCGTCAGACGGATTTAATGTAAGCGTTGCAGATGAAGAACCGACGCCGCATGTTTTAGTTGTCGTCGTTCCATCATCGGCATATCTGGCATTCAAGTCTTGCGTACAACCTGTTAATGACATTGCGGCACTCGCTGCCGCTGCTTTCTGCCTATACTGCGCGAACTGCGGTATCGCGATAGCCGCAAGGATTGCGATGATCGCTACGACGATGAGCAGTTCGACGAGGGTAAAACCATTATCATCGCGGCTATTTCTTTTTAGACAGACAGTTAACATTTAATTTTCCCTTGCAATATTAAAAAAGTTAAAAAACGGGGGAATTTATTATTCCCCCGTTGGAAACAATTATGCTGCCTAAATTATGTGCATGTTATTACGCCGGAAGTGTATGAGCAGGTTACTGCAAGTCCCTTGACCGTATAAGCACCCACAGTGAGTGTAACCGCACCGGTTGTGGTATTCAGATTCAAGGTCTCTGTAGTAGTACCTACCGTAATTGTCTTTGTTGTAGTTGTTCCGGTATCCGCATATAGGGCATTCAGTTGGCTTATGCCGGCTGTTACCGAGCCTGCCGCCGACGATGCCGCCGCCTTCTGCCTGTACTGCGCGAACTGCGGTATCGCGATAGCAGCGAGTATTGCTATGATCGCTACGACGATGAGCAGTTCGACGAGGGTAAAACCTTTCTCATCCCTTTTCATCCTGTTGATTGTCTTCAACATTTTAAAACCTCCTATTTTAAGACTGCTTCCGTCAAGGACGGCAATGTTAGAGTGAATACGATGATAATTATATACCGTAAAATCCCCTATTGCAACACAAATACATTAAGCATGTTTTATGCCAACTCGTAAAATGTCGTCATACCCGCGAAGGCGGGTATCCAGAGCACAAGCAACTACTTGAAAAGACTGGATTCCCGTTTTTACGGGAATGACGAAAAGATGCTTTCCCGGACTTTTTACGAAGGGGGGCAATAAATATTGACATTTTTTGTCACCAACTTTGCGCCTAAGCAGAAAACCTCTTAAGTATTACTGCATAAAATTCTTCTATGTCTTTAAGATTGTCGGTCAATATCGATTTGAGAATTGCCACATCTATCGATTGGTAATCATGCACCGCTATATTTCTGAATCCGACCATCGCCTGCATCTTCTTAAAGATATTTTCATCGATTATGCCTGCCTCGCTTAAGAATTTGAAATTATCCTTTATTGTAGAGGCCAGCCCCAAGCCCTCGGAAGCAACTATGTGAGCGGCAATATCGATAGCTGCTTCGACTGCCCTTTGAAGGTTAAGGACAAAAATATCCTGTTTATCGATTTCATCGAGGCTGTCCGGATTAAGATCCGTTGCCTCTCTAATCCGCCTAAGGCATCGCTGAATATTGCCTGTTTTTGCCAGAATTATATCCATATCAGGCATATATCCTGCCTTTTAAAATATTATCTTCTGCTTCCTTTCGCACACGCTTAAGGTCATCGTATTCCTTTACTGTCCTGACAAAGAAATCGTTGTATATAGCGCTATTTTTATTAATAACCAAAACGCCATTTTTAAGAACCTGCATTCTGATAACCGGAGATGAATTATTCAATACAACAATGTCCGTCTCTCTTTTTATCACTGATAAGAGATCGCCTTTAAAATGAATTATCTCTTTAAAATCAGGCGTCTGCTTAAATAAAACAGCAATGTCCACATCGCTTTCCTTTGTTAAACGGTCATTGACTGCTGAACCGAAAATAAAAACAAGGAAGACATTTTCCTTATCTTCAAAGTACTCTTTAAGTATTGCCGCGATATCTTCCACCGGAAACCCCTTCACCAATTTTAACAAAAGTATAGCAATTATATAGCAATATTTCCACATTGGCCAAACATTATTAACGGGATGTGAGGCGTGCTGAAAAAAGCCTTTACTCATATGGAATGTCATAACAACATTCTCTTTCTCGTGAGCTACAACATTGCTTTCTTATTCAATGAGACAAAGATAATCTTGGGATTTCACCGGCAACTACACTTAGTAAAGGCTTGGGAAGCATGCCTTACATCCCGATGATTACGGATTAAGGACATGACAATTAAGGTCATCCTGATTGACAAAAATTGTCACCTCATTTAAAATCTCTATCATGTATCTGTCATCTGTTTTCAATTATTACAGGGTCGGACGATTTGTATTTGCGATTACCCTCCTTATCTCATTCCAAGTAGCCGGACTGCCGTATGCAATACCGAGACTGATGTCTATAATGCTTATTTATTGTTTCATAACTCTGCTCAGGCTCTTTATAGCATCGGAGAGGGCTCATTATTTCGACTTCTTTTTAGACATTGTCTTTATTTCGGCAATGGTGTATATAAGTTCGGGAATTCATTCATACCTTACCCTCCTATATCTGTTCCCTATTTTCTTCTCGTCCGTTCTGATAAAAACAAAAAAGATATTCATATTCCCTATAATCTCCGCGCTGCTTTACGGTATTGTGCATCATCTAATCGGCGGTATCGGGGACAAAGAGAGCATTCTTAACGTATCGCTGCACCTCCTTTCATTTTCCTTTATATCGCTCGCAGGCGACAACCTCAAGGTAAAAATGGAAGGGCAGGAACGGCATATAAAAAGGCTCGAAGAAGAGCGTATAAGAATGAAGGGTTATGAAAGGCTTTACAGGGTAAGCGCGGATCTCGCGCACGAACTGAGAAATCCCCTTGCATCTATTTCGGCAGCGGTTCAATTCCTGAAAGAGGGAAGAAACGATAAGGAATTCATAGACATGCTCGAATCCGATACAAAACGGCTTACTACCCTCGTCAATGACTTTCTGCTTTTCTCGCGGCCTTCCGACGCCCATAAAGAGGATGTGGAGTTATCCGAAATGCTTCGGATGCTGGTAAAACATCAGGCCGGCGATAAAAAAATATCGCTTAATGTCGAAGAAGACGTAATAGTAATTGCGAATAGGACATTTATGGATATTGCCGTAAGCAATATAATCAAAAATGCTTCTGAGGCAGCGCGATCTACTGTAGCCGTATCCCTTAAAGCGCACGAGACGGATGCGGTAATAGAAATAGATGACGACGGCGAAGGCATAGACGAAGATTTGAAGGACAAGATATTCGAACCCTTTGTGACCACAAAGGCAGACGGCACGGGGTTGGGGCTCGCCATAGCATACAGGATAATCACAGGATTCGGGGGGAATATCATGCCGGATAAATCTCCTCTCGGCGGGGCAAGGTTTACTATTATTTTTCCAATAAAGGGAATGGAGTAATGGAGGCAATAAATGCGCGCGTTAATTGTAGACGATGAACAAAATATCAGAAAGGTATTGAAGATCATACTTTCCGAAAGTGATTTTGAAGTTCATGAGGCATCCCGCATAGAAGAAGCGCGGGTTCTTATAAAAGATTATGTTTTTGACATGGCGTTAATAGACCTCAGGCTGCCTGACGGCTTAGGCATCGACGTGCTGAAGGAAATTAAAGACACCACTCCCGAAACGATCGTCCTCGTGATCACCGCATTCGCGTCGGCCGAAACGGCGATAGAAACAATGAAGGCCGGGGCGTACGATTATATTATGAAACCGTTTAATATCGACGAGATAAGAATAATCATAAATAACATAAAAGATAAAATATTGCTGCAAAAAAGAGTTCACGAACTGCAAAAGTTTGAGGATACTTTTGAGGGAATCGTGGGTCAATCCGAGGCTATAAAAAATGTTTTCAACCTTATAGAAAAAATAGCTCCCTTCGATACAAATGTTTTAATAACAGGCGAAAGCGGGACAGGCAAAGAACTCGTCTCAAAGGCGATTCATAAAAGGAGCGACAGGGCGGATAAGCCGCTCGTAGCCATAAATTGCGCGAGCCTTCCTGCGGAGCTGCTCGAGAGCGAGTTGTTCGGTTATGTAAGAGGCGCTTTTACAGGCGCTTACACCTCTAAAAGAGGCTTGATAGAAGAGGCTAATAAGGGAATATTGTTTCTGGATGAAATAGGCGAAATGCCCCGATCGCTTCAGGCCAAGTTCCTGAGATTTCTGGAAGAGCGCAAGATAAGGCCCATAGGCAGCAGCAAGGAGATAGCGGTTGACATAAGAGTTATTGCCGCGACCAACAAAGACCTGAACTCTCTCTTCGATTCAGGCGCGTTCAGAAAAGATCTTTACTACCGTCTCACGGCTTTCGAGATCAAACTCCCTACTCTTAAAGAAAGGTCTGAAGATATTCCATTGCTGATAGAGCACTTCACAAAATTATTTTCCAAAAAATTCCAAAAAAATATTTCTAAAATAGAGCCTTCTTTTATCGATTACGTTATGAAACTCGATCTCAAGGGGAACGTCAGGGAGCTTAAAAACATAGTGGAACGTGAAGTCATACTGTCCGAAAACGGAGAGATAAAATGCACGCCCTGTCCGGCATCTCCGAACCATGACCGGACAACAGAAGATGTCCCGGAGAAAGGAATAGACTTAAAAGAATATCTCGCATCTATAGAAAAAGAAATGCTGCGCAAGGCCATGCAAAAAGCAAACGGCATAAAAACAAAAGCAGCGGAGCTTTTGGGATTGACATTCAGGGAATTCAGGTACAAGCTTTCAAAATACAAATAAGCCGTCTTCTTATTTTACCGTATCTCCCATCTTGAATATCGGCAAATAAAGGGCAATAACTATATATCCGACTGTAGTGCCTAAAAATACCATAAGCAACGGTTCGAGCATTGTGGTAAGATTACCGACAGAGTCGTCCACTTCATCGTCATAAAAATCGGCTATCTTGACAAGCATCTGATCCAATGCGCCGGTAGATTCTCCTACGTTGATCATCTGCGTAACCATGGGGGGGAAAACGTCCGCCTTTGACAAAGGCTCCGCGAGGGTCTTTCCCGCCGAGACTTCTTTCCTTACATCAAAGACCACTTCCTCCACTACCTTATTGCCCGAAGAACGCGCGCATATTTCAAGACCGTCCAATATCGGAACGCCGCTGTTTAAAAGCGTGCCGAGGGTACGCGTAAACCTTGCTACGGCAACCTTTCTTACAAGATCTCCTATTATAGGCAACTTCAACAAAATAGCATCCGTTTTTTTCTTGCCGATTTCGGTCCTCCTGTATTGTTTTATTCCGATAAAGCTTCCTACGCCACCTCCTAAAATCATAAGACCGCCTATGCCGCTTAAAAAGTTGCTAAGCCATATGACGCTTCTTGTAGGGGCAGGGAGTTGGGCGCCCATCTCCCCGAATATCTTCGCGAATATAGGAATAACGAATACCATTATTATAGCAATAACGAGCACAGCTACCGTTACGACGATGGAAGGGTATATCATCGCGCCCTTGACCTTCTTCTTGAGCTTCATGGATTTTTCCATATAATTCGCAAGCCTCAAGAGCACGCCATCTAAAACGCCGCCTGCCTCGCCCGCAGCCACGAGGTTGATAAAAAGATCGTCAAAAACCCTCGGATGTTTTTTCATGGCGTCCGCGAGAGTAGTTCCCGACTCCACATCCGCCTTTATCTGTCCTATTATCGCGCCGAGTGTTTTGTTTTCGGATTGTTTCGCCATGATATCGAGGCCCTGAACGATAGGGATTCCGGCTATAAACATGGTGGCGAACTGCCGCGTAAAGACAACGACATCCTTATCGGTAACCCTTTGTTTCTTAACTTTTTTGGCTCCGGTCTCTGTAACTAACGAAGGGAGTATGCCCTGCCTCCTCAACGCGGCTATAACCTCATCCTTACCCGCGGCGGACATCTCGCCGCTTTTCGGTTCGCCCTTAGCCGTCTTACCTTTCCATTTAAAGTTAGGCATATTAACCCCTTATAACAGCCCTGCCCTTTCCATAATTACCGGCACCTTGTCTTCCATGCCGATAGCCATTATATGAACGCCGTCGCATATATTCTCTTCTTTTAACTGTTTTATATGCCTTGCGGCTATATTCAATCCGGTATCCAGCGCCTTTTCCTTGCCGGCGGCCTTTAATTCATCTATAAGCTCTATTGGCACCCTTATGCCCGGAACATTGTTGTTTATGAAGTTTGCCATGCCCGCGCTCTTTAAAACAACGATGCCCGCGAGCACCTTCACCGGAAATTTGCGCGCATACTGCATGAACTCCTTAAACTTATTTATATCATAAATCGCCTGAGTTTGGAAGAACCTTGCTCCGGCCCTCACCTTTTTCTCGAATTTTATGAGCTGCGGCTCCAGCGGATTCGCCTCCGGCGTTACGACAGCGCCCTGAAAGAAATCCGTAGAACCCTTCATCTCATTTCCGGACATATCCTTGCCGTTATTCAGGGAGTTGACTACGCCGAGGAGTTGTACGGACTCCAGATCATACACCGGCTTTGCCTGCTTGTGGTCTCCGGCAAGCACATGGTCTCCGGTCATGCAGAGGACATTCTTTATGTTTAAAATGCTCGCGCCGAGGAGGTCCGATTGCAGGCCTATCCTGTTTCTGTCCCTGCATGTCATCTGGAGTATCGGTTCGACCCCGTGATCGAGGCATATCCTGCATACGGCCATAGAGCATATGCGCATAACCGCGGATTGGTTGTCGGTAACATTCAATGCATCTACCTTGCCTTTTAAAAGCTCTATGTGATGTATCATCTCCTTAATGTCTGTGCCTTTGGGCGGCCCGACCTCAGCGGTAACAACGAACTTTCCGGAATTTAATATATCTTTAAAGCTCATTTCTTCTCTTCCTCCTTTTTCTCAGGTCTTGTCGCAAGGGTTCTCGGCTTTATATTCTGTGACCAGTCCTTGGCCTCCAGCACCGTGTCGCAAAATTCCTGAAGCTTGTCGAGCTTTTTCATCCTCTCGTATATCCTCACCCATGCGCATTTAATGTCAGGGCTTACCTCGCATTTTCCGTCCTTACATCCTCCACAGGGCCCGTTCAGTATTCCCTTAGGGCATGCGGTAACAGGGCATATGCCACCCGTTTTATCGAGAATACATTTGCCGCACAGAGAGCACCTTTCATCGAACATCTGAAACCTCGTCATATTGCCGAGGAACAGACTGTCGTTCGTAGGATACACAGGCTTGTCCTCGAATATCTCGACAGCGGCCTGCGTCCCTGCGCCGCATGACATGACGAGTATGCAGTCGGACTTATCGAGGGCTTCCTTGAAAGGCTTCAACTCGACCTTTGTGCCGAGGACCTGACATCCCGTCTTTGCGACAAAACCGCCGGTAACGTCCTTGCCCTCCGCCTTTAATGCCTCGGTCAATGCATCTATCGCTTCCTGATTGCCCGTACCGCAAAGGCTCGCGCACTCGGAGCATCCTATAAGAAAAAAGCTCTTATAGTTTTTTATGTTCTCCATCAACTCTTGAACTTCACGTTTTTTAGTGATTATCATCTTTCCTCCTTTGTATCTATGACAGCCGGCATGGCATTGTATTGGAGCGGTTTCATTTTATCCCTGCATGCAGTTTTGCCGACTTCACCGTATTTTTCATAAGCATCGTAATGGTCATAGGCCCGACTCCTCCGGGAACCGGCGTGATCGCTCCGGCTATCTCCTTTGCCGCGTCGAAATCCACGTCTCCCTTCAATATAGGCACGGTCTTTCCTGTCTTTTCGCTTATCTTCTCGCCTACGCGGTTGACTCCCACATCGATGACGCATGCCCCCGGCTTTATCCATTCGGGCTTCACCAGACCGGGAACTCCTGCCGCGACAATAAGAATATCCGCCCGCTTGCAGTGGGCTTCTAAATTTTTTGTGCCTGTATGCACAATGGTCACCGTGGAATTAGCTCCTCTTCCCTTCTGAAGCATTATATTCGCAATGGGTTTGCCTACGATATTGGAACGGCCTACCACCACGACCTCTGCGCCGGATGTATCGAAACCGGAGCGCACGATCAACTCCTGTATGCCCGCAGGCGTGCAGGGAAGGAACTTCGCCTCGTTTCCGCCGATCATAAGGCGTCCTACATTTACCGGATGAAATCCGTCCACGTCCTTGTCCGGGTCTATGGCGTTGAGCACCTTTTTCTCGTCTATGTGTTTCGGCAGCGGAAGCTGGACAAGGATGCCGTGTATCTTCGGGTCATTGTTGTATTTATCTATAAGCTTGAGAAGTTCCGCCTCCGATAAGTCATCCGGCTGATCGTCCTGAACGGAATAAAAACCGAGTTCGTGCGCCGTCTTCTGCTTGGCGGTAACGTAGCTTACAGATGCCGGATTTTTGCCGACCAGTATTGTTATAAGTCCCGGAACAACCCCGGACTTCTCCTTCAGTTCGGTCACTTCCTTTTTAAGTTCTTCCCTTATTTGCGCGGCTATTTCGGTACCGCTGATGATCTTTGCAGCCATAAATCCTCCTGATTTTTTATTTTATTAAAGAAAGCATTTCCTCTCTTGTGCTCTGTTTACTTCTGAATATTCCCCGCACGGCGGATGTAGCGGTCCTCGAACCCGGCTTCTTTATGCCCCTCATGCTCATGCAAAGATGCTCCGCGTCTATGACTACCATGCAACCCCTCGGTTTAATCCTGTCCATTATCATATCGGCCAGTTGGGACGTCAATCTCTCCTGAACCTGCGGCCTCTTAGCGAGATGCTCCAATGCCTTGGCAAGCTCGCTCAACCCCACTATGCTGCCGGATGGTATATAAGCTATATGAGCCCTTCCGATGAAAGGCAAAAGATGATGCTCGCATACCGAATAAAATGGAATATCTTTTAATAACACCATCTCATCGTGGCTTTCGCCTTCTATAGGCTTAAGCAGGTCTTCACCCGGCGTTTCGAGACCTGCGAATATCTCGGCAAACATCTCCGCAACGCGCTTGGGAGTGTCTTTCAATCCCGGACGCTGTTTATCCTCGCCTATTCCGTCGAGTATAAGCCTTACGCCTTCCTCTATCTTTTTCTTGTCCATATCACTCCTATAATCTCTAATGAGACATTTAAAAGATATAGTGCGGGTCTGTTCCGTTGAAACAGACCCGCACTATATAATCTCTGAGCAATCTATAATCCTCTTGTCGGTTATTATCTTATCCATCTTTATATCGTACGTTTCCGAAGGGATGTCTTCTACAATCTGCTCCTCATAAGCCGGCGCAATCTTTGCCTTCGCCACCTGAGCCAGTAGTTTATCATAAAAGCCTTTCCCGTATCCCAGCCTGTTGCAATGCCCGTCAAATGCGACTCCGGGAACGATGATCAAATCCATCTCTTCCGCATGCATCCTTCTGTCTTCAGGCACTTGCGGTTCCGGTATTCCCATATATCCCGCAGCAACTTCATTCATGTCTTCCATACGATAAAGCGCCAATCGGCCGTTATCATTATCAACCTTCGGAAGAGCAATAACTTTGCCGGAATCAAGGCAATATTTTAACAAATCGAGCGTGTCTACTTCGCTATTGAAAGATGCATATAAGAGAATTTTATGGGCTGCCCTGAACTCCGGGAGCGCGAGGATTTTTTCTTTAATCTTCAGGTCTTTGACCTTTCTGATTTCGACGCTTAGGGCATCGCGCCGGTTATGAACAATCTTTCTTATGGAAGCCTTATCTGCGGGCAATCCTTCACCTCACGATTTTTCAATCATGCTTTCGAGTTTTCCCTTTATTCCGCTTATCTCTTTTACGACTTCCGCTGCCGCATGAAACGGCGAATCGCCCCTGACATCCGCATCCATTACCGATTGGTCGAATCTTATCGCGCCGAGGAGTTCCATGCCTTTGATATGTTCTTTCAAAAAAGATATATCGTCGTCGTTCCTTACCTTATTCGCAACTACAAATACGTGCTTTACGCCGAGCCCCTGCGCCATCTCCTTCACAGTGTTTGCCGTCTGGATGCTCCGCTGTCCCGGCTCCACCACGACTATAAAGGCATCCACCGCTTCCGCGGTTCCCCTTGTAAGATGCTCTATTCCCGCCTCCATATCCACGATAACGACTTCGTCCCTTTCCACAACGAGGTGTTTCAGCAGTCTCCTGAGAAGGACGTTTTCCGGGCAATAACATCCGGATGCCGCTGCCTTTGATTTCCCCGTCACAAGAAGGGTAATACCGTCGAATTTATATCCTATTTCTTCAGGCAGGTCGTCCACTCTCGGATTTAACTTGAATATTCCCCCCATGCTTCCCGGCTTCGCGCCCATTCTTTCTTCTATAAGTTCGAGCATGTCGGCAATCGGCCTTACTCTCTCAATCTCGGAAGGCTTAATTCCGAGCGCCTGAGCAAGGTTCGCGTCAGGGTCGGCGTCTACGGCTATAACCCTTTTGCCCTCGCGGGCGAACAGGTGAGACAATACCGCCGAAAGGGTCGTCTTTCCGACCCCGCCTTTGCCTGTAACCGCTATTTTCATGGTCTGAAATTATAACATATCCGCCGTTTTGCGGCATCTAATCCCTTTCACCTGCTTCGCCTTTTATGTTATCATTTCCTATGGAAATCAAGAAAATCCTTACTAAGGAAAATATCTCAAAGGACCTCGAAGACGCTGACCGTTACCTGATGCATACATACAGCCGCCAGCCGGTAATACTCAGAAAAGGCCGGGGCATGAAGGTATGGGGAACCGACGGCAAGGAATATCTTGATTTTGTAGGCGGCATCGCTGTAAATGTGCTCGGGCACTGCCATCCTAAGGTCGTTATAGCCATACAAAAACAGGCGCAGCGGCTGCTCCATGTATCCAACCTTTATTACATAGAACCTCAGATAAAGCTCGCGAAACTCCTGTGCGCCCATTCCTTTGCGGACAAGGCATTTTTCTGCAATTCAGGAGCCGAAGCGAATGAGGCCGCTATAAAGCTCGCCCGGAAATACGCGAAGGAGCATTCCGGGCAGGAAAAGTTCGAGATCATCACAGCGTTGAATTCATTTCACGGAAGGACCCTCGCGACCGTTACCGCTACCGGGCAGGAAAAATTCCAAAAGGGATTCGAGCCGCTTATGCCGGGATTCAAATATGTCCCGTTCAATGACGTCAATGCGCTGAGATCCGCAATAAGCCGGAATACCTGCGCTGTTATGCTCGAACCCATTCAGGCGGAAGGCGGCGTAATAATCCCTTCGGAGAACTACCTCAAAGAGGTCAGAAAACTGTGCGACGAAAACGGACTATTATTGATACTCGACGAAGTCCAGACAGGCATGGGACGGACGGGAAAGCTCTTCGCATATGAGCATTACGGCATAACACCCGATATAATGACCCTCGCAAAAGGGCTCGGCGGCGGCGTGCCCATAGGCGCAGCTCTCGCGACCGAAAGGGTCGCTGCATCGTTTCAACCCGGAAGCCACGCGTCCACCTTCGGGGGGAATCCGCTCGTCTGCGCTGCGGCAATAGCGACATTGGAAACTATCCTCGAAGACGGATTGCTCATAGAACACTGCGCCAGAATGGGAAAATATCTCATCAACCGCCTGGAGCAATTAAGGGAGGATTATCACGATACGATTGCTGACATCCGCGGCAAAGGGCTGCTTGTAGGTCTGGAGATCAATAAGGACGGGGCCCCAATAGTCAAGGCATGCCTCGAAAAAGGCCTGCTTATAAACTGCACCGCGGGCAATGTGCTCAGGTTCGCGCCGCCTTTGATCGTAGAGAAAAAAGAGATAGACCACATGGTCGATGTGCTTGAGGAGGTGCTCGGCAGATGAGTTCTAAAAGGGATTTTCTTACTATATGGGATTTGACCGCCGGCGAAATAGAATGCCTGCTGAAAAGGGCGATAGAATTGAAATCCGGCTCCGATAAAAATAATTGCCCGCTTATCGGCAAGAGCATAGGCATTTTTTTCGAAAAACCGTCCACGAGGACGCGGGTGTCTTTCGAGGCGGGAATATACCAACTCGGCGGGCAGTCTATTTATCTTAATCCGAGAGAGCTACAGTTAGGACGGGGAGAGACCATAGCCGATACTGCAAGGGTCTTATCCAGATATTTAAGCGGCATGGTTCTGAGAACTTATTCTCACGCCTCCGCCGAGGAGTTCGCCTCGCACGCTACGGTGCCTGTAATAAACGGGCTTTCCGATCTACACCATCCGTGTCAGGCCCTTGCCGACCTCATGACCATCCTCGAAAAAAAGGGACGAATTAGCGGCATCCGCCTTGCGTATATCGGCGACGGCAATAATGTAGCCAATTCATTGATAGAAGCCGCAGCGCGGACAGGAATAAGCCTCACCGTCGCATGCCCGGAAGGGTACGAGCCGGATCCGGATATTATCGAAAGGGCCCGGAACGCTATGGCTAAAGACTCAAAAGGAGAGCTAATCATTCTCAGAAATCCGAAAGAGGCCGCAGGAAGGGCGGATGTGATTTATACGGACGTATGGGTAAGCATGGGACAGGAAGATAAGGCTGAAAAGAAAAAGACGAAATTAAGGGATTATCAGATAAACGGACAGTTGCTGCAATGCGCTAAAAACGACGCGATAGTGCTTCACTGCCTTCCGGCGCACAGGGGCGAAGAGATAACCGATGAAGTAATGGACGGCCCGAACAGCGCGGTATTCGATCAGGCGGAAAACAGGCTTCATACGGAAAAAGCGCTTTTAGAGTTCCTTATAAGGTAATTCTATTATAAATGCGGCGCCTTCGCCTTCCCTGCTTTTAACTCTTATATCTCCGCCGTGCGCCTTAATTATGTTATAGCAAATGCTCAAGCCGAGACCGGTTCCTTTTTCAAACCTCTTTGTTGTAAAAAACGGCTCGAATATTCTGTTTACAACATCGCGAGGAATACCCGGCCCGTTATCCGAAACCTCGATAATAAGACGGTTGTCATCCCTTCCCGCCTTTACGGTTATCCTGTCTCCCTTGCCTGAATCCCTTACTGCATGGATCGCATTCGTCATAAGGTTCAGCAGCACGCGCTCCATCTGTGCGGCATCGAGCGGAAACGTCATGCCGGAAGGAACATCCTCCGAAATATTTATTTTGGAGGCGGCAAACGCCTCCGCCAGAAAATCTATGACCTCATGGATCATGCCTTTTATGTCGGCATCGGTTTTTTCGAGAACCGGCGTCTTAGAAAACAAAAGCAGATCGCGCACTATATTGGAAGTGCGCGCCGCGGATTTATATATCTTCTCGACCATCTGCCTGACCGTATCGTCCGTAGTGGTTTTCAGCAGGAATTCGCTGTATCCGCTTATGCTCGTAAGGGGGTTGTTCAGCTCATGCGCTATTGCCGCGGTCACCTGTCCGAGAGCCGCCAGCTTTTCGGATTGGATAAGCCTTAGTTCCATATCCTTATCGGATGTTACATCCCTTACCACTAAGACGCATCCTTTGTCTTCCTTCCCATTCAGCATCTTAAACGATCTGACTACGAAAACCCTTCCGTCGCATGAGACCTCTTTCTTAAAGCCCGATTCACATTCGCCTTTACAGGAACTTATCATTAACTCCTTTGCCGCTTCGTATATCGGAGCGCCCAGTGCGGATTCTCCGCAATAATCCTTTGCCTGCCTGTTCATCAGCAGTATACGGCAGTTTTTATCGATAATGAATACCATATCCTGCATGGAGTCGAATGTATGCTGCCACTGCCCTGCCCAGTCATTGAGAATCCTTTCCCTCTCCCTTACGTCGGATTCGAGCTTCGAGACCCTCTTCATCGCGATAAATGAAAAACCTAAAAACAGGAAAAATCCGGAGACAGTAGTGAAAACGCCGGCATTCTTGACCATAAGAAGTTCCTGCGTCAAATATTCCGTTCGCGTATCGGCCAATTTTTTGGCCTTTATGTATGCGCTTTCGGCAAAGGGAACAATCTGCTTTACGGCGACAAAAACCTTCTCACGGCTATAATAAGAGTCATCTTGTCTTATTTCACCCGCAAATTTATCCACCCGTTTTTCCATATCGCCTATTTGCATTGTTATCTCAGGGGAATGATGGCATCCCCAGCATTCGGCGATAATGGCGCGGGTCTTCGATTTTAATGCCGTTATTTGAGACCCCTGACTCCTGTCGATAACCGCGTCCCTTAACTCATGTATCGCATCCCTGAGTTCAAGGCGCTTGACAAGGCTCTTCTGGGCCTCTGTCAGCGATTCGACTTTTTCTTTTGCCGCAAAAAGCCGGGCCCCCATGAACATTATGCCTACAGTGGTTATGACAAGAAAAAAGCTTAGAATTATGACAAAAATTCTTCTCATTTATGCGCTCTCTTGCTTATTTGATTCTTACATGGTCCTATGCTAATATGAATACAATATGAATTATATCATAAATTCATAAAAATTTCATAATTGTAAATTATTATATACAATAAAGAAATACAACGACAAATAAAAGGGGAGAGAGTATTATGGACTACAAAACGAGGATAAAAATAATCAAGGGCAGCCGCACACTAAACGATTTTTCAAAACTGCTGGATATTCCGATAACGACCCTTCATACCTATCTCAACGGCCGCGAGCCGTCGGTCGGTTTCGTAAAAAAAGTACATGAAAAACTGAACGTCAATCCGGAATGGATCATCACCGGAAGGGGTCAGATTTATAAAGACGAAATATTCTGCGACGACGAGAACGCCGTGGAGAACATAATAGATTTCTTGAAAATTTCATGGCCGGCATGGACCGAAAAAGAGCGATGCTGGTTCGAAACGCACTTCAGGCGGAATTTCCCCGAATTCGAGACATGGCTGATGGGCGGTCAGGGCGCAAAATAAAACCGCTTTAATCATTAATAAGCCCGGAATTCAAGCCCTTCCTTGACTTCGACCATATCTCTTTTATAAGATACACATTTCAAGTTTATTTTCATGGAGGATAAATGCTTATCGCGATCGGCTCGGACCACGCGGGTCTTGAAATGAAAATGGAAATAATCTCCGTCTTGAAAGAATTTTCTCACGAATACGTAGATTACGGCACCGACACCCCTCAATCCGTTGATTATCCGGACTTCGGAGAGAAGGTCGCGGACGCGGTCTCGACCGGAAAAACGGAACGCGGGATACTGATATGCGGCACCGGCATCGGCATGTCCATTGTCGCGAATAAATTTCCGAATATCCGGGCCGCCCTTTGCAACGAGCTTTTCTCGGCAAGGATGAGCAGGCTCCACAACGACGCCAACGTCCTCGTCCTCGGAGGCAGGATTATAGGCAAAGACCTCGCGAAAGAAATAGTACGCACATGGATCACCGTGCCTTTTGAAGCCGGAAGGCATGTCAACAGGCTCAAAAAAATCACACTCATCGAGGAGAAAACTGCAAGGAAATGAATCTCGAAAACCTAAAATCCACGGACCCCGAAATATACGAAGCGATCATTAAAGAAACCGAACGGGAGCAGGGCAAAATACTTTTAATAGCATCGGAGAATTACGCGAGCCGCGCGGTTCTTGAGGCGCAGGGCTCCGTCTTTACCAACAAATACGCCGAAGGCTATCCCAATAAGAGGTATTACGGAGGCTGCGAGTATGCTGATATCGTAGAGCAACGCGCGATCGAGAGGGCAAAAGAACTATTCGGCGCGGAGCATGTGAATGTCCAGCCGCATTCGGGAAGTCAGGCAAATATGGCCGTCTATTTCTCATTTTTAAAGCCCGGCGATACTATATTGGGAATGAACTTAGCGCACGGAGGGCATTTGTCGCACGGCGCATCGGTCAACTTCACCGGCATGCTGTATAAAAGCATATCTTACGGCATCGATAAGGATACGGGCCGCATAGATATGAATGAAGTAAGAGAACTTGCAAAAAAGCATAAACCCAAAATGATAATTACCGGAGCAAGCGCATATTCCCGCCTGCTCGATTTCAAGGCATTCTCTGAAATAGCGAAAGAGACCGGAGCCTATCTCCTTGCGGACATAGCTCACATCGCCGGCCTGATCGCTGCTGGAGAGCATCCTTCGCCTGTTCCTTACGCGGATTTCGTTACGTCCACCACCCACAAAACGCTTCGCGGACCGAGGGGCGGAATGATAATGTGCAGGTCCGAATACGCAAGGGCGATCGACAAAATGATCTTCCCCGGAATCCAAGGGGGGCCCCTCGTTCATGTTATCGCCGCAAAGGCTACGGCATTGAAAGAAGCATTGAGCCCGGAATTCAAGGATTACCAGAAAAAAGTCATATCAAACGCAAAAAAGCTTGCGGACGGACTTATCGATCGGGGTTTTAATATAATTTCCGGAGGCACGGACAATCATCTCATGCTCGTGGATTTAAGAAGCGTGAACGTAACAGGCAAAGAGGCTGAAGAAGCCCTCGATAAAGCAGGCATAACGGTAAACAAAAACTCCATTCCTTACGACGACAAGCCTCCGACGATAACGAGCGGCATAAGGCTCGGAACGCCGTCCGTAACCACACGCGGGATGGGCAATTCCGAAATGGACGACATCGCCGACATAATATCGAACGTCATTAAAAATATACCTAACCCGGCGGTAATTGCCGGCATGAACGGAAGGGTTAAAACCCTCTGCAATAAACATCCCATTTATCAGCCATGAAGTGCCCGTTCTGCGGAAGCGTCGAAGACAAGGTTATAGACTCGAGATCGAGTAAAGAAGGAGATGTCGTCCGCAGAAGAAGGGAATGCCTGAAATGCGGGCAGCGCTTTACCTCCTATGAACGGGTCGAAGACCCCTTTCCCATGGTGATAAAAAAAGACGGAAGCCGTGAATTCTTCAACGGCCATAAGATACTCACAGGGCTCAAAAAGGCGTGCGAGAAACGCCCCATTCCAACAACAACTCTTGAGGAAGTAGAAAAAAATATCGAGAAGAAACTCATGGGTCTCAACGTCAAGGAGATACCGAGCACATGGATAGGCGAAGAGATAATGTCCGCCCTAAAGGAACTCGACAAGGTAGCCTATGTGAGATTCGCCTCGGTGTACAGGCAGTTCAAGGACATAAGCGAGTTGATGGAAGAAGTTAAAGGACTGTTCGAGCCGAAAAAAAAGAAATAGCGCTTATCGCGTTATAGAGCTGCGCGTTATTGAACTATTTGAAACCGGTATGACATAATATTGAACGTTATAACGCTCAACGCTGTGCGTTATAACGGAACTCTTGGGGAGTCGTCCAACGGCAGGACGGTAGACTCTGGATCTGCTTATAGGGGTTCGAATCCTCTCTCCCCAGCCATATGGTCCCATCGTCTAGCGGTCAGGACGTGGCCCTCTCAAGGCCGAAACACGGGTTCGATTCCCGTTGGGACTACCAAATTTTTCAAAGAACTTAGGAAGATTCCGCCGGATTAAATTATGCAGCATGCAATTTAACTTTTTCGTGATCTTGTAAAATTTTCAATATCCCCACAATGCTATCCAAACGAGGATTACCTTTAGGCCCAAGCATACGGTGCAAACTTTTACTATCTTTCTTAAGCTTCCGGGCAAGCGAAGGAAAGGTAATTGTGGCATTAATATAATCGCGCAGTATCGCCTTGCCCGTCTCTATATTGCCGATTAAAATTTCGTTTACGGCTTCGGTTAGAAGCCCCCTACGGAATTTTTCATCCTTCGCCGCCCGCTCCATTATTGTCTCTCTAAAGTCACGAGTAAGTGCCATTTTAAACCTCCCTCATTTAAACAATAGTAACATTTAGGTTACTTTCTGTCAAGTTATTTTTCCATCGGCATTTTCCACCGGGTTCGATTCCCGTTGGGACTACCAAACTTTTCTTTATATTCCAAGAAGTTATCAGAATATTATGTAAAAAACTTCCGTCATCAAACCGTCAATGAATCCTATCTTTTGTTATTAAATTTTGGGGCGCATCGAGGAATATTTTAATCTTCGAGCTGTTTCAGAGAATCGGGCTGCCATAAGTTTGAACTATACCGGAATCTCAAGCAATATCTTTCTATAATCCACATGCGGGACCACGCGCTTTTTATCCGCCTCGGTTTTTTCGAGGGTAACAAGCCCTATCTCAGATAGCATTTTTAGATCCTGATTCACATTTTTCAAGTCTCTGCCTAACATTTTTGCAAGCTCATAAACCGATTGAGGATGCTGTTCTCTTATCGTCTTAAGAATTAAAAGCCTGTTGTTGGTAAGTACCGATCTCATGGCATCTATAGAGTCAAAATATATTCCTTCCTCTTTTTTCACCTTTTTGCCGGCTTTCAGCTTTTCCCATGCCTCCGCAAAATCTTCCAGACTTTCCTTAAGACCCTTAATGCCTATGTCTATTTTTTTTACCTTCATAATTCACCTCTATTTTATTCTCTCTATGTCGTTATAGAAATCCTCTATCAGGACATCCATATCTTTAAAGCGATAAAGATGTTCTCTGCTTCCATAATGCCTATGGTCTCCCTTCCCTTCCGCATTGTCGTATCCTATAATTCTTTTACCGTCTCTTATATAAACGAGCGAATATTTCAGCCCGTATGGTTTATCTTTTGAGTGCGGCACCCGCCATATTTTCATTTCAGTGATATCGCCGTTGGGTTCGACATTTTTCCTATAAAATAAAAGGTCCACGCCCATATAAGGTATGATATGCCTCATAGAGAGATTTGTCAACCGGGTTCGATTCCCGTTGGGACTACCATTTTTTCTAAATGAAACCATTTTAAAAAGCTTCTTAAAATTTGAAACCTTCCCGGTTTTAGGCTATAATTTTCAAAACGAACACAGAGGAGCATATGACAAAAGAAATCCATGAAATCGGCCCGTTAAAAGTAATCCAGCTTTTCTTTCCGGTCTCCAATTTTCACGCAATCGTTGTTATAGATAATGTTGCGCTCGGCCCTTCCATAGGAGGCGTGAGGGTTTCTTCGGAAGTAACGGTTGAAGAGGTAAAAAGGCTCGCACGCACAATGACCATGAAAAACTCCATTGCCGGGCTCCCGCACGGCGGGGGCAAGGCCGGAATAATCGTCGATCCCAAAGATCCGAAGAAAGAGCGGTATTTCAGGATATTCGCTCAGGCGATTAAGGATCTGCATGAATACATACCCGGCCCGGACATGGGGAGCAACGAGGAATGCATGGCGTGGATAAAAGACGAAATAGGAAGGGCTACCGCTCTGCCCGAAGAGATGGGAGGGCTTCCGCTCGACAAGCTCGGAGCAACCGGCTTCGGTCTGGCGGAATGCGCCGAGGTCGCATGCCCGTACGCGAATATCGAACTGAAAGGGGCGAGGGTCGCAATTCAGGGGTTCGGGAGCGTGGGAAAGGCAGCCGCTAAATTCCTTTCCCGAAAAGGCGCGGTAATCGTAGCGGTAAGCGACACAAAGGGGAGCGTGTGCAGCCCTGACGGAATAGACGTAAAAGAACTTTTAGAAGTTAAGGCGACGACCGGAAGCGTTACGAATTACAAAAAAGGCTCCGGAAAGATGTGCAGCGAACTTTTTTTAGCGCAATGCGATATTCTTATCCCCGCTGCAACGCCTGACGTTATAAACAAAGACAATGTCAATGAGGTAAAGGCAAAAATGATACTTCAGGGAGCGAATATCCCGGCCACAAAAGAGGCGGAAGAAATATTGTATAAAAGAGGAATTCTTTCCGTGCCGGATTTCATCGCCAACGCGGGAGGCGTAATAATGGCCGCTATGGAATACGAGGGCAAATCCGAAAAAGAGGCGTTTACAGCCATATCCGAGCGCGTAAAGAAAAACACTAAATCGATCCTCGAAAAATCATCCGCTGAAAAAATCCTTCCGAGGCAGGCTGCGGAGGCAATCGCAAAGGAGAGGGTCTTGAGGGCAATGCAATACAAAAAAGTGTTATAGCTTTGTTATAATAAGCCATGCGCTTCGTCTCCGTTGCAATAACACTATGTCTTCTTGTCGTTTCATGCGGCCAGAAACCCGAGGATATAGCCAAGGTAGAGCCTAAAAACATCAGGGAAAGCGCCTTTACCATCGCAATACTTCCCGAACAGAACGTCTTCGAGCAGAAAAAACGATATAAGCCCCTCGCGGAGTATCTGTCGAAAAATCTCAATATGAACGTAAAAATAAAACTCCTCGACAGCTACGGCTCCATTTACGATGAAATTAAGAACAAAACCATAGACGGCGCCTTTTTCGGAAGCTTTAATTATGTCCTTACAAAGGCGAGGGCAGATATCGAACCTGTAGCCCGTGCCTTGGGAACCGGCGGCAATTCCAACTATAAAGGCATTATATTTACGAGAAAAGACACCGGCCTGACCGCCGATGTAAAAACATGGAAAGACAAAAGAATCGCGCTCGTGCATGAGGTGACGACGGCGGGGTACGTGTTTCCGGCATGGCACCTGAAAAAAAACGGGGTTGCAAGCATCTACAACTACTTCGGCAAGATTATCTTTTCGGGAAGCCATGACGCGGCCATACTCTCCGTTTTTAAAGGACAGGCGGATATAGGAGCGGCAAAGGATTTAATACTTCAAAAACTGCTCTCCGAAAATCCTGCGATAAAAAACGATATCGTCATACTCGCCGGTTCGGTTGCAGTGCCTTCCAACAGTCTTTGCCTGAGGAGAGGCGTAGACGGCAAAATAAGAGAGTCGTTGAAGAAATCCTTGTTATCTATGCATCATAATGCCGACGGCAAAACCGCGCTTCAGGCGCTGGACGCATCCAAGTTCGTGGAGACCGCGGACTCAGAGTTCAACGTCCTCAGGCAGATGGCGAAGGATATAGGCTTAGACATCAAATTATACCCGTTCAGGGGCAACAGATGAAAAAGAAATTAATATTAGGGCTCGGCCTCGTGTTTTTAATATCCGCTATAAGCGCGATAGTCGTAATAAAAAATTTAGACAATATAGTCGTAAACCAGAAGCTCATCCACGAGCAGGACATTATTATAGGCAAATACAATGAAATGCTTTTTCAGATGAAAGGCGCGCAGTCCGAGCTTTACAGGCATCAGGCGGGTTATTCCCGCAATATAGATGACCTCGTAAATTACATAGAATCCTTTGACGACAACACGGATTTTTTATCCCGGCAATATTCCTCGCACCACCGGGACATCGCGTGCATGCAGTGCCACTCTAAAATAGAGGAAAGGCTGACCTCCCTTTCGGCAATATTCTCCGAAATAGAAGGCCACATAAAGCAATATAAGCAGGATATGAGCATTCTCATAACTACAAACGACAGGAGCCAGATGCGGATACTCGAAAAAACCGCTACACAAAAAGGCAATACCATTATCGGCCTGCTCGAAAAAATAAGGCACGCGGCCGACAAGATGAGGGATGAAATAAAAAACAAGAGAAACATACTTATAAACAGATCGAGGAATATGATTTCCATCACCATAGCTTTCGGTTTTATACTCTCCATGGCAATATTCATAGTGGTAATCAAGGGTATTACCGGCCCTATAAACGCACTGATAAGCGGTATTCAGAAAATCGCAGGCGGGGACTTTTCACAGCGAGTGGAGGTCAGGACAAAGGACGAAATAGGCTTTATGGCAGAGGCCTTCAATAACATGACCGAAAAACTCAGCACAATCATGGCAGAGAAAGACGGCCTGCTCAAAACTCTTCAGGGCTTCAACGAGGAATTGGAAAAAAAGGTCAAAGAGGCGACCGAGAAACTCAGGCTGGCTCAGGAAAACATGGTAAGGACCGAAACCCTTGCCGCTGTAGGCACACTTGCCGCAGGCGTATCGCATGAGATAAGCACTCCGCTTAACACAATAATCGGCTTTACTCAACTTACCCTCTCGGAGCTTGACGACGCCAATCCCGTAAAAGGAGACCTCAGGGTTATAGAGCAGGAGGCCGTAAGGTGCAAAAGGATTGTTCAGGGCCTTCTAAATTTCGCGAAACCGCAAAAATACGAAGAAAAACTCACCGACATAAACAATATCATCGAAGAAACCATTTCGCTTATTGAATACCAGCCGTCAATGAAAAAAATAGTCATCAAGAAAAATTTCGATAAAGACCTCGTTTCGATAGAGGCCGATCCCATGCAGTTAAAGCAGGTATTTCTCAATCTCATACTCAATGCCGTACAGGCGATGCCCGAAGGCGGAGACCTCATAATAACGACAGGGAACGCGGATAAAGACATCGAGATATCCATATCCGACACCGGCGCGGGCATACCCGAAGAAGAACAGCAGAAGATCTTCCAGCCCTTCTATACCACAAAGAAAGAGGGCACAGGGCTCGGCCTCTCCATATCTTACGGCATAATAAAAGGGCACGGAGGAGAGATATTCATTAAGAGTTCGCAGGGAAGCGGCACCACATTCAGAATATCCATACCCGCGAAACAAAATGTCGGGAGCGGCGGAGAATAAATGGCGCGGATAATGGTTATCGACGACGACCCTAATACGTGCAGCCTGCTGAACCGCATCCTCGCAAAAAATGGGCATGACGTTACTACGGAAACTATTCCCTCAAACGCCGTTAAATCCTTCAGGGGCGATTCCTTTGACCTCGTTATAACCGACTTCTACATGCCAAAAATGAACGGTTTGGAACTGCTTGAACAGGTGAAGAATATCAACCCCGACGTGGATGTGATGATAATGACCGCGTTTGCCACGGTAGATAACGCTGTTGATGCGATGAGAAAGGGGGCTTACGATTATATCGTAAAGCCGTTCCAGAACGACGACCTCCTGCTTTCGATAAAAAGAATATTGGAAAAAAGAAGGCTCTCCGAGGAAAACAAACAACTACGCGCGGAGCTTTCAAAGAAATACAGCTTTCACAATATAATCGGCAAATCGCAGTCAATGCAAAAAATATTCGCGACCGTACGGAAAGTGGCGGACAGCGACGCGACCGCTCTTCTTATAGGAGAAAGCGGCACGGGCAAGGAGCTTGTCGCGAAGGCAATACACTACTCAGGGAAACGGAAAGACAAAAATTTCGTTGCCCTGAACTGCAGCGCGCTTCCGGATACTCTCCTCGAAAGCGAACTGTTCGGCCATACAAAAGGCGCGTTTACCGGCGCGACCGAAAGCAAACAGGGATTATTCGAATACGCGAACGGAGGGACATTATTCCTCGATGAAATCGCGGACACAAGCCCTTCGGTGCAGGCAAAACTTTTAAGGGTCATAGAGGACAAAAGAATAAGGAAATTGGGAGACAATAAAGAGACGGAGATCGATGTAAGGATAATAACGGCGACGAGCAGGAACCTGAAAGATATGATAGACGAAAACACGTTCAGGGAAGATCTTTTTTACAGGATAAACGTATTTCCTATAAGCATCCCTCCCCTGCGGGACCGCAAAGAGGACATTCCCCTGCTGACGGAACACTTTCTTAAAGGAAGAAAAAAACTCCATCCCGACGCGCTCGATACATTGACGAATTACAACTGGCCCGGGAATGTGAGGGAACTCGAAAATGTTATAGAAAGAACCGTGGTTTTTGCCGGGGATGAAACCATTACGCAAGACGATCTGCCTGCCGAGATAAAAAATACAATCTGCAATAATATCGACTGCAGCCTCTCGTATCAGGAGGCAAAGGAAAAAGTAATTAAAGAGTTCAGCCAAAATTTCATCTCCTGCACTTTAAGACAGACCGGCGGCAATGTAACAAAGGCCGCTGAAAAACTTGAGATCGACAGGGCAAACCTACAGAGGCTCATGAGAAAATACGGGATAGCCTCCTCGGAATACAAAGAATAGCCGCGTCATTTTTACATCATAATTTAATCCTTACTTTACAATAACTTAACAAATATATCTGCATCATTTCAGACGCACAAGTTAAAAAAATCGCTGTTACATTTTCTTTATTTACAACACCTTAAAAAAATTTAAACCGCCGGCATGAAAATAGCAATATATATAGGAGTAAAAAAATCCCGATTAAGGAGGTAGCGAGAAACCACGATCAAGGAAACTATTTGTATCCGACTGATTTTAAAAGACTGACTAATAAAAACAAGGAGAAAAAAAATGAACAGAAAGATTTCAGTATTACTGCTTGTCCTCTTTTTCGCCGCCGGCTTCGTAGTCTACGGCACGCAGGCAGAAGGCAAAAAGGCGGGGGACAATACCCTCAAGGGCACTGTGCAGGACGCATCCGGACAGGCAATCGAAAATGCCGCCGTATATTTAATTCCTTCGGCGGATGTCGAGGAAATGGCAAAGACATCCATAGAGATTAAAAGGGACTCTAAAAACGACGAGCCCCTCGAAGACAACTTAGCCGCCAATAAGGATAAGTATCAGAAAGGCGCTACCGACAAGAAAGGAAACTTTAAGATTTCCAATGTCGCGGACGGCAAGTATTTCATCTATGTCGAACCGGCCGACAAAAACTATCTGCCCGGCGGAGATAAGTCAACAAAGGCCGTCTCGACCGCGGAATTCAAGGGGAAACCGGTAAAAATCCTCTTATCGGGAAATATCCCTGCCGATGCTACATTTGTCGGGACGTCAAAGTGTCTAATGTGCCACAAAGCGTATGCGAGCGAAAAGAAAACCCTTCACAAGCTCGGCATCCGTGTGGCAGGGAAAGACAGCAAGCTTCAGGATTCATCAAGGTTTCCGGACTTCGACAAGGGACTTAAAAAACTCACGGCAGGGTCGAAGCTCTATGTTTACGGATACGATAAAAAGAGGAGCTTCGACAAATACATGATTTCCGAAAAGGCGCCTTCAGATCCCGCATCTGTGAGCTTTACCGCTACCTTCTTCAAGGACAGCGACGGAAAGATAAAATTCAAAACAGAGAATATGAAAGATACTTCGGATCCGGCAAGGACATACACCGTAGAGATGACCTACGGAGGAGGCCTTTACAAGCAAAGATACCTTTACAGGGTAGGGAAAAACCTCTTCCCGTTCGTCCAGTACAATCCGGAAGGAAATGACGGCTACGGCGACAGGACAAGAATGGTATTCAGGGATTACCACGGCGACTGGCTGTATAACGAACAGACAAAGAAGCTTGCAGATCCCCCATTAGCAAAATCTTTTGATAAAGAATGCGCCTCCTGCCATTACACAGGCTATACCCTTAAACACCTCGAGTCGGGAGAATATATCGCGGGAGCCGTGAATGATCCCAACGGTGAGTTTGATATCGACGGCGACGGCATACCCAATGAACTGAACATAGGCTGCGAGACATGCCACGGTCCCGGTTCCGCGCATGTAAAGGCTCCGAAAGGGAAAAAGGCATCCATGATCGTCAGCCCGGGCAAACTCGCGGCAGAGAGGTCGTCGGTAATTTGCGGACAGTGCCACAGCAGGCCTCAGGGTAATCTCAAAAATGATCAGCCGGTAAACAAAGATAACAAGATGATGATCCCCGGCACGAGCAGGAACGACTACCTGACAAATTATACTCTACGGGAAGACGCGGCAAAGGGGGCTTACTGGCCCGACGGGATACATTCCAAGGCCCATCACCAGCAGTATACGGACTTCATTAAGTCGAAGAAACACAGGAACGGAAATCAGCTTTTATCATGTGACGACTGCCATGACCCTCATGGAATGACTACCGTAAAGCACCAGTTACGGGCGGAGATACGCGATGCGAAAAATTCCCTCTGCGCAAACTGCCATAAGGCGAATGCCGACATTAAAAAGCATACCTCGGCAAAAGTAGGCATGGAGCACGGCATGAAGATAAACTGCGTTGATTGCCACAGCACAAAGACCATGCAGACAGGCGCAGGATTAGGCAAGGGTCTTACAGGCAAAGACGGCAAAAACTACTGGGTGAACGATATAACTTCTCATGTATTCGATGTGCCAAAAAAAGATAATGTAGGAGTAAAAGGCACCGATCCGGGTAAGGCAATGCCTATTCCTTATACCAACGCATGCGGCAAATGCCATAACGTCAGTAATCTGTAATAAAAAACTGCTTCTTTCGAAGGCGGGGATCCCCCTCCCCGCCTTCCTTTTCTACATAAAATAACCGCATCAAAGACAAGTATGCCTGCGTCATTATTACATCATAATTTAATCCTTAATTTACAATAAGTTAGTAATTTCATCCGCGTCATTTCATACACACCTGCTGAAACAACCGCTGCTACAGCCTATTTATTTACAATTTATTTACAATGACTTTTAAAAAATTAAAGTTATGGCATGAAAATAGCTATAACTATCCCTAACTTACTTAATAACAAGAAAAAAGGGGGGGGTGAGAGAGGAAAAAATTATCGATAGTCCGGTGAGTTAATAATCAGCATTAAAAATTCTAAGAGGAGGGAAGTTTGATGAAAAAATTCGTTATGTTTTTTATGTGTGCAGTTGTAATGTTATGGGCATTCGGCTCGGCAAATGCCGCCGAATATGCGGGGTCGGACAGCTGTTTCAAATGTCATCCGGACCACGTCAACGACTGGAAGGTGTCAGGGCATCCTTACAAATTGCAAAAGGCAGAGACTGCCAAATCATGGATGCTGCCTTTGCCGAAGGGTTATTCATGGGATGATATTTCCTATGTGATAGGCGGCGCTCACAAAAAATCAAGATATATGGACAAAAAGGGATACATTATCACTATGACCGGCCCGAATAAAGACGTGCCGGGAAAGAACCAGTACAATCTTGAGACAGGCACATGGGGAGATTACCATCCCGGAGAAAAAGGCAAAAAATATGACTGCGGCAGATGTCATACGACAGGCTATAAAAAAGAGGGCCATCAGGACGGTCTTGAAGGCATAACCGGCACATGGGCGGCCCCCGGAATTCAGTGCGAGGCATGCCACGGCCCTGCAAGCGACCATGTAACAACAGGGGATAAATCCAAGGTAAAGGTCGACAAATCAGCAGCCCTCTGCGGGCAGTGCCATGTCAGAGGTGACGCCACCAAGGTGCCGGCCGGCGGCGGTTTCATCAAACATCATGAGACTTATCCCGAGATACTGGCAGGCGTCAAAAAGAACTTTCAGTGCGTAACCTGCCACAATCCTCACAAGAGGGCAAAGTTCAGCATAAAAACGGATTGTTCGGCATGTCATACCAAACAGGCTGAAGCTTACGGAATGTACAAAGGCAAGAGAATGCACGATGTCGGCATCAAATGCATCGAGTGCCATATGCCTAAGACTACAAAATCAGCAACAGCCGCGAGCAAGACTCAGGGAGACATCAGGACGCATGTCTTCAAGATCAATACCGATCCGAAGGCAAGCATGTTCTATGATGAAGAGGTAAAAGGCAAAAAAGCTACATTTGCCAAGGGATTTGTAACCCTTGATTTCGCATGTCTGAACTGCCATAAAAATAAGGATATGAAATGGGCAGCGGAAATGGCAAAAGGGATACACAAGAAATAACGACAAATAATTACAAGGGGGCAGGCAGAACCCTGCCCCCTAACTTTTTTTTGAGTAACGCTTCATTTAGTCGAGAGAAGGCATATAACGAGATGACTACTAACGACATTATTCATTCAACCATTCTCCTCGCCGAAGACGAAGAGGAGACGAGAGAAATAATAAAAGGCATCCTCGAGGACTCGGACTATACCGTTATTGAAGCGGCAAGCGGAAAAGAGGCGATAGAAAAATACAATGAACGGCAAACCGCAATCGATCTCCTTATATTCGATGTGCTCATGCCTGAAATGACCGGCAAAGAGGCTTACGAGAAGATACGGGCATCGAGCCCCGCTATCAAAATAATCTTCATGAGCGGATCCCTGGACGACATCCGCAGCGGAGAATTCAATATGAACGGAGCGCCGTTCTTTTCAAAACCCTTCAAACTGGGACCGTTCCTGAGCAAAGTAAGAGAGGTTCTCGGACAATGAAAGCGAGGCGGTTTACGATATAGAACGGTAGGCTCTTGTAAAACGGCCTTAGTTGTGCTAAAGTCAGCAATGCCGATTATCGACCTATTTTCGGACACCCCCCGCACCTGCTTCTTTTATTTTTTCTACGGCCTGACATTTTTCTTTCTCGGCATATCCATTGCGGTAAAGGATATGAGTGAAAGCGAACTGAAACTCGCGAAAAGCATGTGGCTGCTCGGAGGGTTCGGATTTACTCACGGGGCGCATGAATGGCTCGAACTCTTCCTGCTTTTACAGCGGCAGCATATGTCGCCCGAACAACTGTTTATGATCAAATCCATAACCCTTTTCGTGCTGATCCTCTCTTTTTTTCTGCTCCTGATGTTCGGGCTTACGATTATCCGCACCCTCGATAAGAAACACCTGCAGTGGATAAGATGGACCCCGGCGATCTGTTTTCTGGTGTGGGTCGTTTATCTTTGGAATTATGAATTGAAATTCGATATCGAATTCCTGAAAAAAGCGGACACCATATCGAGGAATACGTTCGGATTCATCGGAGGGGTCGCAACCGCCCATTCGCTCTCTACTTACTCCTCCGAGATACGATACCTGAGCCCTTCCGCATCGAAAAATCTCTTTCGCGCGGGCATAACCTTCTTTTTCTACGCCGTCTTCGAAGGGATGATGCCTTCCTTTAAAGTCGCCCCCATTCTCTCATTTCCTATGGTGGAAGTTTTCCGGAGCGTATCGGCCGCCCTTATCGCCTGCTTTATCATAAAGGCCCTCAATATCTTCGACGTAGAAATGCGTAAGAGAATAGAGCAGCAGTTTAAGAAATTGGCGCAGTCGGAAAAACTGCTCTCGCTGGGACAGCTTGCCGCGGGCATCGCTCATGAAATAAACAATCCGCTCACCAATGCGTCTCTCAGCGTGCAGATGATCAGGTCTAAACTGGAAGACAGCGGCATCGATGCCGACATGTCGAAAAAGCTCGCATCTATAGAGAACAACGTGGACAGGGCCGCGACCATAGCAAAAGAACTGCTGCAGTTCTCGCGCCAGAGCGAAACGGACTTTGTCCTTTTAAATATCCATGAGGTAATAAAAAGAACCCTGACGCTTTTGAGATACAGATTCAAGGGCATAACGATACGGCAGGATATTCAGGACGTTCCGGAAATAACAGGCGACCCCGTAAAGCTGGAGCAGGTCTTTATAAATGTCCTTACCAACGCAGTCGAAGCGATGAACGGAGTAGGAGATATTAATATCTCTACGGCTTACGACAAAGGTTATGTCAAAATCGAAATATCCGATACCGGAGGGGGGATCTCCGCGGAACATCTTACTAAAATATTCGATCCGTTCTTTACCACTAAAGAGGTCGGCAAAGGCACGGGACTCGGCCTTTCAATCTGTTACGGCATAATGAACCAGCATAACGGCATTATAGAGATATCGAGTTCGGAGGGCAAAGGGACAACAATAATAATAAAGCTTCCCGCGGCAAAAAAGGATAAGAAAAAATTATGAAAAAGATCCTGATAACGGATGACGATGCCGAATTAAGGGCTAAACTTTCGGAAATCCTGAAAGAAGCGGGATATCTTACGGATGAAGCGGCATCAGGCAAAGAGGCTTTAAAAAAGGCTGTTTCCGATGAATTCGATATAGTTCTCCTCGATTTAATGATGCCGAAGATGAGCGGCATGGATGTCCTCGCGGAGATCAAAAAGGTACGGCCGAGAACGAAGGTTATCATGATCACAGCGTTTGCGACCGTAGAGAATGCCGTGGACGCCGTAAAAAAGGGAGCGAGCGATTACATATGCAAACCCTTCAAGATCGAAACCCTGCTCGCTACGATAGGCAGGGTGCTCGAAGAGATCAAATTCGAAGACAGCGCAAATAAATTAGACCTCGATTACACATTCAGCACCCTGTCGAATCAGATAAGGAGAAATATCATAAAATTGCTCGGCTCGAAAGCAGGCATGCGTTTTGTGGAAATAACGAAAGAGCTCGGCATAGAAGAAGAGCACACAAAGCTGGCGTTTCATTTGAGAATGCTTAAAGAAACGGGGATCATCGAGCAGGACCCCGAAAAACTGTATTCTCTCACAAAAGAAGGCGAAAAAATTATGGACTACCTAAGGACGATAGAAAACTACATTTTGACATAAAACATCCGCTCGCCGTCATACCTATTTACCGAATAAAATCAATAAGACCCTTCAATTACACAACCGCAGAGCGCCCCGTATCGGTCGTGAGGAAATTACAATTCTGTCAATTATTGTTGACAGAATACCGTATTTGCTGAACAACCTTTTCATTGAATCCGTACGCATCGAAGGCATATCCTTACTATCATGTTCGCAGAATCTCGAAATCTTATGAATTAATCGAACTAATTTATCAATTAATTCGATTAATTCACAAACATAGCGCCGGATTACGGCAGATAAGGAGGAATAGAATGAAGAAATTACCATGGATTATCGGCATCATCTTCGTCGCAACCCTCGCGTTGGTGATTGTTACGACAATCACGCTCTTCAAAAAGAAACAGCCGCCGAAAGGAGTCTTCAAGGATATGGTCAATGCGACCTTTGTGGGGTCGGACGAATGCAGAAAGTGTCATGAGAGGGTATATTCCAACTGGAAAGGCACCCTTCATGCGCGGATGCTGCAGGACGCAAAGAAAAACCCGGCGGTAATTATCGGCAACTTCGATTCGCCTACCGCGCCGAAGACATTGAAGAAAGACGACATTGCTTACACTATCGGCAATGAGTGGAGACAGCGGTATCTCGTCAAAAAAGGAGACGACCTTATTGTGCATCCGGCGCAATATAACATAAAGACTAAGCAATGGGATGATTCGCCTAAAAACGGCGTATGGTTCAAAAACTGCGCGGGCTGCCACGCAGTCGATGTCAATCCCGCGAATAAGACATTCAAAGAAGCGGGCGTAGGCTGCGAGTCGTGCCACGGGGCGGGCAGCAATCATGTCAAGGCCGCCCTCGGTTTTGAAACTCAGACTATTGTGAACCCGGCAAAACTTACTCCTCGGGCCGCAGCGACCATATGCGGCTCCTGCCACAGCACAGGCACGGATAAAAGCGGTAAATACGCGTATCCTGTAAATTACAAGGCGTCTCAGGAAGCGAGTCTGGAATTATTATTCAACCTGTCTTCCCCTGAAAGGACTCCCGACAGGTTCTGGCCGAGCAAGGATTCCAAGCATGCATATCAGCAGTATATAGATTGGGAGAAAAGCGAGCACTCAAAGGCCGGGGTAACATGTTACACCTGCCACAGCGTGCATGAAAAAACAACCCTCTCCTTCCAGACAAGGAAATCCGGAGACGAACTCTGCAAGGACTGCCACAAACCGGTAGACATTCAGGTCAAATCGGCCCATGCGATACATACCTTCGGAAGCTGCGTAGCCTGCCATATGCCTAAAACGGTAAAGGAGAGCGCCCATTCCATCGATGAGAGAAGCCACACCTTCAAATTCCTGAGCCCGAACGAGAGCTTTAAATACGGAGGGATCAACAACCAGCCTAACTCGTGCAGCGGCTGCCATTACCACAAAGACACGCCTCTATCAACCCTGATGGGCGCGTGGTCTGCGGTCAAACAGCGCGGCACGCCAAAACCCGTTGAGACTCAAAGGGAGGGAAAATAACATGAAAAGATTACTAACCATACTGCTTCTCGCTGCTTTGTTGATTATCCCGTCGCTTGTCTATACCTCCGACTATATCGAGGGTATAATCTCGAATATCTCCAAATCAAAATATGTAGGCTCAAAGGTATGCGCGGGTTGTCATAAGGACTACTACGACAGTTGGATCACGACCCTTCACCCGTATAAAGTGAGGCCGGCAAGCGAGAACACCGTAGTAGGAGATTTTATCAAAAACAACACCCTCGTCACCAAGGGCGTTAAGAATTTTCAGGGGATGACGGAGTACAGTTCGAAGATGTCGGTAAAAGACGGCAAATTCTATGTTACAACCATCGGCCCCGACAACAAAGAACATGCCTACCCGATAAAATACACGCTCGGCGGGATATGGAAGCAGAGATACATTACCGAATTCCCGAACGGGGCATTGATGGTGCTTCCCGTTCAGTGGAATATCGATACGAGGAGTTGGACGGACTATCACAGCCTTAAGGCCGGAAACCCCGGAAGCGGCAAATACTGGGCGGACAAAAACCGCACATGGCAGTATCAGTGCGGCACATGCCACGTAACGGGGCTCCAGATAAACTACGACGCCAAGAAAGACAGGTTTAATACCACATGGGCAGACAGCGGCGCAGGCTGCGAGGCATGCCACGGCGCGGGAAGCGAGCATGTCATCGCGCCTATGGACAAAAAAACAGCCACAATAATAAACCCCGCGAAGATACCTGACGCAAAGAGAGCCGCGCAGACCTGCGGCCAGTGCCATAACAGGGGAATATCGGTAAAAGAGACAAAGGTTGCCATAGGCCCGAAGCATTACGAATACCCCAACGGAGAAGCAGGCTATATACCCGGCAAGGTGCTCGACAACTACTATGTTGAAAAACCAGTTGAATGGCCTGACGGCAGCCCGAAGGCACATCACCAGCAGTACAATGACTGGAAAAAATCCAAACATGCTGAGGCAGGGGTAAACTGCTGGAATTGTCATCAAGTGCACGGCAAAGGCGTCATAAGCAAACATTCATTGAGGGAAGCCGGAGACAAATTGTGCCTGAAATGCCACCAGACCACCAATGAGATAACACACGGCATACATGCGAACAGCCACTGCATATCATGTCATATGCCGAAGACCGCGCAGAACGCGGTTAAAAAAGGAGATGCGTTATTCGACATAGGCAGCCACAGGTTCAAGTTCGTAAGCCCTGCGGAGACAATAAAACACGGCGGTCTTAACAAACAGCCCAATTCATGCAACGCGTGTCACTATCATGAAAAAGACAAGCCTGAGGATATGCTGAATGTTATAGACAACGTCAAAAACAAGCGGAGAGAGGCGGTCGGACTGGGCGTGCGGCAGACGATAAATGAAAAACCTGCAAAAAAATAAGATGCGGCGATTAAGGAGGTGCATAATATGAAAAAATTATCATTAATAGGAATGGCTGCGCTGGCGGTGATAACAATATTATCCATCGGCAACGCGGCATACATAGAGGACGTAATCGAAACCGTAGCAAAGGCCGAATATGTCGGGTCCGAGCGCTGCGCGGGCTGCCACGACAAGACATACAACAGTTGGCTGACGACGATACATCCTTACAAGGTAAGAAATGCCAATGAGAACACGGTTGTCGGGGACTTCGTAAAGAACAATACCTTCCCCGTAAAGAATATCCAGGATGTGCCCGGAATAACCGAATACACCACAAAGATGTCCGCGAAAGACGGCAAGTATTCCATAACCACCATAGGACCCGACGGAAAAGAGCATACCTATCCCATAAAATACACTCTCGGCGGGATATGGAAACAGAGATATATTACAGAGTTCCCGAACGGAGCGTTAATGGTTCTCCCTATGCAGTGGAATGTGGATACGAGGACATGGTCTGACTATCACGGATTTAAAGGCGCAAAGCCCGGAAGCGGCAAATACTGGTCCGACAAAAACCGCACATGGCAGTATGGGTGCGGCACGTGTCATGTTACAGGACTCAAGATAGGTTATGACAAAGAGAAGGATAAATTTAACACAACATGGGTTGACAGCGGCGCGGCGTGCGAGGCATGCCACGGACCCGGGAGTCTACATGTAGCAGCAAGGGGCGATAAAAAGGTTGCTACTATAATCAACCCTGCAAAGATACCTGATGCAAGAAGAGCGGCTCAGGTATGCGGGCAGTGCCATAACAGAGGCCAGTCTGTAAAAGAGACTGGGGTGGCAATAGGACCTAAGGTTTATGATTACCCGAATGGCGAGGCGGGATATGTGCCGGGCAGAGTACTCGACAACTACTATGTTGAAAAACCCAGCAACTGGCCTGACGGAAGCCCGAAGCTGCACCACCAGCAGTATAACGACTGGAAGAAAAGTCAACATGCTCAGCACGGTGTCAATTGTTGGGATTGCCATGCTGTGCACGGTAAAGGAGCGATAAGTAAACATTCATTAAAAGAAGGCGGAGACAAGTTATGCCTTAGCTGCCATAAGGTATCCAACGAATTGATGCACAGCATTCACAGTTCTAATAACTGCGTGGGCTGCCACATGCCGAGAACGTCTAAAAACGCGGTGCAAACCGGGGATTCAGCGTACGATATAGCCAACCACAGATTTAGGGTCGTAAGCCCTGCAGAGACTATTAAGGCAGGCGGCCTTGCAAAACAGCCCAATTCGTGCAACGGATGCCATTACCACGAAAAAAAGGATTCACCGGAGGATATGTTAAAGGCCATCGAGACCATGAGGAACAAGAAGAGGGAATCGCTCGGCCTCGGATCGCAGGCAATACCGACAGTAAAGGAAGAAGCTCCTAAAAAATAAGCGCAGCTTAATAAATATGGAGAAAGACAATGGAATGGGAAGACACCGGACTTACAAGGCGTAATTTTATAAAACTTCTCGGCGCTGCGCCTGCGTCTCTCGCTGTCGGGCTCCCCCCCGACAGCGGGAGACATGCAAAACTTGTCGATACGTTTAAGTGTATAGGATGCAGAAGGTGCATGTCCGCCTGCAAGCGCTGGAACAAACTGCCTCCATACGAAGTCCCGGAGTCCATGGTAAGGGATATGGACGGGACTACTTATACGGTAGTGAACTTCATGCGCGACAAGAGGAATGCCGAAGCAGGCAAGTTCGTAAAATGGCAGTGCCAGCACTGTATAAAACCGGCATGCGCCGGCGTCTGCCCTGTTACCGCAATAACTAAAAATCCTGTAACGGGCGCCGTTGTGGTAGACGAGACAAAATGCATGGGCTGCAAATACTGCTATCAGGCGTGTCCTTTTAAGGTGCCGCGCTTCGATTTCCATAAAAGGATAACGAGAAAATGCCACCTCTGCTACAACAGGGTGCCTAAGATAAAGCCGGCATGCGTGGCAGGCTGTCCGGTTCAGGCATTGGATTACGGTGAAAGGGACTTGATGCTTGAGAAAGCAAGAGAAAAGGCAAAACTTGTAAAAGGTTATGTGCTGGGAGAATACGAAGCCGGCGGGACGGATGTGATAACTATCCTTCCATCTCCCCCTGAAGAACTGGGGCTTACGGTTGCCGCAAAAAAAGTTATCAATGAGGATATAGACAGGCTCAGGATAAGTTCAACAGGCTTCTTTACGGGCGCGGCCGTAGCGGCCGCTTTGTATCTCTACGGGCGCGGGAACGGCGGCGACGGAGATAAAGATAAATAGGAGGAAGGCATGATTCCGGAGAAAGATAAAATTTTTTATTGGTGGATAAGTCTCCTGTTGGCCTTTATTGTGCTCGGAGCCTTCGTAGTCGGACTGAGCTTTATAGAAGGAGCGGAGATACTCGAAATATCGCCGCATATCTCGTGGTCTATGCTCGTTGCGGTATACGTGTTTTTTGTCGTATCCGGATCGGGCATGTGCATCGTAACCTCGTTAGGGCATGTCTTCGGCATTAAGCGCTTCGAGTTGATAAGCAAGAGAGGTGTCTTCTTCGCATCAACCGCCATAATAGCCGGGCTTCTCGCGATACTCCTGCACTTGGGGCATGTCGAGAGGGCGATGGTTTACGTGTACCTCAGCCCGAATCTCAAGTCGGGCATATTATGGATGGGATTGTTCTACACTGTATATCTCTCCTTCGTGATAATCGAATACTGGCTGCTCGCCCGCGCGGAAATGGCGAAAATAGCCAACGACTCGACCGGTTACAGGCAGGTTTTTTACGGGCTCCTTACGTTGGGAATGAGAGACGAATCCGAAAAATCCGTACATCTCGATCATAAGCTTGCAAAGATGGCGGGCGCGGCAGCGCTCGTTACAGGGCTTGCGGCGGTAAGCACTCTCGGAGCCGTCTTCGGGCATCTCGAATCCCGGGCGCTATGGTACGGCGCTTTCTATCCCGCATACTTTATACTTTCCGCAACCTTTTCAGGGCTTTCTTTCTTCCTCTTCATAATAATCCTTACTTATCGGGTAAACGGAGAAGAAATGAGCAATAAGCTGAGACGTTTGGTAAAAGAACTCGGAAAACTGCTTGCGCTTATGCTTTCGATAGGGCTTCTCTTTACGGCATGGAGGATATTTGCAAGCGTAAGCAATCCCGAAACCGCAGGCTCGATAATGGTTCTGCTGAACGGACCGTTCAGCTTTTCATTTTATGTGTTCGAGATATTGCTTGGAACCGTTATCCCGATAGCGATCCTCCTCTCGCCCGATCTTACGATTAAAAAGATATTCGTGAGTTCGCTGCTTACGGTGATAGGCCTCTTTGTAATGAGATACGACTTCCTTACCGCAGGGCAGGTTTATCCCGGATTATCCGACAACCTTCCTTCATACTTTCCGGCTTTCTTTGAGATAGTCATAACTATGGCTATAATCGCTCTCTTCGGATTTATGTATACGCTCGGAGCGCGGTTACTGCCCATGAAGGAGGAAGGACATTGAGCAAGAGGCAGGGATACACCGCACTTCAGCGCCGCATGGAGCGTGCCGATTGTATAAAACAGTATGGTCTGCGGATATTTTATCCGTTGCCGTAGGAACGCAGTGAAGGCGTTCCAAAAATCCCATTTAAGGAGGCAGTATATGAAAGGGATCCGTATTCTTCTGTGTCTTTGCTGTATCTTAGGCATTGCCGCGCTTTCCTTCGCAGCGGAGAAGGCGTCGGCCGACTGGAAGCTGTTCGCAGTGAGCACAGGCGAGTCAGCAGACGACACCTATCACTATTACGACGTGAAAACACTCTCGCGCACGACTGAAGGGGTCGTCAGGGTATGGGGGAAAAAGGTATATTCGACAACCGAGGATATTTACAAGGAACATCTTGAACTCTGGGAACTCGATATACCCAAGAAACAGGCCCGCATGGTCTCCTCTACCGCCATCCTGAGGGACGGCGACAGGAAAATCCCCGCGCGGACAATCGAAGGGCCCATAAACATCTATGATGGGACAATCCTCGGAACACTGACTTCCGCATGCAACCGATCAGTGAAGGGACAATCACCGCAAGGGCTTCCGCTTATACTCGACAGCGATGGTCTGCCGGTCAGGTAAGGCGGGATCCCCTTCCGTCTTTCCGTATAGTGGAGGGCATTATACGTGCCCTCCACACCATCATAACAAAACCTATGACTGATATGGATAAGGCGAAACGCATATTGCTTATGGAGGATGATAGACACCTCCGTGAAGTTACCGAACTTATGCTGAAAAAAGCGGGATATGACGTTGCAACGGCAAGCGACGGCGCCGAAGCAATAGAAATCTTCGAGATAGAAAAGGATGCGGGCAGGCCTTTCGATATCGTCATTCTGGGTCTAATCGTCTCCGGCGGTATGGGAGGCATCGAAACCATAGGAAAAATACGCGCCGTCGACCCGGATATAAATGCCATAGTTTCGACCACCCATGCCGGCAATCCTGTTCTTTCCCGTCTCCGCGAATATGGTTTTCAAGCAGTTCTTCGCAAGCCGTACGAGATGAACGAGCTTACGGAAACCGTGCGGCAGACGTTAACTCATGATACCCGATAATGCACGGAATCCCCTTGCGAGGCCGGATAAATCAACCGCATCAAAAACGAAATATCTGCGTCATTATCGCAGCACTGCTTCACTCTTAATTTACAATAAGTTACTACATCTATCCGCGTCATTTTATACACGCCTGCTAAAACAATCGTCGTTGCAGCCCCTTTATTTACAACACCTTCCAAAAAACAATACCGCCGGCATAAAAATAGCTATAATCCGGCTACAAGAAGGTTTATGAAAGGCTACATTCTCATTATCGGCGCTCTCGTTGTCATCATGTCCGTCCTTATTACCCTGAATATCTTCTTTCAGCAGTCCCTCGAAACGGAGATAGCAGACCAGTTCAGCAGACAGCAGTCTCTACTCTCGACTGCCATAGCGGACAATATCAAGACGTATCTGCGCCATGAAAAGCAGGATTTGCTGCTGATCTCCCGTCTTCTCGCTGAAAAGGATATCAAAACACGGGAGGACTTTCTCAGGTTGAAATTCGATCGTGAACAGGAGGGCGTGCTTCGCACGAGTTACGGCCTCCTCGATAGTAAAGGAGGTCTTATTTTCTTTAAAGGCGATAAAAAGGCGCCGAAAACCCTTATTACCGACATCAGGGCAAGGATGGGGAAGATGAGGCCCGATGCCTCTTTTATGATCGAAACTCCGGATTCGCTTTACATTATCGCTCCTGTATACCGGGAGGAAGAACTTCTCTACATAAATTTTCTTGGCGCCCTTAAATACGATATCGCCGATAACTTCATAAGCTTTCTGCAGCACAAGGCAAAGGGACGCGCGTGGATGATGGACAATAAGGGCAACCTCCTCTATCACCCTTCCCGTCCGGACATGGTCGGAAAGAACCTCTACCGCGCGGATGCGTCCTGTTTTAAATGCCACGTCAGCTTCGATCTCGAAAAGAAAATACTGGACGGCAAAACGAGCGGGCTCAACAGGCACATCGCCCCTTACGGAGAAAACAAGATCATCGCATTCTCGAAGGCTGAAATGGACGGGATATCGTGGATAATCGCCGTCTCCATACCCTATTCCGAGGTAACGAGCGCCACAAAACAGAGCATGACTCTTTACTCATATCTCATTATTTCCATATTTCTTACCACGGGCATTATCTCCGCGGCCATGATCGTTTCCAATAAAAAAAGAATAAAGGCCGAAGAAAAGGCAAAGCGGGAAGAGGCTCTTGAAAAGTACGCGTCGGAATTGGAAAGCAAGGTAGAGGAAAGAACCGCCGAGTTGATCCACTCCGAAAAGCTGGCTTCCCTCGGACGGCTTGCGGCCGGATTTGCCCATGAGATAGGGAATCCCATGACATCCATTTTTTCCTTCGCGCAGATACTCGCGAAAATGGAGACCGACCCGTTCAAAAAAAAGAGCATAGATACTATCAGGTTCCACGTAAACAGGGTATCTGAAATATTGAAACAACTCTCCGGGTTCTCCAAGAGGCCATCAGGAGAGGTCAGCGAATGCAACGTAAACGAGATCATAGAAAATTCGGTCAACCTTGTCCGGTATGACAAAAGAGCGAAGGACATTATTTTTGAAAAAGAACTCTCCCCCTCTTTGCCGCCGTTGATCATTGACGGCAGCCAATTATCGCAGGTGACGGTAAACCTCGTGCTGAATGCCGTGGATGCCATGCCCGAAGGCGGAACGCTCACGGTAGAAAGCCGGGCCGAAGCCGGTTCCATAGTCGTGAGGGTTCGCGATACCGGCATGGGAATCAAAAAAGAAGACATACCGAAGATATTCGACCCTTTTTATACTACCAAGGAAAAGGGCACGGGATTAGGGCTCGCGGTGAGTTATGACCTTGTAAAAAAAATGAACGGCTCTCTAACCGCTGCGAGCGACGAGGGAGCGGGCTCCATTTTTACCATAACCATACCTTATGAAAACGACGAAACCGATCGGAGGGCTAATGCAGCCTGAGGCAAGAATACTGATCGTGGATGACGAGCGGGATATATGCGAGGCTCTCGAATTGATACTCGCTGCTGAGGGATACGCGGTTTCCTCGGCGCACAGCGGCGAAGACGCCATAAAAAGACTTAAAGAAAATTCCTTCGACCTCGTAGTCACAGACCTCAAGATGGGAAAGTGCGACGGAATGGCGGTGCTCGATGCGATACGGGACATAAACGCCGATACGGCAGCGATAATGATGACTGCCTTCTCCTCTATAGAGACCGCGGTTGAGGCTATGAAGAAAGGCGCCGCCGACTATATCGTCAAACCCTTTCTTAACGACGAGGTAGTCTTGACCGTCGGGAGAATACTGGAACACAGGACCGTCCTGAATGAGAATATCGCCCTGAAACAGGAAAGATCTCAGCGTCCTGTATTCAACGATTTTATCGCGAACTCCGAATCCATGCGGGAGGCGCTCGAAACCCTCGAAAAAGTAATTCCCACAAAGAGCAATATACTCATTCTCGGCGAAAGCGGAACCGGCAAAGGGCTTATTGCGGAGCTCGTTCACCGCAACAGTCCCCGGCGGGAAGGGCCTTTCATCTCGATCAATTGTTCGGCAATACCCGAAGGGCTTCTCGAATCGGAACTGTTCGGATACAGAAAAGGCGCGTTCACCGGCGCGGTTTCGGACAAGGCCGGACTCATTACCCTTGCGGATAAGGGAACCCTCTTTCTCGATGAGATCGGAGATATGCCCCTCCCCCTTCAGGCAAAGCTTCTGAAAGTGCTGGAGACCGGAGAAGTCTATCCGCTCGGGGATACAAAACCCAGAATTGTCGACATGCGCACGGTTTCGGCAACAAATGCGGATATTGAGAACAAGATGAAGGCAGGAAAATTCAGAGAAGACCTTTACTGGAGATTATGCGTCATCGAGATAAAAATTCCGCCTCTGAGGGACAGGAGAGACGATATCGGAATGCTTGCCGGACATTTTACAAAAAAGTTTTCCGATGAGTATAAGAAGAATATCAAAGGCATCGATCGAGAAGCCATGTGCCATCTCACAACATACGCGTGGCCGGGCAATGTGCGGGAGTTGAAAAACGCAGTAGAAAGGGCCGTAGTCCTTACCGGCGGGGAATACATAATGCCGGACGACCTCCCCGACAAGGTTAAGCCGCAGGAAAGCCGCGGAGAGCCTTCCCTTCTGAAGGCATGTCTCGGCGAGTATGAAAAGAACATGCTTGTAAAAACATACAATGCGCACAATATGAACAAAGACGCTACGGCCGCTGCGCTCGGCATCGACCTTG
>Ga0154403_107_pt1 | contig 33303 bp, 27 predicted proteins | sample RifGroB2_FD_115907 | JGI IMG/M metagenome (GOLD analysis project Ga0154403, IMG submission 115907) | Nitrospirae bacterium GWB2_47_37
ATTATCGGAAAATATATGAATATGAGCATCCCATTGCGTAAAACCATAATTACGGCCTTTTTGCTCTTCGCTGTCGATGCCTTTGTCCTCAATCAATTTGCAATTGCCGTATTCACCATTATCCTCGGCGTTCCGGTTCTGCTTGTAAAGCTGTTCAAAGCCGGAAAGGACAGGGAGAGGGTGGGTCTGCTTCTGACGAAGGCGGGGATATATGCAATCATGATTATCCTGATTATTGGAACAAATGCTCTTAACAACATGATTGCAGAAAGCAGGGCGAAGGACATTATCGCAGCCTGCGAGCAGTTCAAGGCGAAAAACGGGCGCTATCCGGACAAGCTTACCGAACTGGTACCGGATTATCTTCCCGCAATTCCTGCTGCGAAATATTCGGTGATGGGCGCGCCTTTCCGATATTTTGGCCGTCAGGACAGCCATGCTTTAATGTATGAAGCAGTTCCGCCATATGGGAGGAAGTATTATGTATTCGAGAAAAAGGCGTGGGAATATGTTGATTGAAGCGCAGATGAAAGGAATTAAAGGAGAAAATAAAATATTAACGATCTATCGCTTGTTCGCAATTGTTCTGATGTTGCTTATCTTAACCGGAAACATTTTTGCCGGAGAAGATGATCAGCTTAAAAAAACTTCTGACTATCAGACCCTCCTTAAACGGGTTATGAGCTTCGACCGCACCGTTGATTTCAAGGCATTAAGGCTTTCATATGCTGAAACCCAGGACTATAACCCTTACGGAGACGATAAGGCAAAAAAGGCTGAAATGTTTGAAGCGCTGAGGAATAAGCAGTACGAAAAGGCTGTTTCATCGGCGCAGGCAATACTTGAAAAGAAGTTTGTTGATATCGAAGCCCACTTTGTAAGCAGCATCGCTTTTCGCGAGATGAAGAATGCCGGGAGATACAACTTCCATCACTTTGTTACTGGAGGGCTTATTGACTCGATACTCGACTCGGGAGACGGAAAAACCCCTGAGACCGCCTTTGTAATTATTGAAACAGGCGAGGAGTATGCGCTGCTCGGGATAATAGGATTTGAGGTTGTCCGCCAGAGCCTTATAAAATCGAACGGGCACAGTTATGACAAAATGGAAACGAAACATCGTAAGACAGGAGAGACTGCAATATTCTTTTTTAATGTGGATATACCGTTCAACTGGCTGAATAAACAATTCAAAAAGTAACCGCAACCGGAGGTGAAAAATGATTCACAGATTGTTTTTAGTGATTTTAATCTCTGCGGCTATTTTATTAAGTTCAAATATAGCTTCTGCCGAACCGATGAAATCTTCAGGGCTTGATATCATTGAGTCTGACGAATATGAAATTTTTAACGCGGTTCTCGATAAATATGATGCCTTTGTCTCGCTTGATAAAACGACTATATCCGAAAAGAGATTAGATAATGCCGATGTTGCGCATTTGCAGCGATCAGGCATGCAGATTGATAATTATCTGACCGACGATTTTAACAAGAAAAACAGCAGATCATATGAGCTTGAAAAAAGATTCTCTAAAAAGAGATATTTCATGGATGAATCGCATCCGCGTTTTCCCGACAGTGTCAAGGAAAGCGTAAAAATATCGAGGGCAGGCTTCGATAAAGAAAGAAATGGGGCGGTCATTTTTATAAGGTATCGGAGCATCGCGCCGCAAAAGGCATTTTACGAAGAAGGCAACTTTGTCTTTCTTGAGAGGAAGGAGGGCAAATGGATTGTAGTAAAAACAGTAACGGCATCGCAAAGGTATTATTAATGAAACGCATCTTTCGGATATTGTTCGTTTTTGCTGTCATCGTAGCAGGTCTATGCCCTGCAATCGCCGCTGAAAAGCCGGAGATTTTTGTGCAGTTGGGGCATTCGGGGAGTGTTAAAACTGTAGCTTTTTCTCCAGTATAGAAAATATTGTAAAGGCAGATATGGCTTGGATTTCATAGAAAAAATTAACAACCTAAGGAGGAATTTATGGGTGGTATAGGCGTGCCGGAACTTATTGTTTTGTTTGTGCTTTTTATGCCAATTTGGTTAATTGCATTTGTGGATGTCCTCAGGAATGAATTTGCAGGTTCAAATAAAATTGTCTGGCTGATAGCGGTGATTCTCGTTCCCTTTGTTGGTCCCATAGCCTACTTTTTCATCGGCAGGAAACAGAGGGTAAAGAAAGTTAAGGAAAATTAAGAAGAGGGCATGAGGAATCTGAGTTTCAGTAAAGAGAGGCACTTATTTAAATACGGGAGAAAGATAATATGTTTAGAGTTATGAGGTTAATCCGCTTTCTATCGGTATGGGTTGGAGTTATTGCCATACTGTCCATAAGTTCAGCTTCTGCCTTTGCCGCTGAAAAGTTTACCCCAGCAGGCAGTAAGCAGGGGCCTGAGATTTTTGTGCAACTGGGGCATTTGAAAAGAGTTTACTCTATCGCCTTTTCCCCTGACGGCAGATATGCATTGTCTGGAAGTGATGATAATATCCTCTTTTGGGATGTAGAATCAGGCAAGGAGATAAGAACATTTGCAGAGCATACAGACGTGGTTCTCTCTATCGCCTTTTCCCCTGACGGCAGATACGCACTGTCAGGAGGTTATGATAAGAACCTCAAACTCTGGGAAGTTTCAACGGGCAAGGAGATAAGAACATTTGCAGGGCATACAGACTTTGTTACTTCTGTTGTCTTTTCCCCTGATGGCAGATATGCATTGTCTGGAAGTGAGGATAAAACCCTCAAGCTCTGGGATGTATCAATAGGCAAGCAGATAAGGACATTTACAGGGCATACAAAAAATGTTAATTCTGTAGCTTTTTCCCCTGATGGCAAATATGCCATATCAGGTGGTGGGTCTTATGGCAGCATAGCAGACAATTCTGTAAGACTTTGGGATATTTCTACAGGAAATGAGATAAGGACTTTCACAGGTCATACTGAAAGTGTTTACTCTGTCGCCTTTTCTCCTGACGGCAAATATGCATTGTCAGGCAGTCTCGATAAGACCCTCAAGCTCTGGGATGTAGCAACAGGCAAGGAGATAAGGACTTTTGCAGGGCATACGGACCGTGTTGATTCTGTTGTCTTTTCCCCTGATGGAAAATATGCACTTTCAGGAGGCGGGGATAAGACCTTAAAGCTCTGGGATGTAGCAACAGGCAAGGAGATAAGGACTTTTGCAGGGCATACAGACCATGTTCAAGATATCGCTTTTTCCCCTGACGGAAGATATGCACTTTCAGGGAGTCTGGATAAGAACCTCAAACTCTGGGAAGTTTCAACGGGCAAGGAGATAAGGACTTTTGCAGGGCATACAGACTTTGTTACTTCTGTTGTCTTTTCCCCTGATGGCAGATATGCATTGTCCAGAAGTGAGGATAAAACCCTCAAGCTCTGGGATGTATCAATAGGCAAGCAGATAAGGACATTTACAGGGCATACAAACTGGGGTACTTCTACTATCGCCTTTTCCCCTGATGGAAGATATGCATTGTCAGCAGAGAATAACACCCTTAAGCTCTGGGAAGTTTCAACAGGGAAAGAGATAAGGACATTTACGGGACATACACATTGGGTTTATTCGGTTACCTTTTCTCGTGACGGCAAATATGCATTGTCAGGAAGTGAGGATAAGACCGTCAAGCTCTGGGATGTATCAACAGGCAAGGAGATAAGGACTTTTGCAGGGCATACGGACCGTGTTGATTCTGTTGTCTTTTCCCCTGATGGAAAATATGCACTTTCAGGAGGCGGGGATAAGACCTTAAAGCTCTGGGATGTAGCAACAGGCAAGGAGATAAGGACTTTTGCAGGGCATACAGACCATGTTCAAGATATCGCTTTTTCCCCTGACGGAAGATATGCACTTTCAGGGAGTCTGGATAAGAACCTCAAACTCTGGGAAGTTTCAACGGGCAAGGAGATAAGGACTTTTGCAGGGCATACAGACTTTGTTACTTCTGTTGTCTTTTCCCCTGATGGCAGATATGCATTGTCCAGAAGTGAGGATAAAACCCTCAAGCTCTGGGATGTATCAATAGGCAAGCAGATAAGGACATTTACAGGGCATACAAACTGGGGTACTTCTACTATCGCCTTTTCCCCTGATGGAAGATATGCATTGTCAGCAGAGAATAACACCCTTAAGCTCTGGGAAGTTTCAACAGGGAAAGAGATAAGGACATTTACGGGACATACACATTGGGTTTATTCGGTTACCTTTTCTCGTGACGGCAAATATGCATTGTCAGGAAGTGAGGATAAGACCGTCAAGCTCTGGGATGTATCAACAGGCAAGGAGATAAGGACATTTGCAGGGCATACAGACCATGTTAAATCTATCGCTTTTTCCCCAGATGGCAGATATGCACTGTCAGCAGATAGGAATAACACCCTTAAGCTCTGGGAAGTTTCAACAGGAAAAGAGATAAAGACGATTAGGACTTTTACAGAATATACATTCGATGAAGAGTTTATTGTCTTTTCCTCTGATGGAATATATACACTTTCGGGGAGTCCGGATAAGACCGTCAAGCTCTGGGATGTATCAACTGGGAAAGAGATAAGGACATTTGCAGGGCATACAGACCATGTTAAATCTATCGCTTTTTCCCCAGATGGCAGATTTGGGTTATCAGGCAGCGAGGATGGCACAACAAGAATCTGGGATATAAATACAGGCAAAGAGCTTGCCCAGTTCATCAGCTTTACCGACGGCGAATGGGTTGTGATTACGCCTGAAGGGTATTTTAATTCCTCGCCGAATGGCGCCAAGCATCTCAATGTCCGTGTTGGCAACAATGTCTATTCCGTAGACAACTTCTATGAAAAGTTTTTTAATCCTGTTTATGTTGCCTCTGTATTACAGGGCAAAAAGGTTGAGGCGGTTGCAGATATAAGGAAAGGAATCTTAACGCCTCCTGATGTAAAGATAATCTCTCCAGAGCCAAACGCAGCATTCAGCACAGACACAATAACAATAACTGTCTCAGCAAAAGATACAGGCGGAGGCATTGACGAGATACGGCTTTATCATAATGGCAAGGCAATAGGCGAAGATACGAGGGCTGTAAAGATTGTTCCAAAGCCTGTCCCCGCAAGTAGTAAGCAGGGAGACAATGAGACAATCAAGACATACACGGTTGCCCTCGTTGATGGGGTAAACACATTCCGTGCAGTTGGTTTCAGCAGGGACAGGACAGAGTCCAATCCCTATGAACTGATAGTCAAACTCACTACTCCGTCAAAGGATGTATCCCTTTATGTTCTTGCAGTCGGCATAAACAAATATAGGAACCCTGCATTAAATTTAAACTACGCAGAGCCTGATGCAAGGGGAATAGTTGATTTCTTCAAGCAGAAAGGTAAGGGATTGTTCAAGAATGTTGAAATCAGAGATATTTACAATGAACAGGCGACGAAAGAGACAATAATCTCAAAGCTCAAACAACTTGAGAATACAAACCCGCAGGATGCGGTATTGATATACCTTGCAGGACACGGAGAGAATATAAATGACAAATGGTATTTCATCCCCCATGAACTGACATATCCTGAAAGGGAAGCGGATGTAAAAACAAAAGGAATCTCATCTGATGAACTATCAGGGTATATAAAGAACATTAAGGCACAAAAGATACTCTTGCTTATTGATGCCTGCAAATCAGGAGCGGTATTGATAGCATTCAGGGGATTTGAAGACAGGAAGGCGCTCTCGCAATTATCAAGGTCAACAGGGGTGCACATAGTAGCCGCATCAACAAAAGACCAGTTTGCGGCAGAGGTAAAGGAACTCGGTCATGGAGTATTTACATATACCCTTCTTGAAGGATTAAAAGGCAAGGCAGCAGGAAAAGGTGAGACTGTTACAGTGAGAAAACTGATGGGATATATAGAAGAAAAACTGCCTGAGATGACGAAGAAATACAAACAGGAGGCGCAATTCCCTGTTGTTGATTCAAGGGGAATGGATTTTCCGCTGGTGCTGACAAAATAAAAATCATGCATCGGATAGGCATCATGGATGTCTGAGGAGAAGAAATGACAACAACATATCGCTTGTTCTCAATTGTTCTGATGTTGCTTATCTTAACCGGAAATGTTTTTGCCGGAGAAGGGGAACGCCATAATGGAGGCGAGGTTATCCAGATAAAACAGGGAAATGTCGGCAGGTTCCATGAACTCCAGATAGGTGTCATGAATATAATCAGAGCTGATTATGTTGATGAGGCCGGCACAAAAAAGCAGGGTTTAATAGCTGTATTGTCATTATTTGTTGAAGGGAATCCTCCGCAAGAAAAGAATTTTAAAGTTCATGCGGGGCAAAAGATAATAATGGATAAATACTCAGTGTATGTGGAAGAAATACGAGGAACGGTTAAAGGCTTAGTAACATTGCGGATAAATATAAAAGGGGCGGTATGGCATTAAAAAAATTTCAGCCCGAAAGACCCGATTTTCTGATAAACACCGATTGGGGTACCCCGAAGGAACAGTTATCGACAGAGGACGCAAAAAGCAGAGGCATGAAGCTTTTTCATAAGAGATGGGTAATCAAAGAAGAAAAAAAACAGCTTCGGGAAGAATATAGCATTTATCATTCCATCCGCAGTATAGGCTATCTGCTGATAGTCCTTTCGTTTGTTGTCTTCATAAATATTGCAGATATTTTAAAAGGCGGCATTCTCTCATCTTTTTTTACGATACTTTATGGTCTCGTTATGCTTACGGGCGGAATCGGATTGATCAAATACAGACGTTTTGCCCGGAACATCGCCGTATTTGTGTTTCTCTCTTTTCTATCGTTGCCTTTTACGCCTCTTTTCAGTGACGACAAAGGGGCGCCATTCATCATAATATTGGGCGTAATCGGCCTTTATTATCTTTTGCGAAGAACGGCCCGAAAAATATTTGCGCCTCTCCCTGACGGGCAGAAAATCAGCGGCTCAAAATCAGGCTTTACCGACTAAGAGGGAGTGTATGAGTAAAAACAGCTTTGTCTGGAAGATATTATCAGGAGGAAATATGTTTAGATTTAAGAGTTTATTCCGTTTTTTAGCGGTCTGGTTGGGAATTATTTCCATACTATCCATAAATTCGGCTGCTGCCTTTGCCGCTGAAAAGTCTGAGATTTTCGTGCAGTTGGGGCATACAGGCACTGTCAACTCCGTTGCTTTTTCTCCTGACGGAAAATATGCACTGTCGTCAGGGAGTTACGACAAGACCCTCAAGCTATGGGATGTATCCACTGGTAAAGAAATTAGGACATTTCAAGGACATGAAAATACTGTTCTGTCAGTAGCATATTCTCCTGATGGAAGATATGCGTTATCAGGGGGTTGGTCCAACGCCCTCAAACTGTGGGATATTGCTTCGGGCAAAGAAATAAGGACATTTGAAGGGCATAAAAGTCGGATTGCATCTGTAGCCTTTTCCCCTGATGGAAGATATGCATTGTCAGGGGCAGGGGGTGGGATTGATGATGACCATACTCTCAAACTGTGGGATGTTGCAACAGGCAGAGAAATACGTACATTTAAGGGACATACAAATAGTGTTGGCTCAGTCTCCTTTTCCCCTGATGGAAAGTATGCATTGTCTGGAAGTAATGATAAAACCCTCAGACTCTGGGATATTGCAACAGGCAAAGAGGTAAAGACATTTGAAGAAGATACAGAATATGTTTACTCAGTCGCTTTTTCGCCAGACGGAAGATATGCATTGTCAGGTGGTGGTGGCGGCAAAATCCTCAAGCTCTGGGATATAGCAACGGGAAAAAAGATATGGACTTTTGAAGCGCTTACATTTTCTGTTGAGTCTGTAGCTTTTTCACCTACCGGAAGGTATGCCCTTTCAGGAACTAGCGATTATACCCTCAAGCTCTGGGATATAGCGACGGGAAGAGAGATAAGGACTTTTAAAGGACATACTAATAATGTTACCTCTGTTGCCTTTTCTCCTGATGGAAAGTATGCCCTTTCAGGAAGTGTGGATAAAACCCTCAGACTCTGGGAAGTTGCTACAGGAAAAGAAATAAGGACATTTTCAGGGCATACAATTAAGGTTTCCTCTGTAGCTTTTTCTCCTAATGGCATGTATGCAGGGGGCGAGGATGGCATCCTTAGGCTTTGGGATATTTCAACAGGCAAAGAAATAAGGGCTTTTATAGGGCATAGCAGTTGGATTAGCTCTATAGCTCTTTCCCCTGACGGCAAGTATGTGTTGTCAGGGAGTCAGGATGTGACCTTAAACCTCTGGGACATAGCAACAGCCAAAAAGATAAAACAATTTACAGGGCATAAAAGCATGATTAAATCCGTAGCCTTTTCTCCCGATGGAAAATATGTATTGTCAGGACATCTTGATGCCACCCTCAAACTCTGGGATGCGGAAACAAGCAAAGAGATAAGGACATTCACAGGGCATACAGACCTTCTTAATGGTGTAACCTCGGTTTCCTTTTCCCCTGACGGAAAATATGCATTGTCGGGTGATTTTAAAGGCATTAAACTCTGGGATATATCAACAGGGCAAGAAATAAGGACATTTTTAAGTGGGGGATTCTCTGCATCTTTTTCCCCTGATGGCAGGTATGTTTTGTCGGGGAGTGTGGATGGAAAGATAACGATATGGGATATATCAACAGGAAAGGAGATAAGAAAATTTCCTGAGTTCTCGGGTTGGCTTAAGTCATTAATTTTTTCTCCTAACGGTAACTATGCATTGTCAGGGGGTGAATATTATCATCCCCTAAGGCTCTGGGATGTAGTAACTGGCAAAGAGATAAGAACTTTTTCAGGACATACAAGATATGTTACTTCCATCGCCTTTTCTCCTGATAGCAGATATGCATTCTCAGGAAGTGCTGATGGCACAACGAGAATCTGGGATATAAATACAGGCAAAGAACTCGCCCAATTTATCAGCTTCACCGATGGCGAATGGATAGTGATTACTCCTGAGGGCTATTACAACTCATCTGCCAACGGCGATAAACATCTGAATGTAAGAATCGACAATAACGTCTATGGCATTGAAAATTACCGCGAAGCATTTTATCGCCCTGACCTTGTAAAGCTTGTGCTTTCAGGAGGCTCGTTAAAGGACTTTAAAACACTTGCTGATGTTAAGCAGCCGCCGGTTGTAACTATTGTTGATACTCCGAAAAGCACGGATAAGAACGTAGCCGCGATAACCCTTAAGATAACTGACATTGGCGGAGGCATAGGAGACATAAGGCTCTATCTCAACGGCTCTGCTGTAGTCCTTGACAGCGCAAGGGGAGTAAAGATAATCCCTAAGGATGACAAGGCAGTTTATAAGGTATATAATCTTAAACTCTCAAACGGCTTGAACACTATCCGTGCAATCGCCTTTAACGGTGAAAATACAATGCAGAGCAATGATGTGCTTCATGAGATAACAGCATCATTCAAATCTCTGACAAAGCCGTCTTTAAATGCCATCATAGTAGGTATCAACGAATATAAAAACCCGAAGTTGCAGCTCAAGTATGCGGTTTCTGACGCAGAGCTTTTTGAGAACACACTTAAAAAAGTTACCGCAGGGCTTTTTGAAAAAGTAAATATTAAAAAACTTGTTACAAAAGAAGAGACGACAAATGAAAGCATCATAAAAGAGCTTAAAGCCTATAAATCATTGAACCCTGACGATGTATTTGTCTTTTTTGTTGCAAGCCATGGAACAGTTGATAACGGAGAGTATTTTCTTATTACCTCAAATGTCGGCTCAACAAGAACAGAAAAACTAAAGACAGACGCATTGCCGCAGGGAATGCTTAAAGAGCTTATAGCCAATATCCCGGCAACAAAGAAACTGATTATTATTGACACATGCAGCGCAGGCGCTTTGGGAGAGGCAATACAGGTGGCGATGCTTACAAGGGGAATGAGCGAAGACACTGCAATGAAGATATTAAGCAGGGCTGTGGGCTCAACCATTCTTTCAGCTTCAACGTCTGTGCAGGAGGCAGTGGAAGGTTATCAGGGGCATGGCCTGTTCACTTATGTGCTTGTTGAAGGATTAAAGGGGAAGGCTGATAAGGGAAAGACAGGATATGTCAAGACTACAGAGCTTGCTGATTATGTTGATAATGAAGTGCCTGTCCTTGCTGAAAAAGTCTTTAAGAAGGCGCAGTATCCGACAATATCGATAAGCGGTCAGGCATTTCCGATAGGGAAGATAAAATAAGGAGGATAGGACATGAAAAAAGGATTTTTTATATTAGCGTTTGTATCAGGGCTTTCACTTATCGGCAATGCATGGGCAATGCCTGTTGAGGCAGAGCCTGTCTCAAAAATACAGAACATTGTTCTTTATCAGGATAGGGCAATGATAAAGAAAGAGGCAGGCGTTGCGGTTAAGAAAGGTGAAAATATCATAAGGATTTCCGGATTGACTGTAAATTTAACGGACGAATCGGTTCAGGTGAATATTAAGGAAAAGGCTGCCGTCAGGATATCCGGTGTCAGGGTTGAAAAGACTTATCTCCAGAAGACAATGCAGGATAAGCTACAGAAGCTCCAGGCAAGGATAGACAGCATTAACGAGCTTATAAACACAAGCTCAAATGAAATCTCCGCAATAAACAGTTCCATCGAATTTTTAAAGAAGACTGTTCCATTCCCTCAAAACCGGAAGATTACACAAGCCGAGGTCGAAGGACATGCTAAGTTTATCGAAAGGTCTTTGTCGGTAAGCTATGACAGGATTGCAAAACTCGAAAATAAAATAAAGAAGCTCCACGAAGAAAAGAGGGCAGTGGAAAATGAGCTTAAAAACCTGAGCTCATCAAGGAACGAAAGCAAAACAATCGTAATCAATCTGCTTTCAAATGCGGACAGGGGAATTAATCTGGGGCTTTCCTACATCGTTACAAAGGCGGGCTGGTCTCCGCAGTACGATGTCAGGGCTGACTCTGCTACAGGAAAGATCGATATTGCATGCTTTGCGAGCATAGCCCAGTTTACCGGTGAGGACTGGAAGAATGCGGATATAGAGCTTTCTACTGCGAGGCCTTCTTACGGGCCTCCTCCGGAGCTTTCCGCATGGTATGTGGATATTTATAAGCCGAGGCCTCCGGTTTATAAATACAAAAAGGCTATTGAAGATGCGGATATGCCGATGATGAGTATGGAAAAGGCCTCTGCCACGGCGCTTGGGCAGCGATTCGAAGAGCCGAAGATAAAGGCGGAGGCGACATCATTCAGCTTTATAATCCCGGGCAAGGTCAATATTCCGTCAGATAACCAGCCGCACAGGATATTAATCGCATCCTCATCCAAAGAGGCCAAACTCGACTATTATGCAGCGCCGAAGCTCTCAAAACACGCGCATTTAAGGGCAGGACTTAAAAATCCGCTGCCGTTTCCAATCTTTGCAGGGCAGATGAGTATATTTTTAGATGAGCGGTTTGTGAATACAACATCTATTGATAAGCAAATTCTTTCTGATGAGGACATGATTCTGTCACTCGGAGTTGATGAAGGTATTAAGATAGAGAAAAAGCTCCTGAAGAAATTTACCGAATATTCCGGAGTGTTTTCAAAAGATACTCAGATAAACTACGAATATGCGATTGACATTGCCGGCAGCAAAGACAAAGAAATCGGAATTAATATCACTGACAATTTTCCTGTTTCAAAGAATGAGCAGATAAAGGTTGTCCTTGAGTCTCCCAAAAAAGAAGATGTAAAAATCTCCGACGATGGAATAATATCGTGGGATTTAAGGCTTAAGCCTAATGAGAAGAAAACCCTGAAAATAAAATTCAGGGTAGAGTATCCGAAAGACTTGAATATTACGGGATTGGAGTAGGGTGCGACAATCGAGGGATAGAAGAGGAATAATATGAACCCGAAGTCCGCCAAGACCTTCGTCTGGGCTGCAGTAATCAGCATTTTACTCGGCATGGCTGTCATGTCTCCTGCCGGCAGCTTTTTCCTCTACTCATTGGCTGCGCTCTCTGCTCTGATTCCGATAATCTTCGGAGATAGGAGACTGCGTATCGCAGGCGCTGGGATATTAGCCGCATCCATTGCATTGCTTGCCGCGACTTATCCTGAATATGATGCCGAAATGACGAGATATAAAGAGCGCGCTGATAGGAAATCTTCAGAGGGGGTAAAGCCTGCGCCTTTGCCACGGCAGGAACGCAGGGCGGGAGGGGAAAGATGAAAAAGTTGACAATGTTGCTTTTGGTTCTTTGTATGGCCGCATTTATTTGCGGATATGTCTCTGCCTCCGAAAAGCCGGAGATTTTTGTGCAGTTGGGGCATACTGATTTTTCCGGTCTTGGATCTTCAGTCGCGTTTTCGCATACGGGCAAATATCTATCCTCTGCCGGCAGTAGCGGTGCAATCAAGCTATGGGAAGTAGAAACAGGAAGGGAGATAAAAACGCTGTTGGGGCATTCGGTTAATTTAACTTCACTGGCTTTTTCTCATGATGATAGGTATTTGCTGTCTGGAAGCGTGGATAAAACAATCAAACTTTGGGATGTATCTACGGGCAAAGAGATAAGGACCTTCGCAGGGCATAAGAATTTTGTCAAATCTGTAGCCTTCAGCCCGGACGGCAAAACCGCTGCATCGCTGGACAGCAAAGAGATAAAACTCTGGGATATAAAAACAGGCAGAGAGATTAAATCATTTCAAGGAAATGAACATTTTGGAAAAGATTTTATTGCTATATCGTCTATGATTTTTTCACCTGACAATAAGTATCTTGTTTCAAGTAGCAGCGGGGGAAAAATTGTCGCATGGGAAGTTAGTTCGGGTGCGCGGATAGTCCAAATTGACAGATTTGAATTGTTTAATGCAATTAGTCCTGATTTCTTGGGATTTTCGTCTGATGGGAAAGTAATCATAAGAGGAATGATGGAAATTATTTTCGTTGATTTGTTCGCAAAAAAAGCAAAGATAATACCTATAAAATCTTCTGTAATAGATGTTTCTCGAGATGAAAAATATGTCCTTTGTGGAATGGGGGATTTCGAGCTTTTTGATTTAAACACGGGTAAAAAAGTTTGGGATTTACAACGACCACCTTCCAAAGATGGAATCGGATTGTTCAGAGCGTCTTTTTCACCTGATAACAAATTTGTCTTGCTTTATGGCTCTGAGAATATTCTTAAGTTATATGACCGCGCTACAGGAAATGAACTTCGGTCATTTAAATCTGAGGTAAAATCACCAAGCAGTGCTGTAGCTTTTTCCAAAGATGGGAAATATGCCGTTTCTCCTTTTATAGATAAAGAAGGAGTTGTAATTAACCTTTGGAATCTCCATAAAGCCGGCCTTGATGGAGTTATCAATAAAACCAAACAACTCGAACAAATTATGAATATGTTGAAGGAAGCCGAAAAAACAAAGAATGAGGGAATTTACAAAAAGGTTGAAAAACTAAACGAAGAGATCGAATATTATGGCTATGCATCCGGAACAATTTCTCATGATAAAAATAACAATAAAAGTTACAGAGTGGAATCTCCCTTCAGGGCGAATACCATAATCTTCTATGAAGCTCCCATGGGTGAATTTGGAATAACGATGTGGGACAAAAAGCGAGAGATAAATAAACTTTCTGCACACACAGCAGAAATAACCGCTTATACTTTAAGCTATAAATATGCGTTAACAGGGTGTAAGGATAAAACAATAAAGCTCTTCGAATTTCCTTCCGGCAGGTATATTAAGACGTTTACAGGGCATTTAGGAGAAATTAAAGGACTAACATTTTCACCCGATGGAAAATATATCCTATCCACAAGCACAGACGGCACGACCCGCCTCTGGGACATTTCCACAGGCAAAGAAATCGCCCAGTTCATCAGCTTCACCGACGGCGAATGGGTTGTCATCACGCCGGAAGGCTATTTTAACGCCTCACCGAATGGCGCCAAGCATCTCAATGTGCGCATCGGGAACAATGTCTATGGCATTGACCAGTTTTACAGCAAATTCTACCGTCCCGAGCTTGTGAAACTTGCCCTTGCCGGAAAAGAACTGCCGAAAGGGGAAAGCCTCACCGATGTTCTTGCCAAAAAACCTGCGCCTTCAATCCGGATAATGTCACCTCAATCAGGAACGGTAGATAAAGATATTATCACTCTGTCCGTTAAGGTTACAGACAACGGAGGCGGCATAGGCAATATCAACGTATATCTGAATGGTTCTCAGGTAGCGAATGATACGAGGGGCGTAATTATAAAGGGTAAGGAATCAGACAATGAAAAATTATTATCATTTACCGTTCCTCTTATAGACGGACAGAACGAGATAAAGGTAATTGCGTTCAACAAAGAAGGTTCTATGGAATCGAACCCGGCGGCAATAAATATTATCTCAAAGGCTATATTACAAAAACCGAATCTGTATGCCATAGTTGTAGGGATAAATGAATACAGGAATAAATCCATATCACTCACTTATGCGGTCCCTGATGCAAAGGCATTTGCAGAGACCTTAAGGAAGTCTGCCGGGCCTCTTTTTGAAAATATCCGGATAAGAATGCTCACGACCTTTGATGAGACAACAAAAGAGTCCATCACAAAAGTATTTGAAGAGGTGAGAGAGAAAGTAAAGCCGAACGATCTCTTCGTGTTTTATAACGCCTCTCACGGCATAGTGGACGTGGTGGACGATGAAGAACAGTATTTTCTGCTCACAAGCAATGTCCTGCTCCTTTCATCAAGACATATTGGAAAAGATGCTATGAGTCAGAAGGAGCTTGCAAAGCTTGTCGGGAACATCCCTGCACAGAAAAAACTTATCATACTTGATACCTGTAATGCAGGCAAGGGGGGTAAAGAGATTCAAATTGCACTTTTGCAGCAGACAAGGGGATTAACCGAATCCACGGCAGTTAAGCTCCTTCAAAGGGCAATAGGCTCATCGGTATTTTCAGCGTCCTCCGACACCCAACAGGCGTTTGAAGGGTATAAGGGACACGGCCTGTTCACGTATGTGCTCATCGAGGGACTTAAGGGGAAGGCGGATGTAAAGAAAGACGGCTTTATCACCATATACGGGCTTGCGGATTATGTGGATGAGCAGGTAATCAAACTTTCGGAAGCGATATTCAAAAGGCAGCAAACGCCGACCATACAGACAGGAGTAAATTTCCCGTTAGGGAGGGTCCAATAGGGCATGTCCAGACGCCGGTGATTATAAGTTTTGGAAAAGATAATCTACTCTATAAATTTAAAGTAAGGACATAAAAAGGATTAGTCATGGGAATAGGGCGGCTTATGATTAAATATTTTTTGGCCGTATTTATTGTAGTGCTTTTTTCATCTTCAGGATTTTCACAATCCTCGCAGCTTGCCGATGAGCACTTCGCGAAGGCAAACCAGCTTTATAAAGAGGGCAGGGTTTCAGCGGCATGCGAAATGTTCAAAAAGTCGGTAGAGGCCGAAAGGAACAGCCAAAATCCAAGGCTTTTATATCTGTCCGCCGAATTAGGCTGGGCCGGATACTGCTATCTGAATTTGGGTCAGTACGATAAAGCAATTAAATATTATGAGGAAGCGCTTGTTATAAACAAGAAATTAGGCAGAGAAGATAACGTCTTAAATTCTCTCAACGGCATCGGGAGGGTTTATGAGTCATGGGGTCAGTACGATAAAGCAATTAAATATTATGAGGAGTCGCTGACTATAGTAAGAAAATTAGGACAGGAAGATAAAATCGCTACTGTTCTCAACGGCATAGGACTGGTTTATAACTCATGGGGTCAATACGATAAAGGAGTAAGATATTTCGAAGAGGCGCTTAATATTGCAAAAAGATTAGGGAGAGAATCCGACATTGCCGCTTACTTACACAACATCGGTTTGGTTTATTACGAATGGGGCAGGTACGACGAGGCAATAAAATATTTTGAAGAGGCGCTGAATGTCACAAGAAAAATAGGACAGGAAGATATAATTGCCTATGTTCTTAACAGCATCGGGAGGGTTTATTACTTATGGGAACAGTATGACAGGGCAATAAAATATTATGAGGAAGCGCTGAATATAGACATAAAATTAGTCAAGCCCAACGGCATTGCCATGGGTCTTAGACACATCGGTTTGGTTTACCACGAATGGGGCAGGTACGACGAGGCAATAAAATATTTTGAACGAGCGCTGACTATTTCAAGGAAATTAAACATTGAAAGAGATGTTGCCGATGTCTCAAACAGCATCGGGCATGTTTATAGAACATTGGGCCGGTATGATGAGGCAATTAAGTATTATGAAGAAACATTGATCATTGCAAGAAAATCAGGCATGAAAGCTAATATCTCCATTGTCCTTAACAATATCGGCGGGGTTTATTATTCGCTCAAGGATTATGGGAAAGCAGTAAGGTATTTCTTGGAATCTGTAGCGCTCAAGGAAAAGCTTCGCAAAACGGCAAAAGGAGATATCAGGAGGGACTATCTTGAAAGCCAACTTGATACATATCAGTATTTGATTTCTGCATACATCAGGCTTTCTGATTTTGGAAATGCCTTTTCAACAATAGAACTCAGCCGTGCAAAACTCCTTGCAGAACAAATTTCAGGGTCGGAAGATGTCACAATCCCATCAATTAAGGAAATCCAGAAGGCTATGCCTGAAAAGTCAGCCGTTTTAATCTATGCAAATATGAGCCTAAAGGACAAAATTATAATGGCTGTCACAAAAGAAGGTATCAGGGGCATTGAACTTGATTCCTCCCTCCTCAATGCCTTCAGCGGAAAGAATGGAGATGAAGTAAACGCTGTTCTTAAAGGACTCCGCGGTATAAAGATAACAGGGAAGGAGAAAGAGGGCGAATTAAGGGAAGAAAAAAAGGGGACAGTAGGTCTTGATGAAATCATCAATTACTACCGCACCCTTCTTATAAGCCCTTCAGGAGAAGGCAGTGGAATAAAGGTCAAAGAGGCTGGGGTGAAAGGCGGAAGATTGGGAGAGATGAGCAGGATGCTTTATGATCTTCTCATTAAGCCTGTTATGTTCGAGTTAAAGGGAAAGACCTCACTAACCATCCTGCCTGACGGCGTGCTGGGTTTTCTTCCATTTGAGTCCCTGATTGATGGAGAAGGGAAGTTCCTTGCAGAGGCATATGAAATTAAGTATGCCCAGTCCATGGCTGTCATGGACATTATAAATAAGCGCAAATATACAGGCAAAAGAAAACCGCTTCTTGCATTCGGAGGCGCGATATATGATCGTATGACATATACGGCGGATATGGTGAAGAACGGGAAACAGATTTCCGCCCTTGGAAAGAAGGTGCATCAAAAAATAGCAAGCAGGGGTTCCATACGTGGTGCCTATGCCTCGCTCGGTATCGCTGAATGGTCAAATATTCCAGGGACATTAAGCGAGGTGAAGAAAATTTCTGAGATTGTAAAAGGAGCTATGGTATACAAAGGAGATGAAGTCACTGAAGATAAAGTAAAGGATCTTTCCTCAAGAGGGGAACTTTCCGAATATAAAGTGATCCATTTTGCTGTTCACGGTCTTGTTGTCCCTGAAATGCCTGAGCTTTCGGCAGTTGTGCTTTCTCAGTTCAAGACCGAGAGCGGCGGAGAGGACGGGTACCTGAGAATGGCTGAAGTCGCAGAGTTAAAATTGAATGCCGATTTTGTGAATCTCTCTGCTTGTGAAACAGGGCTTGGGAAGATTTACGGAGGCGAGGGCGTTGTGGGACTGACACAATCTTTTTTGATAGCAGGCGCAAACGGACTTTCCGTGTCTCTCTGGCAGGTGGAGGATGTATCCACATCGAAGTTCATGACAGGGCTTTATGAACTGACCGAGGGAAAGGGAATGAGCTATTCAGCTGGTGTCACAGAGATGAAACGCAGATTCATAAAAGGAGATTTTGGAGACTCTTACAAAGCTCCATTTTACTGGGCGCCTTTTGTGTATTACGGAAGGTGATAAGGATAAAAAAGATGCCGGGCAAACAAGCATGATATTTACCGACGGGAAAGACAATCCTATATGTTGATTGAAACAAAAATAAAATGAGCCCTGTAACACATTTTTTTATAAGCCGGCTTACGGCGAACGCAGATAAACTCGAAAAGCGCGACAGGGCTCTCGTAACCATTGCCGGTGTTATTCCCGACATAGACGGGCTCGGCATTATCGCCGATATTTTTATGCGAAACGCCAATGAGCCTTTCAAATGGTATCAGCAATTCCATCATGTACTGACACATAATCTCGCATTCTCTCTTATCGTAACTATCGCCGTTTTTTCGTTTGCAAAAAAGCGGACGCTCGCCGCCTTGCTCGCGTTTGCGAGCTTTCATCTTCACCTTCTCGGAGATCTGGCCGGTTCTGCCGGGCCGGAGGGTTCTCTATGGTCTATCCCTTATTTCTGGCCTCTGTCGAATGTTGAGTTTACATGGAGCGGACAATGGGAATTGAACGCATGGCAGAATATCGTGATTACGGCAATTGCGATAGGCATATTGATATTTCTCTCATGGAGGCGCGGCTATTCGCCGCTCGAAATATTTTCTACGAAAGCCGATAAGGCTTTTGTGGAAGTTCTCAGAAGGCGTTTCGGCTTTTAGTTAGAATCGGGAGAGCATTTTTTTATCATCCCTGCGGCTTCCTTTACGCCTTCTTCGTCTCCTAACCCTTTGCTCACTGACAGCGCCCTCTGATAATATTTAACGGCATCTCCGCACATCTTTTGCTTAAAGAGCATGTCGGCTATGCCTATTAAATCCATCGATATCTTTCTGCCTGCTTCCAGCTTCTTGTCTATGAGAAACGCGTCTTCATAAAACTTTATTGCCTCGGTATATTCGCTTTTCGCAGCCTTTGCCTCCGCTATGAGCCTTAAGGAATTAGCCGTTTCAGCCTCATCCCCGCCGGCTTTGTTGAGTGAGAGCCCTTTATTCCCGTAAGTTATGGCCGAGACTGCGTCTCTCTTTAAAAGCTCTATCCTTCCCTTGAGGTTGTAAATCTTTCCCTGACATTGCGAATCGCCGCACGAAGACAATGACCTGTCCGTCCAGTCCTTTGCAGTGTCATGCTTCCCTTCATCCAAATAAAGAAGCGCTTTTAAAAATGCCGCATCCGAGATGTGCGCCGGCCGGTAAGCTACGGCTGAGGCATTTAATATCTCGTCAAGGTATTTATGCGCTTTTTCTTTGTCTCCTAATTTGCGATACGCCGAAGCCGCGTTAATAAGGTTTATTGCTGTTCCGTCGATATTTTCCATGGAACGGTTGATATTCAATGCCTCGTTATAAAGGTTCAGCGCCCTTCTGTAAGACCCTTTTTTGAACGCGGACTCCGCCTTCTGATTAAACTCGGCGGCCTTTAACTGCGCGTCCGAAAGGGTCGGCTCTTTATAACCGCCGCAGCCGGCCAACAGCAGGCAAAAGGCAATGCAAAAGACTCCTGTTTTATTCATAACTGTCCACCTTTAATGTTTTTTCTTCCGGGTTTTTTATGAAGAGGCGCACCGGCCATGTCTTTTTTACCGAATCCACCACCTCTTTAGCGCCTTCGGCGACATCGTTTCCTTTTTCAATTATAGACGGGATTTGCGGCGCTGCCTGTTCCGTTGCCTTTTTGATCTCCTCTGTTGTTTTCTGTATATTTTCGACGCTTTTATTTGCGCGTTCCAGCATGACGGGAATATCCTTATCGACTTTTTTTACAAGGCCGTCCACAGTGTTTATCGTCTGTTTAGCGGAATCAAGGAGAGAGTCTATTTTTTTAACGGAAGTATTGACGCCCTTATCCGCATCCGTGAGCAGGGAATCGAGGCGCTGTTTTGTAGCGGGCAGGCCTTCCGCGATTATCCTCAGATTTTTTAAGGTCTGTTTCATATCGCCCTGCGGGTCGTTTATATAAGCGACTATCTGCCTTATATCGCTGAGGGCCGGTTTTAATTCATCTTTTAATTCAGCCGCTATTTCGCCGAGGCCGCGCGTCCTTTCGAATGCGATAACGCCGTCTTCCTTAACATCTTTTGCCTTCGCCGAGCCCGGGGTTATTTCTATTACGCTGTCGCCTATAAGCCCTTCTTTAATAAGCCGGGACTCAGAATCGGTTTTTATCCATTTAATATATTTGGTGTTTATCGACAGTTCTACTTTTACCTTTGCCGCATCGTACAGATAAAGCCTTTTAACCTTACCTATCTTAAAGCCGCTGAGCTTCACTGCCGTGCCTTCGTTTATGCCCCGCCCGCTTTCCGCGATAAGAAATATTCGCGTCTTTGATGTAAATGCATCGCTCTGTAATCCTACGGATACTATTGCTATGATTATCCCGATAAGCGCCGCAAGGACAAAAAGACCTATTTTTTTCTCTATGCCTACGAACCTTTCGTCGGTCTCTTTCATGAATTTCATAATTCTGTCCTTATAGCCTTAAGATACCGTCTTCTTTTATTCCTTTTACGGACTGCTCGTCAGGCGTTATATAAACTGACGTCCTGCCCGTTTTTTCCGAATGAAATTTCTCCGTCAGTTTTATGAACCTTTCGGACATTTCCGGGCTCAGCCCCTCAAATACAGAGTCGTATATCATCAAATCAGGGTCCATGAGCGCTGACCTCACGAACCCTAAGAGCCTCTTTTCGTGGACAGGAAGCGGTCCCGGAAGCTCTCCCATCATCTCTTCGAGATGGGAAATGTCCATGCCGGCATCTCTAAGCCTTTGAACGGCCTTTTCTTCGACATCGGTCGGCTTCTTTCCTGAATGATACCATACAGGCAGTACGATATTCTCCCATACCTTGAGATTGCTGATTAACCCGCCGTCCTTCAAAACCGTGCCGGTCCTGACGAAAATCCTGTTCAGCTCTTCTTCTGAAAGGGAGTACACTTCCTTGTCGAATAGAAAGACCCTGCCGTGTTCCGGCCTTTCGAGCCCTAAAATGACGTTGAGCAGCCTTTTGTTTTCATAATCCGAGTTCGTGATAATTTTGTGTACGGAACCCTCCTGTATCCTGAAGGAAAGGTCGTTAAAATCTTCCGTAGTTATGTTTTCGAGCCTTATCATGCGAAGGATATAAGGGTAATTATACCATCAAATATGAATACTAAAAACAGGCTCTGCATTACCGCCCTTGTGGCTGCCTGAGGTATCTCGGTGATGGACGCCTCTACGCTGAATCCCTGATAACAGGAGACCGTCGATATGAGAAGGCCGAATACAAGGCTTTTTGCGAGGGATACTACCACCTCAAAGAGTCCTAAAGCAGAGAATATCCCTTTGATATTCTGCAGGAAGGGAAGCCCTTTGAATACGGAGGTAAAGGCCAGCCCTCCCGCAACGGCGGTTATCTGAAAATAGAAGGTAAGAATAAATACCGAGATCGTAATGCCTGCGATCCTCGGAACGAGCAGATAATCCACCGGATCGATGCCCATGATCCTCAGGCTGTCGGCCTCGTTGTTTACCTTCATCGAGCCGAGTTCCGAAGATATGGCGGTGCCGCTTCTCGCTATGATTATGATGGCTGCAAGCAGCGGTCCTAACTCTCTCACAACCGTCCATATGAGTATCTTCCCTATAAGCACGGCATTTGCTCCCGCGATATTAATCACCTGCGTGATAATTACTATTCCTATCAGTATCCCGATTGCCGCGACCTTGCTCAAGGCCTCTATCCCGGTAAAGTATAACTGCTTGTAAAGCACGGACCGTATAGGCGCCCTCCCGAGCAACGAGATATTTTTTATGAAATAACAGAGGAGGTTATAGTAGCCCGTCAGGTATCCGAAGGCCTTGATTATGCTCCTCCCTATTTTCAGAGCGCTTATCATAGATTAGATTTTATCATAATCACGAATCGAATGTTTTATATTTCAGTATTTCTATGGATTTGGTAAAATGGATAGAGTTCAGGACAGCCTCACCAGGAGGTCAGATGAGAAAAGACGCCGATACCGGCCTGATAAAAGAGTTCCTTAAGGAGATACCTATTTTCAAGAGCCTTTCCGACAGGCATTTGAACCGGCTATCGGAGGACTTCATCGTATGCCGTATGAATAAAGGGGAGACCATATTTCATCAGTCCGACGAGAGCACCGACCTTTATATAATGCTCGACGGCGCGGTTAGGGCTTCCCTCGTGAATGAGGATGGAGAGGAGCTTGTGCTGGCGGCTTTTAACAAGGGGGATTTTTTCGGCGAGATGAGCCTCCTTGACGGAGAGCCGAGGTCCGCGACAATGATCGCTGCCGAAAACGCGGCGCTCGGCATATTGAGGCGGGAGACGTTTCTGAGGGCGGTAAAAGATGATCCGGGTATCGCTATCGACCTTCTTTCCGCAATAGTGCGGAGAATGAGAATGGCGGATGGAATGATAGAATCGCTCGCTTTTTTAGATGTCGGCCAAAGGGTTTTAAAGCTTTTAGTGCAAATCGCAAGGACGGAAGGGATAAAAGACAAGGACGGTTTTTTCAGGATAAAAAGGCTTACACATAAGGAACTCGCGGCTCGGACAGGGGCCTCTCGCGAAGCCGTGTCAAAGGCCATGAAAGTTCTTTCGTTCAGGGACGGCGTAAAGGAGGAAGGCGACTGCTTCCTGGTTTCTCCCCGCGCTGAGGAGATTTTATAATAAACGGTCGTATTATGTGAATTTTACCTTGACTGGGCGAAAGCTCTGATATATGCTTGAAATAGAATAATTAAGAACAGGCTGAATTTAAATATGAGCTTATTATGTAAGAGGAGGGCAGAGGTGTTCGGTAAAACAGGTTTATTATTGCTATTAATGCTCGTCTTTTATTCGCAGGAAGCGCTCTGCGGGACAAAATGCATAGATTCGGAGGGGGAAGCCGTTATCGTAAATAACGACGTATTTTCAGCAAAAGCCGAGGCCGTTGCGCGGGCGAGGTGGGCGGCCATAGAACAGACGGTAGGGGTTGAGGTAAAGGCTCAGTCTGTAGTTCAGAACATGGCTCTCGTGGATGACGCCGTAAGCAAGCAGGTAAGAGGCGTTGTTACAGGGCATAAAATATTGAGAGAGGAAAACAGGAAGGATACTATTTGGGTAAAGATAAACGCGTGTGTAGAGCCTGCAAAGGCCAAGGAAGCGGTTTCATCTCTCGCGCTCAACAATTCTATAGCCGTTTTTATACCCGCAAGAAAGCCGAAAGTTGTAAAAGAATTCGAGGAAAAATACAAAACCCCTTACAGCAAAACACAGAGAAGCGGGCTTGAGACAAGGGATGAATATGACGAGACGAATATTCTATCCGAAACCCTTATAGGCAGGCTTATAGAGCAGGGTTATACCGTTGCCGATGTAGCGCCTACACATGCTATGGAAGCAAGGGAAATAGAAGACGCAATAAAAAGCGGCAATTTCCTTATGTTGAGGACGCTCATGTATAAGTTCCTGTCGAATGTTATCCTTATCGGCAAGGTCGATTATGCGATTTCCACAAGAAAGGGCGAGGATATAGGATACGGCGTATCAATGCCTTTTAATAACGTGACCGTCAGGCTTACCTACCGCATCGTAACCCGAGATGCCTCGGGCAGAACCGTTATTCTTACCGCGGGAACAGAGGAAGGAAAAGGGCTTGCGATTGGTTTGGAGGACGCCGCTGCAAACGGGATGAAGGATTTGTCGCAAAAGATGACGCCTATTGTTTTAGAAAAGCTCGGTCAATATATAAAGGGTATTGCGAAGAAGATACAGGTTAAGGTGGACGGCGTTGCGGATATAAACTCCAATTTTGAAGTAAAGGACGCATTGCAACACATAGCATGGGTCGCAGGGGTAGAGGAGAAGGGCCTTGGAGAGTTTGTAGTGAGTTATCCTGAAAACGCGATTTACCTTGCCAACAGCATAGCTCAGAAAGGAATATTTCAGGTTGTTAACTTTTCGCCGTATTCCATATCCGTAAAATACCGCAAATAACTCAGGAGGATAATTTTATGTCTTTTTTAAGAACAATTTTTGTATTGACGGGACTTTTTGTGATCTTATGCGGCAATGCCTCGGCATCGGAACGTATGAGGATTGCGATTATGCCGTTTGAGATAGGCGCGTCCGGAGTGCCGTCCGACGCGGCTGTTGGCCTTGCGGATATGCTGGTGACCGCCCTTGTTAAGACAAGGGCTTATGACATCGTTGAGAGGGAACAACTGCAGAAGATCTTGAGTGAGCAGAAGTTCGGGATGAGCGGCCTTGTAGATCCTTCTACAGCAGTGCAAATAGGGAAAATGTTAGGTGTAAAAAAAATCATTATCGGCAAGATCACACAGATGGGTGTAACCCAATCGGAGATGATCTTCATAAAAGTTGCTACGGCGAAAGTCTCTATTGACATAAGGATTATCGATGTGGAAACAGGCATTATAGAGAGCGCGGAGACGGCAACAGGAGACGAGACTCTCACAAGGATTTCCGGAGACAATCTCGCAAGCCTGCTCCAGAAGGAGCAGCTTAGGGGCGTGCAGGCAGGCGTTTCATCTTTCGACCAGTCTGTATTTGCAAATGCTTCAAGAAAGGCAGTCGATTCAATGGTAGACAAAATTATGGAGAATGTCGAGCAATTGGGATATGTCATTGCGGTCGAAGGCGCTGTAATAATGATAGACCTGACGAAGTCTCACGGTCTTGAAGTGGGAACGCGCATTCAGGTTGTGAGGATGGGTAAATCCATAATACATCCAATAACAAAGAAGGTGCTCGGGGCGGGCAAGGAGACAGTCGGCAATATAGAGATTACCGAGCTTGAGCCGGAGTGGAGCAAGGCCAAACTTTTGGACGCAAAAGGTGAAATCAGAGTAGGAGACAGGGTTTCTACAAAGGGAATAAAAAGGAAGAAAAAAGAAGACGAGTAGCCCGGGATGTGAAAATTACCTTTACATGCGGGACGCCAGGTGTTATAAATGCAGTATGAAGGGTTATTACATTTCAGGAGGTGTTTTGACATGAGCAGAGATATGTTTAGATTTTTGGCAATGGGAGTATTGTTGGCGGCATTTATTTTCGGTTGCGCGCCGCAGGAGGCCGCGAAATGCACGTCTCCGGAGGACAATCCGCAGCATCATTATTTGATGGGAATGAAGGCGCTTGAGGAAGGAAAGATCGACGTCGCGCAAAGCAAGTTCGAACGGGCTGTGTATTGCGAGGATAAGTTTGCTCCCGCGTACAGCGGTCTTGCGATTGTAACTGCCGAAAGGGCAAAAAGGCAGACGGATGCGGGATTCAGAAAGGTCGAGACAACAAGGGCGCTCGACAATCTAAAGAAGGCGGAGAAGCTTGCAGATACGGCCGAGGATAAATTCGATCATCTCACGGCGGGCATCAGGGTCTACACGACTTTAAAGACCTCCGAGTGGTTGAAAAAGGCTGAGGAGGCATTCGGCGACATAAGGATGCTCAAGCTTGATGAGAGAAAACTCGTCTATTATCAGGGCACGGAGGCCGCCGATTATTTCATGGGCATAGCATATCTTGAAGCCCTCGAATTCAGGCAGGCGAGGGATAAGTTCGCGGATGTGCTGAAAGCAAAGAGGGAAGGTAAGTGGCATGAAAAGGCGGAAAAGGCGCATAAGCGTGTAGACAAGATAGTCCGCGCAATGGCAGGCATTACAGTAGGCGATGTCGGCAAGCAGATAGCAGTTAAGAATTCGGTGACAAGGGCAGACCTTGCAGCCTTGCTTATTGATGAAATGAAATTAGATAAGCTGTTTGCTCGGTTTATTCCGCAGTCTAAGTTGGATGCTATTATGCCTGAGTTTATCCCTGCTGATATTCTGAACCATCACTTCAGAGAAGAGATTCTTACTCTGATGAAATGGAAAATTAGAGGTTTCGAGGCACCTCAAGATCCTGTTACAAAGGCACCCTTGTTTAAACCTGATAGTGTAGTGAAAAGGGTTGAGATGGCATTGATGCTTGAGGATATCTTGATAAAAATTGTTGGGGATGAAAATGTTGCTACAAGATACTACAAGAATAGCGTCTCTGACTTTGCGGATGTTGAAGCGACAAAATACTATTCAAATGCTGTAAAGACGGTTGTATCTACAGGTTTGATGGAAACTGAAAAGGGTTATCCACCTGAGTTTCGTTTGTTTGTTCCAGTTGATGGAGCTGATGCGCTCATAGCTATCAGAGAGTTGATTTATATCAGGGATAAGGGAAGGTATTGATTTGCAGAGTTAAGACTAATTTAGGAGGAGCAATATTTATTGCTCCTCCTAAAAGCATAATAAAAATGTAAGGAAGTTGAAATGAAAAAAAATATATATATATTTATTTTTATATTTATATTTGTTTCCTTGCCATTTTATCTGTATGCTGAAACACGCGGGCTTACTATAAATATTAAGACTCCAGATGGGAAAAGCGTAGATCTATACAATGGCTCTTTTGCTCTTATTATTGGTGCAAGCAACTACACTGAAGGTTGGCCCAAGTTGCCCGGCGTCAAGAAGGATGTGGATGCGGTAAAAGCAGTTCTCGAAGAGCAGGGCTTTCATGTTACTGTCGTCATGGACCCCAAAAAAGACCAGATGGTGCAGGCCTTCGAGAATTTCATCAATAAATACGGCCAGGACCAGGACAACCGGCTTCTCTTTTATTTTGCGGGACATGGGTATACGGTAAAGATGACCTATGGCGAAGAAATGGGGTACATCGTGCCGGTAGATGCACCGAATCCGCACAATGACCAGAACCGTTTTCTGTCCACTGCGATGGACATGCAGCTGATAGAAGTGTTTGCAAAACGCATACAGTCCAAGCACGCCCTCTTTCTTTTTGACAGTTGTTTCTCCGGCTCATTATTCGCCCTGTCTCGTGCGGTGCCCGAGAGTATATCGTACAAGACCGCAAGACCTGTCCGCCAATTCATCACCTCGGGAGGCGCGGACGAACAGGTACCGGACACGAGCATTTTTCGGCAGCAGTTTATCTCAGCCCTTAAAGGAGAGACCAACCTTGGTAAAGACGGCTATATAACCGGCACAGCACTTGGTGAATATCTTCAAGACTCGGTAGTCAACTATTCAAAGGGAGCACAGCATCCCCAGTACGGTAAAATCCGCAACCCGAACCTGGACAAGGGAGATTTTGTGTTTGTTTTAAATAAGACCAATGATGAACAAAGTATGTTTATTATTCATGCTGAAGAGCAACGTGTTAATGAAGAAAGGAAGAGCATAAAGAAAGAAAAGGAAAAATATGAACATGATAAAGTAGTATATGCAGAGCGTGAGAAAGAGGAGAAAGAGAAACTAATAAAAGATGCTGAGAGTGCTGAGAAGATGATTGCGTTACAGGAAGAAAGAAGGAAATTAGAGGAGGAGCGCAAGGAGATTGATAGAATACGCATTTTAGGAAAAAAAGAGGCGCTAAAAAGAGAGAGGGAGAAAAAGAAAATAGAAGAGGAACGGGAAAAAATAGAGAAAAAGAAGCTTTATGCAAATTTACCAAAGGACGGTATTAAGTATACTATTTCTGGAGGAGAAGGAGGTGAAAACTATCATAACGGTCTCAAATATTTAAGTTCATTAGAGTTTAGAAAGGCAAGGGATAAGTTTGCAGACGAACTGAATTCGTCCAGAGAAGGGCCTTTTCACGCAGACGCTGACAAAGCCTGGAAGAAAACGGACAAGATAGTCCGCGCAATGGCAGGCATTACAGTAGGCGATGTCGGCAAGCAGATAGCAGTTAAGGATTCGGTGACAAGGGCAGACCTTGCAGCCTTGCTTATTGATGAAATGAAATTAGATAAGCTGTTTGCAGGACGCATCCACGTAAAATCACAGATTGACAAGATGAAGACCGAGTTCATTCCCGCTGATGTCCTTAACCATTCGTTTAAGGAAGAGATACTTACTATAATGAAGTGGAAGGTAAGAGGCCTGGAGCCTAAATACGATACAGCAACAAAGGCGTATCTCTTTAAACCTACGGATGTGGTGAAGCGCGGAGAGATGGCGTTTATACTCGAAGACGTTTTGATAAAACTCACAGGAGATGAGAAACTTGTCACAGCATATTTTTTTGGACAGGATAAATCACCATACCCTGACGTCAAACCGACCTCTCCGTTTTATAACGCGGTTATGAATATGACGTCGAGGGGAATCATGGAAGGCGAGCTTTCCGGAGAGTTCAGGATAGATGCGCCTGTTGACGGGGCGGAGGCGTTGTTTGCCCTGAGGGTGTTGAAACAGAAGATGAATATTTATTAAAAGAAGGCAAAAGGCCATAGGCGATTTAAACGAATTGAACGATGTTGAACGATTTGAACAATATTTCGAAGAGGAGGAGAGTATGAGAAGAAAAGTATTTATAATGGTGTTGTTAATAATGGGGTTGACCGGCATCGCATTTGCACAGGAGCCGCCGTCAACTGCGGCCATTGACGCGAGGTTCTCGGCTGCCAACGAATGGCTGAACAAGAATAATCTGAGCGTAACCGCAGCGCCTGAACAGGCATTCGTCAATGACTATATACTTGTTGTAGGTGAAGGACTACCTTCGCCTGCTGCAAAGTCCCCGGCGCAGAGGCGGTTAACCGCTGAAAGGGCTGCTACTGTGGTGGCATACCGTCAGTTGACCGAATTCATAGAGGGGTTTGCCCTTGTTGGAGATACCCTCGTTAAGGATGCGGAGCTTCAGTATGACGTGATAAGGGTAGCTGTCGCGGGTTTCGTAAAAGGCGCTCAACTTGTTTATAAGGAATACAATCAGCAGGAAGGTTCGGCCCTTGTGATAGTCAAAGTAGGGATGACAGGACCTCAGAGTTTTGCCAAGACCATGTATGCAAAGATGCTGGGCGATCCGCAAATCAAAAGAGATATTATCGGAGTGCCGGGGCCTGAGTACAGGCACAAGCCTGTTCCTCTCGAAGAAAGATATGACGGCTTAATTATCGATGCCACGGGACAGAGCTTCAGGCCTGCGCTGATAAACAGGATATTCACGCCCAAGGGAGACGTGCTCTATGACCCGTCGAAGATAAGCCAGAAGGTTTTGGTAGAGCAGGGGTGCGGCGAATACACGAACAGCGTTGAGAAGGCAAAGGCAGCGCTGGAGTCGAGAGGGGTGAAAAATCCCCTTGTCGTAACCGCTTCCGGAGCCGTTACGGCATCGGATCTGCAGGTAAGCAATGATGACGCCGTAAGGATATATTCCGCAAACCAGAAGGCCAATTTTTTTGCCTCGGCTAAGGTGGCTTTTGTTCTGAAATAACAAGTTATAGGCGGGGGATGTGACACCGCATCCCCCGCCTATACGCCTTATCACATAAATAAGGGGGCGTAATGAGAAAGTATGTCTTCATAATTTTATCTCTCTTGATGTTTTTGCCTTTTAGCGCCGATCTCTCTTTCGGTTATCAAAATGAGATTAGAGCCCTTTCCTCTGCCGTTTCTTCGGGTATGGATAAAGTAGGCAGCAGAAAGAGGGTTGCCGTAGCCGATTTTACGGATCAGAAAGGCAATATAACCGAACTCGGGAAATTCATGGCCGATGAGCTGACGTCCGAATTGTTGAAATCGGCTCAGGGCTTCGAGGTGATGGAAAGGGCGCAGTTAAAGAGCGTTGCCGGACAGGAGGATTTCGCCCTGCCGTCGCCTTATGATCAGAGCGCCGTTAAGAGGCTCGGAGAATCCGCAAGGCTGGGAGCAGTAGTTACAGGCATAATTACACCATTCAGTTCCACGGTGAGGGTAACGATAAATGTCGTCTCTACTTATATGCCTAAGGTTGTGCATTCCAAGACGGTAGATATACCGCGTAGGGGTAAAATAGCGGAATTGCTTTCAGGCGGCATGAAACCGTCCGTAAATTTCGATCTGTCCGGCAGGTGGTATGGTAACGACGGCGGAATTTATTATGTCCGCCAGATAGGCAACAAAATTTGGTGGTTTGGAGAAAATCACCCCAATGCGCCTTCGTGGTCAAACGTTGCCTATGGAGAGATTCACGATACAGAGATAAGGCTTCAATGGTCGGATGTCCCTAAAGGTTATATCATGAACAGCGGAATTCTTGTACTCGAAATTTTATCAAACGGAAGGATTGCGGCAAGAAATAAGACCGGCGGGTTCGGCGGGTCGGAATGGACGAGATGAAGCATCGGAGTTTTTTTAAAACAATAATAATCCCCTGTAGCATTTTGTTGCAGGGTTTTTCTTTTTTGGCGTTTGTCCTCTTACCGTCCGACATTGTTTTAGCCGAAAAAACACAGCGGTATTTTCCGTCGGCAAAAGAACATTCTCAGAAAATAAAGCAGATAGCGGGAATTATCGCCGTCGAGATAAACAGGAGGGGTATAAAGACCGTAGAGGTTAAAGAATTTACTGATATAAGGGGCAGGCCGTCGGCTGTCGGAAAGGATATTGCAAAAGAGTTTGAAAGACAGATGGCTGCGGCGGAGGGTAGAGGCTTTGCTATAATAAAGAACGATGCAAAGGCTGTCGTTACCGGAACTGTTACGCCTTTTAAAGAAAGAGAGAAATGGCAGATTAAGATAAAGGTAGTATCGGCGGAAACAGGCGCGGTTATTACGGCATACACTGGGATTCTTAAAAAGACCAAGGGGATCAAAAAATGAGACTGATATATACGGCGGCAACAATCCGCCGGTCAAAGGCACAATGTGGATAGATAAGGTGAGGTTTTATAGGGAGTGACACCTCAAGAAGGTTGTAAAATAAGAAAATTTTTGGGAAGCTTTATTTTTAAGGAGGTAATTATGCTAAGGAGGGATGCAAGGGCTGCGTTTGTTGCAATATTGGCAATGTCTTGTACGATGTTCATCGGATGTGCATTCGTTGATCAGAAGGTTGATTTGAGCTACGAAAAGGTTGTTAATACAAGAGGCGGCTCAGGCGACGTCTTTATTGCAAAACCCAAAGATCATCATAATATTATGAAAAAGGCGGATGGTTGGCTTATCGGAACGGTAAAAAACACTTATGGCATGAAGACGGCTGATGTGGTTACGGAGAATGACATTGGTGATTGGGTTGTCCGTGCACTCACACAGGAGTTAAGTTTTGCCGGATACAATGTTATGCCGGTAACAATGCTGCCGGATAATGTATCAAAGGGAATTGACTTAACTGTTTTAAAAGTATTTGTAGACCAGGATCCCGGTTTCTGGACAGTGGGAGCTATAAGCGATGTGCAGTTTGCAGTTGAGATGTGGAAGAACGGCATGAAGGTAAAAAGTTTTAATGTCTCGGCAAAAGGAGACGATCGTTCAATGATGGGGTCAGCCGAAACTAAGGCAATTTCTTTGCGAAAAGCAATGCAGGCTGCGATGCAGCAGGCAGTGCCTGAGATAATAAAGACACTTGAACAGTAAGGAGTGTGATATTGAAATGGCAGTAAGTTTTCGCATAAAGATAGTTTTATTGCCTGCACTGCTAATTATTGCAGGATGTAGCATGTATGAATTTAAAGACCCTACCGGTGCACAATTACAAGTCCGGTATACCTCTCCTCAACAAGAAAAAATATCGGCCCCAAAGAAAAAAATAAAGAAAAGAATAGAAGAAGAACCTGTCGCCGCGCCTCCTTTAGACGAAAAACTCCCTCCTTCTCGTCCCGACACCTATGCGGTAGTAATAGGCATAGATTATAAAGGCAGAGAGGATATACCTGATTTGCAGTATCCATCACAGGACGCAAAGAAAATATACAACATACTCACAGATCCAAGATACGGGGGAGTGCCGAAAGAAAACGCAGTATTGTTATTGAACGAAAATGCTACAAGGAACGAAATGATATCGGCATTGAGAAAGATAAAGACATGGGACGGATATGTGTATGTCTATTACTCAGGGCATGGAGCGCCTAAGACAAAGGGGGATAAGTTCATAGATGCCTTTTTAGTGCCTAATGACGTAGTAATAAGCGACCCTGAAGCAATGGAAGACACGGCAATAAAAATATCATATCTTCAGGAACTTGTAGAGACATCAAATGCAAGGGGAGTAATGCTTGCCCTTGATGCCTGTTTTTCAGGTGGAGGCAAATCCATAGTGCCGAAGGGAGGAAAGCCTCTGGTAGGAATGCTCGTAAATCCTGAGATGCTGAAGCCCAAAGGCGCAGGCAAAGTAATAATCACATCATCCGCTACCAACCAGCAGTCATGGGAAGACGAAACAGAGCTGAAGTCAGGCATATTCAGTCACTATTTCTTGGAGGGATTGAAAGGTAAAGCAAGCAAGGACATATGGGTAAAGGTTGATGAACTTGCAGAGTATGTAAAAGACAATGTATCCAAGGCAGCCCGTAAACTCAAAGGACAGGAGCAGACCCCTCAAATCACGGGAAATGCAGACTTCGCAGTAACTAGGAATTGGGAGAGGGCAAAGGTAATGGACATAGAGATAGCGAGGAACAAACTGAAGACTGCATTTGAAAAAGGTATTATATCGGCAGAACAATTAAACAAAGCACTTGATGAATTAAAGACAAAAAAACACTCAAAGACCCTCGATGCATTCCTTGAAGGCAAGATAGAGGAGAAGAAGTTCGGGGAACTGTATTAACATGAAAAATCTACTTTTGTTTTCGGCATTAATGCTGATAAGTTTTCCTGTCTTTGCCTCTGAAAAGTCAGTATGGGTGGAGTCAGACGGCGAGGCGTATATGAGCGAAGTTGAAACTCCAAAAGAAGTTATGGAAAGGGCAAAGAAAGACGCACAGAACAAGGCAATTGAAAAAGCCCGCGGCGTGTTCATAAGATCCCATACCCTTGTCTCAAACAGCCAGCTTACCGAGGATTTGATTTATGCAGCGGTGAGAGGGAAGATCGAAAGGGTTAATGTAACCAAAAAAGGCTGGGATGAAAAGGACAGGAACCTTTACAGGGTCAGGCTTAAAGCCCTTGTAAGCCCTGTGTATCCGGAAAGGGGCAAGGGCATAGCGCTTAAAGTCTCTCTCTCAAAGGCAGACCTGAAAGAAGGCGCTAATGTAAAAATATTTTATCAGGCAAATATCGACTGTTATGTTTATATCTTTTCAGTTGCCGCCGACGGCTCCGTTACGTTGCTGCTGCCGAATTCCATGAATCAGGAGAATTTTATTACGGCTGAAAAGGCATATAAATTTCCTCCGGCTAACAGCTCAATTCGTTTGAAAGCGCTGTTTCTGCCGGACTATAAAGGCAATACAGCGGAAGAAAAGATAAAGGTTATAGCCACAAGGAAAAAAGAGGACATTGTGCCCCTCGGTTTTCAGGAAGGCATGTTCAAGGTGTATGACGCAAGATCCACAGGCATGATAAGCGATTTGGTAAAAAGGCTCAATCAGCTTGAGCCGGATGACTG
>Ga0154403_154_pt1 | contig 31783 bp, 32 predicted proteins | sample RifGroB2_FD_115907 | JGI IMG/M metagenome (GOLD analysis project Ga0154403, IMG submission 115907) | Nitrospirae bacterium GWB2_47_37
TATCCCGTCCCTGACTTCCTTTGTCAGATTCAGCCCTTGTCCATTTTTTTCAATAAAATCAACGACTCTCAGGCTTTGCTTGAAATGGTCGAATCCGCCGGGATGAAGCTCCCTTAAAATCGCCTCTCCGGCGTGGCCGAAGGGGGTGTGTCCTAAATCATGGCCTAATGCGATTGCTTCCGTTAAATCTTCATTCAGCCTCAATGCCCTCGCGATTGTCCGCGCAATCTGGGAGACCTCGAGCACATGCGTTAAGCGGGTGCGGTAATGATCTCCTTTCGGAGCAAGAAAGACCTGAGTTTTGTGCTTTAATCTTCTGAATGCCTTTGAATGGATAATCCTGTCCCTGTCCCGCTGAAAGCATGTCCTGAGATTGTCTTCCTTCTCAGGCCTTGCCCTGCCTTTGCTTTTAGAGCTTAAGCAGGCATTGGGATGAAGGATCTGCTTTTCTATATGTTCAGTCTGTTCGCGTATCGTCATATTTTTTGCTTTGCTCACCGGAAAAGAAATTTTATCTATCCACTATTTTTTCAAGCTCTGCTATTAATGCCGGAATATCTTTCTGCATACTGTACCCGTGCCGATTTCACTACCTCTTTCCTGAAATAGCGGCTTAAATCCTGCGCTGTTCTTAAATCAACCTTGCGGCCGAGAAGCTTTGTCAGTTCTATTTCCATGCCGGCCAGACCGATGAAACCCGGAGTCATAGCAGGATAAAATTCAATGAGCAAGTCAATATCGCTCTCCGGTTTTAACCGACCCTCTAATGCGGAACCGAAAAGCGCTAATTTACGGATGCCGTTTCTTTTGCAAAAATCAGCTATAGCCTTTCGGGGAAGCTGGAGAGAGATATTCGCCTTTGGATTACTCTGTTTCATGAGTAAATTATAACATAAGGGATTGGGGGATATTGCGGGGATTCAGGAGAGTGAGTAAATGGTATTCACCCCTGCCTCTCTTTTGATAAAGATTTCAGAAGCCTCGGACTTACAGTGCTTCCATAGGAAGAAGAGAGAGGGGATAATGATTGGCTTTGTGGAGAGGCGTGAAGGGAAGCTGATCATTTTATGCATGTACTCTCAGTGCATTATTTTTTCATCAGAATTATGTCCACTTCTCCTATGTTCTTTGTTTTATTTCCACAGATTTCTGTCTGAGTTCTATTCTTGAATGGCTTCGGCACAATTTTAACTATATGATCCGGAAAATATTTCAACAATATTTCGCATGTTGAATTGAGAGTAAACTCTCTGGCATCAGTTCGCACGTATATAGTACTTTTGCTATCCATTATATCAGCACACTTGCCAAACACTATATCTATAAGGTTGTAATAATCTTCTTTAGAAACAAAGCGACTTTTGTATTGTCCTTGCAAAGATTTAGGGCTTTGCGGCCCACCCAAAAGCCAAAGTCTTAACCATTGGTCAGCATGATAGTCTGTAACAGAACAATAAGGTGGAGAGGTAAATAGCAACGAAAATTTCATACCTACCCTTTTAGCTTTTTGAACAATCTGTTCAAGTTCAATAGTACTATCGCCAAAAATCACATGACTTTCTTGAACGTTGGGGGTGCCTTTTTCATATCTCCATTCAATTTTTTTCAATATAAATTCCAAAGGATTAATTCTTGGTGGCTTAATCATATTGTGTTTTCCCCACCAATTCACAGAATAGTTAATTCCCATTGCCTTTGTCATTCGCATTTGATTGGAGAGACCCTCGCCCAGTTTCCCATGCAGATAAACCAAAAGGATAGACATTAAAGTTGCATCAACATTATCGTTTCTCCAGTCAAGATATTTTCGGGCAGCGAGAAGAAATTTCAGCACTTCATCGCAGTAACACATCTTGTAAAATACAGGCATTAATTCACTGGCTCTTTTATAATAATTGCGTCTTGAAAAAATGTCCTCAAGACGTTTGATTACAAATTTTTTATCTGCTGGTCTTAATTTTACGGAACCATAGAGCCAACCAACAGGGTTAATCTCAATTCCCAGGCTTTGTCTGCCGAGTACTCCGCCAGCATAAATGCTTGAACACCTTCCTGCAAAGGGGTCAATAATGAAATCGCCTTTTTTTGAGTATTTTTCTACTACTTCAAAAGCAAAATCTAATGGGAACATGGCATAGTAAGGGCCAAAACGCGCCCACCTAGCTTCCGGAGTTTTAAACCCTTTTACTATGTCAACAGTTTTTATCATCTCAGTACAGATTTATCTCTTATTTCTCTTGCGATGTCTTCAAAAATTCGTTTACCCAAATTTAGAGGTATCGATGCCTCTGCATGTGCTGAAACCAATGGTGATACGGAATTTGGATAACGGCTCGATACTAATTCATCCAATAGATGCATTAAGTCAGGTAGACGTGGAAATTGATCAGGATTAACAGTACTCAAATCTTTTTGGTATTCATTGAACGTTGCAATTACAGGAACAACTTTGTATCCCGTTCTGGTTTTATAAAAAAGTTTTCTGCCAAAATATATGTCTTCTCCATATTGATGTTTGCTGCCTTCGGAAAAAGCAACATTCCTTTTTATATACCCATCGCTCAAAAGAAAAGCAGCCTGCTTCGGAAATTTGTCAGAAGTGCCTTCAACTGTAGTGTCAATCTCTTCAAAGTGATTATAAAATGTTCCTGATTTTTCGATGCCGATAATAAGAAGGTCTTTACCACTTATTTTCTTTTGAAGTTCATTAATTCTGCTTAATTCTGAAATGATGGGTTTGTTAAGCCAAGACCAAGTACTGAAGCAAGCTAATGGCCCATCCATTATAAAGGCAACGCGTTGCAAAATCGGAAGCCATCCTCTTTTCTCAAAAGCCCTAAGTATGTGAACTAACCAAAGCTTCTCGAACATACTCATTACCTGCCCATACATTTCTCCACTTGTGCCGCCGGTATTTAAAAGCTCATGTAGCCTCATTGCATCAACGGAGTAGAGTGGTTGGCCTGTATGAGGACATTTATATTCGCCAAGGCCATATGTCATTTCTTTATCAATACCTTCAATAGGGCTTCTGGGTTTTCTGGTGTTACCCTCTTTCTTGTCTCTATCAATTTTAATTTTTAATAACGCTTCATAAGTCTCCAATAAGGTTTCACCCTCGGAAAAAACAACATTACTTTGTAACTCCTCAAAAAGAGCTTTGCGCATAGATGCCTTGGCAGATCGTTCTCCTTCGATTATGATATTGCATCCTGGAATAACACTTTCGATGGTTGACGCTTTTTCCGTTTCCCTAAATTTCTTGGGGTCTATGAATTCGTGCTTTGCAAATTGGCGGATTAAATCCACCTTTATAAGAACTGCTGCAACAGTCACATACCCAAACTCTGCTCCGGGGTATCCATTCTCTGCCTTTGCAGCTTGATAGCTTCCATCAATAGCAATAACATAATCAGGAAGGAAAACACTTTCAGGAATGTCCGTCTTCTTGATTATATTGCTTTCAAGTTCTTTGTCGTTTTCCTGTCCTTCTTTTTTTCTTACTCTTAGCCTGTTATGAAGAGCTTTGACCTTAGGACTATCCAAGATCCTTCGTAATGGTTCATAGCATGCAAATTCGTTTTCAAATCCCATAAGTTATACCCTTTAAGATGTTACATCAAACTTGTCAACCTGAATAGGTATGACAAAAGGGTTGCTCAATGTTTTAACTCTCAAAAATCCCTTATCCTGTGCCCGTCTTATTGAAAGTTCAAAATCCGCAAAGTCGTAATACTTGCAAAGCTCCTTGGTTTCATCGGTGTTGTTCAAATGGGCAATGAACCAGTTCGCAGTATTTCTCAGAATATTTTTTTGTATGCTGCTCACTTCTTGAGTAGCGTATACCATGCCTATACGATATTTAGCACCTTCTTTTGCTGTTCTGACCCAGATATTACTGAGATCCAGGTCGCTACCCGCAGGTAAAATATTATGAGCCTCTTCTATGTAAACTAAGATTTCAGGGATGTTTGTCACACCTTGAATGAACTGTCGTTGATTTTCTCTAAAAATCATTGTCATGATTCTATTAGCAGACGACTTATTCAGTTCAGGCTCTCCACTCGATTGGTCAATAATTATTAATTTCCCATCAACCAGATGATTATAAATATCGGCTGCGTAATCCTGCCGTGTGTCAGGACTATGTTGTTCAGCAGCTTTACCAATTTTCCTTGTGCCATTAGGATATTGAAAAATGCCAATTATTTTCTTAAAGTCTTCGTCTGCCCACCTATCGCCTGATCCGTTGGGTCTGTTTACATAGGTATTTTCAAATACTTGATATCCACCAGCCCTGTCACGCATGAATTTGTCCAATGCTTCAAATGCATTACCGAGTTGGTCCCATGTAGGATTTAGATTGCCGAATATTTGTGCGGCAGATTGATACTCAGAGGCGTTATCGCTTGCGCTATTTTGCATAGCTGTCAGCAAATCAGCATTAAACAGCCCTTTTGTACTTGCTCGCAGGTTCTTTGGCACAGCAAAACCCGCTCTGGCCAATACAGACCTATAGGCTAACACTCGTCGGTTATACCTGGTCAAAGCACTCCTGTCGGCTGGGTCTGGTGATTCAAAGCTCACTTGAAGAAAATTCTTAATGTATGTTGTTCCATCTTCTGCAAGAATGCTATCTATGATCTCTTTTCCGATTTGCAGGTTATCATCTCCAAAAAAATTTAAAAGCATTAGCTTTCTATCAGGGTCGTTTGGATGTCTGGTAATGCCGTATGTAATAACTTCTTTTTCTTTTTGTGCTTTCGAGTTAATTTTCCAAATATTTTTTAATGCATTGGGATTGTTATTCCCATCTTTATCCTGTGCATTCTCATTGGCATATTCACCATTAGGGTCGAAAATTATCTGACCGATTCTTAAAGATTTGTCGCTTGCTACTGTTGGATACCGAAGTTCATACACCGACTTAGCTATAATTTTTGTCGTGTTTGATTTGCCTGTACGAGTCATGCCAAACAGTGCAGATTTCTGAGAAAGCAAATCTGCAGGATAAATGAAAATGGGCACGTCGTCTACTTGCTGGTATTTTCTGTTTGTCGATGCATATCTAATATAGCCAAGCTTAACCTTTTCTGCTGTTCCGTAATTTTCAATATGCTCTTGCAAATTACTTTGATCAGTATAGTTAACTATTTCCTCAAGAGCATTACTATTTGGCTTGTAAACTTTCAACCCCCTGTTCGGATAGTAGTTTGATATATCACTTCCGAACTTAAGCAAGAGATTCCCTTTAAGGTTTTTGTCTTCAAGTGGTGTTTCTAAATAAAAAGTGCCAATAATTCTGCATTCAACCCCCGCATATCCCAGATACACACGAGTTTTCGTATCCATTATTCCTTCTCCGTCCCAATGCTTATCTGTTTCACCACTCACTCTTTGGGCCGTTTCGACTCTTATTCTTTCGGCTTCTGCGCTGTTTGGCAATTGCGCTGCATCCATTACTCTCAGTAATATGAAAGCGGCATCTTCAGTTTTGAAATCAATATTGGTAGAGTCTGGATCAACACGTGTTGCAATAAGAAAACTCAGGCTTGGAATTCCGCCTACTTTTTGCCGCTCGGTATCATGTATTTGAATTTTTGCCGTCTCGTAGTTAATAGAATAAAGTTCACCAACATACTGGTCCTTTTGTATCAGCTTCTGAAACCACTTTTTAGCATCGTTGTTATGTATACCTTCAATGTCTTGTGCGATTCCCTTTTCTATTGTCATTTTCACCTCACAAAAAATTTTCTAAGAACATAAATAGGGTAGTCCATTTATATCTTATATTTTTGTTCCTGCAAATATTCTTCAATCTTCCAAGCTATCCCTAAAAATATAACATAATAAATCGCTATCCACATATGTCTGATAGATCGGCCATCTATAGAAATAATGATTGCGCTTGCTAAAAAATTCCCTGCAACAAATTGGACTATTGCCACCATTTTTCCGTACATAGATTTTTTTATTTCAATATCACGCTTCTTGCCACTTAATTTTCCAAATACTACAGCAAGAATAATTATGAGTAGATAATAGACAAAAACATACTCATTAGGTATGAACGCTTTCATCGTGGCAATAGTTTTATCTTTTATATCATGCCCAAAAAAAGTGCCGACTTTGTAGATCAGATATAAAGAAATAAGCGGCAAAAACCCCAGAATAAAACTATAAATAACCTGATCGCGAAGTAACTTGTACCTCTGGCCTTTCTGATTGCGACACTTTCCTTTCATTATGCCCCCCGTTCTTCCTCTCTTGCCCTATTCAAAAACAAAAACCGCTTTAACCTATTTCCGTTTTACGCAACCACCATTTTTTCTTCATTCTGAACAATAATCTTCGGATTCGGATTTTTTGGACGGGACAGGCAAGCCTTGCTCTTTCAATAAGCTGATATGCTCCTTTATCCCCCATTTTGCCTTATAAATACAATCTTCAACTGAATGTCCTATGCCTGAAAAACCCTCCACGTCGGGAGAGTAAAATCCGAAATATTCAGGGTCTTCCGTGGCCTCGATTATCAATGTATATTCCGAGTCAATCATTATTTCCCCTCCATCATGGTCCTCAGAATTTTCAAAAAACTCTGAGTGTCAACTATCTGAACACCCCTATAATGTTTCAATCTCAGCAAGTGTTCGTCGCCTGTAACGATATAGTCCGCCTCTCCCTCAAGGGCACATGCGATGAATTTGTCGTCTTTCGGGTCTTTTTTGACTTTTGATACAGCGTACTGATCTTCGGTCAAAATCGTCCCTTCATAGAGAAATGATGATATGTCATCAATGATATCTTCGTTAAGGCCGTATTTGGTGTAGATGTACTCTCTATGCAGGACATTGAGAATTTCGTGATTGATCGCGACTGATGTAACTACTTTGAAATTTCCCTTTCTTGCCAAGTCGAGAATTTTTCTTGGTGTGCCTTTGGGGGAGATGATACCGCTTACAAGCACATTGGTATCGATAACCGCTCTAATTTTTCGCACCTGCACCTGTACGCACCTCTGCGATTGCTTTCCTTATATCCTCGCTAACTTCCTTTTCTGAAAACCGGATATTCTTTTTGCCGAGATGTTGCAGAGCCTTCCCAAACCTCTCCTGCCACGTGGTGATTTTTTGTTTTTCAAGCTTTTTTTTCAGAATCAATTTTTCGTCCGGATCGAGCTTATCTACGATTGAAATGAGTTTCTGAAAGGGAATTTCGAGTTTTATGGTTTTTGTAGCCATTGGTCGCCTCCTTATTTATTGCATTTTAAAAGTTTACTCTGTTCTCCCCCGCAGGTCAAGGGTTCAGACTGTAAAAGCCGCATCAGCGCTCAGACGGTTTCTTGTTCTGAAATTCCTTCTATAGGTCATCTCATGGGGTCAGACTCACTAATTGACATTCGCTTCCCCCTTTAAATCCCTTTCCCTCTTGCTCTTCTGCGCGGGATAGCCTTCAGTTTCTTTTCGGTGCCGCCGAGGACGGCGAGTCTTCTGGCGCTTTCCCTCGCAATCAAAGATTCAAGCCCGGCCCTGACGAGCGCGGTCTTTTCTTTAACTCCTGTCAGTTTGGCTGCTTTATCGCGCAATTCGTCCTCGATGTTTAATGTCGTTCTCATGTGCCACCTCTTTAATATGGATAAATAACGCCATCCTGTCAAGAGACGCGCGGGTTCGGATCTCAGCGCTCAGACGGTTTCTTGTTCTGAAATTCCTTCTCTATCTGTTTTTTGACGGCTTCTATTCTTGCGGTTAGATTAGGATGCGTATCGAGGAGTCCGGTTCTGTCCTCTTCTTCTGATATGTCGTTTGCCTTTGCTATGGCCCTCAGTTTCTCAAGTGCGGTTACGGCGGCCTGCGGGTTCATGCCTATGGAGATCAGCGCGGTAACGGCTTTTTCGTCCGCCTCGTATTCGTTTTCACGCATATATGCCCTTGTAACGAGCGGATTTACTATGAGATTGGCGAGTCCTCCGATCTTTGGTATGAATCTCAATATATTGAGAGTTACGCTTACGCCTGTTGCGGACTGGCAGTGTTCTAAGGAGATATGGCTGAACTCGTGCGCCATTATGAAATGCATTTCATCCGTTGTGAATTCGTCGAAGGCGCCGGCAAAGACGATAACTAATTTATCCTCGCATTGCGCGAAGGCGTTTACGTCAGGCGAATCGGCAATAACGGCCTTATAGTCTTTAAAGTTTTCTTTATCTATGACCGGCAATACCTTACTGCGTATCCTTAGCAGCGTCTGATATTTTTCTCTGGCCTCCTCGGGTTTAACAGGCTTTATTGTCTGGCTTGGAGCGCACGCGGCCGCCGAGAAAAATATAAGCAGCAGTAAAAGTGCGGCTTTTTTGCCGGGACTAAATATCGATATTCTTGGCCTCCAGCGCGTGTTTGGTTATGAACTCTTTGCGGGGCTCTACCTGATCTCCCATAAGTATGGTGAATATCTCGTCCGCTTTTACGGAATCCTCTATGGTGACCTGCAGAAGCGCCCTTTTCTCCGGATCCATTGTTGTCTCCCATAACTGCTGCGGGTTCATTTCGCCGAGTCCCTTATACCTCTGGATGCTCAGGCCTTTTCTGGACGCCTCTGTTGCCGTGGCGAGCAGTTCTTTTAAGGAAGCTGCCTCTTTTTTGATTTCCTTTATGGCAATCTTATACGGCGGCTTGCCGAATATGGCTGTTACCTCTTTATAGACCTGCGCTATTTCTTTGAATTCCGGGGACTGAAGGAATTGCACCGAAAGATTCATCTTAGAGTTCTGCAGTTTGATTTCTACGGCGTATGCCTCCTGCTCTTCATCGAAGGTTATTTCGCCGGGCTTTATATTTTTGATTTTCTTTTGCAAATCTTCCAGCAATGCCGCGAGCGCTTCTTTGCTTTTGAAGCTTGATTTATCTGTGCCCTGTTCTAAAAGAAGGCTTATAACCCTGGAGTCCTTCCTCTTTCTTTCAAACCAGTCCATAAGCTTCTCATACACTGAAACCCTTTTGAGATGAGGAATGAGTTTCTTGCCCCCTATCTCGCCCGACGGCGTGGATACCTGAATATCCTCGGCGGCGAGGTCAAAGAGCATGGCCATCAATTCCGTCTCGTTCTGGGCATATCTTTCCGCCTTTCCTCTCTTTATCTTGAAAAGCGGCGGCTGGGCGATATACAGATAACCCCTTTCAATCAATTCGGTCATCTGCCTGTAAAAGAACGTAAGCAGCAAAGTCCTTATGTGAGCGCCGTCAACGTCGGCGTCCGTCATGAGTATTATCTTGTGATACCTCGATTTCAAGGCGTCGAAATCTTCGCGGCCTATGCTCGTGCCGAGGGCTGTTATCAATGTCTTTATCTCGTCGGACGTAAGCATCTTGTCGAAGCGCGCCTTTTCCACATTGAGTATCTTTCCCCTTAACGGAAGTATCGCCTGAAAACGCCTGTTCCTTCCCTGCTTTGCGGAGCCTCCTGCGGAGTCTCCTTCTACTATAAATATCTCGGACATTGCCGGATCTTTCTCCGAGCAGTCCGCAAGCTTGCCCGGAAGACCGGTGTCTTCAAGGATGCCTTTTCTCCGCGTGAGTTCCCTTGCCTTTCTTGCGGCCTCGCGCGCCCTCGCCGCCTGAATCGCCTTTTCTATAACCTTTCTTGCTACGGAAGGGTTTTCCTCGAAATATCTCGACAGGGCTTCATTTGTTATGGATTCGACCAATCCTTTGACTTCGCTGTTTCCGAGCTTCATCTTTGTCTGGCCTTCGAACTGGGGATTGGAAATCTTTACGCTTATGACCGCCGTGAGCCCTTCCCTTATGTCTTCTCCTGAGATGCTCTCCTTGCCTTCCTTCAGAATTCCCGAGGACGTGCCGTAACTGTTGGAAGTCCTTGTGAGGGCGGATTTAAAACCGACCAGATGCGTTCCTCCCTCTCTTGTGTTTATGTTGTTCGCGAAGGTATATATGTTCTCAGCGTAGCCGTCATTGTACTGAAGGGCTATTTCGACGCTTATCCCCTCTTTTTCTCCGGATACGTATATGGGCTTGGGATGAATTATGGTTTTGTTTTTATTTAAATGCTCGACGAACGATATGATTCCTCCCCTGTAGATAAAGTCCTGGCTCTTGTTTGTCCTTTCGTCGGTTATATTTATCTGGAGACCTTTATTCAGGAACGCAAGTTCCCTGAGCCTTTGCGCTAAAACGTCGTAATGGAACTCCATTGTCTCGAATATCTCCGAATCGGGCTTGAAGGTGATCTTTGTCCCTTTGCCCTTTGTCTTGCCCGCAACCGTAAGCGGCGTCACTGTCTTTCCGCGTTCGAACCTCTGCTGATATACCTGTCCGTTCTGCTTTATCTCGACTTCGAGCCATTCCGAAAGCGCGTTTACCACGGAAACGCCGACTCCGTGAAGGCCTCCGGAAATCTTGTACGCCTTTGATTCGAACTTTCCTCCGGCATGAAGCTCGGTAAGCGCTATTTCGGCGGCGGTCCTGCCTTCCGGGTCTCCGGGATGCGGGGCCGTGGGAATTCCCCTGCCGTTGTCTATGACCGTGCAGCTTCCGTCGTGGTGCAGGGTTACGTCTATGTTCGTGCAATGCCCTGCGAGGGCTTCATCCACGCTGTTATCCACGACTTCGTACACGAGATGGTGCAGGCCGTCTATGCCTGTGGAACCGATATACATTGCCGGCCTCACCCTTACGGCTAAAAGGCCTTTGAGTATCTTTATGGATTCAGCGCCGTATTCCTCCGTCTCCGGAACGGGTGTTTGTTCGTTTGTTTCTTCTATGTTTGTTTCGTCCATTCATTCTCCTTCTTAAATATTCCAAAAATACTCCAACTCTTTATTAATCAATAAACTACAGCCTCATCGGCATTACTACGCATTTATAGTCTTCCCCTCCGTCCTGCATAAGCATGACGGGGCTCAGGGGTTCATTAAGCTTGAAAACGACCTTTTCCGAGGCCATGACATTCAACGCGTCAAGGATATACCGCGCGTTTAACGCCAGTGTCATCGCGCCCCCGGAATACTCTACGGGTATCTCGTCGCTCGCCTCTCCGAGATCCGGATTTGACGCGGAGATGACCATGTTGCCGGAATCTATATCGACCTTTACGGCGCTGCTCCTCTCCCTGCTCATGATGGAAACCCTTCTCAGGGATTTTGTCAGGAGACCTTTATCAATGGCTACTATTTTTTCATTGGCGGCGGGTATAACCTGCTCGTAATTCGGATAGGTGCCGTCTATCAAACGCGTCAAAAACTGGATGTCGTCAATCGTAAAGAGGATATGGTTTTTACTCATCGTTATTTTTACTGCCTTGTCGTCATCGCTTAAAAACCGCCTCAATTCCGCCACGGACTTCCTCGATACTATCATCTTCTTTTCTTCCTTGAATTTTGCGCCTACGGTTTTCTCTGAAAGGGCGAGCCTGTGCCCGTCGGTTCCCACGACAATAAGTTTTCCGTCCGTTTTCATGTGGAATAAAAGCCCGTTCAGTACGTACCGGGTATCGGACTCTCCTGCCGCGTATATGGATTTATCTATCATCTCAAGGAGGAGGGAAGATGCTATCTCCATCTCTTCTATTGCTTCGCCGGATTCTTTGGCAAGGCCGGGCCACACCGGAAACTCATCGGCGGAAAGGCTTGCGAGCCGGAAGTTGCTCTTTCCGGATTTGACCTTCACCCATTGGGAATCGGCCGATTCGATGGAAACCTCCCCTTCCATTTCCCTGACTATCTCAAAGAGCTTCCTCGCCGGAATGCACATCCTGCCTTCTTCCGTTACTGAAAGGCTTATAGGCTCTTTAAAGGCGGTCTCGAGATCGGTGGCGGTGATATACGCTCCGCCTTTTTCCGCGGTTAGAAGGAAATTGTTAAGAATAGGCATGGTGTTTTTCTTTTCCACGATATTCTGGATATCCGAAAGCTTCCTCTGCAGCTCGTCCTTTTCTACTTTTACCTTCATTGTTCCCTCCTGATTAGAGTTGATGCGTTAAATCTAACTCTTTATCTTTTTTGAGATATATTCAACGGTCTTTTTTATTGTTTCGTCCCTGCCCCGCTTGTCCTCTATCTGCTTGCACGCGTAGATCACGGTCGCGTGATCCTTCCCCCCGAAACTCCTGCCTATCTCGCTTAATGAAAGCTGCGTAAGCTGCTTAGTAATATACATGGCTATCTGACGGGCGTTCGCCACCTCTTTTGTCCGTTTCTTTGTCTTTAGCTCCTGCGCCTTCATCCCGAAATATTCGCCGACCGCCTTCTGAATTATATCTACGGTGATCGGCTTTTCCTCATCCGATATCAGATCCTTAAGCACATTCCGCGCCATGTTTATATCTATGGGCATTCCTGTGATGGATGCGTGCGCCCCGAGTTTTATAAGGCAGCCTTCGAGTTCCCTTATGTTCGATTTCACCTTGGTCGCTATAAAATAAGCGACGTCATCGCTTATCACCATCTTTTCCATGTCGACTTTTTTACGTATAATGGCAACCTTTGTCTCGACTTCGGGCGGTTGAATGTCGGCAATAAGCCCCATGCTGAACCTCGACCTCAACCTGTCGGTAATATCGGCTATCTCCAAAGGCGATCTGTCGCTCGATATCACTATCTGCCGCTGTTTCTCGTAAAGCGAGTTGAATGTGTGAAAAAATTCTTCCTGCGTGGTCGTCTTCCCCGCGATAAACTGTATGTCGTCTACGAGCAGCGCGTCCACGTTCCTGTATTTTTCCTTAAACTCTCCCATCTTCTCATGCCTTATCGCCGCGATAACTTCATTTGTAAACTGTTCCGCCGATACATAATGAACTATTCTTCCCGGATGCTGATCGACAATGGCATTGCCTATAGCGTTTATGATGTGCGTCTTACCGAGACCGACCCCCCCGTATATGAAAAGCGGATTGTAGGCGAAACCGGGGTTTTCCCCTACCCTGATAGCTGCCGCGTGGACGAATTGGTTGGAAGGTCCGACAACGAATGTGTTAAAGGTATATTTCGGATTAAGATAAATCCCCCTGCTCGCAAGCTTAGTCCTCCTCGTTTCGAGTTTTGAATCCAGCTTTTTGAGCGCGGCATCCTCCTTTTCGGCGATCTTATATTTTATGTTTACCGTATAGCCGAGCAATCCCTCCATTATTTCGGAAATAATCGTAGGGTAATAATCCTCTATCCAGTCCCTGAAAAATCTGTTCGGGATCTCTAAGGTTGCCGCCTTATCCTTAAGCTGTGTCAATTTCATCGGCTTAAACCAGAGGTCGAAGGTGCTTTCTCCAACCTTTTCGGCGATTTTAGAGAGACTCTTTTGCCATATCTCTTCTGCGCTCAAACCCGCTGCCATCTTGAATTTGCGTCTCCTAATAACGGTTTATACGTCGTCTTATCAACAAATTATTAACATTTGTTAGTAATTTCAACTATTTCTACCTGCTCATTATAGCCTATCTGTTAAATAGAGGGCAATAATCCGTTAATTAAAAACTGCAGGTAATTTTATTAACAAGCCGCCTATTTAAATCATAAAACTTACGCAAAAATATTACGATGCTATTTTTCTATAAAACAATCCGTTAGTCACGTTACTAACAAATAAACAGCGCCTACTATTCTCTACTATTTTATTTTAATAATATTAATAATAGCAGGTATTTATTTCACTTGTTTAAAAGTCTTCAAATATCCATGAATAAAAAGATCTATATCGCCGTTAAGCACTGCATCGACATTGCCTACTTCAAGATTAGTCCTATGGTCTTTAACAAGTCTATAAGGCTGAAGCACATAAGAGCGGATCTGATTACCCCATGATATTTCTTTTTTATCGCCTACTATATTTTCGAGTTTCTGTTCGCGCGCCTTTAACGACATAGCATAAAGTCTTGACTTCACTAATCGCATAGCCACTTCCCTGTTTCTGTGCTGAGATCTCTCGCTCTGGCATGCGACTATTATTCCCGTAGGGATATGGGTTATCCTGACCGCCGAAGAAACCTTATTGACATGCTGGCCTCCCGCGCCCGAGGCCCTGAAGGTATCCATCTTTAAATCCTCGTCCCTTATCTCGATTTTTATATTATCTTCTATCTCAGGATATACGAGGACCGCCGAAAAAGAGGTGTGCCTTCTTTTATTCGCATCGAATGGAGATATCCTTACAAGCCTGTGAATGCCGGCCTCGGCCTTTAAATACCCGTAAGCATACGGCCCTTCCACAGTAAAAGTCGCGCCTTTTATCCCGGCTTCGTCTCCCATCTGCATATCTACTATCGCTGTCTTGTAGCCTTTGCTTTCGGTCCATCTCAGGTACATCCTCATAAGCATCTGCGCCCAATCCTGGCTCTCTATACCGCCGGCGCCCGGATGTATGGTGACGATTGCGTTATTTTTATCTACCTCCCCGGAAAGAAGGAGTTTAAATTCTATGAGTTCGAGAGATTTTTTCAGTTCATCGGCTTCTTTTTTTATCTCTTCTAAGAATATCTCACCCTCTTCTTCGTTTAATATGCTTAGAGAATCTTCGAGATAAAGCAGTTGCCGGAGAGCGGTCTCTATAGGCCGGATGGTCTCTTCTATATCGGCCTTTTGCTTCTGCAAATTTTTAAGCCTGTCAGGAGACGACCATACGTCTTCGGAAGATAGATCTTTTTCTATAGACGGCAGTTCGGATTTGAGCCTGTCTACATCAAAGATAACCTCTTAATGATAACGCCTTTTCTTTTAATTCCGCCATGTATTCTTTAAGCTCAGCCTGCAACAACATGCCCTTTTCCTCCTACGGCCTTTTTTTAAGCAATAACAACAGAGAACAGACAATGCATAAATACGAGAATATATCCCCGTACTTCGTATACGCGGTCAGGGTTTTGTCCGTTCTTATATTCCCGACAAGGAACGTCCTTTTAAAGAGTTCCGTTTGAGACAGAACTCTCCCGCTGCTGTCAATAAATCCCGAAATGCCTGAATTCGCGGCCCTTATAACGGGCTTCCGGTTTTCAATAGCCCTGAATACGGCCATGCTGAAGTGCTGATACGGGCCGTGCGTTTTTCCAAACCACGCATCGTTGGTTATGGTAACTATAAAATCTCCGCCCTTTGTATAAAACTTCCTCGCAAGGCCCGGGAAGATTATTTCATAACAGATGAGCGTGCCGAAACTTCCGAAGGGAGTTACTGCCCTTATATACCGGTCCCCCGGCGCGTAATCCCCTACTCCGACAACAAGTTTGTCGATAAAGAATAAGAATTTTCGCAAAGGGACATACTCTCCGAAGGGAACAAGATGTATTTTATCATATATATAAGAGACGTTTCCATCTTTGTTAAGGAGCACGGCGCTATTGGCGGATTTTTGGGATTTAATTTTTGATCCGGCGGAACGGTCTTTTATCTGAACGCTCCCGAAAAGCAGGTACGAATCCAGTTGTCTCTGAAAGGAAACGAGGTCTTCGGTAAGTGCGCCGTTTTTTCCGAAAATGAACGGCACGGATGTCTCGGGCCATATAATAATATCGGGCTTTTGCACTGCGGCGGCAGCGGACAATTCTTTATAGACGTCTATAACCGCGCTCTGATAAGAAGGCTCCCATTTTTTGTCCTGTTCGATGTTGCCCTGAATAACGGCTGCCTTTATATCGACCCCCGCCCTTTTCTGGTACATTCTGTAAAAACCGTAGGAAAAGGTAGCTATAAGAACGACGGAAAGAAGAATAAAGCCGCCGAGCGTGGGGATAAGGGAATAAAGCGGACGCTCGGTTTTTCGCTGCTTGAGGAGCAGGATGTCCGCAACGGCGCCGTTCACGGCAACCAGAAGGAAGGAGACGCCGTAAATGCCCGTTATGTCGGCTATTTGTATTGCGGGTAAAAATTTATACTGGCTGTATCCGAGGCTTGACCACGGGAAACCGGTCATTGCGTAAGAACGGACAAATTCAAGGAATGTCCAAAATACGGGCGCTACAAACATGATAGGGAGGTCGGATTTTTTAATATGAGACGCGTACAGGTATGAAAATAACGCCGGATACAGGCTCAAGTAGAGGCATAACAACAAGACTAAAAGGATGCTCGGCACAAAAGGAATGGAGCCGTATTTGTTTATTGAGTGGTATATCCAGTAGGTAGTGCCGAAGAAATATACGATGCCGAATAAAAACCCTGCTTTAAATGCGGTTTTTTTATCCTTGCCGTAAAGATAGACAAGCAAAGGAACAAGGGCGACCCACGTAAGGGGATAAATATCCATTTTTGGAAAAGATAAAAACAGGAGCAGTCCCGACACAATCGCGGGTCCGTAAAAACGGTTGAATTTTGTCTTAAGTTTGTTCATAATGTTTTAAACGTATTTGCTATTGTCGCCGTTTATGTTATCATAAAAAAAGTTATGCCCGCTATTATTATTATTCCGGCACGTTATGCATCCACCCGTTTCCCGGGAAAACCCCTCTGCCCCCTCTCAGGAAAGCCCTTGATCCGCCATGTTTATGAAAGGTCGAAGCAGGCAAAGTCGGCGCTGGAAGTCTTTGTGGCCACGGACAATAAGCTCATTTACGACGCGGTGGAAGGCTTCGGCGGCAAGGCGATAATGACCTCCGAGAACCATCCGTCCGGCACCGACAGGATCGCGGAGGCGGTAAAAAAACTTGAGAATACGGAATACGGGACACGGGACACGGACATAATCGTCAATGTGCAGGGCGATGAGCCGATGATTCAGCCGGAGATGATAGACGATGTAATAAAGCTGATGGAGGATGAAAGGGCTTCCATCGGCACTCTCGCAAAGAAAATAGAGGAAGCGGAGGAAATAACGGACCCGAATATCGTAAAGGTGGTATTCGACGAAGAGGGCTTCGCCCTTTATTTCTCGCGCTCTCCCATACCGTATCATAGAGACGGTAATCGGTTATCGCAGCGCTATTTCAAACACATCGGCATTTACGCTTACAGGAAGGATGTTTTATTAAGGCTATCGGCCCTGCCTTCCACAAGGCTCGAAGATATAGAGAAACTGGAGCAGTTGAGGGCATTGGAAAACGGCTTTAAAATAAAGGTTAAAGAGACCGGGTTTGAAACTATCGGAGTAGACACACTAACGGATCTTGAGAGGGTAGAGAAATGCCTAAGTATATCTTTGTAACCGGCGGAGTTGTATCGGCATTAGGAAAAGGGATCGCTGCAGCGGCAACAGGGGCGCTCCTTGAGGCAAAGGGATTAAGGGTCACGATGCAGAAGCTCGACCCGTACATCAATGTAGATCCCGGAACATTAAGCCCCTTTGAACACGGAGAGGTCTTCGTAACCGACGACGGGTGCGAGACAGACCTCGATTTAGGGCATTACGAGAGATTTACCCATGTAAGGTCGGGTGTGTTCAACAACTTTACAACAGGCAAGATTTACAACAATGTGATAACAAAAGAGAGAAGGGGAGATTACCTTGGAGATACGGTTCAGGTCGTTCCGCATATAACGGACGAGATAAAGAACGCCATAAAGGCGGCGGCAACGGACGAATACGATATAGCGATAGTAGAAATAGGAGGCACCGTAGGCGATATCGAGAGCCTGCCGTTTCTCGAGGCGATAAGGCAGTTCAGGTACGACGTGGGCAGGGAAAACGTGCTTTATATGCATCTGACCCTTGTTCCTTATATCAGGGCGGCAGGGGAGCTTAAAAGCAAGCCTACGCAGCACAGCGTTAAAGAGTTAAGGGAAATAGGTATCCAGCCCGATATCCTTATCTGCAGATCCGAAATGCCGCTTTCCGCGGAGGTAAAGAGAAAGATAGCGCTTCACTGTAATGTGGATCCTGACGCTGTCATAGCTGCTCTCGATGTAGAGACCGTTTATGAAGTTCCGGTCTGCTTCAAGGCGGAAGGAATGGACAAGCTTTTGGAGAGAAAACTTTCCCTTAATCGTCCGGAGCCGGAATTGTCTATATGGGAGGAGGTTGCGCATAGGATAAAGCAGCCGAAATATGACACTACCATAGCCATTGTCGGCAAATATGTCGGCCTGAAGGATGCCTATAAAAGCCTCTCGGAGGCATTGATTCATGGAGGGGCGGCAAACAACGCGCGTGTACATCTTCAGTGGGTAGATTCCGAGGAGATAGAGAAAAAGGGAACGGAACTCTTTTTGTCCGAAGTGGACGGAATACTTGTGCCGGGCGGATTCGGAACAAGGGGCATAGAGGGGAAAATAGAGGCCATAAGGTATGCGCGGGAAAAGAAGATACCTTATTTCGGCATATGCCTCGGAATGCAGACTGCCGTTATCGAATTCAGCAGGAACGTATGCGGCCTTAAAGCCAACAGCACGGAATTCGATCCTGAAATAGACGCGCCGGTAATCTATCTTATGGAAAAATGGTACAACCACAGGACAGGCAGGATAGAAGAAAGGACCAGGGAATCGCAGATGGGCGGCACAATGAGGCTCGGCGCTTATCCATGTGTCCTGAAAGAGGGAACCCATGCGTTCAACGCATACGGAGCAAAGGAAATATCGGAAAGGCACAGGCACAGGTACGAGTTCAACAACAAATACAGAGATATTATCACCTGCAGCGGTCTTATTATAAGCGGCACATCCCCTGACGGAGAGCTGGTAGAAATAGTGGAATTAAAAGACCACCCGTGGTTTTTAGGCTGCCAGTTCCATCCGGAATTTAAATCAAAGCCCATAGAGCCGCATCCGTTGTTCAAGGCGTTTATCGGCGCGTCTCTCAAAGAAAAGCTCGAGCTTTTTCATTTGAATGAAGGGCAGTAAGCGCATAGCATTCATAGGCGACTCGTTAACCGAATTTTTTGATTGGCAAAGACGCTTCCCGGAATATGAGGTCATGAATTTAGGCATTGCGGGCGAGACCATTGAGGGGCTTTCGAACCGCATGGACAGGATTCTCATCGGTCTTCATAATCCCGCCTATATTTTTCTCATGACAGGCATAAACAACATCGCAATGGAGGATTACGAGATCCTCGGCGAGTATAAAAAAATAATCAACCGTTTCTTTTCGTCGTTCCATAAATCCATAATTGTCGTTCAGAGCATTCTCCCGGTGAGTCTGCCGTGGGTGGATAACGGCAGAATAAGAGATCTGAACAATTCCCTTATAGATACGGCAAAGAATTTTGCGGCAACCTATCTCGATCTGTATTCGCTTTTCTCGGAAGTAGAGGGGAATCCTATCACAGGCTATCTCCTTGACGACGGCGTGCATTTAAGCGACAAGGGCTATGATGTGTGGGCAAAAGAGGTGGAGGGGTTTTTAAAAGGAAATATCTAACAGTAAACAACAGGCTGTGGTATAATTCGGTATAAACAGGAGCAAAAATGAACTGGAGAGAGAGAATAATTACAGATCCGCGTGTATGTCATGGAAAGGCGTGTATTAAAGGCACGCGCATTATGGTGTCGGTTATTTTGGACAACTTGGCAGAAGGCATCGGCGAAGAAGAGATATTGAAAAGCTATCCATCGCTGACCCTCGAAGATATCAAAGCAGCAATCGCCTATGCCGCAGAGTTGTCCAGAGAAAGATTAATCCAAGTCCCGGCATAAAAATGCAGTTTAAGATAGATGAAAACCTGCCTGTTGAAATCTCAGAAATCCTTCTTAATGGTAGACATGACGCCAAAACAGTAAACGACCAGCAATTAAAAGGGACGAAAGATGAAGTTTTAATAAATGTCTGCAAAGAGGAGAATCGCGCCCTGATTACTCTGGACACCGATTTTTCAGATATCAGAACTTACCCGCCGCAAGAGTTTTCAGGGATTATCGTATTAAGGGTCGGCAGTCAGGCAAAACAGCATGTTATGAAGGTTTTTCAACGCATCCTCCCAATCCTTGACCGTGAGCCGTTACCCCGGCATTTGTGGATCGTGGAAGAAACAACGGTTCGTATCAGAGGAAGGGAAGAGTAGTTAAGGGTTAAGGGTAAATAAGCAATGTTTTTGCAAAATAAGATTGAGCCTATGGAAGAAGCGGTTAAAAAGGGAAATTATACAGTAGCCTTTTTTGATATTTTAGGTTTTAAAGAAATGGTTAATACTATGCCGTTAGACAAGCTTGTAGAAAAGTACGAATATATATTTATTGAGGTTGCTAATTCTCTGAATTTTCATTATTCACCTGAATCCAAAGAATTATCTTTTTTCCCACACCACCCTCTGGGAAAACCATTCTGCATAAAGTATATATTTTCTGATTCTATTATGCTTTTTTCTAATGAAAGCTCGGCTGAAAGCTGTTTAAAGTTATTAATTTATTCTTGGAAATTATTTCAGACTCTTTTGGCTTTTGGTTTCCCGGCAAGAGGAGCGATTACTCGGGGTGAGGTTTATGTAAATAATGTACAAAAAATATTTTTAGGCAAGGCGTTAACTGCTGCATATGAACTTGCGGAAAAACAGCAATGGATCGGAGCATGCATAGATACCACAATATTTAATGAATTCCCTGAGCTTTCAGAATTAATTAAGAGTGAAAATTATGTTTTACGAGATTTATTTTTTGAATATGATGTGCCCATAAAAGACGAATCTTGCATTAGAATGCATACCCTGAATTGGAGATGGAATCTAATAGTTGAAAAAGGGACCCGGTCTCTATTTCCACAATCAGTGCTGAAGGATGTTACAGTAAAACAAAATAATTCTCTTGAATATGCAAAACAATTTGTATCAACAGGAAGAATATATATGCAGAACCAAGATAAAATCCCTGTTGAATTAAGAGCAATGTGGGTAGGGGCTAAAGAGCCTCCCTTTAAGCATGGCGATGAATTGTAAATGAAGACTACGGGGGATGAATAAAGATGAATAAAACAGAAAAGAAGGACGCTTTTGCCTTTCGTGTTTCAAAAGAGAAAATAAAGGAATTCTCCAAACTTTCAGCGGAAGAAAAGCTTAACTGGCTGGAAGAGGCGAATAATTTTGTTGCAACGGCTGTTCCTGATGAAAAACTAAAAAGATGGGGAAAGTTTATAGGGCGTAATTAGCCGGGTTATCCCTTCATCATGATCTCAAGCAGTCTATCCAGTTCGTCGAGCGAATAATAATCTATCTCTATGGTCCCCTGTTTGTCCTTGTGGTGTATTTTTACCTTTGTTCCGAGGGATTGGGTGAGTTTGTGTTCGAGGTCCGCCACCTCGGGCAGTTTTTCGGTTTTCTTTTTCTGTTTTTGAGGCTGGGACAGCCTTTTGCATAAAGCCTCGGCCTCCCTTACGCTCAGGCCCTTTTTAACGATCTCCTTTGCGACTGCTATCTGCCTCTGCCTGTTTTCGAGGGTCAGCAATGCCTTAGCATGGCCTATGGATATGCTGTCGTTGTTTATGAAGGCCTTAATTTCATCCGGCAGCTTCAGGATTCTCAAATAATTCGCTATGGTCGCCCTGTCCTTTCCGACCCTTTGAGAAAGATTTTCCTGCGTAAGATTAAACTCCTTGAGGAGCCTGTTGAATGCCTCGGCTGTCTCCACGGCATTCAGTTCTTCGCGCTGGATGTTTTCTATTAAGGCTATTTCTACGGCGTCCTGAGAGGAGACGTTTTTGATAAGCGCGGGGATTTTTTTAAGGCCTGCGAGCCTTGCGGCGCGCCATCTGCGCTCGCCCGCTATAAGCCTGAACGTGCCGTCCCCGACCCTTTGGACGATTACCGGCTGAAGAACGCCTTTTTCTTTTATCGAAACGGAAAGCTCTTTTAATGCGTCGTCTCTAAATATCTTCCTCGGCTGGGATTCATTGCGAAGGATCTTTTCTACCTCGATTTTAATTACCTCTTCGCCATTTTCCGGGAGCAGGGCCTCAAGCCCCTTACCTAACGCTGCCTTCATTCAATATCTCCTTTGCTAAGGATAAATAGCTCTGTGCGCCTTTTGATCGGGCATCATAGAGGATTGCGGGCTTGCCGTGGCTCGGGGCCTCTCCGAGGGTAACATTTCTCGGGATAAGGGTTTGATAGACCTTTTCCCTGAAGAATTTCCTTACCTCTTCCGCAACCTGATGCGCCAATGTATTTCTGGGGTCGAACATCGTAAGCAATATTCCCTCTATGTCCAGGTCGGGGTTAAAAGATCCCCGCACGAGTTTAAGGGTCCTCGATAAAAGCCCGAGCCCTTCGAGGGAGTAATATTCGCATTGCACCGGAACGATAACGGAATCGGCGGCTACAAGGCCGTTCAAAGTAAGCAGTCCGAGGGACGGCGGGCAGTCGATGAAGATATACCGGTACCTGTCTTTAATCTTTGCGATCTCATTTATCAGTATATGCTCCCTTCCATCTCTCTGCACAAGCTCGACCTCAACGCCGAGCAGGTCTATGTTTGAAGGCACGATATGGAGATGCGGCACGCACGTCTCGATAATTACATCTTCGATCGGCAATCTTCCTGTATAAATATCATATAGGCTTTTCTGCAAGTCGTCTCTGTTTATGCCGAGGCCGCTCGTCAGATTGCCCTGAGGGTCGGTGTCTATGACGAGAATATCTTTTTCGGCGAGGGCGAGGGATGCCGCGAGGTTAACGGTTGTTGTCGTCTTTCCCACCCCGCCTTTTTGGTTGGCTATAACGATAGTCTTTCCCATGGCTAGGTTATTTTATCATTTTCGGCCGTATTTTCACCGGATATTTTTCATGAACTCTATCCATATCGGAAGTGCCGCCCTTGATCCCGCCTCTTTAGGCCCGATAGGCTTGTGGTTATCCCTGCCGACCCAGACGCCTACAACCAGCCTGTCGTCAAAGCCTATGAACCATGCGTCCGAGAAATCGTTCGTAGTTCCGGTCTTGCCGTAAACAGGCCTCTTGATCTCTCTTGCCTTTGTGGCGGTTCCCGCCTCCACTACTGCCCTTAAGAGCACTTTCATCTTATCTACTATATCCTGTTCGAATGCCATGTCCGAAGAAACTAAGGCCTCTTCGAGCGGGACCCCGTCCCTGTTTATTATCCGTTCATAAGTGCTCGGATATATCCTGTTTCCGGTCGCGAAAGCCGCGTAAGCGGACGTTAACTCAAGGAGGGTAACGTCGGACGCGCCGAGGGCTATGGGCAGGTAGGGCTGGAGGACGGTTTTAATGCCGCATTTTTTCGCGGTCTCTATAACGTTTTGAATTCCCACGTCATGGGCCAGCCTGACGGTCGCGGAATTCAATGAAAGGGCTAAGGCTGTCTTCATAGGGATATATCCTCGATATTCCCCGTCATAATTTTTGGGAGACCACGTTGTATTAGGTTTTCCTCCCGGAAACGTTATGGGTTCGTCGAGGACTTCATCCGTTTCGGACATGCCGTCTTCGAGCGCGGCCGCGTAAACGAACGGCTTGAACGCCGAGCCGGGCTGCCGCAATGCCATAGTCGCCCTGTTGAACTGGGTTTCCCAAAAATCGTTGCCTCCAACGAGGGCCTTAATATGGCCGTTTCTCAGGTCGATCGCGATAAGGGCTGCCTGAACGCCTTTCCGCACGCGTTTTTCTATAACGGCTATTCCGCCGGTAACGGCGGCTTCCGCTATTTTCTGCATCTCATAGTCTACTGTGGAGTAAACCTTAATGCCGGAGATGTATATCGCGTTTCCATATTTAGCCTCGAGGCCTTGCCTCAGCAATTCAACGAAATAAGGCGCTTCGTATTTTCTGTAAGTCGGCTTGACCGGCAAAGGCTCGGTATTTGCCCTTTCGTACTCCTCCCGCGATACTAAGCCGCTTTCAAACATCTTTGTCAGCACAATCTGCCTTCGCGACAGCGCCTTGCCGGGGTTTCTAAATGGAGAATAAAGCGTAGGGGCCTTTTGAAGCCCTGCGAGCAGGGCCGCTTCTCCGAGGGACAGATCCCTTATCGGCTTGTCGAAATAAGTCTGGGCTGCCGCCTCGATGCCGTAAGCCCTTGTGCCGAAATAAGCCTGATTAAGGTACATGCCGAGTATTTCGTCTTTTGTGTATTTTTTTTCTATCTGAACGGAAATTATCGCCTCCCTGACCTTTCGCGAAAGGTTTTTTTCGGGCTTTAAAAAGAGCATCTTCGCGAGCTGCTGGGTAATGGTGCTTCCGCCTTCCACTATGCTCTGCGCCATAAGATCCTTATACATCGCCCTCAGTATGCCGATAATATCGACGCCGGGATGGGAATAAAACCTCTGGTCTTCGACCGCGATGAATGCCTTTTTTATGCGCTCCGGAATCTGATAGTGGGGAATGAAGTTCCTTCTCTCCTGATAGAATTCGGCTAATACCTTGCCGTCCGATGAATAGACGAAGGAGGACTGCATGGGAGTGTAGCCTTCGAGGGATTTTATTTCCGGGAGGCTGGAGAGGTTCCACGCGATAAACCCGCCCGATGCGCCGATGATTACGGAGATAACGGCAATCAGCAAAAGCTTCAACACCTGCATAAAAATATTATACCTGACTTAAACGATTCTTGTGTTATCATTAATGAAAAATTATGGAGGATATTGTGGGCAAGCTTACGCATTTTGACGAAGAAGGCAAGGCAAGGATGGTGGACGTATCCGGAAAACTCCCGACACAGAGGGAGGCGATAACCGCAGGCTCGATCCATATGAAGCCGGAAACCATAAGGCTGATTAAGGACAGACGGATATCAAAAGGAGACGTGCTCGGCGTCGCGAGGGTCGCGGGGATTATGGCCGCGAAAAGGACGCCCGATCTGATTCCAATGTGCCACCCGCTGAATATAACATCCGTGCATATCGATTTCGACGTCGATGAAAAGAAAAACAAGATCGATATAAAAACAACGGTGCGGATCGTAGGACAGACCGGGGTCGAGATGGAGGCATTGACCGCAACTTCCGTTGCAGCGCTGACGATTTACGATATGTGCAAGGCCGTGGATAAAGAAATGGTTATTTCCGATATAATGCTCATGGAAAAACGCGGCGGCAAGAGCGGGGAATTTAAGAGAAAACGATAATTATGAAACGGATATCGAATTTACAACGGCCTTGAGATCGTTTGTCTTATCCGGGGCGTTTTCAAGAAATTTAATCGCCAATTTTATATTTTCCGTGTCCAAAAATGCCTGTGCAGCCTGCACCCTTATTACAAAACCTTCCAGTCCCGCCGCCTTCGGTCCTTTTTCCAGCTTTATATCCGCTACCGCTTTTTCGAGTATTTGAGGCAGGTGGTTTTTAATGCTGAATATTCCGAGGACGCCGCCCATGCTCACATCCGTAAGTTCTCCCCTCGCGACGGTCTCACGGAAATGGAGAGTAACATCGCCGCATACGTCGAATCTTTCGAATGCCCTCCGGTCGAACTTCCTGTCCACCGTGGCCATCTTCTGAAGCAGAGCCTCGATGGTGAAGGGTTTTACGATATAGCCGTTAACGCCTAAGTGCATGGCCCTAAGAACGTCGTCTTTCTCGTTTTTGGCCGTTATCATAATAAAAGGCACATCCCTCGTCGCGGAATCTTTTCTCACCCATTCCAGTAATTCGTCCCCCTTCATCGACGGCATCTCCCAATCGCACAGGATAAGGTCATAGCGGGTATTCTCTATCAGGGTCTGAGCTTCTTTGCCGTTAGCCGCCTCTTCGATCGCAAGATTGGGATGGTTTTTTTCGAGGCCGTATGTGGTGAATTTCCTTACGGACGACATGTCGTCAACGATGAGAACTTTAAGTCTGGCCATTGTTTATTTATACCTGTCCACAGTGAATTTGAATATCTCTATATCCTTATCGGCCGGGTTTATGCCCGCCTTCATTTTGGTGATATGTAATTGTTCCTCGACCGTGTTAACGCCCTCAAGGTCCGGCAGCAGTAAACCCTTCCTGAAGCCTTTTGTAACGATTACCCCGTATTTTCTGGGGTCGAGAGAGGAAATATCTTCGACCTTTTCGGGTTCGGATAATACATCTACGGAATATTGTATACCCGGCAATTCATTTTCCGCAACTTTAGGAAAGCGAGGATCTTCCATTGCCGCGGAAACCGCATTTTTAACGATCTCTTTATAAATATTTTCCTCGCACGGAACAAACGTGCCTATACATCCCCGAAGTTCGCCGTGTTTTTTCAGGCATATGAAAACACCCGCCTTTTTTTTCATTTCAGGAGCGAGCTTTTCCGGAGGAGGAATAATTTTTTTGTTCTTTATATATTCCTCGACGGCTTTCTTTGCAAGTTCTACATAAGGATGCATCTATTTTTCCCTTTGCATGGCGTATTCGGCCATCGCAAAGAGGCTCTCCTTTTCCCTTGAATCCGGGAATATCGACAGCTCCGTCTTGGCCTCTTCCACAAGGGTATTAGCCGCCTTTAAGGACTCTTCGATGGCATTGTATTTTGAAAACAACTCCAGTATCCTGTTCAGCCCGGCGCCCTCGCCCTTTATTATCTTTTTCACTTCATCCTTTTCCGGCTGCGACGCGTTTTTCAGCAGATATATCAGCGGCATTGTGATCTTGCCTTCATTAAGGTCTTTTCCGAGCTTTTTCCCGAGATCTTTTTGCTCCGCCACATAATCGAGTATGTCGTCGGCAAGCTGAAACGCAATGCCTGTCTTCATGCCGAAACTCGAAAGCGCCTTCTCTTTTTCATCCGGGATATTGGACAGAACTCCGCCTATCCTGCATGCCGCGGCTATAAGCACTCCGGTTTTTGCGGCTGTTATTTCAAAATACTCTTCTTGGGTTATATCCGGGTCGCCGATCTTATTCAACTGGAGGATTTCCCCTTCGGTCATCTTTGTCGTGGCCTCCGATAACGCCTCCATAATCTTCTGGCTTTTCTGGCTGACGGCCAACTTAAGGGCATTGGAATACAAAAAATCTCCTACGAGTATTACCACCTGATTCCCCCACAGGGAATGAGCTGCCGGCCGCCCCCTTCGCGTGTCCGCGCCGTCTATTACGTCGTCATGCAGCAGCGATGCCGTATGTATCGCCTCTATTATCGCGGCAAGGAGATTGCGGTTTGTACCTTTATAACCGCAGAGGTCCGCCGCGAGCAAAAGAAATAACGGCCTTATTCTTTTCCCGCCGCTGTTCAGCAGGTGTTTCCCGACCATAGGTATCAGAAAGACATTGCTCTTGAAAATTTCGAGCAATTCCCGGTCAACGGCCTTCATATCATCGGAGTATTTTAAAAAAATGTCGTCCATTTTCATCTCGGCCTTAATCTGATAGAGTCGATATTTACGTCTTTTTTTGTTAATTTCTTTATATCGGCCGGCTTGAACGCCCCTTTTTCGGTAAAAATAGCAGAGACATATTTTGCGGGCGTAACGTCAAATGCAAGGTTTATTACATTTACCCCTTCAGGCGCAACCCGGTGTCCCCAGATCGTGGTAACCTCCTCAGAGTCGCGCTCTTCGATTGGAATGAGCTCTCCGGATTTCATGCTGAAATCGATACTGCTTAAAGGGGCGGCCACGTAAAAAGGTATGCGGTGCTCTTTGCAAAGCACGGCAACGGTATAGGTCCCTATTTTATTTGCCACGTCGCCATTTCGCGCAGTCCTGTCCGTGCCCACAATGGCAAGGTTTATCCTGCCTTTTTTCATTAATGCCCCTGCGGTGTTGTCGGTGATTAATGTTACCGGGATTCCGGCCTGCATAAGCTCCCAAGCGGTAAGCCGTGCTCCCTGAAGGACAGGCCGCGTCTCGTCCGCGATTACCTGTATCCGTTTCCCCTGCTCCTTTGCCGCTATCAGCATCGGCGCAGTTGCCGTGCCGTAGCCTCCGGTGGCAAGGCTCCCGGCATTGCAGTGGGTGAGTATAGTATCCCCGTCTTTTATAAACCCGGCTCCCCATCTGCCTATCGCCTTGTTTATCTCAATGTCTTCGGCAAGGATTTTTTTCCCTTCTTCAATAAGAAGGTTTTTTAAGTCGTCAACGGATTTATCCCTGCTTGCGTTAAGAAGTTTTTTTATGCGCTCTACCGCCCAGCGGATATTAACGGCAGTAGGTCTTGTAGAGAGCAGCGCCTGCATAACCGTCTCAAGTTTTTTTACAAAATCGGCAAAACCGTCGGCCTTGATCTCCTGCGCCCCGATGGCTATGCCCATCGCCGCCGCTATGCCTATCGCGGGCGCCCCGCGGATCTTCAGCTTCTTTATGCAGTCCGCAACCATAAGGTAATCGGTGCAGTCTATATTGATAACCTCAAGTGGCAGCCTGCTCTGGTCGAGCATTACAACCTTGTTGTCCTTCCATTCGATAGTGGCGACCATTTATCCTCCTGTTGCGGCCGGTATTATTGTAGTAATGAGCAAGAATGCTGTAAGACCGATTATTACGATAATGGTCCCCCATGATATATAGTTATAGCTCTTCGGATTGACATATTCTCCCATCAGACTTTTATTGTTGACGAGCATAAGGGCGAAAATAAGCACGAAAGGCAGCAGCAGGCCGTTAATGACCGAGGAAAGCACCATCAGGAAGACAAGGGGCGCTCCGGGTATTAATATAACGATTGCGGCAAGCGCCACCGTAAGGGTATAAATCCACATAAATTGCGGCGCTTCTTTGAAGGTCTTGTTTACGCCGGCTTCCCAGCCCATAGCCTCGCATATGTAATATGCCGTTGCAAGCGGAACTATAATGGCGCCCAGCAGCGACGCGTTTGCAAGGCTCAGGGCGAAGAGCAGCGACGCGTAATCCCCGGCGAACGGCTTCAGCGCCACGGCAGCCTCGGAGGCCTCGTTTATTCTGATCCCGGAGGGGAAGAGCAACGCGCCGCAGGTTACGATTACGAAGAAGCTTATGATGTCGGTTATGGAACACCCTATGATCACATCGAGCCTCGATGCCTTGTAATTCTCCTTTTTTATGCCCTTTTCCGCTATGGAAGACTGCAGATAAAATTGCATCCACGGCGTTATCGTAGTTCCGATGATGGCTATGCTCATGACGACGTATTCGGGATCCCATTTTATTTGAGGCGTAACGGTGCTCTTGAAAACGGTTATCCATTCGGGTTTAGCCATGATCCCGGATATTACATACCCGAAATATATGAGACACGCGAAGAGTAGTATTCTTTCTATGAACCGGTAACTGCCCTTTGTTACGAGCATCCATATGGATACGGCGCCCAGAGGCACCATTATATACTTGCTTACGCCTATTATTTCCATGCTTGCCGCCCATCCCGCGAAGTTGGCAACGGTCGTCCCGATATTGGCAATTAGCAGACCGAGCATCAGGTAGAAGGTCGTCTTTACCCCGTAGTTTTCCCGGATAAGATCCGCCAGTCCCTTGCCTGTTATAACGCCCATGCGCGCTACCATCTCCTGAATAACGACAAGGGCGACGGTCGTCGGTATAAGCGTCCAGAGCAGGGCGTATCCGAAGCGGGCGCCTGCAACGGAATATGTCGTTATTCCGCTCGCGTCGTTGTCGATATTTGCCGTGATTATGCCGGGACCCATCACGGCTAAAAACAGGAAGATTCTCTCGCGCAGTTTCATACCTTCCTCCTCTTTCTCTTTGCGGAAGGAGGCAGTATCCTGTCGATGATATCGTCTATGGCTACAATGCCGAGGAGAAAGCCTTCGCTGTCTACCACCGGAAGGGCAAGGAGGTTATACTTGGAAATAATTTTGGCGGCCGTCATTTCATCGGCGTCCGGCGGTACGGTTTTCAGCTTGGTCTCCATGATCTCGGAGAGCCGCGCGCCGGCCTCCGCGAGCAGGAGATCCCTGAGGGAGGTTACGCCTATGAGTTTTTCCTGTTCGTCGAGTACATAAATATAGTAACCGCTCTCTATTTCTTCCGCGTCTTTTTTAAAGCGCTCGATTGTTTCCCGTACTGTCGTTTCCGGAGAATAGGCGATGAACTCGTTTGTCATCAATCCGCCTGCGGTGTCTTCTTCGTGGCCGAGGAGTTCCTGTATGTCTTCGGCGTCCTCTTTTTCTATGTGCTCGAGTATCTCCTGTGCCTTCTCGGTGGGAAGGTCGCTCAACACGTCAGCGGCCTCGTCAGGAGGCATTTCCTCTATTATATCGGCCGCCTTCTCGGCATCCATGGCGTTTATTATATCCGCCTGCATTTGGGGCTTTAACTCCGAGAGGGCCTCCGCGGCGGTTTCGATGTCGAGGTCTTTAAACAGGTGCGTTCCCTCTTCCCTCGACACCTTGCTTATTATGTCGGCAATATCGGCGGGATGAAGCTCCGACACCATCTGCCTCGGCACCGTAAGGGTTATAGACTGGAGCTTCGGTTTAAGAGGCTGAAGGTAGTTCCAGCTTATCATGTTATACGGCATGCGCGTCTGGAAGAGCTTAAAAAATCCTTCGCTCCCCCTTTCAATGCCGAGTCTCCGGAGGATTCCCCGGATCCCGACGTCAACGGCGATGAGCACGGCATCATCGTCATAACCTTCAAGCTTGATGTCGTTAGCCCTTACCACCTTTGCGCCGTTGGCGTCTACTATCTGTTTATCGAGAATATCCCTTACCGCGAGGAGGTCGTCCTCGCTTATAGCGTAAGGTTCCAAAAGGCTTGCGGGCAGGTACGTGGAGATTATTCTCTTGTTGAACAGGTTGATCTGCTCCCATGTAACCCTGAATAATTGCTTGCCGCGTTCTATTATAAGAGCGGAGACCTTCGGGAGCGGATCCCCTTTAACGACAATAATATCCTTTACCCTTCCTGTAATTTCCCCCTTGGGGTCGAATACGGGTTTCCTGATAATGTCGCTTAGAAATAATTCGCCGAATAAAGGCATACGAAATTAGTATACATTATTCAAAAAAATCTATTCAAAAAAATCTTGATTACTTTTTCCGACCTGAGTATAATCATTGGAAATATATGAAAGATATCCTTAAAAAACTTATAAACGCCCTGACGTTCACCGACCTTCCGATCCGCAATAAATTTATCCTGTTCTCGTCCGGCGCCATGTTCTGGCTTGTAGTCATCGCCGCCATAGGTCTGGTATCGCTTTTTGAGATGAACGCCAAGTCCAAAAGAATGGCGGATATCATTGTGCCGCAGGAAAAAACCTCGAACATAGTGATACGAAAGCTGAGGGGCGCGAGCATTTCCGTCCATAAGATAATCCTTCATAAAGACGCGGAAAGGATAAATAACAATTATCTCAGCGCTAAGGCGCGGCTGGAGGACTGCCGTTCTTATATGAACATCCTGCTGGTAGGAGGCCGGATAAAGGATTACTCGCGCGGCACCGGGCAGTTTTATAACGACTTTTTAGTAACTCCCATCAACAACGAGCCTGAAAAACGAAAGTTTATAGAAGATGTTATTACAAAGGTAGACAGCCTCGAAGGGCTCCTGTCCGAAATAGCCGACATAAAAATGGGCAAGGCGACAAGCGGGTCATTAATGGACAAATTGGCGGATTATGATCTCCTTACGAGGGATACGGTAGCTGCCATAAACGACTATGCCATAGGCATCGATAAGGAATGGAAAGAGTTTACCGGCATTATAAAAACGAGGCTGGTCATATCCATCGTACTCATAAGCTTTACCTTTGTGGTTTCGGTGATGCTTTCCGGAGTCTTCGGCCTGCTCATATCGCGCGCGCTGGCAAGGCCTATTAAAGCGATAATAACCCAGATAAAGGCTCTCTCAACAGGAGAGATAGACCTTACTAAAAAGCTCGACGTTACGTCAAAGGACGAACTCGGCATGCTTTCCACCGAATTCAACAAGCTTATGGACACCATAGAACATGTAACCTCTTTCAAAAAGGTCATAGAAGAGGATGAAAGCACGGAAGACATTTATATGCGCTTGGGAAGGATATTTATAGACGACCTCGGGCTGGACAACTGTGTCATC
>Ga0154403_170_pt1 | contig 26118 bp, 21 predicted proteins | sample RifGroB2_FD_115907 | JGI IMG/M metagenome (GOLD analysis project Ga0154403, IMG submission 115907) | Nitrospirae bacterium GWB2_47_37
CGTTTCGGTAATCGCCTGCAATTTATATTTTCAAAACAGATTAAGGTTTGCTCCTGAAAATATTTTCAGGGATGCCGTCTTGCAGATAGGCCTCGACTACGTCGCGCTGAGCGCCGCGATTTATTTTTCGGGCGGTTGCGACAGCCCGTTCCTTTATTACTACATCTTTCATATCGTGATAACCGGCGTCATTCTTCCGAAGGTGTGGGCGTATGGATTTACCGCCTTTGCCGTTATGCTTCAGGGCATTGTTTTAGGGCTGAAACATACGGGTCTTTTATCCCATGTCGGCATATTCAAAGACAGGCCGGTATTCTTCTCCGGGATGGAAGTCATATCCATCTATGGGGCCGTGTTTATCAGCACGCTCGCGCTTACGGCCTACTTTGTTACATATCTGTCCGACAGGCTTTCCAAAAAGCAGGAAGAAATAAGACGATTGTACATCTCGCAATCCAACTTCATCGCCAACCTCTCGCATGAAATAACAACGCCGCTTAATACGGTAAAGGGATTCGGGGCGCTGCTTTATACATCCTGCGATGAGGCCGCGGAAGAAAGAGAGAATTATAAGAAATGGATAGACGTGTCCGTGAATCACATAATCGGGCTTCTCAACGACGTAATGGAGCTTTCAAAAATAGAGACAGGGAACATTAAGTTATTCAGAGAGGCGTTCAGGATTTCCGACGCGGTTTACGACTCGGCCGGAATGCTTTGTTTAAGGGCAAAAAATAAAGGCATCGCCGTATCCATCGAGATGGAAGACGTCAAGGACAGCTATTGCCACGGCGATGCGAAGCACTTCAGGGAGATAATCATCAATCTTCTCGAAAATGCCATAAAATACACGCCCGCCGGAGGAAGGGCAGGAATAACGGCAAGGAAAATAAACGGTTCGGTAGAGGTTGCCGTGTGGGATACCGGAAAGGGGATTGCGCCCGAGCACCATGAAAGCATATTCAATGCCTATGAACAGCTTCGGTCCGAGCGATTTAACAAGATCGAGGGCGTAGGCCTCGGTCTTTCCATCGTAAAGCGGCTTATTGAAATGCACGGATGGATAATTCGCATGGAAAGCGAACCCGACAAAGGCAGCAGGTTCATTTTTTCTCTACCGTTACTTTAAAAGAGGAGGATATCACAGAAAATGAAGACATGTATTCTGGTAAACAGCAACATAGTGGTGCCGTTAAACGATTTTACGCAGAGCTATATCGCGAATGTATTATGCGCTATTGCGAATTCCCTCGGCATAGAATCGAAGTATATAACCGTCTGCATGGAGAGAAACGAGCTTCGTATACATACGGAGGACGGAGAAGTGGAAACAGTTAAAAAATTTGCGAAAGAGTGGATAGAAAGTACGATAAAAGGCATGCTATCGCCCTTGAAGGGAGTGTTATGTATTCGAGAAGTCGTAATTACAAGCAGGAGAGCAGAATAAATCCATGAAGCATGTATTTTTCATAATCATCGGCTTTTATTTTTTTATAACTACGGCGGGCATCCTATTCATAGGCATGAAGCTTTTCGTTGTGAAGGAAAGCGTGGAATCTTTAATGAAGGCCGAAAAGGGCCTCGTCGCCCGGCTCGAACTCAGGGATACGATTTATCGGTTGAAGGACGCGGTTGCCAAAGATATATCAGGAGCGGAGACGAAGGCGATTATAGCAAAGACGGATGTTATTTTAAGCGAATGCTACGGCTGCCACAGTTCAAATGCATTTATGTTTCACATAAGAGATGCGAAAAATGCGGTTAAGCAATTGGCAAACGATCTCGAAGGCGGGAATTCGCATAAGAAACAAAAAAGAATATCTATTATCGAAAGACATATCAGCCCTTTTGCCGAAGATTCGTATGCAAAGGTTAAAGCATTGTCCGAACCCAGAGTAGAGCATGTCCGGCAGGAACTTTATAAGGTTCGAGAAACCGGCATTTATCTTGTCGTTATGGGACTCTTATTATTCGCGGGATTCTCGGCGTTATCCATGCGCCGCATCTCAAGGCTTGAGCGTGAAGCTGCCGAGAAGGAACTGAGGATTGTGCGGTCCGAAAAGCTGGCTGCGCTGGGAAGACTGATAGCAGGGGTTGCTCACGAATTGAACACTCCATTGACCGCAGTAAGCGGGTTCAGCGAGCTTTTATTAAAGACCGGCGCGGATGATAACGTAAGAAACATGGCCGGGAAGATAAATACATCCGCCGTGCGAATGACAAATATTGTTAAGGATTTGCTTATCTTCGCCGAGGCGCCTAAATTGGAAAGGACGCCTGTGAATGTAAAAGATCTGTTTCTTGAGACCGTAGACCTTGCCGCAACGGCGTTAAACACCTGTAATATAAGCGCCGACATAAGCGCCGCCGACGATTTAACCGTATTTGTCGATAAAAGCCGTATGGAAAGGGTGTTGCTGAACCTTCTGACAAACGCCGCTCAAGCCGTAAGAGATTCGAAAAAAGGCAACAGGATACTTTTAAGCGCCTTTAGAAACGAAGCCGATAACGCGATTATTATAGAGGTCTCGGACAACGGCCCAGGCATTTGCGGGGAAATAATAAAAAAGATATTCGATCCCTTCTTCACCACAAAACAGTTCGGCAAAGGAACAGGTCTCGGCTTGAGCATCAGTTACAGCATCGTTAAAGCGCACGGAGGGGATATGAAGGTGAAAAGCATGGAAGGAGAAGGGACTACTTTTACGATAGAGTTGCCTGCAAAACTACAAAATGAGGGAACCCCCAGTTCAAGCGCATGAAGGGCCATAGAGAAATCCCAAAACTCATGGCTGTCTTGGGGCGGAAAAATATCGACAGAAAGGAGGTTGAAGCTTAATACATGGGCAAGAGCGTCCTTCCTGCTTCAACAAAAGGAATGGATAATATCCATCAAAAAGTCAAAAGGAGATGTATTATGAAACATTGCCTTAAGCTGTTTTTAATGTTGGTTCTTTTAAGTCTCCTCTCTATCCCTGTCTCTGCAGAATCTTCATCCGAATTGAGGGTCTCCGCCATACCCGATGAGGCGCCCGAACAACTCGCGAAAAAATACGCTCCTCTCGTGAGGTATTTGAAAAAAGAACTCGGCATGGAAGTAAGGTATGTGCCGGCTTCGAATTATGACGCCGCAGTGGAAATGATCGCTTCAAAAAGCGTCGATCTCATCTGGTATGGAGGGTTTACGGCTGTTCAGGCTATAAGGAGGGCCGGTTCCATTCCTATTATCCAGAGGGAGGAAGACGCTCAGTTTCGCAGTAAGTTTATTGCCCGCGCGGGTTCCGGCATAGAAGGACTGAAGGACATCAAAGGCAAAACCTTCAGCTTCGGCAGCATCAGTTCCACATCAGGGCATCTGATGCCGAGATACTTCCTCATGAAGGAAGGAATCAATCCAGAAAAAGACTTCTCGAATGTAAATTACAGCGGCGCTCACGACGCTACGGTTAAGGCAGTGGAAAGCGGGAAGGCGGATGCAGGGGTATTGGCCGGGGATGTGTGGGAAAGGCTCGTGAAGGAAAAAAAAGTCAACACGGCAAAGGTAAAGGCAATCTGGACTACGCCGCCTTATTATGATTACAACTGGACAGTAGGCAAAGAACTGGATAAAGGACTTGTAGAGAAAATAAAAGCGGCGCTCTTGAAGCTCGACCACAATAATCCGGAGTACAAAGAGATACTCGACCTCATGAGGACAAAGAGGTTCATACCGACAAAACCTGCCAACTATAAGGCTATCAATGAAGCTGCGATAGCGGCGGGTCTATTGAAGTGATGATAAGGGGGGACGGAAGTCCCCCCTATTGTATTATTTAGAACAATTAGTTAAGTCGTATTGCCATTTATGCAGGAAATAAATGGACGAATGGAGAGAAGATATGACGATAAAGAACTATCTATCGATAAAGGCTTATAAGACCATTAAAACTCCGGTTCTTATAGGTATATTGGGAATGCTGCTTTTTGCGGTTTTTATTTTCGGCATCTTTCTGTATTACAGGGATTCAAAGGCGGCTATAGATGAATACGGACGACTTTCCGATGTAGCATTACAGCCCGTTGCGGACCTTGCCGCCAGAGGCGTCGACGGCGGAGACGTCATTATGCTGCGTTCCGAGAACGCTAAGTCTCTATATAATGTCTCCGGCGTAAAGTATCTGAAGATATCGGGGAGATCGAAGGGGATGGAGAAGACCGAATTCTCCGATGCAATCCCGCCTCAACATATAGAGCATGAATTTGTCAAAAGCGATTCTGAAGTCGAGATGTTAAGGGGCATCGCATCCGGCAGAAAAAGCACACACCTCGATAGAAAAAACTGGCTTTACATCGTTAACGTTAATCTTAAAGATGTGAAAAATGGAGGAGAGATCACAGCGGTCTTCCCTGCGGAAAGATTAAAGGGCTATGTATGGAAGGTGGCGAAGGACATCGGCAAAATAGCCGGTATTGTAATAGTACTTTCCCTTCTCCCTATATATTCTCTATTGCGCAAGATGAATGAGCCTTCCGATATCATACGACGCGAACTTTCTCAAATAGGCAATGACCTAACGCGCCGCCTGCCGTATCTTGGACAAAACGAGATCGGCGATGTGTGCACGGCATTCAACCGGTTTATGGAAGACTTACAGAAGGTCGTATCCAATGTGGCTGATACCTCAACCGCCTTTGCCTCCGCCTCGAATGAACTTTCCGCCTCTGCCGTACGGATAGCCTCCGGCACAGAGACTCAGAATGCGAGGGCATCTCAGGTAGCTACCGCCTCCGAAGAGATGAGCGCCACCATAACGGATGTAGCGAAAAATACCTCTAATGCCTCCGACGGCGCAAAAGAAGCCAATAGGGTTGCATCGAAGGGCAGCGAGGTAATGGAAAAGACCATCGATAGCATGAATGCCATAGCATCTACGACAAGGCAGACGAGCATGACCGTATCCACCCTCGGAGACCGCTCCCGCGACATAGGCGAGATAATAAAGGTAATAGAAGACATAGCGGATCAGACAAACCTTCTTGCATTGAACGCAGCGATAGAAGCGGCGAGAGCCGGCGAACAGGGAAGAGGATTTGCCGTCGTAGCGGATGAGGTAAGGAAACTCGCGGAAAGGACTACAAAGGCGACAAAGGAAATCGGCGAGATGATAGAGGGGATACAGGATGATACGGCAACGGCGCTAAAGGCTATGGGTGATGAGGTAAAGGCGGTAGAGGAAGGCGCGGGCCTTGCGACAGAGGCAAGTTCCGCGTTAAAGGAGATAGTTAAGAGGGTATCCGAGGTATCTTCGATGATACAGCAGATAGCTACGGCCACCGAACAGCAGTCCACTGCGGCAGGACAGATAACTAAAGACATCGAGACTGTAGCCGGCATCACGAAGGAGACATCAAGCGGCGCACGGCAGATAGGTAATACAAGCGCTGAGATTGCAAGCCTTGCCTCACAACTTCAGGAATTGGTGAGACAGTTCAAAGTGGCATAATGGAAACAGAACTGAAATCGAGGTTGCGCCGGCTCATTAATCTGAGGTGGGCGGGTTGCATAGGCATATTTGTAATTACGAATATAACCAAAGAATACGCAGGCCTGAAAATTCAGATAGTTCCCTTCTACGCGATATTAGGGTTTATCGCTCTTTACAATGGTTACTTTTATCTGACTTTGAGACAGCGGAAAAAGGACTTGATGAAAAATGCGGTAAGGCAGGTTTTTGTTGATTGTTTCAGCCTTACTGCCGCGGTATATTTTTCCGGAGGTTTTGATAGTCCGTTTTTATACTTATTTTTGCTGCATATTGTAATAATCGCCGGTCTTCTGCCTAAAGCATGGACGCTCGGATTTTCGGCGATAAGCATAACCCTGCTTTTCGCGATGATAATCACGAAGAACTTGAATTCGATTCGTCATGCTTCGATTGAGGGTATTAACGAAGCCGGAAATTTTATCATAGATGCTAAGTACGGCTTGGTATTCGCAAGCGCCCTGCTCTTGGCCGGCTATTTTGCCGCCTATCTTAATGAACGGCTTTACAGGCATCGCATCTTCTTTAGCAGGCTGGATAAATCCATAGTGCTTGATGACGTGATAGAAAAAATAAAGAATGAACTCTCGTTTTTAGCCGGGCATGAAGATATATTTTATATGCCGATCGATAAAGACAGGGTGTCTTTGGTCTGCAACAACGGCGGCATCAGCATGAGCATCCCTCTTTGCGAAAAAAACGTATTTACCGATGTCCTTTTGTCTTGCGAGACTCATCTCCTTGAAAACAGGCACGTAATTTCCGAATATGAAAACAGGCTGTTTGAAGAATTCCTGCCGCGCGCAACGGAGATTACGGTATTTCCGGTAAGAGGGGCTTTTATGGCGAGATGTTACGATTTTTTCGAATGCCACGCTAATGCTGCGGAATGTCCTGTCCTCGATTCCAACGATAAGCGCTGCTGGAATGTCTCAGGGACGTATTGTAAAGGCAAGACCGCAGGAAATGTCAGAGAGAAGTTAATGAGATGCGTTTATTGCGACATGTTTGTGCCTGTCGGCGTATTCATTGTCGACAGCACGCGCAGGCGGTATTTCGGAGCCGGAATAGATATTAACGCCTATGATTATATGCTGGAGTCGGTAAGCTATGTCATATCCAATGCAAAATTGCATGCAAAAATAAATGAAATTCCGGAGGCGGACCCTTTAACGGGATTGGTAAGCAAGAGGACATTTTATAGGCTGCTGGCTGACGAGATGAAGAGAGCGCAAAGATATAGTAGAAATTTAGGGCTGTTTATCATCGATATTGACCATTTAAAAAAATACAATGATGTTAATGGACACGCGCAGGGCGATATTCTCTTGAAATCGGCGGCGGATATTATAAGCGAAAGCGTAAGGTCTGTAGATGTTGTAGGGAGATATGGCGGCGATGAGTTTATTGTACTGCTGCCTGAGACCGAAAAAGAAGAGGCGAAATCGATAGCGGAGAGGATCAGATATGCTGTAGAAGACCATCGTTTTCCCCGCGCAGAGCACAGCCACGGCGGTAAAGTCACTGTGAGCATAGGCGCAGTCATAGCCTGCATGGGAGAATTTTTGTTCACCCGAAGAAAAATTATCCGTTCGGCGGAAGATGCCTTATATAATGCCCGGCGTATGGGCGGAAATAGGGTGGTTGTTTTCGACAAGGGGATGTTAGGACAAAGAGGGCATACAAATGATGATTAAAGCAGAAGTTAAATAATCTTATGGAATTCCTGAAAGACTTTTTCATCGAAAATCTTGTAATCGTATTCTTCGTTTATGGGGTCAGCTTTTATATCCTTTCCTTTTCGATCATCTTCAGTATGAAACCGTTGAGGGATATAAATATAGCAAAACCCTTTCTTTTTCTGCTGTTGTTTGGTTTTACTCATGGAACGGCCGAGTTTATGGATATGTTCTCTATTATCGGTTCGAAGTTTTTCTATGCCGAATTGCCTCTCTATTCCATCTGTAAGGCAGGCCTCCTTTATTTTTCATTTGTATTTCTTTTAATATTCGCCATAGAATTACTGTCTGTCTTAAAACTGAAGAGACCTGACAGGTCGGGCGCATACCCGACAATTTTTATAGTTTTACTTGCACTGCTGTATTTCGGCATATCGTTATTCTACGGCACGCCTGTAAGCGAAAAGCATTTTGACACGAACGTAAGATACTTCATAGCCTTTCCTGCATCATTGCTTTCTGCAATCGGCACCTATTTTCTGTCCAAAAATAAAAATATACGCGGGAAATTGCCGGAAAATGCGGGGAAATACCTCTTCATCTCAGCATTCGGATTTTTGATCTACGGCATATTCGGCGGTCTTGTAGTGGCTGAATCCGAGTTTTTCCCGGATTATGACTCATTCCTTTCCAATGTCGGAATTCCTGTTCAGGTATTCAGGGCAACTGCCGCATTATCGATAGGCTATCTCTTTGTGATGGCCATGTCATTAACCCTCAGCATGAGGACATGGTGCGCCTACGGCACCGTTCTTGTAACAATGACCGCAATCGGCATGTCGGATTTTATCACGTTGAAGCAGATCGTAGTCAAACAGAAAAACATCGTTAAATTATATGCCGAGGATAAATCCTGTTCCGATCTTGAAATGGCCTTTACAAAAATGAGCAACTATCTCTTCGGTATCAGGAAAACAGACGAAGAATTTGAAAAGCTCAGAATCACCTTTGAAAAAGAACTCAGACATCTAAAGGGCGTTAAACATAAGGAAAAGGAAGAAGATATTCTCCTTGCCGAAATAGACGAAGGATACGGAAAACTACTGAACATAAATAAACGGCATTGGGATAAAAAGCCATATTTGCTCATTGAAGAAATCAAAAATGATATATATGCCGTCTCAAAGCTGCATAGGGGAGAGATATTTTCGTATATAAATATGACCGATGAGTTATCGAGACATGCATTTAATACTCACATTATAGGTTTTATCGCTGCATGCATCGTTTTCGTTTTTGTCGGATACAAGCTTGTCAAAATGATCCTGATACCCGTCAGCACCCTTGAGCATGGAGTAATCGAGATAAAAAAAGGCAATCTCAGCCACAGGATAAAACTCCATACGGGAGATGAATTTCAGGATATTGCGGAGGAATACAATGTAATGGCAGAAGCGCTTCTTGACCGGGAGAAAAAACTCAAGGAAACGAGAGATGAGATGGAACGATTGTCCATCACGGACGGTATGACGGGGCTGTTTAATTACAGATATTTTTGCGAAACATTAGGTAAGGAGATCGAAAGGGCTTATAGATATAAAGTGGACCTCTCGCTCATAATGCTGGATGTGGATCATTTTAAGCAGTATAACGACATGCACGGCCACCCCATGGGCGACGAAGTCCTCAGACTCATTTCATCTCTGCTCAGAGACAATATCAGAAAAATAGATATTCCATGCAGATATGGAGGCGAGGAGTTTGCGATAGTGCTTCCTTCCACGGATAAAGGCGCGGCTTTGCTCGTAGCCGAGAAAATAAGGGAATCCGTCGAATCGTATCACTTTCCATACGAGGAATCAATGCCTAACGGCAATCTTACCGTAAGCATCGGCGTTGCCGTTTTCCCGGACGATGCAAAAGAATGCGAGGCATTGGTTAAAAAGGCCGATGCTGCCCTTTATAGGGCAAAGTCCGAGGGCAGAAATAGAGTATGTTCTATTCCTTGAACGTTCATAACATTTTTAGTCTCATTTTTTGAACATTAATCTGTATTCCAATATTACGCCTTTTTTAACAAGTATGATTTTCAAAGGTTTTATCTGCCGGCATCCATATTGCTTTATTTATGAAAACGAAACGGGGATTGACAATCAATATATAACGTGCTATTGATTTGTTATTGGTTATTTAAGAGAAACAAAATACTAATCCTCCAAGGAGGCATGGAACGATGAACAGGGGAAGCAGACTTATTGTTGGAATAATTACGGCTGGAATCTTTTTTATGCTGTCTCTCGCCGTCGGAGCGGCGGTCGTAGAAAAGACGGAAGAGAAAAAGGACGATATACCTAAATTTTTTGTGCCCAAACCCCCTCCCTCCGGAATCTTCCCCTGCTCAAAGTGCCATGCTTACAGGGCTATGGACAAGAAGAAGAGAAAACTCGAAATGTCCCATACCGGCATTACTCTCAAGCATGCGGAAGAACAGAGATGGTGTTACGACTGTCATGAGGGAGATAAATTGAGATTGCAAAACGGGCAGTTGATAGATTTCGAAAAATCGTATCTTTTGTGCGGGCAGTGTCACGGGACTATATTCAGGGATTGGAAGGCGGGTATTCACGGCAAGAGAACCGGGCTATGGGACGGGGAAAAGGTCTATCGTCTTTGCGTAAGCTGTCATGACCCGCATCAGCCTAAGTACAAGCCGATTGAGCCTAAAGAGCCGCCGATTAAACCGGCAGATATCAAATTAAAGAAGAATAGAGGGTAAATCCTATGTCAAAGAAAATACGCAGTAATCCGCTTGGAATCAACATGGACAGAAGGTTGTTTCTGAAGGGCGCCGCAGCCGGTCTCGCGGCTTCGACCATACCGGCAGCAGCCGAGGCGTTCGATATGAGCGCCTTTATGCAGAAACATTTCAGGGAGATGACCGAAGACGAAATAAAAAAGGTCATTGGAAGGCTCGAAAAAGAGGCGTCGTTGGAGTGGAAAAAGGATGTCCGTATCAGCGCGGCAAAGGCGACTCCGGGAGTTAAATTCGGCTACGGCCTCGACCTGTCGCGGTGTATCGGCTGCAGGAAATGTGTATACGCCTGCGTAAGCGAGAACAACCAGTCGAGAAGTCCTCAGGTGCACTGGATCTCGGTGCTTAAATTCAAAAAGGGCGAAAAATGGATTGACCTCGAAAATTCAGAAAAGTATTACAAACCGAAAGAGGTTCCTGAGAAGGATTCCTTTTATATGCCGGTGCAGTGCCAGCAGTGCGAAAACCCGCCTTGCGTAAAGGCATGTCCGACGCAGGCTACATGGAAAGAGCCGGACGGCATAGTGGTGGTGGATTATAACTGGTGTATAGGCTGCAGGTACTGTATGGCGGCCTGTCCTTACGGCGCGAGGAGATTCAACTGGTCGAAACCGGATGTTCCGGCCAATGAGCTGAACACCGAAACCCATTATCTCGGCAACCGGCCGCGCTATAAAGGCGTTGTCGAAAAATGCACCTTCTGCGTCCAGAGGACGAGGGCGGGCAAGTATCCAGCGTGTGTGGAGGCATGTCCGGTAGGCGCAAGGAAATTCGGAAACCTACTCGATCCAAAAAGCGAGATCAGGTATCTCATCGAAAACAAGAGGGTCTTCAGGCTTAAGGAAGATTTGAATACAAACCCGAAGTTTTATTATTTCTTTGCGACATAGACGAACAAAGGGAGGATTTTAATACCATGAAAGTTTTATTTGCTGCGATAGGGAATGTTGTTAAAGGCGATGCAAGGTATTACGCGTGGCTCGCCTTTCTTTCCGCCTTGATTGTTGCCGGACTCGGCGCGTATATGCAGCAGTTCGACAAGGGCTTGATTGTAACGGCGATGAGGGATCAGGTGTCGTGGGGATTCTATATCGCCAATTTCACCTTTCTCGTCGGTGTGGCTGCTGCCGCCGTTCTTTTGGTTATTCCGGCTTACCTGTATAATTTCAAGCCCATAAAAGAGATAGTTCTCTTCGGGGAAATGCTTGCCATCTCTGCGGTTACAATGTGCATCCTTTTTATAATGGTCGATCTGGGGCAGCCCCTGAAGGTCTGGCATCTTCTGCCGGTCATAGGGAAGATGAATTTTCCCGCCTCTATTCTGGCATGGGACGTGATAGTTTTGAACGGGTATCTTGCTATAAACGTTTTGCTCGTCCTTTATGCGCTTTACAGGTTATCCGTCGGAAAGGAATATAACCTTGCGCTGATTTTTCCGTTGATCCTGCTCTCTATCCCGTGGGCCGTGAGCATACACACGGTTACGGCGTTTCTTTACAACGGACTTTCCGCCCGTCCGTTCTGGAACGCCTCAATTTTAGCGCCGAGATTTCTTGCCTCCGCCTTCTGTTCGGGGCCGGCGCTGATGCTGATACTCCTCCAACTTATAAGGAGGTTTTCGAAAATTGAAATAGATCAGAAAGCGATATCGAAGATCGCAGAATTAATCGCATATACGATAGGAATCAATCTGTTCCTGCTCGGTGCGGAGGTGTTTAAGGAATTCTATTCGGGCAGCATCCACAAGGCCCCGCTCGAATACATGTTTTTCGGACTTCACGGGAACAGCCGCCTCGTGCCGTGGACATGGATGGCGCTGTTATTCAATCTCACGGCTTTTATTATCTTCCTGATACCCAAGACACGCGAGAATTTTCTCACGCTGAACATAGGCGCTGCGTTGATAATCGCAGGTGTCTATATCGAAAAAGGCATGGGGCTGGTCGTGCCGGGATTTATCCCTGATACGCTCGGGGAGATTTATGAATACTGGCCTACGATGCAGGAGGTGATCATAACGGTGGGCATATGGGCGTTCGGCGCCCTTCTTTATACGCTTATGGTGAAATTCGCTCTGCCTATCTACGCGGGCGGATTGATAGGCGCGGGCAGACAAAGGAGTTGATAATGTTTTGGAATCAAAAACATCAATCAAAGGAGGTAGTAACATGGCTGTTGCAATGAAAAGAAGGACTTTTCTTAAAGTTTCTGCTGCCGCCGTTACCGCTGTTGCTGTTGCATCGAACTTCAAAGATGCAGAGGCAGCGGAATGGAAAAAGCAGATAGGCAAGTCCGGCTCTCAGCCGGATCCGGTTGACGGAGAGATGAAAATAGTAAGAAGCGTCTGCCTTATGTGCCACGGCGGATGCGGTATTCAGGCGAAGGTGGTAAACGGCGAACTCGCACGGCTCACCGGTAACCCCTATCATCCCAACTGCTATGACTATACCGCAAAGGGCGATATAGTCGAGGAGTCCGACCTTGACGCGGGAGCTAACGGAAAGGACGTAGGGTCGCTCTGTCCAAAAGGGCAGGCGGGTATTTTTGCCCTTTACAGCCCGTTCAGGCTCCAGCATCCGCTTAAGAGGGTCGGTCAGAGAGGTTCAGGAAAGTGGAAGACCATCTCGTGGGATCAGGCAATAAAAGAAATATGCCACGGCGGTCACCTCTTTAAGAATGTTCCCGGAGAGGAAAACCGCAATGTTGAAGGAGTGAAATCCATATTGAGCAACGACAAACCTATGGGGCCGGAGGATTCGGCTTATATGGACGAGGCGCCTCCCGCAGGCTGGGGCCCGAAAAGGAACCAGTTTGTCTGGGCGCACGGCAGGAATGAGCAGTCGCCTCTGACGCCGCGATTTGTGCTGGAGGCTGCAGGCGTTCCGCACATGCTCAACCATTGAAGCCGCTGCGCCGGCACCTTCTACAGTGTTGTAGAGGCAGTCTTGAATTTACCCCCCTACGAGATAGGGAGCTATACGGATTACGAGTATTGTGATTATTTGATCAGCATGGGTTCCAACATCACGGCGGCGGATTATCCTATGCAGACGAGGGCGAGGTATTTGCAGAAATTCGGCAAAAGGCTCAATCCCGATGCAAAGAATTTCAAGCATGTCGTGATTGACCCGCGCTTTACAAACGGGGCGGCAAAGGCCACGCATAACGGCGTAGGCGAATGGGTTCCTCTAAAACCCACAACAGACGCGTATTTCATGCTGGGCATGATAAGGTGGATGATAGAGAATAACGGGTATAAAAGGGAATACCTCACCATCCCGAACGAAAAGGTCGCCAAGAAAAAAGGCTACAGGAACTGGACCGACATGACATACCTCGTGGGCACAACAAAGCCGATGAAGTATCTCACCGGAAAAGACGTCGGTCTCGGACAGAGCGACTTCGTGGTTCTTATCAACGGACAGCCTAAGATGTTTCAGGAAGCGGACGGATTCGCCGACCTCGATGCAAGCTATGTCTTGAACGGCGTTGAATACAAGACCGTGTTCAGGCTGCTCAGAGAGAGGGCGCAGGAGCATACGCTCGCGGAATCCGAAGCCGTATGCGATATACCGGCAGGCACTATCGCCCGCATCGCACAGGAGTTCTCTTCCGCAAAGCATCCCGCAATCGAGATGTTCCGCGGCCCTGTTCAGCAGTCCAACGGCTGGTATAACGGGCAGGCATTATGCATCATAAACATGCTCGTTGACAATATCGACAGAAAGGGCGGCTTTATCTCCGGCCATAAGAATTACTGGGGAGATGTAAAGGCGAATAATAAGAGGAAACCGTCAGGCGTCCGCGCAGACACTGCAAAGGCCGCATATCAGGGCAAGAAGCCGACCGCTACAAGGCCGTGGTATTCCGGTTATGCCGTGCCGAGAGGCGTAACTCCTAATTTCTTCTCGAATGTGAGAATGGGTTACCCGTACAAGAATAAGGCATACCTCAATTACTATAACGATCCTGCCTATACCATGCCTTATAATCAGGAGACCATCGAAGCGCTTCTGGACGTAAAGGCAATGCCGCTTACCTTTTCTATAGACGCCTATATGGGCGAGACGAGCGCGCTTTGCGACTATGTGCTTCCGGATACCGATTACCTCGAACGTGTCGGCGGATTTAAGACATACCCTCCGATAAAAACGCAGGTCTTTGGAGTAAGGATGCCGGTAGTAGGGTCGTTCGATCCTAAGACTCATGAGTACAAAGCCATAAGGCCGGATACAAAAATGGGAGACGACATTCTCATAACGCTCGCAAAGGAGTGCGGACTCCCTACATTCGGGAAAGACGGCGGCGGACCGGGCGTAAATATCAATAACTCATGGGAATTCTGGAATGAATTTTACAGTCACAAAGACTTCAAGGGCGGCCTCGATCCGAAAGGCAGTCTTGTGAAGCTCGGCGGTAAGTTCCAGAATCCGGCGCCCAAATATCAATACACAAAAAACTACTCCTCGGGCGAATATACATCATTCCCCGGAGGAAGACAGGTCCGTGTCCTATTTACGTATCTGGAGAAGGTTGCCACATATAAGAACGCCATGACAGGCAACTACATGGACGGTCTCCCTATGTACAGGACCATAGTAGACTGCAAGGAGCAGCCTCTCGATCCGGCTATCTATAAGGAGTATCCGATGCAGCTCCACACGAATAAGGAACCCTTCCACACCCAGTCGAGGACTATGAACAACCTATGGCTTGCATCCATTAAACCACAGAACTATGCCGAGATAAACCCGGCCGACGCTGAAAAATTGGGTGTCAAGACAGGCGATTGGGTAAAGGTGAAGTCCCCTTCGAGCGAGCAATTGGACTCCGATATGTACAAGAACTTCCACAAGCACATAAAAGATTACTATCCCAACTATCTCGGCAAGGGCTGGTTTAAATTCCAGGTCAGGGCTACCAGCAGGATACGGCCGGGGTTGTTCTCTGTGTGCCAGTCTTACGGAAGGTTCGGCGCCGGCTCGCCGAAAGGCAAGTGGCATATGAACGGCAAAGAGCAGCCGAGCGATGAAAGAGTAGGAGCAGGTTTCCATATAAACCCGCTTTATATGGCCGACCCTGTATTGAAGAACATGGTGTTGGTAGACCCGGTAGGAGGCGCTACGCAGAGTTTCGGCACGCCCCTCAGGGTTGAAAAGATATAAAAAGGAGGATGGCATGTCTGAATTAGGGACTTTTGTACCGGATGAAGTTTTAGAGGCCAGTTTCAAAAAACCCGGCCCTAAGCAGTATACGCTCTGGGTTGACCTCGAATACTGCGTTGGATGCCATGCCTGCACTATGGCGTGCAAGGGAGAGAATAATACTCCCGTAGGCGTGGATTATAACAGGGTAATGGAAATCGAAGTCGGCGAGTTCAAGGACTCGAAGGAAAAACCGGATGTGAGGGTCTATTTCGTTCCTATGCCCTGTATGCATTGAGGGAAGCCGGCCTGTATGGCGGCTTGCCCGGTCGGGGCAATCACAAAGAGGAAGGAAGACGGGATAGTCCTTATCAACAAGGACAAATGCATCGGTTGTAGGTATTGCGCGTGGGCGTGCCCTTACGGACATCCGCAGTTCAATGCCGAGGCAAAGGTAATGGAAAAATGCACCCTGTGCGTGCATAGGGTTACGAAGGGTCTCAGGCCCGCCTGCGTGGATACCTGTATCGCGAGAACAAGGTTCTTCGGCGAGATAGACAGCCTCACAAGGCTTATCAGGGAAAAACGGGCGGAGAGGGTTTCCCTCGGATTCATCGGCGCCAAGACAAACACGGAGCCGTCTACGTTGTATACGAAGTAGTAAGGTTTTTAGGCATTAAGGGGACGGTCCCTGTCTCCGATTAAACAGGGACTGTCCTCGATAACCAAAAAGAGGTGTAACATGGGAGTTGCGGAAGTAGCGGATAAAATCATCAATAAACATAATATGCTGATTGAAGCGTCTTTATGTTCACGTTTCAGGACGCCCAAGTCGGATTGTTCGTTGTGCGCCGATTCGTGCCCTGCGGGGGCTATCGATATTTCGGAAGAAGGCGCGGAGATAAAGGCAGGCTGTATGGATTGCGGGGTATGCGTTTCCGCATGTCCCAACGGCGTTTTCCGGATGAAGGAAAGAGACGACGAAAAGATCATCTGTGAAATAAGAGAAAAGTCAGGGAAAGAAAAGGTATTCCGTATTTCGTGTCAGCGTGGAGACGGCAGCGCCGACCTTATGGTGCAGTGCCTCGGCCGCATAAGCGAGGCTATGCTTATTGAACCTATAAGGGCCGGCGTTTCAAATATAGAAATATCGCTCCCCGAATGCGAGGGATGTCCTAATTCAAAGGCTTCCCTAAGCATCGACAGGGTTATTAATAACGTTTCGATTATTTATGAGATGCTCGGCATAAATAAAGACAGGCTTGTTATAAAAAACATACCGCTCCAGCCGTCGTCGAAGATGCCGGAGAAAGCGGTTTCGAGGCGGGAATTCTTTTCGGCATTCAGGGCAAAGGCAGCGGAGGTAGCGGTAAGCTCCCTTCCGGATGTCGGAACCGAGGAAGAACAAAAAGAGACATTCATAGGAGCTATTGCCAGGAAACCCGAAAATTTCAAGAGGAATCTCCTGATTCGGGCGCTTGATGGATTCTCATCCTCAAAGGAAACGAATGTGCCTTCGACGGACGCTATGCTTGCCGAGATAGAGGTCTCTTCCGCATGCACCGGCTGCGGGGTCTGTTCGAAGCTTTGTCCTGCGGGAGCTTTAACGCAAAAGCAGGAGGACGGAAAATTTTATTTAAGTTTCAAACCGGCATTGTGCGTTAACTGCAAGGTTTGTGCGGAGACATGCATGCCGAAGGCGTTAAAAATGAAGGAGACGGCGAGGCTGAATTATCTGCTTGAGAACGCAGAGATCAGGCTCTTTGAGACCGAAAGAAAGACCTGCTCCGTATGCAGGTTCGATTTTGTTCAAAAGACAGGGGAGTCTCAAACCTCCGAATTCGGCGGATCGGATATATGCCCCTTATGCATAGACAGGCATAAAAAGCAGACGGCGTTTATTCAAAGCGGATTTATTAAAGCATAGACATAAAGATTAGAGATGGAGGTTAAAGTGAGCGAATTGGAAGCTATAACAGCGGGAGAAAGAGAAAGGACATACAGGTTTTTATCGGGTCTTTGCCTTAAGCCGCCTTCGGACTCTTTGATCACAATGATAAAGGACGGAAGCATATTATCGGTCTTTCAGGATAATTATGAAGACGGCGAAGGGATAGAGTCGTATCCGGCCGGGCTGTTTGAATTCGTCAGGCAGGCGGAGAGTATGCCGGATCTCAAGGACGAATTGGAGGCCGAGCATACCGCTTTATTTGTGCTCCCGTCGGACGTAATTCCGCACGAGGCGGTGTATCTCGACAGAGATCAGAGGCTCGGAGGAAGGGTTACCATAAGCGTCATTCAATTTTATGAAAAGGCGGGCGCGAATATTCTGGAAGAGTGCATCTCGATGCCGGACCATCTCGGGATGGAATTGGAGTTTATGGCCTTTCTATGCAGTATAGAAAAGGAGTCGTGGGAAAAGACCGAGATAGAGGCGCTTCATAAATGCATCGAACTCCAGAAGGAATTCATGGACGAACATCTTTCGAAATGGGTGTATCGATGCTGCGAAAAGATTATCGAAAGGGCGGAATACGGATTTTATAAGGCCGTTGCCCGTTCCATTACGGAGTTTATGAAGAACGAAGAAGAATATATCGCAGAACTTTATTCAAAAGTATGCAGGGAGGGAGAAGACCTATGCGAAACAGTCGGCTAAAACCTATTTTAATAATCGCGGCCGTATTTGTAGCGGCCTCCGTCATATACAGCCCGGTGTGGTCTGAGGAGGCCGTTTCAAAAAAGAAAAAGAAGTATCCTCATCCGCATGCCTTGCATCTTGAGGCAATGAGCCAAACGACGGCGGATCTTTCCATGAATGAGATCAAAGACTGGCCGGGATTGATGAGATCCATAAAGGGGAAGATCGATATCCTGCCTTTCAGCGCGGAGGCGCGCGCGATTATAGGCACTTTCAGGCCCGACGCCATGAACGGCGATGAAAAAGCCGTCGTAGTAGGAGAACTGAACAAACTTCTTCGGGACGAAAAGCTCGCCTCCCACGTAAAGACCGTTCTGCCCTTAAGCTCCGGAAGCATGAAGATCGAATCCGACTACATGAAGAGCAAAGACACGGAAGACCTTAAGTGGCTGAACAGGAGCATTGTAAGCGATATGTTTACGCAGATACCCTGGAAGGAAAAAGTCAGGGGATTGAAACAGATTACCTGCGCGACATGCCATGAGGCTTGGGGGCCTGATGCATGGGGTCAGGTTGGAAAAGGAGACGCGTATAATGCCGCCTCCCTCATAAATGAAAGGACTGTAACCGAATGTTTTTCAAAAGTCATAGCGGGCGAAAAGGGCATGGAAGAATGCGCCGAAATGATAAACATAATCAAAAGATCGAGGATACAGGATCCCGGTCCGTTGGCTAAGTTTATACAGAGGAAGAGCAAGGAAAGAGAGCCGGAGTTCTTTACGGCCGTTCATCCCGAAGACCCTTATACCTTCAAGCCGCTTTTAAAGAGGCTCGTGTGCGTAGAGTGCCACGGTCAGGAAAGAAAGGTCGTTAAATTCAGGGGACGCGACGGGAAGGTAAAAGATATCCCTATATTTTACGGTCTTGGAATAAAAAAGCGTCACGAACACGAGCATGAATAAGAGTGGTGATTATGAGGATTATGGGAATTTACATTTTCGCAGCTTTAATAAGCCTTTTGTTTTTTGCGCGGGATTTTTCCGCCTATGCGGCGGAAGCTCAGCCGGAAAAGGATAAAAAATATATACAGAACCTCGAAAAGCGCATCTCCGACCTCGAGTCGCTGGTAAATAAACTGTTAAAAGGCAAGGAGCCGGCAGCGCAGGCTCCCGCGCCTAAAGATACTGTTGCAAAAGAAAAAGCAAAACCGGCGGCAGACGATGAATGGGGCGAGCCCGTTGTCGGCGCGGAAGCGCCCGGCGGCAGGGATCCCGAGGCCCGGCGCAGGCTGACGGAGCTTGAGACATGGAAGCGAAAGGCGGATGCAAAGGCCGCTAAGGAAGAGGAAGAAGCGAGCGATAAGCCGAAACTCGGGCTTTCGGGCAAATACAAGCTCAGGCTCAATACGAAGGATAATATCAACCTCAACAATCCCAAACAGGCATGGACTTATGACAACTACACGTATTTCGACCAGAGGTTCCAGCTTAAAATAGAGGCGGACTACGGGCCGTTTACGGGGGTTGCGTTGTTCGATAAAGGCAATTTCGTATTCGACTGGAAGGAAGACAGCGAAGGAACCCTCGACAGGTGGTCCGAGTTCCTGACGGTCAATTCGGCGCTAATCAGGGAATTGTATGTCCAGTACACAGGAGACATCAGCCTCAAGGTCGGAAGACAGAATATCGGGGTAGGAAACGAAGGGATAGTGCTTGAAGGCCCTGTTGACTCATTTAGGATAATGTATCCTTTCGGACAGACGCCGCTCGGCAGGATTACCGGAAACTTTTCGTATGTGGCGGTCGCAGGCGGATTCAAGAATTACACTAATTTCGGATCGGGGCCTTCAGGGGACAGGAGTTCCGCACTCGGAATAGCGAACAAACTCGACGGATTTCTTTTGAGCTTCAACATAAAACCCAAAAAGGAACTGACGATAGAGCCTTATATCTTAAAGGTATATGACAGGGGCAAATCCGGAGACGCCGACCTAAATCTGGATAAAGATTTCAATACAGCCACAACAGCGCGCGACGGCAGTTTTGAACCGATGTGGCTCGGCATGGCCTTAACAGGTAATGCGGATAAGTTCTCATACATGGCCGATGCGATTTATCTCACAGGCTCTTACACGGATGCAAGGGATCTTTCGGCTTATGCGTTTCTATTAAGAGGAGATTATAAATTGGGAGATCTCGGCGGTCTCAAGAAATTTAGCGGAGGGCTGGAATTCGGAAGGGGGTCGGGAAATAAAATCGAAGACTCTGCGGCAGGCGATTATAAAAACTTCAGAGGGCTATTTCTCTGCAAGGACAGGAGAAAATTCGGAAACATATTCAGCGAGGATTTGAGGGCCGGATTTTATCTCTGGGACAGCAATCTGGCCAATGTTACGTTCCTGCGGGCGATTACCGAATTCGAGCCTGTAAAGAATCTTCGTACCGAGTTAGCGCTCGCGAAATACTGGACAACCGAAAGCGTTTATAGGGGAAGAGGCCCTGTGCCTGGTATAGATTGGAGCAGCGGCTCATCCCTTACAACCGACAAAACAAAGGACATAGGATGGGGTCTGGATTTAGACCTGAATTTCCCTATACACAAGAGGCTGAGGGGTTTTGTCGAGACAGGATATTTTTGGCCGGGAACCGTGTATCAACAGGCTGACGGGAAAAAGGCGGATCCTGCGTCAAAGGTTGTTCTCGGTGCGGAGCTTGATTTTTAACGTTTATGAGCAATGGAAAATCAGAGGAGAAAATGAGCGCAATGGTCGAGATTGTTGCGGCTCCAAAATCGGGAATGGGACCCATGTGGGTGCATTTAAAGCCTAAAATGAAGGGAATAGAAGAGCCTATATCCTTTCAATGGCTTTTCGGAGACGGAGAGGAAAGTGCGGATAAGATGCCGCCGGCGCATTACTACGATATGGGCAGATACAATGTAATGCTCGAAGTTACGGATAAGGCAGGGAAGAAATACACTGCAGGCATTACGATTGACTCCGCTTCTCCGGGTTGAGGCGGATACGGATGCACTGTGGAACAGGAGCAAAAGGATTAAAAAATAGAAAAGATCAGGAGGTAGTAAGAAAGTGATTAGACTTATCAAAAGTATATTGTCGGGTGTTTTTGGGGGACTGTCCCTATTTACGGACGAAGTGAAACGTAGTCGTAGAATGGGGACTGTCCCCGCTATGATTGTTTTCTTTTTGCTCCTACTCGGCGTTACTGCGGCGTATGCCGAAGACGCGTCCGTTGTGAGGGCTACGCAGGTTGACGGGACGGTATTGAAAAACGGCTCTCCAATGAGAGATGGGGATATTATCCAGCGCGATGACAAGATAGAGGCAAAGGCAAATTCCGCCGCGGTTCTTACATGGTCGAACGGAAGCATTGTGCAAGTGTATCAGGACACGACACTGATACTCCAAGGGGTTATGTTTGAGGCCGACAGGAAAATGGAAACTACGCTTCTCAAATTTGAAAAAGGCAGGATATTTGTAAAGGCGCAGGTTCCCGAACACCTCTTTACCCATTTTGAGATAAATGTCGGAGGGTCTCCGGTAAAGACGCAGGGCTCCGAATTCGCGCTGAAATATGACGATGCAAAAAAAGAGATTACGCTATGGTCGATTCTCGGAAGGGTAGTAGTGGATGCCGGAACAGGCACATTAAGAGTGGATGACGGGCAGCAGGCGGTTCAGAAGATAGGCGGAAGCGCGGCAACCCCCACGGCGATGCAGGACAGGATAAAAAGCTCCTTAACGAGCGTGTCAAAGAAATTGGGCGGCAGTCTGCTTATCGAAGAAGAACTGAGTTCCGGCGGGCCGCTGAAGGTAAAGATCGGAGGCGTAAGGAACAGGAGAGGCGACTCGCCCTATACGGTTAAATTCAAGGCTATAATCGGAGGTGGGAGCGGCAATATCAAATCCGTACGGTGGGATTTCGGCGACGGAGAAAGCGTTTTAGGCAAAGAGGCCCAGCATACGTTTACGCAGGGAGTCTATGCGGTTGTATTAACGGTTGAAGATGAAAACGGACAGAAGGCGACTGCCCAGCTTAACATCTCCGTTGAACAGGCCTGTGGCTGCTGAAAATACAATAACGAGCGGAAAAGGGGACTGTCCCGGAATTACGGGCGAAACTGTAGATCCGGGACTGTCCCCGGACAAAGAATTTCATTGCATAGACGGATGCGTTAGATGCTGCACTGATAAGGGCAATCCACTCGAATTGACGGTTGGAGATATTTTGAGGCTGTGCGGTCATTTGTCGATAGATGCCGGAGAGCTTTTCGAGAATTATTGCGAAATAATGTGGAACAGGATACCCGGCACGTCTCTCCTTATTCCTTCCGTAGGGCTGACATTCCCGTGCGGGTTTCTTAAAAACGACAGATGCGCGGTATACGATGTCAGGCCTATTCACTGCCGGCTTTTTCCGGAGGCGCTTGTAATGGATAACGGCAATCTGGACATATACCGCAACTGCGGATACCAATGCATAGACACGGGAACCGCTTTAGATGCGGATAGAAAGGCATACACCCACAGGCTGAAAGACATAGACAGGCACGAATTGAAGGAAACGGCGTCTTATTTCGATAACTTCAGCTATTGCGTGGAGTTGAGGCCCGAAGAACTCGGCAGGATAGGAAGTCTTCTTTCCGGTGCCGGCAATATGGAAAGGGCGGCAAAAAAGAGGGAATTATATATGGAAGGCATAGATAAAAAGACAATGGAAACGGTGGAATCCGTGTTTAGAAAAAAACTCTGCAAGCTCAATACTAAATTCCCCAAAGGGGACGCCGGCTACCTGTCCGTTATTTCAAAATCATTCAGGGCTTTCAGGTAAGCCATACAAGAGGAGGGAAAATGAAACTCACAAGAAGATCGTTTTTAAAAGTCGCGGGAGTAGCCGCGACCGTTGCGGGCATGCCTTTGACGGCAAAAGGCGCGGAAAATTTTAAAACCCATAAACCGTATACCGAAGGCGGCATAGCACCTGTGCCGGACAGGGTGGTAACGAGCGGCTGCATATGGTGCCAGAACGGCTGCAGCATGAAGGTGCATGTGCAGGGAGGCAGGATCGTCAACATTTACGGCAATCCCGATGATCCTGTGACCGGCGGCAAGCTTTGTCCCAAGGGGCAGAATAATGTGAACGTGCTTTATAACAAATACCGCCTCAAGGCGCCTTTGAAGAGGATTGGAGAGAGGGGAAGTTCTTCGTCCTACAAAGAAATAAGCTGGGAGCAGGCATTGACCGAGATTGCAGATAAACTCAAGGCGGTTAAAGAAAAATACGGCCCGGAGTCCCTTGCATGGTGGGTTGCAGGCAGAAGCGAATCTCAGGCAAGGTCGGGCTTGTCGGGAACATTTCAGAAGCTTTACGGCACGCCTCACAGGGAAGGCACGGGCCCATTCTGTAATTTCGCGGGCGGCGCAGCCTCCAACTCCATAATGGGACACAATAACCCGCCGTGGACGTACACGAGGGAAGATTTCGGCGGCGCAGACTTCTATATGTTCGTCGGCAGCAACATGGCCGCAGCGAAGCCTGTAATGTTCGGGGTGGTGAATGATGAAAGGATAAAGAGAAAAGCAAAACTTGTTGTGGTTGATCCGAGAATGTCCGAGGCTGCAAGCAGGGCAGATGTGTGGCTTCCGATAAAGCCTTCGACCGACATGGCATTAGCGCTTTCGATGATATACCACATCATCGAGAAGAACCTCCAAAATCAGGAGTTCATAGATAATAAGGTGCTCGGCTTCGATAAACTGAAGGCATTTCTTATTGAGAAAAAATACACTCCTGAATGGGCGGAGAAGATTACGGGGATTTCCGCAAAGACAATCAAGGAACTTGCGGAGGAATACGCAAAGACTGAAAAGGCGATAATAATGGGCAACGCCGGATTGAGCCATCATACAAACTCGATGCTTACGCACAGGGCGTTTTACATGCTTGCGGCAATTACAGGGCATTTCGGAAAACCGTCGATGGGCTACGGTTGCGGCAATAACGGCGGGACAAGCATGGGAAGCATTTCCGTGCCTAAAGAGAAGGAAGTAAAACCCAAAAAACAGAGGCTCGGAAAATCGCCTGTAGCATGGGTTGAGCCGATGATTACCGGAAAGCCGTATCCTATCAAGGCATTCATGTCTATGGGGAATCCATTTGTAATGTGGCCGGATCAGGAAAGGATAAGGAAAGCGCTGGATAATCTCGATGTCTCGGTGTATTTCAGCGTTTTCCCGAGCGTCGAGACGACATATTTCGATTATGTCCTGCCGTCGTCGCCGTGGACTGAATCCGGAGGCGTGGGTCCTGTTTCGGATGAGAGGCGATTTGCTTTCAATCCACAGATTATTCAACCGCTTCATCAGGCAAGGCCCGAGAGATGGACAATTATCGATCTCGGCAAGAAGATGGGCTGGGGCGATATATTTAAGGATGAATACAAAGACCCTGTGAAATTACAAAAGGCAATGTCGAAAAAGACGGGATTCTCGCCTGAAAGATTTTTTGCAAAGAAAGAGGGCGCATTAAGAGGCCCGCTCCCAACGCCGGACGCTCCCGAGATAGGGACTCTTTATACGGAGAAGCACGGCGTTCCGGGCAAGAAAGGACAGTTCCCGAGGCCTTCAGGCAAGATAGAGATATGGACAGAGGCGCTTGAAAAGGCGTTTATGGCTCAGGGTCTTAATCCGTTTGAGTTTTATGCGGACCCTGAGATTGGAATGAAGGACGGGCTTCCGTATCTCGAATATATCGATGACGATGCCTCTGAAGGAGTTACGTCTCAGTTAATCGGCAAGATGAGGGCAAGGCGCGTAAAAGTAAAGTATCCGGCGGGTCCTGAGATAACCGGCTTTGATATGTACCTTACTACAGGCAGGCCGAGCGCGTCACAGTTTCATGCAGGCACACACTGGGTCTGGAACCTTAATGAACAGATGCCCGATCAGTACTGTATGATCCATCCTGATAAGGCTATGGAGATAGGGATTTCAAATGGAGACAAAGTAAAGATAGAGGGAATAAAAGGGCATGTCTTGGCAAAGGCATGGGTTTATGAGGGTATCAGGAAAGACACGATTTTCGTCCCGCACGGTTATTCGGCGGAACAGCCCTTTACCCAGTGGAAATCCATAAACTTCATTACGAACAAAGACAAAAGATGCCCCATATCGGACCAGACTAATTACAAGGCTCTGATATGCAGGGTTTCAAAGGCATAAGGGAGGGATAAGATGAGCCAATATACGATAATGGTGGATTTGGAGAGATGCATCGGATGCAAGTCCTGCGAGACTGCCTGCAAGCTGGAGAACGGAATTCCGATGGGACGATACAGGACCAAGGTAGTATGGGTGAATCCGCAGAAAGGCGGCAAACTGTTATTTGTCTCAAGTCCCTGTATGCACTGCGGAAAGCCTGCCTGCAAGCAGGCGTGCCCTACCGGCGCGATTTATAAGAGGCCGGAAGACGGCGTTGTTCTTATAGACAAGAGCAAATGCATCGGATGCCGTTATTGCGCGTGGGCGTGTCCTTACGGAGCCATGGGGTTTGATGAAGACAAAATGGTCGCGGATAAATGCACGTATTGCGCCCACAGGCTCGCGAGAGGAGAAGAGCCGGCATGCGTTACTAAATGTCCGGGTCATGCCCTGAAGTTCGGCAAGGCATCGGAACTTACGGCAAACGCGAGATCCGAGGGAAGGTGGATAAAGAATATCGATGTAGGGACAAAACCCTCGACAGTCTATCTGGAGAGGATAAAACCATAACGCGTGGCCAATAAGACAAATTTTCAGGAACTCTTTGCCCAATCGAGCGAGTTCTTTAAAGAGCCTACAGAGGAGTTTGCCGGAGATGTCGCCTCCGGCAGGCTCCTCGACTATTTCAAAGAAGTATTCTCTGCGCTTAATCTCGATACATCCTGCCTTTCGGGTCTTTCAGTAAGCGGCGATGTATACGCTATCATTAAAGAAGAATATAGAAGGCTATTCCTCGGCCCAATGCCTCCTTATATAGTGCCTGTCGAAAGCGTGTATAAGAAATGGTCGAACGATCCCGAATGCAAGCTGCCTATCTCAGGCGAGAAGGGCTATATGATGGGAGATCCTGCAATGGACATGATTAGACGCTATCAGGCTCACGACATCGTGATACCCGATAAGTATGTCTCCATGCCCGACCACATAGCCCTTGAACTGGAATATATGGCGTTTCTGTGCATTAATGGAGATATCGAGGAACAAAGGGAGTTTCTCGGCAGTCATTTGGATTGGATGGACGGACTTGCGAAGGATATTAAA
>Ga0154403_109_pt1 | contig 22037 bp, 17 predicted proteins | sample RifGroB2_FD_115907 | JGI IMG/M metagenome (GOLD analysis project Ga0154403, IMG submission 115907) | Nitrospirae bacterium GWB2_47_37
TCTCCGTATTTCTTCATAAGCCTTCTGGAGCTTTGCATGGCTCTCTTCAAGATGCCGGAAGGCATCCTCCATAGTCATCTTTCTTCTAACGAATTTATTGATGAATCCTCCCATCCTGTTTTTCCATCTCACCTGATATATGCAGCTTTCAGCCCCGAAGATCATATCGGGATAATTACTGCTTGGACATCCAAGCTCATCGGCAGGAATAACGCACTGCGTTTCTGTCAAAACCGCAGGTTCCAGTCCAAAGAACTCCGGAATAGCGCTGAAAATCCCCTGCGTGTAAAGGCATGCCCCTCTCGTCTGCTTGCCTTTGATCTTTATCGCAACTGCGGCGCTCTCCTTGTCGGTCTCTATGATGCTTATATGAACTATATCTTTGGTAAAATAGCGGGCAAGCTTAGGAGTTGCCCTTATGAGATGCTCCGGAGTCGTAAACAATCTGAAAAGTATGTTTATAATCCCCATGGATTTGAGGCTCATTCCGCTTCTGCCTATCTTGAACATGATTGCGTCATCGTTAAACAGGCGCGCAAGCCGGGTTTCCAAGATGCGCTCGATGTCCCACGGAATCCAATTATCTGAATTTGAAAGGTAGCTTTCGTCGTATGGAAGGCCTTCAAGAAGAGGATTTAAAAACTCGGGTCTTGTATTCTTTACGTACTGGATAAAAATATTTGTAGTCCTGCAACTGATATCGCGCATTATTTTTCAGCCAACACAAGCCGCACTTGAGGCCCCAAGCGCTCATCTATGTATCGATTCACTATGAATTTAGCTTTATCTCTTAAAACGCAATTATGGCAGTCTTCAGCGCCTTTTGCCAAAGCTGTAGGGATCCTGACGGTCGTAATGCGCTTTTTCCCTTTGTCGACAAAAAGCAGTCCCCAATGGGAGTCTTCCACGCCCCAATTGTATTTATAATAGTCGTGATATTTAAAACCTATTTTTGCCTCGGCTTCTTCCTTCGACATATGCGGGCCTATCATCCGCACCGCATCCCATTTGAAATCGGTCAAATCTTTAATATATACGGATTCCGCTCCGGACTGTATGACTTTTTTTATTGCGGATTGAAATCGCAACTCCTGCTCATTCATGGGCTCAATTCCGAAGGGCGCGCCTAAAAACAAATAAAGGGCATAACCGGCGCCTAAAAAAACAAAAACTACCGGGATAACTGCAATGAAGGCGGAAGAAGGAAAAAGGAATTTATAAATTTTCATGCCTTATCTCCCTTTGCTGCTTTCCATTATATCATGGACGGGCATAAAAAAAGTCCGGTCCCAATTTTTCTTGGGGACCGGACTTTGCAATACCAAAAGATTGTTTTATAAAAGCGGGACTATAAGCAGAGCCACTATGTTGATGACCTTTATCATCGGGTTGATAGCCGGGCCTGCCGTGTCCTTGTACGGGTCGCCGACCGTATCGCCGGTGACGGAAGCCTTGTGTCCGTCGCTTCCCTTTTTGTGAACCACACCTTTATCGTCCGTAACGCCTTCCTCAAAGGATTTTTTGGCGTTGTCCCATGCGCCGCCGCCGCTTGTCATAGCAATAGCCTGGAAGAGTCCGGTAAGGATACTTCCCATAAGTACGCCTCCGAGTGCCTCTCTGCCAAGCAGTAAACCTACAACAACGGGAACAACAACCGGGATAAGCGCAGGGACCATCATCTGCTGGATGGCGCCCTTGGTAACTATGTCAACGCACTTGCCGTATTCCGGCTTTCCCGTACCTTCCATAATGCCGGGGATCTCACGGAACTGCCTGCGCACTTCAACAACGATACCGCCGGCAGCCTTAGCAACAGCCTCCATAAGGAGTGAGCCGTAATAATAAGGGAGCAGACCGCCGATAAAGAGACCTGCCAGAACCATCGGGTTTGAAAGGTCAAATTTCAGTAAAGATGCCTGGGTGACCGGGTCAACGCCAAAAGAGCGTGAATACTCTGCAAAAAGAACCAGCGCTGCAAGAGCTGCTGAACCGATTGCATAACCCTTTGTAACAGCCTTTGTGGTGTTGCCGACTGCATCCAAGGGGTCTGTAATGTTACGGATCTCTTCAGGCATTCCTGCCATTTCTGCGATACCGCCTGCGTTGTCCGTGATCGGGCCGTAGGTGTCAATGGCCACCACGATGCCTGTCATTGAAAGCATCGAAACCGCTGATAAGGCAATAGCAAAAAGACCGCCTGACGCATCACCGCTAAATCCACCGCCTAAATGATAAGCTCCGAGGATCGAAGCAACGATAACTAAAACAGGCGCTGCGGTTGACTTCATACTGACCGCGAGACCGGCGATTACGTTTGTGCCGTGACCGGTCAGGCTGGCCTTTGCAATGTGTTTAACCGGTGGATACTGCGATGCTGTGAAATACTCAGTTATAACCACGATCACTCCGGTCAATGCAAGGCCGATGATCGCCATAAGAAAAACATTCATCTGTGTAAATGAAGGATGAGCGGCCATTGAAGCCGGATCTATGCCCGCAAGAAATTTGCCTGTTACAAAATAGAATGTTATTGCTGCGAGCACGCCTGCAACAGCCAATCCCTTATAGAGGGCGCCCATTATATACTGGCTTTTACCGAGCTTAACTGCAAATGTTCCGATAATGGAAGCGATAATTGATATTCCGCCAAGAAGCATCGGGAATTCCACCCAGGGGCTTTCGGGGCCAAAAACAGTCTTTGCAAGGAGCATTGCTGCAACCAACGTAACGGTGTATGTCTCATAAAGGTCTGCTGCCATACCTGCGCAGTCGCCTACGTTGTCGCCTACGTTATCTGCGATAACAGCCGGGTTTCTGGGATCATCTTCAGGAATTCCTGCTTCAACTTTGCCGACGAGGTCGGCGCCTACGTCAGCTGCTTTTGTGTAGATACCACCTGCGATACGGGCGAAAACGCTCATCAGTGAGCATCCGAAGCCGAGACCGACAAGTGCATGGAATGCCATCTCAGGGGCTGCCTGTTTTGCTATAAAATAAAACCCGGCAAGACCGATAATTCCAAGGCCGACCACCATAACACCGGTAACCGAGCCGCCCTTAAAAGCAAGGCCGAGTGCAGCCTGGAGACCCTTGTGAGCTGCCTGGGCAGTGCGCACATTGGCCCGCACCGATACCATCATGCCGATGTATCCGGCGAGCGCCGAACCGACTGTTCCGATGACAAATCCTATTGCTGTCCATGGCCCGAGGAAGTACAGAAGAACCGTCAGAATTACTGCAACAACAGCTACTGTTTTGTACTCACGTGCGAGGAACGCCATTGCGCCCTCTTTGACCGCATTCGAGATCCCCTGCATCTTCGCATTTCCTGCGTCCTGTTTTGATACCCACATTGCGGTCATCGCAGCGTATATAACGCCTAACAAACCGCAACCGAGGGCAAAAAGAATTGTTGTGCTCATATTTCTTCTCTCCTCCTCTTATTAAAAATTTTCTTGGATTAATACTTACCGTTAATACCGAAAACATTCCGTTGTGCAGCCGGCCTTATTTTCCCTTCCCCTTTCACCTCCCGTTTCACCGTTTTGCAAACAGCAGAAAGAACAAACGTTTATTGGTTCATTATGTAATCCTTGAGATAATGCACTTCCGCCTTTAAATTGCCGACGTGATATTTTACTACGTCCCTTATCGAGACGAGCCCTACGATCTTGCCTTTCTCGAAGACCGGCATATGGCGTATCCTTTCGCTGGTCATAATGGTCATGACATACTCAAGTTCGTCTCCCGGTTCGAGGACCTTCAGGTTTTTGCTCATAACGTCCTTTACAATAACTTTGTCGAAAGACCCTTTATCCGCCCAGGTCTTGACCACGTCGCGCTCCGTGAACATTCCGACAAAACTGCCTTGTTCCATAACCATGATGGCGCCGATATTCCTCTCGTTCATCTTCCTTACCGCAACATCCACGGTAACGTCGCCGTCTACCGCGATAACCTCCAAACCCTTGTCCTTGAGGATATCTTTTACCTTCATAGCGTTTAACTTTCTCTATTCGTATGCCGCGCAAACACCATTGCGGTCGTACGATAGAAAAGATGCGCGAATTTTGAGTAAGGCGCATAAGCCAATAACAACCACACGAACACAACGTGCAGATAGAACGCGGCATATCCCGCGCTCACATTCGCCAGCCTGAGCGCCAATGCAAGTATACCCGTGGCGCCGATGCCGGAGACTATAGTAAGGAATATCCAGTCGAAGTAGGAACCCATTCCCGCCTTGCCGGCCTGCGCAAACCTGTTGTACAGGATAATGACAATACCCGCAATAAAAGCCAGCATGCTTGCCTGCGAGAGGAGCTTCATAGGATCCGTAAACGGATAAGGTCCGGTAAAATTAAACAAATAACTGTAAATGAGCGCCCAAATTCCGCTGATAGAGAGTCCCACGAAGCTGTATACGAGCAGCAAATGGCCCCACTGCCTGAGCCTGTTCACATTGCAGTCGGCGAACTTGGAGTGTGCGAAGATGGTTTTAGCGGAAGAAATTATGTCTCCCGTAAGATTTCCGCCGGATTTCACATCCCCCGCCTGAGCCTTCATGCCGCTCCACAGCCTTTTAATGCCCGTTAAGGCCGATAGTATCGAGAATACCGCAGTCAATCCGAAGATCATCTTAAGAACGAATGGGGCGTACATATGCGGTTCCGCCGGCGCGAACATATGATAGACCATCTTATCGTCAAAACGGATGAACTCTAAGCTCTTATGAGGCATGAATACAAAAAACAGCGCTATCGGGATCGCGAACAGAAGCCAGATAAGCTTCGGGTCCTGAACTATCCTCGCAAAAAGCGGCACCATGGATACATGCCTTATGCTCAGCTTCCTGACGGCGTTCAATACCTCTCCCGGTTTAGCGCCGCGCGGGCAGTATGCCGTGCAGTCGCTGCACTGATGGCAGAGCCATATATCGGGATTGCTGACGAGCTTATCCTTCATGCCCCACTGGGCGTACATCATCTCTTTCCTCGGGAACGGCTTGTCATCGGGCGTCACGTTGCAAACTACGGTGCATGTCGAACACTGATAACATTTCTTCAGAGATTCGCCTCCGGAGGCTATAATATCTTTAACAAAATTCAAATCCGGACTTATTACCTGTTCTGCCATGTATCTCCTCCATATCAAAAATTCGTTTAAACGGTTTAAACCGTTTAAACCGTTTAAACCGAGTTAAAATCCTTTGAATGGATTGGGCCCTATTTCCTTGACCCTTTCTACAAAATCGCCGATAATCCGGGGGACGTTGTCATATTCATCTATCGCAAGCTGTATCATCTGCACCCTCTCGGCTTCGAGTTGGAGCCTGCCGAGGGTTTCCTGAACCTTGCTGAGCCTGTAATCGGCAAGCTCGCTTCCCTTTGCGAAGTGGCACTGATAGTTCTCTCCGAACTTACATCCGAGGAGAAGCATTCCGTCTACTCCTCTCGACAGCGCGTCCGCGATCCATACGAGATTCGTAGAGCCGAGGCATCTGAGCTGAATGATTCTCACTGCGGAATCTATCTTCATATGTTTTAATGCCGCCGTATCTATCGCGGGATACGCGTCGTTTTCGCATGCAAGCACGATGATTCTCGGTTTATCGTCATCGGAAGGAACCGAGACGTTCTTCATCATGGAACCTATCATATCGACATGATAGTCCTTGAATGAAACTATTCTTTCGGGACATGCGCCCATGCATGTCGCGCACCTGCGGCATCTGCCCGGTTTATAGAAAGGAGTTCCCTTCTCGTCTTCGTCTATCGCGCCGAACGGACATTCCTCCGTACATCTCTTGCATGACGTACATCTCTGCATGAACGGATCCGGATAGGTCATATCCCACGCCCTCGGATGAACCGCGATACCGGCGGCTACATGTTCCGCCGACTGTATCGCCTTGAGCGCCGCGCCTGTGGCGTCTTCCTGAGCCTCGGACATATTCATCGGCTGTCTTACGCAGCCTGCCGCGTAAACGCCGGTTCTTCTCGTCTCATATTGGAAGCAGATAAAATTGGAATCCGCGAAACCGTCAAAGAGTTCGAGATCCGGAAGACCGGGGCCCTGCTTGTACTGAAGATTCAGTATCGGATCGTCTGCCGTAGCCGGAACAACGCCGGTCGCGAGCACTACGAGATCCGCCTCTATCTTTACCTTTTCTCCTAACAGGCTGTTCTCCATTTCCACATGGAGATTGCCGTTGCCCGCGTCGGTTACCGAGGTTACGTCGCCTTTTGTCATCATCACTGCCGGATCGTTCTGCGCGGCCTTATAATAATATTCAAGCCTGCCCGGCGTCCTGATGTCTTTATAGAGTATCATCGCGGTCGCGTCAGAATTCTGCGTTACATATCTTGCCTGTTTTAAGGACGTCGTGCAGCACATCGCCGAGCAATACGGCAGATGATTGGGGTCTCTTTGCCCCGCGCACTGTATAAATGCGACCTTCTTTGCCTCTTTCCCGTCAGACGGCCTGAGAATCCTGCCGCCGTTATTCTTAGCTATACCTTCGAGTTCGATATTCGTAACAACGTCTTTTGAAACGCCGTAACCTAAGTGTTCGAGCTTTGTCGCATCGTAAGGTCTCCATCCGGCCGCAAGAACTATCGAGCCGATTTTTACGACCTCGGAATTCCCGTTCGAAGAAATGGTCACGTCATACGCGCCCGGCTGTCCGTCGGTCTTTTCGACCTTAGCAGATTTATAGACCGTTATGTTCTGATTGCTTTCTACGGCCTTTACCGTATCGGCTATATCGGAATCCACTATAAGGGGTTCGCTGTATTCGCCCATCGCGGCAGGAACGACCTTGTATAATTTATTCGCGAAACCTCCAAGTTGAGCCTCTTTTTCCACGAGAACGACCTGATACCCCGCGTTCGCCGCCTGAAGGGCCGATGTCATTCCAGAAATTCCGCCGCCGATGACGAGGATGGTCTTTACGGTCTCCATCATGTAAGGCTCGGGAAGGTCTCCCTTCTGCGCCTTGATAACATGCATCTTCACGTAGTCTTCCGCCGCAAGCTGTCTCTCTTCCGGATCTTCCTGCGTCCAGACCGCAAGCTCCCTCAACGGAGACCTTTCTACAATGCATCCCGGAAAATCGAATTCTTCATATTTAATCCTCGGAGAACATGCCGCTATGACTACCGTGTTCACTCCTTCGTTTTTAATATCGTTCTTTATCAGCTCCACGCCTTCCTTGCCGCACATCGCGAAGTGAGACTTCACGACCGGTATCTTCAACGAATTCTTGGCTATGTTGCCGAGCTTCTCGACGTCTATCGAATCTCCTATGGAGCATCCTGTGCATATATAAAGTCCTATGTTCTTTTCCATGTCCGATTACCTCCCCTGTCCTGACGAATTTGCCTTGGATAGCGCCTTCAATACCGCGCCTGTCGAGTCCTGCGCCGACCGGGCAACGTCCATAGGATTTTTAGTGCATCCGGCAGGGTATATCCCCGAATCCGGCAATGCGAAACCGTTTTCGTTGTACTTGACTCCCGCTATCTTCTTTGACGCTCCCGCAGGCTCCATGCCGGTTGCGAGCACAACCATGTCGAACTTCATCCTCACCTTTTTATTTGTCATCATGTCTTCCGCAGTAACTATCACGTCGTCCGAGCCTTGCTCCTGAACGATGTCCGCGACCTTGCCTTTTATAAAGGAAACATTGGGGTCGTCCTTTACCTTCCAATAAAACTTCTCGTATTTGCCGGGAGTCCTGATGTCTATATAGAATATGGTCGCCTTCGATTCCAGGTTCTGCTCCCTTATGTATGTTGTCTGCTTCAGCGACGCAAGACAGCATATGTAAGAACAGAACGGAAGATGACTTTCGTCCCTGCTTCCGGCGCACTGCACGAACGCGATATTCTGAGCGGGCTTTCCGTCGGAGGGCCTTAATATTTTTCCTGCCGTAGGCCCTGTCGGAGACGCGAGCCTTTCCATCATCATGTTTGTTATCACATTCTTGACCTTGCCGAAGCCCAGTATATCGAGCTTATCGGCGTCGTAAGGATTCCAGCCCGTTGCGACGACTATAGAGCCCACATTAAGTGTTATTGTCCCGGGTTTCATGTCGAGGTCTACGGCGTTATATTTACAGGCATCCTTGCACGCCTTAGCGCAGTCGCCCTTACAGTATGATGAATCTATAACATATTTCTGGGGGAACGCCTGATTGAACGGAAGATACGCGGCCTTCGTAGTGTTCATACCGAAGTTGAATTCGTTAGGCCTTTCAGCAGTACATGCCTGCGCGCACGCGTCGCATGCCGTACAGTTATCGTTAACATATCTCGGATTAAGTTTTACGGTCACGGTATAGTTTCCCGGGCCGCCGCTTACGCTCTCCACCTCTGCCATTGTATGAAAGGTGATATTCGCGTTGGTCTTGATCCTCTTGAAGTTGATCTCAAGACCGCAGATAGGCGGGCAAAGCTTAGGGAAATATTTATTAAGCTGCGCAACCCTGCCGCCGAGATAGGAATTTTTCTCTATCACTATCACTTCGGCTCCTGTCTCTGCCGCGTCCACGGCAGTAGTCAGTCCGCTGAATCCTCCTCCAATCACTAATATTCGATTAACATCCGGCATGCCTTTCCTCCTTAATTGGGGTTCTTAGCTCTTAGCTCTTAATTCATAGCTGATATGTCATTTTCGCCATCAGCCATCAACTATCAGCTATCAGCTTTAAAAAGGGGAGGGGCCGAAGCCCCTCCCGATTGTTGATTAGTGAGCCGCCGGCGGTGCATCTTCTACCATCTGAACATACGGGACCTTTTTCAGTTCCCATGTGTTTTTCTCAGCGTCGTACTTTGAGTTAACGAAGCACTTCCAGTCCTTGTCGTTAATAGGAAGGAAATCGCCTCTGTAGTAGTACCCGGGATACCTTGTCTCTTCCCTGAAGAGGATGTGTCTTGCGTGAGCCTCGACGGAAAGTATTCTGTGGTAATTCTCCCAGCACCTCATGAGCTCATGGAGATTGGCGGCAGCCATCTTGCCTGCGTCTTCCTTGAGCATATCGAGCAGATTCAGACCCGTATCAAGCATGGTCTTGGAAGTCATATACCATGTGGATATACCGCCAAAATACTCGTCGGCAATCTTCTGGAGCCTTGTCTGGAGCATCTTAGGCCTGATGTAGTGAGGGTTGATGGCAGGATCCGTTGAAACAGTCTTGTACTTCTCATATACTTCATACGGGGCATAAAGCTCCGCTGCAATCTCGTCCGCCGTCGCCTTGATTGCAGGCTTGTAATCGGCATGATCGAGGATAAATGTTATTGCGGATTTTGCCGCGATCCTTCCCTCCGCGTGAGAACCGGAGGAGAATTTGTGGCCTGATGCGCCGCAGATGTCGCCTGCCATAAAGAGTCCCGGCACTGTCGACATCCTGTTGTAACCCCAATGATAGTGATCCGGTGAACCGAGATCATCGGGTCCGCTGCACCAGAATCCTGCACAGCCTGCGTGGGAGCCGAGGAGATACGGCTCTGTCGGCATGATTTCGGACGGCTCCTTGTCAGGCTCGACGTTCTTACAAGCCCATAGACCTGCCTGACCGATAGCCATATCGAGGAAGTCTTCCCATGCCTCTGCCTCGAGGTGCTTGATCCTCTTTACAGCCTCTTTATCGCCGAGTTTCTCTTTGAATGTCTTGTTGATTTCCTGCATCGCAATATGGGTGTTCATGAGGATCGGGCCTTTGCCGGCCTTCATATCTATCATCATCATATGGTTTCTGATAGCCGTACCGAGTTTCTCGGCATAAGGACTGTAAAGCTTCTTTGTCTCTTCGAAGTTGGTAACGCAATAATCCTCTCCGAGGGCGTTGGTTGCCTTTGCCTTAAAAAAGAGGAACCATGCTCCGACAGGACCGTAACCGTCCTTAAATCTCGCGGGCACGAACCTGTTTTCCATCATGGTCAGCTCTGCGCCGGCCTGCATGCCGAGTGCATATCCCGAACCGGAGTTCCATACGGGATACCATGCCCTACCCTGTCCTTCCTGTGTAGATCTCGGCCTGAAGACGTTAACCGCTCCGCCTGAAGCATTGATCATCGCCTTTGCCTTGAAGATGTATATCTTGTTTTCCCTGACGCTGAAGCCTGCTGCCGCCGCAACCCTCTTCGGGTCGTTAGCGTCATGGTAGAGCTTTACGATAAAGACTCTTTCGAAGAGGTTCTGGGCAACGCCCGTCGCCTTCCTGTTATGCTCGAGGGCAAGCTTCGCAGCCTCAGCGACGATAACCTTGTAGGACTCGCCGTTTATCATTATCTGCCATTTACCTGACCTGACGACTAATTTTTCCCTTTCATCTCCGTCTGCCGTGTCCTTCAACAGTTTTTTGCCCGCATCCCTTGCCTGAAAACCGTCGAGGGAGAATCCGTCATCGCCTTTTTTCCATATGGGAAGTCCCCATTCTTCGAAAAGGTGAACGGAATCGTCAACGTGCCTGCCGAGGTCGTATATAAGGTCTTCCCTGACGATACCCATCAAGTCGCCCCTGACCATCTTCACGTAATCCTTCGGGTCGTTTCCGCCCATATAAGTATTGATAGCCGAAAGCCCCATTGCCACAGCGCCGCTTCTGTCGGTAGCCGCTTTGTCGACCATGGTGATCTTCATGCCTTTCGGTGTTGCCCAGCGAGCCGCTTCAAAGGCCGCGCCGCAGCATGCCATGCCGCCGCCGATAAGAAGGAGGTCCGTCTCGATCTCAACAACCTCAGGCTTCTGGCAATATGAAAATGTGCAAGTTTCTTTTTCCATTATCCTTCCCTCCTTACTTTATTGTGGGCATAGCTACGCCCGCGCCCTGATGTGTGAAAAAACCGGGCTGTTTAATTTTTGTAATATCAGGCTCCGGCTTGCCGCCGTAGATGTTGATCGAGCCTTCGGCTGTCGTCCTGATCGGGAACTTGAACCTTTTGAGGGAGCCGTTCCTGAACTTAACCGTCCACATGATGGAGTCCGTGCCTCTCATGGGGATAACATTACCGCCCAACGGCGCGAAATCCTGATACGCCCTTACCTCGATGGCCTGCTGAGGACAGATCTTTACGCAGTTGTAGCACTCCCAGCACTGCTCCGGCTCCTGATTGTACGCCTTCATGATGTCCCTGTTGAGGGTCATGAGGTCATTAGGACAAATATACTGACATGCAGTCTTGTCCTGTGCCTTGCATCCGTCACATTTTTCCGTAATCACAAAACTTGGCATATGCAACCTCCTCCTTGATTTTATTAGCATCACTTTGTGATGCCTATTGAAATTCGTATTTACTGCCCTATATCAAAACTATTTTGCTTAAATTTTCCGTTAAATACTTCCGCTTTCACCTCCCTTTAGAAACAGGCTTTTATTTTTCAAGACTCTGATAATATTTAATCAGAATCTCAGCCACTTCAGGACGTGAGAATTCTTTAGGCGGCGCAATACCCTTACCTAACATTTCACGGACTTTTGTACCTGAAAGCAGCACAAAGTCTTCTTTTGTATGATCAGGCGCTTCACACATCATCATAACCTTGTTCAGTTTCTTCGAGTATGCGGTGTGGTCGGCTTTGAAGATCTCAATTTTCAGCGCGCCGGCAGGAACCTCATTATCAAAGATTGTTTGCGCATCGAATGGACCGTAGTGATCACCTACACCTGCATGGTCACGACCGACAATAAAGTGAGTTGCGCCCATGTTCTGACGGAATATAGCGTGCAATACACCTTCACGCGGGCCGGCATAAAGCATATCGAAACCATAACCGGTAACCATAGCGCTGTTTTTCGGGAAATACAGCTCAACCATTTTACGGATCGCAGCATCACGAACAGGCGCCGGGATGTCTCCTTTTTTCAATTTACCAAGCAACATGTGAATAACCAGACCATCGCAACCCAAACGGTCCATTGCCATGTGGCAAAGTTCTTCGTGGGCCAGATGCATCGGGTTACGAGTCTGGAAGGCAACAACTTTCTTCCAGCCGCGCTCAGCGATTTCATTACGAATTTCAACTGCAGTACGGAAAGTGTCCGGGAATTCATCCTGGAAGTAAGAGAAGTTTAATACTTTAATCGGACCTGACAGGCAAACTTTACCCTGAGCATTGAATGCTTCAACACCTGGATGTGCTTCAGGAGGCTTGGGACGGTAAACTTTTTCAGACATCATCGCCATATCTGCATCGCTGAATTCTTCAACCGCTTTTACATCCATAACCGCAAGAACCGGATTACCCTCAACATTTGGATCTTTAAGAGCTATACGGTCACCGACTTTAATGCTGCCTGCATCTTTAACCAGGTTTAAAATCGGAACAGGCCAGAACAAACCAGTTGATGTTTTCATATCTTTAGCAACAGACAGAGCATCAGCCTTATTCATGTAGCCTGTTAATGGGTTGAAGTAACCACCCCCCAGCATAACTGCATTAGCTGCAGTAGCCGAGCTTACAACAATAGACGCCAGACCTTCAGCTTCTTTCTGCAAGGCTTCATTTTCAGTCGTGTCATACACAAATAACGGATTTAGTTCGTCCGAACCATGTGGTTTAATCAAAGACATCGTACTTCCTCCTTACCTTATTTAAGATTTATTTGGATACTCTGAACTTATTTCAGCCCAAGCTCACTGCAGACCTTCTTGAATATGTCGTCGATGCTTCCTGTCCCGGAAACCGATTTCAATATATTCTTCTTGCCGTAGTAATCGATGAGCGGCGCGGTCTGCGCGTTATAAACCTCGAGCCTTTTCTTTATCGTCTCTTCCTTGTCGTCGCCCCTCTGGAAGAGCTCGCCGCCGCATTTATCGCAAACGCCCTCTTTCTTCGGCGTGTTAAAATAGACGTTGTACATCTGGCCGCACGCCTTGCATGTCCTTCTGCCCGTAAGCCTTTTCATCAGGTCTTCAAAAGGCACATCCACGCTGAGCGCGGCGGTTAAAGACATGCCTAAAGAGGAAAGCATGCCGTCCAGCGCTTCGGCCTGCTTCGTATTCCTCGGGAAGCCGTCTAAAATATATCCTTTCTTACAGTCATCCTGTTTAAGCCTTTCTTCCACCATTCCGAGCACGACACTGTCCGGAACGAGTTCGCCTTTGTCCATATAAGACTTTGCCTCTTTGCCGAGGGCCGTGCCTGCCCCTACTGCAGCCCTTAAAAGGTCTCCAGTGGAAATCTGTGGAACACCGTATTTTTCGACTATGATCTTTGCCTGCGTGCCTTTTCCGGCTCCGGGCGCACCTAAAAGAACCAATCTCATTAAAGAACCTCCAAAATGAAGTGATTTTTGAAAAACGGTATAACTTAATAATAACCGGCGTTTTTATTCAAGTTTAAAATTATAATCATTACATTAAATTTCCTTATATATTTGCAGTTAGATTACCGCGGAAGACTCCTGACCAGATAATCCTTTAATTTTTCAAGGGCTTTCCCCCTGTGGCTGAGGGCGTCCTTCTCGCCCGGCGTCATTTCCGCAAAAGTCATTTCGTATCCTGACGGGTAAAATACCGGGTCGTAACCGAATCCCATCCTGCCGTGCGTCTCCCTACCTATCCGGCCCTCCGCAAAGCCGAGGAATGTTACAACCCCCCCTTGCCCCCCCTTATTAAGGGGGGGTGTCGGGGGGGTGTCGGGAAATGCAAGCGCGATGCAGCACACAAACCGGGCGCCCCTTTTTTCGTCGGGAATGTCTCTCATTTCAACAAGAAGTTTCTCGATGTTTGTAACATCGCAGGCGTTTTCTCCGGAATACCTTGCGGACATAATTCCCGGCGCTCCGTTCAGTGCATATACTTCGAGCCCCGAATCATCGGCAACAGCCGGTTTATTTGTGCATTCCGCTATTGATATTGCCTTTTTTACCGCGTTGCCTTCAAAGGTATCCTTATCCTCCTCCACTTCGGGACAGGACGGAAAGTCATCCATCGTGCGGATGACAACATCCATTCCTTCGAGAATCCTCGCCATTTCCTCGACCTTCTTCTTATTTCTTGTAGCTAAAACGATTTCCATAAAGCCCCCTAAAATAGCATACGAGACGGAAAAACTCAAATCATAGTAATGTTGGTATCTCAGGCACGGCTTCAAAGTGTAGTTATGGATTACGGATACATGCGGCAGGTGTGCTTTTAAAGACTTTATCCGCGGAATGTGAAATTAACATATGCTTTCCCGTCATCCGCATCGGTGAATAGTATTTGAGTAAAACACAGATTATCTTTCATCAGCACCGGCAACCACACTTATAAAGTCTTTAAAAGCACACCTGCCGTATGTAAGTAAGCTGAAAGTTGACAATCTTTGAACAGGTTAGGTAAGCTAACAATCAGCGGGGTGGAGCAGCCTGGTAGCTCGTCGGGCTCATAACCCGAAGGTCAGTGGTTCGAATCCACTCCCCGCCACCAACTGCAAATGCTTGACTATCAACGGTTTTAAGGCTATCTGGTTAAAAATCTCAGATAGCCTTAATTGTTTAAATAAACAGGTATAATTTTTATTAACAGAATATAAGGAGTCAACCATGAAAATTCTTCCCTTCGGCATAATTGCGGCAATCTTTCTTTGGGGTTGCGCGGGAGAGGTCAAAGAGCTTCAGATGAAAGATTCAGCGGGAGAGACAAAGACAATAGAATTCCCAAAAGGAACAATCACCGGCGCTGCCTCAAAGGAACAGGCAAGCACGCTTGCTCAGATATTCGTAGAGTCGCACAATATGGCAATAGGCGAGCTGACGGATATTAAAGCCGGCTCGAAGAAATCTCTTGAAGCGGCGCAGAGAATAGAAGGGGCGATACAAAAGCTTGAAGATTCCAATAAAAAAATTCTTGAAACGAACAAAGATAATATGGGAATTGCCCATAAGTCATTGCAGCTCCTTGAGCAGCTTTCTAAAAAACAGGGGACAGGCGAGATAACAATATTCTTCCCGGTCGGCTCAGGCGAAATAAAAAAAGGGACTCTGGAGTATGAAAGGCTGGTTAATTTTGCAGACTTTCTATCGAGAGAGAGTAAAGGCAGGAAAGTACTGTTTATTTCTATCGGCAGCGCATCGGCTTTCGGCGACAAAAGGCTTAATCAAAAATTAGCGGGAAAACGCTCCGAAGCGACAATAGAGCTTATCGACAAATATCTTGTGAACATACCGCATGAATTTTTTAAGGTATACGGCACAGGAGACATTTATAGCCCTAAAAATGTAGCGATGAAAGAACATCAGCGATACCAACATACAAGGATAATCGCGTTTTATGAGACGGATCAGGTTCCCCCGTTACCTGAAGGACAATAATGAGGATAAGCTTTAAAGATGCTGCTTAATTCCTTCCTGCCTTTATTTTAAAGACGAAATCATAGTTCTGAATGTCTTCCCATCTATGGCCTTTCAACGTCGAGCGCGTGTCGTCGCTGTCTGCGTAAGGGTTTCCTGGTATATAGAACCAGTTCATTATTACCTCGCCGGAATGTCTCAGCACTATCCAGTATCTGCCTTTTTTAAGGACTGCCTTCTCAGGAAAAGTGAAAACCACCCAATAATATCCGGGCATCCTTTTAATGTTTTCGAGGAATAGAGGCACGGATCGCATACCTTCAAACCCCGGCCTGCCGTTTTCATCCGACACGAGGTCTACATAGACCGTGCCGTCTCCGCCGAATTTTCTCATCGCAAGCGAAATCTTATCGATATTAAGCTTTTCGTCTATCTCGAATGCCTGAGCGTATACATAGTTGGACGTTACATATTCGGCAGTCTCCTTATCAAGTATTCTCACGCCTTTATCTCCCACGATCTGATATATATTCACAAGTCCCGGGAAATCCATATTGCCGAATTCTATAAGCCTGCCGGGCGGCAGTTTCGGCTTTTCATAAGTCGGATACGGCTTTACTTCGGCCTTTGTGAGGAAATTATTGCTCAGAAGATACGCCCTCGGCGACCTTTCCGAAGATCTCATTTTAAGCGAAACAACGTCATCAACGAATTTGGCATTGACCGTTTCGCTGTATTCGGGCAAATAAGGCGCGCCCCTCCAGTTATCGTTTATGTCGTCAGAGTCAAGTCCGTGAGTCTGCTTTATATGCCGCGAAGACGTAAACTGCTTTGACTGCTGGGGATCGTACGACAGCCATCCCAGATCCGGAAAATAGATCTCCATCCACGCATGGCCTCCCTGACCTAAACTCTGCACAAGGTAATCATTATTCCCCACGGGAACCTTCAGCGGCTGCTTCAGGCTTATGCCTCCCACAATACGGGCCGGGATGCCGACAGCCCTCAAAAGCGCCATATTTAGATGGGCGAAATTCTGACAGTTGCCGGATTTGGTTTTAAGGGTATATAAGGCGTCGAACTGCGGGGGGTTGTAGGTATATTTAACATTATCCGCAACATAGTTGAGAATAGCGGTAACGGCTTCGTGCTCTGCCGATGCGTTAGCGGTAAGTTTTTTAGCGAGGGCTGTAATCTCAGGACTGTTACTCTGGACAATGGCTGTAGGCCTCAGATAAACGGCCTCGCTTTGCGGTATGGATTTGAGGGGTAAAAGCGCCTTGCTTTCCATAGCGGAAAGTTCGGATTTTATATGCGTCTCAAAGGTGAGGGTAAGCCGGACGTTCCTGTCCAGGTTATTCCACACGGCTATCTTGAAGCGATTGCCGAAGTTATCCGAGGCATCTTCCACCGATACAGGCTGGGGATCAAATCTTAAATTCAGCCCCAGCGTTTCCTGAGAAACCGTCTTATTCGAAAATGCCGAGGGAAGGGCGAATTTAAATGTTAGTTTTGACAGCGGTCTGTCTACGCTGAAGCCTATCTGCTGGGTCACCTGAACCCTGCTGTTCAGCCTCCCTTCGAGTATAAGGGTCTTGGCGTAAAGCGAACCGCAAGAAAGCATTACGAATAAAAGGCATAAGCCGATTGATTTTCTCATTTCCTTACATTACATTAATACAATTCCCCGAATTTCTTATCGTCTATCTTGCCTTGCAAAAATGCATCCAATGTCCTTGACCGGTCTTGAACCTTCAATTCGTCCAGCGCCTTATTCAGTTGATTTGCACTGATGCTGCCGCTTTCAAACGCCGATTTGAGCTTGGATCTGGCTATCTCAACATCCATTACCTTTGCCCTTTCCCAATTTCTCGTCACCGCAAAATCTCCCCTGCCGGATATTTGCGGATTCTGATCCATGCCCTTTAATTTCCTCGCCGCCCTCGATACGTTTTCTTTTATATAATCCGCCAGTTCATCCACCTTCACCCACATATTTTTCCCCGCTCCGCCCTTCATGCCTTCCAGCAGATAATGACTGAAGATGCCTGCCTTCAATTCTTTGTCGTCTTCCCACGACTGCTCGTTTGTCGCGGATGACGTGATAATCACTTTCCCTGCGCCTTTCGGTTTTATGATTTCAGGGGTTACCATTATTCCTACTAAGGGTTTTCCCCCTTTAGGCACTATGGACTTGCCTCCTCCGGAAAAACACGCGTCAAGGGCTACCATTACCCCCTTTGCATTGGATGTATCCACGAGTTCCTGCAGATACGACATCTTTATGCTCGTATCTTCCATCGCCTCCGGATCGGTTATCACAGCGTCATGAGGCACAAGAAAGGCGTCTAAAAACTTGTCCCCTTTTGTCTTCGGCGCGCCGTGACCGGAATAATAAACATACACATACCCGTCCCATGTCTTTATCTTCCTCAATGCCGCTACCATTTCGTTCCTTGTGGCCTTTTCGTTGAGCAGCAAAACCGTATTTTCTTTAGGCACCCCTCCGTAGCGGGGGTCTATCAACAGGCTGTATACCTTTTTAGCGTCTGTCGCGGCGTATTGAAGATTAGGCATATCTTCTCTGCCCGCGTAGTCTATGCCTATTACAACCGCATATATTTCACGCCGGAGAGGGGGAAGTTTCTCGCCGGGAGACAACGGCACGGTTATATCTTCCGCGTCGGTCTTATATCGTCTGACCTGCTGCGTAACGCCGGGAGCCTGCCTTGAAGCGAGCAATGTCTTTATGCCCTTTCCGGCCTGATACTCCGCAAGCATCTGGCTCCTTAAATCCGAAAGCATGCGTTTTAAGTTGTTATTAAAGCTCTCATACCCGTAACCCATGCGAAATGCCGATGTCCCGTATGTCGCATGAACTCTGCCGCTCATGGGATCGATGACATTAATAGCGATTTTCTGGTCTGCCTGAGATTCCGTATATTCTATTCTGACAACTAAATCCCGTTGAGCGCCGATATCAACCCTCGTAAATATGCGCGATTTGATCATATCTTCGGTAATGCGCTCACATGCCGCTCTTCTATAATTCGCAATGGTCTCATCGGTATTCATCCAGTCTCTCCACAGCTTTGCATACTCCGCGGTAAAGCTGCAATCGGATTCTATATGAACATTGGCATCTATATACCCGCCGGCAGGCACCGTATCCCAAACCATATTCCGCTGGTACATATCTTTTGATATAGTGACACACCCCACTGCGAGCAATGTCAATAATATCAACCCTAGCCATTTTGTTCTTTTACGCATTGTGAAACCCTCCCTTAAAATACGACTATCCGTTTACACGAAGCATTTGCAGTATATTGTTACCTAATTATATTACTTTCCAATCCTTTCAAGCAAAAACCTAACCTGTCTGTCTTCGGGGCTCAACCTTATGACCTCTTCGAATACCTTTTTCGCCTCTGCCTCGTCCCCTTTCTGATAATACATCAAGCCGAGGGATTTCTGGAGTGTCGAATCCTTCGGGAATTTATCCGCACCCTCTTTCAAATACTTTAATGCCCTCTCCTCTTCCTTCATCTCCTGATAACAAACAGCGAGATAATAATAAACATCCGGCGTGGGAAGAGCCTTCAGCGCTTCTTCAAAAAGCGTAGCCGCCTTTCCGTAATTCCTCTGCCTGAAATAATTGCCTGCCTCGATAACGAATTCGGTCGCCTTATTCCGGCGCTCATCCTGAGACATTGATTCATAGGGGTTCGATACGGCATCCGCAATCTTACCGTCAGGTATCCTGTTGTCATAAACCTTTGATACGGAAATTCCGGCAATCTTCATCTCGTCGGTATTTATCGAACCCAAATAATTCGCGCCTATCTTTATATTCGGCTCCGACGATATATTTCTGCCGTTATCGAATATATTGTTGTCCCTTATTTCTCCGGAAAAACCTTTAAGGATAATGCCGTCTTCGTTCTGCAAAATATTGCTTTGCGTAATTTTTGCGTCCGTCTTCTGCATCTCGATTCCTGTTTTATTGCCGGAAACTGTAGATCCCTTTATTAGAACGGAAGGTATGCCGTTTATTGAAATGCCTATATTACTGTCCGTTACAACTCCGTTCTCAAACAACCCGTCCGAATTTTTTAATAAGAGGGCGCTCTCGGCGCCTTTTATCCGTGGGCTGTTCATTGCTATACTGCCGCCGTCGACATTAATTCCCTTCCATTTTTTATTTCCCGAAGAAACAAACTCTACGGGCGCTTCTTTGCCGTTAACCGTTATTTTTCCATACACATTGAGCGAAACGCCTTCTTCAAAAATCATCCTTGTATCAGGCTCTAATGTGAGAGTTAAACCCTTCGGAACCGTCAAATCTCCTTTGACCATAAAGATTCCGGACAGTATGGTATCCTTCCTTATCTCGCCGGAGAGCATAACAGGTTCTTTCGATATAATTGCAGACTTAACAGGATCGACAGCTTCCGATTCATTGCCGACATAATCTACAGCAATCACCCTGTAATAATATGCCGTATTAGGTTTTGCCGTTTTATCCTCAAGCAGCGTATGCTCTATTGCCGAAACCTCCGCATATCCGCTCAAAGGCTGCTCGCTTCTTAAAACTTTATATCCCTTTAAGTCAGGCACATTCTTGAGACCTTCCCATGAGATGTCTATCCTATCCTGAAACCCCTTTGCCTTCAACCCTTTTACCTGAGGAGGAGGCGTAGTGTCGAGGGTTGCAAACCCGCTCACATCTATCCATTCGCTTTCGTATCCGCCCGGTCTCTTCAAGGAAGCGATTATGGGCATATCCTTTGCATTGTCTCCCGATATCACGAGGTATTCTCCAAGATAAATGCCGGGCTTTGTCTCCTTCATCAGAATGCCTTTTTTAAAGTTCCCGATGTCAAAGACGGCAACCAATCCCTTTTCGCCTTCGAGTCCGACCCTGATGATTTTCCCTTTGCCGAAAGGCCCTTCTTTCACGTTCGTAAGGACTTCCTTAATAGCAGGCCTGTCTTCCACGGCCATGCCTTCGGGAGAAGGAATTTTCTCATTGAATTTATACGCAAGCTCGTTCACCATCCTCACCTGCTGTATTTCTCTTATGTTCATCGCGGTAGACACCGCGGTCATTATCAATCCGATGGGAGAGAGAGGGACGCTGCCTTCGTGATACCGGACGGAATCCTTTATCCTGAAGACTTCTTTGCCTGTCCGCGTGTTTATCATCCAGACCTCTGCCTCGACGCCGAGCTGCGAATAGAGGCCCGCGTAAACCTTTGTGTAATCCGTAACCTTTCCATAAACCAATCCATTGCAGCCTATCGGCCCGCATATCTCCGCAGGCTTTATATCGAGAATGCTTTTACCCGACGATTTTTCGAGATGGACTATCTTTTCATCGACTATTCCGAGTTCGACATCCCTGTATGGCTTTGAACTGAAGTGATTGTAGAACGCCCGCCTGACCTGATTGGCTATGCCGATTTCTTTAGTGTCGTTCTGAAACGGCATTACCGCGACCGTCCTCGGCATATCGTCTTCCGATATGCTGATTTCAGGCATGTCCTTTTTTACCTCCTGCGAAGGCGCGCAGGAAAAAAGAAATAACAATGCAAAAAATATTATTGCGGCTTTTTTTGCGTTCATAAGCGGCTCCTTTATGAAATTATTCAAAAATAATCTTTTAATTAAAAACTACCCTGCCTGAGCTAAGAAGTCAAGGTAATTTTACCGCCTCAAAATAAATTTCCCCTTTAATTTCTCCGCATCAGGGCTTACACTGGGACTCTGTTGGACATTCAATTGCTTTGCCTCGTCCTCAACCAGCGGTTTTATGTATTCATAAATCTCTGAGATGTTCTTTTTGCCTTCTTTTAATGCCTTGAGGAAATAGTATGTAAACACGCCATGTCCTTTTTCAGGCGATGATGTGCTGATTTGAGAACCTTGTGTTGCAGAAAGTATCGCCATATTAGAAGGAATAGTAGTAATATCCGCCATCATCACAAGCGGCCTTGCGCCTTTTGCAAGCACAGACCTCCCTCCTGCGCCTGAAAAGCAGGAATCAAGCACAACTGTTACTTCTGCAACTTGTAATTTACCCAGCTTATCGTAAAGTCTCTTTAATGGATAACCGGTGTCCTCAAGGTAGTTAGGGTCGCCGTCAAAGGGGACAATATATGCATCGCCTGACTTTATTGCCGGTGCGCCGTGTCCCGAATAATAGATGAAAACCCTTGAATCCTTTTTCACCCTGTTAGGGAGCCATGTCTCTATGGTTTTCTTTATTGAGGAGAATGTCGCTTTATCGTCAGTAATAAATTCCATATTCCTTTCCTGAAAACCCAACGCCTTAAGATAGTCCCTTACGATTCCCGCATCGCTCTTTGAATAATCCGATTTTGGCAATCCTTGATAGTTTTCAATGCCTATTATGACTGCAAGGTCGTTATTTCTCGGCGATGATTTAAAATCAGGTATATCTTGAATGTCTGTAGAGGCGGCAACTTCTCCGGATAATCCCCTTGCCTTTGCCAGAAGCGCTGAAGGGACGGTTACATATTGAGACAGTGCAATTAGTTGCTCTGCATAGAATTTTTTGGATGCAGTCGGGCGATCAAGATATTCAGCCCTCTTGTCTATAATCGCCGGTTCTATTGATATGGCATTTGATAAAGCGCTCTTTGCCTTCTTCTTATCATTTTTTTTGTGATATGCAAAAGCAAGATGGTAGTAAGCATGAGCATATTTCGGATTAAGCTCTATTGCGGTA
>Ga0154403_119_pt1 | contig 19205 bp, 23 predicted proteins | sample RifGroB2_FD_115907 | JGI IMG/M metagenome (GOLD analysis project Ga0154403, IMG submission 115907) | Nitrospirae bacterium GWB2_47_37
GTTCAGGTGTCATGCCTGAATTTTTTATTGTCCGGGCGTATCCTGTGGGTTTTTTTGTCTTATTCATCCTGTCCATGAGAAAAGGTTATACAAAAATACTAAAGTTGTCAAGATAAAAATTAGTGAAATACTATTTAATGATTTTATACGGATATTAGATATAATGTTGAGTAATATTGCATATAGACAAAAACCCTGTAAAATCATATCCTTAACTGTGTATAACCATAAGCATATTGATAAATTGATTGGTAAAAATTTAAAACGTCTGAGAACACAGAGAAAACTGACACAGACAAAACTGGGAGATTTGATCGAAGTTGACGGCAATGTTATATCTCAACTTGAAGGGGCTATTATCGGCATGGGCAAAGATATTATGGCAAGACTCTGCAATGCTCTTAAAGTGGAACCGGCTGATTTTTACATCAGTGAAAAAACTCCTCTCCCATCCTCTGATCTTGAGCGCAAGGCTCTTTACATAGCGCGTGAGGCTGAAAAAATGGGCGTTCGATACATTGCAGAAGAAGCAGTTGAATACACTACGCACCGCTTACAGGTGGTAAAAAAACAAGAGGGCAAGGGCGCTGGAAAGAGCAAGGCAACTCGGCTTAAGGCTGGTAACGGATAATACATAAATCAGGAGGGTGAAAAATAAAGAAGGCAGTTGTATTGTTTATCATTTTATTACTTTCAGGTTGTGCGACTTTTGGACCAGGTCCTACGGATATAGAGTATTCACAAGCCGTTAATAAACTTCCTGTCGCAAAATCAGCCGTTTATTTGGTACAGGCATCATGGTACCCCAACTCTATGCTTGACGGAATAATGTCGTTTCATAACGCATATATTACAGGCACGCTCTTTTTAACTCAGGAACGTATGGTGTTTGCCACATACGATGGCGCGACCAATACTTTCTTACAGGGCTTTGCAGCTGCATATTCTGATATCTCATGGATAACAATAAAAAAATATGGAGTATCACGAATCATCCGAATACAGTTGAGCAATAATGTCCATAGTTTTGTGTATGGTTTTCTGGATGCAAACATCTACAAGTCAAGCGGCGATGATGCCGATAAAGAGGAAATTATGCAATTCTTATTGAATAAATTTAAAAAAGAATAGCGAGCAGGAGCAGCCCCTTGAAAGACTTTAAACAATCACTTCGTAAGTTTCTGCCGAAAATCAGGGTAATCGAACGCATCAGCAGTCTGAAATTATGAAAATGAGAATTACGAATATCCTATATTTAATTCGTACGTATTTTGGGAGAGGCAAAAAAGTTACCAATCCAATGGGTCCGCCTGAACTTATTGCTATTGCACGCGCTAATGCAGCAGCACGGATTAAAGAAATAGATATTCAAATTTTCGGGCCTTCTGGTAAGAGCTTAAAAGAAGCAAAAGAGCTAATGGCTGAATGCGCATCCAGAGGCGCAAACCCGAAAGAAATAACCGGTAACCTTGCGGGGACATTGGAGCCTTTTGAATGGCCTGAGTTTGATAAATGGGTAAAAATATTTAGGGAGGCTGGTGAGTGGCCAGCGTTATGGGAGGACATAGCCGAATATTATAACGCTATTGATCATGAGTCGGCAGAAGGATTGCTGTATTGGTTGAAAAAAGATGGTTTGTTACGGCTTGCCGAAATAAAAGGATTGACATTGAAAAAGACATTAAAAAAAGAAACGATGCTTGCCGAAATAGCCGCTGTTGTTTCTAAAAATGATAAACCGACCGTGTTACAACTCATCTGGCCGGATGGGGATAAGTCATTGCACAGGGCAAAAAGTGCTCTATTGGCTCACACTGTCTCAATGGGATGCGATATGAAAGAATTACACGAAAAATATGTCAATCCCAATGACCGCATTGAGATTGACCCTGCGCCTGATTGTTGCTCATGGTGTGAGAAGAAATCAGGGAAAAAATATAGAGTGGCGACCATTAAACAAGAAAACCTGCCTCCGTTTCATCCGGGATGTAGATGCGGAATTTTACCAGTATAAAATAAATAAAATAAAGGGGACGGTTCTTTTTAAAGGAAAACTGGTAACGGATAATACGGTATAAAGGTCTATCATTAAGTCGTGAATTCTATTCTAATGACAGCATCGTAGATCCCGAAATTGTCGAGTTTTATAATGAAATAATACAAAGGAGAAACCAATCATGAAAAAATATCTCTTAATCCTTATAGTTTCCATATTCTTTTTATCCGCCTGCGCCTCTACGCAGACCGTGCTTATGAAAAACCCTCAAACCGGAGATATCAAAGAATGCAAACGCGATACATGGAAACACTGGTCATGGCAGGAAGAGGCGGTAATAAAAGACTGCAAAGAGAAATACGAAAAAGCCGGATATGTGGAAGTAAAATAGCCGCATGGCCGCCCTCTACAAACACGCCCGCGACGGCAATGTCATTCATTACATCCTTTTTTTCCCGGACGGCACACGCGCCAAAAAATACCGCACATCTCGGGACCGGCGGCAGGCTGTCCTCATTCACAGCGATGCTGAAAAACTCGAAGTCCTGTCCAGAGAAATGCGCATCACGAAAGAGCAGATAATCTATGCCCTGCATCATAACTACATTAACGAAGACGAGGCCGCGCGGCTCGCTCAATCCAAGCAATTAAAGCCCGTATGCCTCAACGACCTGATGATCCACTATGAGCAATATGCCCGTAAGCACTGGAACCGCCGCACACAAAAAAGCTACCTCTGCACCACGGAGCTCATACTCGACCGCATCGGCAATATCCCCATCCTTGAGCCGGAGACATTTCAAGAAACGGTTGAAAAATATGTCGGCTCTCTTAACGGCTCTAACCGCACTAAAAACATCTATCTCGACCGGATACGGCAAATGATAGGCATAGGCATTGAAAAGCGCCTCTTGGCCCTTTCTGTGAATCCTGCGGAGAAAATAAAGCACTTCCCCGACAAGGCCGTGCGCCTGCCGAGGTCTTTGAGCTATGCCGAGGCAGAATATGTCATCTCTGAGTCCCGGAAGCGCATTGGCATAGGCGGGCTCATGTACCCATGCACCATAGCCTTCATATTTACGGGCCTGCGAATGAGCGAGCTGAAATACCTCACATGGGACGATCTCAAGGCTGACAGGGTAATGATCCAGCCTAAGACCATCTCCCCGGCAGAGACCGAAGAGCCGCTCGACGACAATCTATGGCAGCCTAAAACCAAATCCACGCGGGTAATATTCATAGATGATCCCGCATGGCAGGATAATGTTATAAAGCCTTTACGTAAAATTAAAAAAACAGGCCGCTTCATCTTCGGCGGTAAGCGCTCAATCAGCCGCTTTGCGATTGCCTCCGCCTATAACAACCGGCTATTTAGAGGCAAGCCCTACTCCCTGCATTGCCTGCGGCACACATTTATAACATGGCGCATCGAGAGCGGTGATCCTCTGCCGAGGGTAATGTATCTGGCCGGACACGCGAATATTGAGACCACCATGCGCTACACACACATTGCCGAGAGCAAAACAAAAGACCTACTCAAACTTATAACCGTATAAGCCTGACTTATCACCTAAAAAATACCTAAAATCCGGTCATAAAATGGGAGATTTTGAGATATTTCTTACCACTTTGAAGTTTTAGAATTGCTCGACAGCCTTCGCCGCAAACCCGTGCCTACAAAAGAAAACCCTTGCAATGCAAGGGTTAAATTTAAGAGCGGGCGACGGGATTCGAACCCGCGACCTTCAGCTTGGGAAGCTGACACTCTACCACTGAGTTACGCCCGCAACGGCTTTGTTATGTTAATACAGAGTCTCTATTTTCTTCAAGGTTGATGCCCTTAATAAAATTCCTAACACAAAGCGCAGGTCTGCTTCCATAACTTTAGATGTAGTATAATCTACCGTTATGTTTAACATACGAATGAGGGCGTCAAGGACAACGAACCGGCGGGAACACCACATTTCCGGCGCCGAAGGGATATATGAAAAATCGGCGATTTCAAAGATGATTAAAGCATATACTGAGAGGGCATTGAATCATCCGAGAGGAAAGCCGGATAAGATTGTTATTACGATTGAAGAGATAAAACAAAAACCGAAGAAGGCCGGAATATTGCCGGTAAAAACCTTGAAGTGCGGTTCTCCCGATGAAGCTAAAAATATCATATCGCAAATGCTTGAGAATATCGGCGTCTCGAAAAAAGCCGTTAAAAACGCATTCAAAGTTTTGACCTCAACGAATACAATGCGCGGCGCCTCGTTGATCCTCAAAGAAACCGGAACGCGCATGGAGCCTGATAAAAAACGCGGAGTGAGGGTTTCGCGGCTCGGCATAGAGAAATCCGCCGAAAAAAAATTATCTAAAAGACTTTCAAAAATGAATATAAATACAGGCACGGTAAAAGAGGCTTTAATACTCGCTTCAAAGGCGGCAGGGTGCCCGGAAATAATAGCGGAAGTTTGTATTTCGGACGATCCGGATTACACAACCGGTTATATAGCATCGGAGAAATTAGGATACTTAAGAATACCGAATATCAAAAACCGAGGCGGGATGCACGGTGGAAGAATATTTTTCGTTAAAGAAGGTGTAAATATAAAAAGGGTGATCGATCATCTCGAAAAAAAACCGGTGATGACTGCATGAAAAATATCGTTTTAATAGGCAATCCCATAGCAGGCGGCGGCGCGCTAAAAAAAATCAAAAAAGCGGTCTCTCTCCTTGAAGGCATGGGATGCAATGTAAATTTAATGCTGACTGCCCGAAAAGGAGACGCGGAGGCATTCGCAAGGGAAATCGGTTCAAACCCATTGGCCCGTAACTCCGAACTCTTAGTTATTGCCGCGGGCGGCGACGGCACATATAATGAAACGGCTAACGGATTGGTCTATTCGGATATTCCAATGGCGATACTGCCGTTAGGCACAACTTCGGTGCTCGCGAAAGAGTTGAAAATGCCCGGCGGTCTGGAGAATGCCCTCGATATTGCGCTGAACGGAAAAATACAAACGATCCATCTCGGTAAAATAACATGCACGCGGAACTCCTCACCGGTCAGCCGTCACTTTATATTGATGGCCGGTATCGGATTCGACGGCGACACGGTTTACGGAGTCAATGAAAAAATAAAAAAACTTTCGGGCAAAGGAGCATACATCCTGAGCGGCATCAAGACGCTCTTAAACTACAGGCCTGAGCCGATCACCATCACCCATTCACCGTTGGTTTCCCCCATAACAGGCTACTCTGCGATTATCGGCAAGGCGTCGTGTTACGGAGGCGAATTTAAGGTAACGCCCGATGCGACTATCTTCGAGCCTTATTTTCATGTGTTTGTGACACGCAACAGGGGAAGAGCAAACCTTCTCAAACATATAGCTGGTATTGCTGCGGGAAAACATCAGAGTTCCCCGGATATAAGTTATTTCAAGGCCTCCGAGATAGAAATAAAGGGCAATGCGCATATCCAGATCGACGGAGATTATTTAGGGATGACACCGGCAAAGATAGAGATAGAGAGGGATGCCTTGAAACTGGCAACCCGATATTAATGACAGGCTCGAAGCGATATTATGCCTTATCCTATTTTTTCAAACGCCTCTTTCGCAGCGGACATCTGTGCGTTTTTTTTACTTTTCCCCGTGCCGCTGCCGTATAACTGCCCGTTTATATAGACTTCCGCGGTAAAGATTTTCTTATGCTCCTCTCCTTCCTGCTTGACTATTTTGTATTCAGGAAGGACGGCAAATAAGTTCTGGCTTTTTTCCTGCAGTTCGCTTTTGAAATCGCATCCTTCCTTTTTGACTAAGGCGGCTGAAATTTCTTCTTTGAAAAGCTTAGTTATCACGGATCTCGCGGTCTTGTAATCGCTGTCCAGAAAGACCGCCCCCAGCAGTGCCTCAACCGCATCGGAGAGAACCGATCTTTTCTGCCTGCCGCCCGTCGATTCCTCGCCCCTGCCGAGCCTGAGATATTTCCCGAGTAAAAGCCTCAATGCAATTTCAAAAAGCACCGCCTCTTTTACAAGGTAGGATTTCATCTTAGACATATCGGCTTCCGTTAACATGGCGTCCTTCAGGAAAAGGTCTTCGGCTATTACGAGACCTAAAACCGAATCGCCTAAAAATTCGAGCCTTTCATTATGGCCCGGCGCATCATGAGGGTTTTCATGGTGATAAGATTTGTGCGTGAGGGCATCCGTCAGTAATACCTTGTCCTTAAATCGGTACCCTAAGGAATCTTCAAGCTCCTCTGTATTTTTTAAAAACAAGGCAGGCATTTGTTCCACCAAAACCGAATGAATTCGACATCGCGTACTCAACGTCCGTCTGTTTCGCCTTATTAGGCGCGTAATCGAGGTCGCATTCCGGATCGGGATTTTCGAGATTTATAGTAGGAGGGATTATGTTGTTATGAATGCTTAACGCGGAAAAAATCGCCTCTACCCCGCCCGCAGCGCCTAAAAGATGCCCGGTCATGGATTTTGTAGAACTCACGCATAACTTATAGGCATGCTCTCCGAAAACCTTTTTTATCGCCGCTGTTTCGAGTTCATCGCCGTATTTCGTCGATGTTCCGTGCGCGTTTATGTAATCGATCTTTTCAGGTTCGATACCGGCATCTTTTAACGACGCCTTCATGCAACGCGCGGCCCCCTCTCCTTCCGGAGCCGGGGTTGTAATATGGTAGGCATCGCTCGACATGCCGTAGCCTATGATCTCGGCGTATATCTTCGCCCCTCTCTTTAGCGCGCTCTCCATGCTTTCGAGTACTATCACGCCGGAGCCTTCTCCCATGACAAAACCGTCCCTCCCGGTATCAAAAGGCCTGCTTGCTTTTTCCGGCTCGTCATTGCGCGTGGATAATGCCTTCATAACCGCAAACCCGCCGACTCCGAGGGGTGTTATAACGGATTCCGTGCCGCCGGCGATCATGGCATCGGCATCGCCCCGCTGAATCAGCCTGAAAGCGTCGCCTATCGAGTGGCTCCCGGTTGCGCATGCGGTAACGGCCGATGAATTAGGCCCCTTTGCTCCGAATTTTATAGAGACGTTCCCGGACGCGAGATTGATTATTATCATGGGGATAAAGAACGGCGATATCCTTCTATATCCCTTTTCGAGATATATCTTATGATAATGCTCGATAGCGGGCAGTCCGCCCATGCCGGCGCCTATAATCACTCCGACCCTCTCGTCATTTTCAGCGGTAATCTTCAGTCCCGAGTCTTCCATCGCCATTGTAGCTGCGGCCACGGCAAAATGGATAAACCTATCCATTTTTTTAATCTCTTTCGCTTCGATATAAAGAGCGGGATCGAAGTCTTTGACTTCGCCTGCAATACGCACAGGCATTTGAGAAGCGTCAAACTGCGTTATAGGAACTATTCCCGATTTTCCTTCGAGCGCAGACTTCCATGACGTCTCTACGCCGATGCCGAGCGGAGTGACGAGCCCTAATCCTGTAATGACTACCCGTTTATTCATAGAAAATTTTAAATCCTAAATCCTAAACAATAACGGAATAACGAAACCGCATGCTTAGAACTTAGGATTCCTGTTTTTTTATCCGACTTTATTTTTTATGTAATCTATCGCGTCTTTGACCTTTCCGATCTTCTCCGCGTCCTCGTCGGGAATTTCGATATTGAACGACTCCTCAAAGGCCATAACCAACTCGACGGTATCGAGGGAGTCGGCGCCGAGGTCCTCTACAAAAGAGGCCTCCATCGTCACCTCGGACTGATCCACTCCGAGCTGCTTGGATATAATCTCTTTTACTTTTTCATCAACCATCACTTACCTCCGTTTTTTATTTACGATTCCAGATCTATGATTTCATTCCGAAATCTTCATTCACAAAGCATAACTACAACAATCACATATACATTCCGCCGTTTATGTGTATCACCTGTCCGGTTATGTATCCCGATTCGGGAAGCGCGAAAAACACTACCGAATTGGCGACATCCTCGACAGTGCCGAATTTACCCATCGGGATGGCCTTGAACATCTCCTGCTTTACATTTTCGGGAAGGGCATCCGTCATAGCCGTAGTAATAAAGCCCGGAGCTACGGCATTTGCCGTAATGCCCCTACTCGCGTATTCCTTGGCAACGGTCTTGGTAAGCCCGACGATGCCCGCCTTTGACGCGCTGTAATTGGCCTGTCCGGGGTTGCCCATGAACGCGACAACGGAAGCGATATTTATAATCCTGCCGTACCGCTGTTTCGACATCACCTTAACGGCCTCCTTAGAGCAAAGGAACGTGCCCTTGAGGTTAATATTCAATACCGCGTCCCAATCCTCTTCCTTCATCCTCAACAGCAGGCCGTCCCGCGTGATGCCGGCGTTATTGACCAATATCTCCACCTTGCCGAATTCCTTCACGGCGTTCTCGAAAATAGCGGCCGTATCCGATGAATTCGATACATCGGCCTTCAACGCGATGCTTTTAACTCCCATCTTTCCAAGCGCCTCGGCTGCTTCCTTCGCTATATCGAGGTTCACATCGACAACCGCTATATTCACTCCGCGTCCCGCAAGGGACTCCGCTATTGCCCTGCCGATGCCCCGGCCCCCCCCGGTTATTACTGCCGTATGTCCTCTCATAATTTTTTTTACCCCCGGATGAAAATCGGGTATCATTTTAGCAGAGAAGCCTTTCTATTTTCCAGTCATTTTTGACCCGCCGTCCGCTTTCGTTGACACAGGATGTTTTTCCTGTTATATTTTCTTTTATGAATCGATTCAAAAAAGCGGGTGAAATGAATGACGTGCTTGCCATTATATTGGCCGGAGGCAAGGGAGAACGCCTTCATCCCCTCACCATCCACAGGGCGAAACCGGCCGTCCCGTTCGGGGGCAAATACAGGATTATCGATTTCACCCTGAGCAACTGCATTAATTCGAGCATAAGAAAAATAGCCGTCATCACCCAATACAAATCCCTCTCACTCGACAGGCACCTCGCCCTGGGATGGGAGCACCTTTTCTCGCCGGAACTCGACGAATTTATTACCTCCATACCCCCCCAGCAGAGGATAGACGAGCGGTGGTACGCGGGCACCGCGGACGCCGTTCACCAGAACATCTACTTTATAGAAAAAGAGGCGCCTTCTTATCTGATGATACTTTCCGGCGACCACATATATAAAATGGACTACTCGGAGATGTTGGCCTTCCATATAGAAAAAAAGGCCGCCGGAACGGTTGCGGCGATAGAGATGGATAAAAAAACAGCGTCGTCCTTCGGCATTATGGAGGTGGACAAGAACTGGAGAGTTATGGGATTCGAAGAAAAACCGAAAAAACCGAAGACCATTCCGGGCAATCCGAATCAGTGTCTCGCCTCTATGGGCGTGTATATATTCAACACCGAGGATATTATCGAAGAACTCAAGGTAGACGCGGAACAGCAATCATCTCACGACTTCGGCAAAAATATAATACCGGCCATGCTTAACACAAACAGGCTTTTTGCCTATAACTTCAGGGACGAAAATAAAAAAGAGGCCAAATACTGGAGGGACGTGGGAACCATAGACGCCTACTGGGAGGCGAATATGGACCTCATTTCGGTAGATCCTTTCCTGAACCTCTACGATAGGAAATGGCCCATAAGGACTCACCAGCCTCAGAATCCGCCCGCGAAATTCGTATTCGCGCAGAAACAAAGAGGCGGAAGGCTCGGAATAGCGCTCGACTCCATCGTTTGCGACGGGTGTATCATAAGCGGCGGCAGGGTGCAGAACTCGGTCTTATCGCCGAACGTAAGGATAAACAGCTGGGCGTCGGTTAAGGACTCAATTCTAATGGAAAACGTAGAGATAGGCAGATACGCGAAGATAAAAAAGGCGATTGTAGATAAGGATGTTTATATCCCGCCCGAGACCGTAATAGGTTACAACCTGAATGAAGACAGAAAAAAATTCGATGTAAGCCCCGACGGCATAGTCGTCATACCGAAAGGAACCGATTTCAGAAAACTTTGAAAAAAATTTACACCCTCGGCACAAGCAGGCGAAGCGAAGAAGATTTTATAGAGATACTCCTCTTTTATGACATAAAAACAGTCATCGACGTCCGGCGATTTCCGAAAAGCAAACTTCAGACATATACAAAAGAATATCTTCAAACCCTTTTAAGTCGCGAGGGAATAGCCTATTTCTTTCTCGGCATGGAACTCGGCGGCTTCAGAAAAGGCGGGTATGAGGCTTATACAAATACGGAAGACTTCAAAAAGGGCATAGACAAATTAGAGGGTATTGCCGCCGAAGACCAAGCTGTTATAATATGTGCCGAGCGGTTCCCGTGGAAGTGTCATAGACGATGGATAGCGCGCGAGCTTCACGGAAAGGGACGGCTTGTAGAGCATATAATAGATAAAGGGAAGGTCTGGACGCCTAAATGAAATTCAAAAAACTATGCGAATATTTTGAAAGGCTCGACGAGACGACAAAACGCCTCGAGATGTTCGATATCCTTTCCGAACTCTTTAAAGAAGCATCGGGCGAAGATATAGACAAGATAATTTATCTGAGTCAGGGACAGCTCCTTCCTCCTTTTCACGGCCTCGAAATAGGCATATCCGACAAGCTCCTTATAAGGGCAATTTCGGATGCGACGGATACTCCTACCAAAAAAGTCGAACAGACATTCAGGCATACCGGCGACATGGGAAGAACGGCGGAAGAACTTAATCAAAGGAAAGGATACGATCTCACCATAAAACAGGTTTACGATGAACTTATAGAAACAGCGCATTCAAGCGGGCATGGAAGCGTGGAGAAAAAGATCGGCCTCCTGTCAAATCTATTCAAGGGCGCATCTTCTATAGAAGCAAAATACATAGCAAGGTTCGTAATAGGCAGGCTCAGGCTCGGCATAGGAGACCCTACAGTACTTGAAGCGCTTGCATTGAGCATAGGAAATCGCGAACTCAGGCCCGAACTCGAAAGGGCGTATAACCTCTGCTCGGATTTAGGACTCGTCGCAAAAACCGTTTTGAAAAAGGGAATGGAAGGCGTTAAGAAATTCAAGATTCAGGTCGGTTATCCAATAAGGCCGGCATTATGCGAAAGGCTTCCCTCATCCGAGGATATTATTCAAAAAATCGGAAAGGCGGCAATAGAGGCGAAATACGACGGCTTCAGGGTGCAGTGCCATAAGGATGGAGAAAATATAGAGCTTTTTTCGAGGAACCTCGAAAGGACGACCCACATGTTCCCTGAAATCGCAGCAGCAATAAAAAATTTCATTTCAGCAAAAAAGCTGATAATCGAAGGCGAGGCCCTTGCGTATAATGAAGAGACCGGAGAGCTTTTCCCGTTTCAGGTAACCATCCAGAGAAAGAGAAAACACGGCATCGAGGAGCTTTCAAAGGAACTGCCTCTCAAGTTCTTCGCATTCGACCTTCTTTATTTAGACGGCGCCGATTATACGGAAAAAGCCTTTTCCGAAAGAAGAAAAAAACTCGAATCAATCATAAAAAAGAACGACATCATAGAGCCGTCCGAGCTTTTCATAACGGACAATCCCGACAAAATAATCAAATATTTTGAAAGCGCAATCGAACGCGGCCTTGAAGGAGTCGTCGCAAAAAGGCTCGACGCGCCCTACTCTGCCGGCGCGCGTAACTTCAACTGGATAAAGCTCAAAAGAAGCTATAAGGGAGAGCTTGCGGATACAATAGATGTCTGCATCGTGGGATATTTCAGGGGAAAAGGCGCAAGGGCAAGATTCGGACTGGGCGCGCTTTTGGGAACGGTTTATGACTCGAAGACAGACACCTTCAAAACAGTGAGCAAAATAGGCTCCGGATTTAAAGAGGATGAGTTTTTAGAGCTTAAAAAACTGCTCGATGAAATCGCCTTGAAACATAAACATGCGCGCGTTGATTCTGTAATGGAGGCGGATGTATGGGTAGAGCCGAGATATGTAATCACCGTTATGGCTGATGAGATTACACGCTCACCTACCCACACTGCAGGCAGAGACAAAGAGGGCGTGGGCTATGCGCTCAGATTTCCGAGGTCAACCGGATTTATCAGATTCGATAAAAAGGCCGAAGACGCAAACAGCGTTAAAGAGATCATCGAGATGTTCAACCAGCAGAAACAGGTAAACGTGAGTTAAAACTCGACAAGCATATTATCAATAAGCCTTGTGCTGCCGATTTTTACGGCTATTGCAATAAGATTCTGTTTCTTGAATTCATTTATCTCATCGAGCGCATCCGCATCGTAAACTCCTGCGTACTGAGTCTCGGATATAAGCGGTTCTGCCTTGAGCATATCATGCATATGTTTTTGAATGTCTGCCGTATTTACATTTCCTGCCTTTATAAGTTCCGACGAGGTCTTTAATGCCTTGTATATTACCGACGCCGCCTTTCGCTCACCATGACTTAAATACGCATTCCTGGAACTCATCGCAAGGCCGTCGGACTCCCTCATAGTGGGGCATACTACAATCTCCACATTCATATTCAGATCTTCCGCCGTTCTTTTGATCACCGCAGTTTGCTGAAAGTCCTTCTGTCCGAAATACGCCCTTGTCGGCATCACGATATTAAAGAGCTTGCATACTACTGTCGCAACTCCTGAAAAATGCCCCGGCCTGAATGCCCCGCATAATCTATCGGACAAATCCTTCACCGTTATATACGTCGAAAATCTTGCCGGATATATGGTTTTAACCTCAGGCATAAAAAGGATATCTACGCCCTCGCTTTTCAATTTTTCCATATCCCCTTCCGTATCCCTCGGATATTTATCGAGGTCTTCGTTTTGCCCGAACTGAATGGGATTCACGAATATACTCACGGCAACGATGTCGTTCTCACTTTTAGCCCTCTTTATGAGGCTCAGATGCCCTTCATGCAATGCCCCCATTGTGGGGACTAAGCCTATTGTCTTGCCTTTGGAAAGGTGCTGTTTCGATGTCTCCAGCATTATCCGGGGTATCCTGATTAATTCCATAAGAGCATATTACCGTAATATACCGCATATTGACAACCGCCTCATTACGATGTATAAGGAGATTAAGAACACATCGTTAAAAAGGAGGGTGCTATGGCCTACTATGTAATCCTAAGCAAGCTGACGGATGAGGGCAGAAAAACCATCAAGGAAAAACCGGGAAGGATGCTCGAGGTCAACAAGGAACTCGAATCCATGGGGGTAAAAGTTAAAGAGCAATACGCGGTATTGGGGCCGTATGATTTCGTGAATATTGTAGAGGCCCCTGACAATGAGACCGTTATGAGGATGTCCGTAGAACTCGGCGCGAGGGGGTCGGTAGAAATGCTTACCCTGCCTGCCGTTACGGCAGAAGAATTCGCAAAGAAAATGAAATAACGCCGGTCCGGGCAGGGCGGGAATCCGCCCTGCCCTCCTCAGCGTAATATTATCTCCCGCACTTCACTTTAAATCCGAATTTATGATTGTGTCACAAATATATCGCCATGGAGTCGCTGCTTTATCTCATCGGGAGATGCTGTTTCAAAAAATAACTCCAAGGCCTCCTTCAGGTTATCACGCGCCTGCTCGACAGTATCACCCTGACTTGCTATATCAAGCTCCGGGCAAAGAGATACATACCCACCATTTTCTTTTTCTATAATTGACTCAATCTCCGGTTGTCCCGGGACTTCCAATGGCCAAAAGGGGCCAGGGTCAGATATCAAAGCAATAAATCTCTTGGGGTCAGGTCTTGGGATATCGACAGTATAATTAGAGTATAAGTAGGGACACATCCCATATTTCTATCTTCTTCACGTTTTTCATTTCATTCTCTCTCATATGTCAATAAAATGGGCGCTGTCCCTATTTATCCTCCCTATCATGCGTCGGTGTGGAGGCAATTGTTATGAGTTCTTTTATGTTTTTCATAATGTCTTCAATGGAACGCCTGAGCAACAAGCTTAACGCCTATTTACCGCACTTGCCTTTGATAGGCTTGGGCGCAGAACGTTTGTATGTGTCTACAGTTACGCTCTTAGGACCGGGCTTGCCTACCCTTTCAGGTCTGCATTTGATGGTTGCCAAATTACACACCTCCTTTCAGACGATTAGTGACCGTCCCGTTGTCAAACGGCTTAATCAGTCTGACAGTTTGGGTGCGCTCAGGCGTTCCATTGAAAATATTAGTCTTGTTTATATTTGTGCCTTTTTAATTTTATGGTATGCAAAAATGCCACGGATAGAATTGATAAACATAAGAGTTATGAAAATGGCGATTGCCGGATTTTTTGGGCCGCTTGCGCTCCACATATATAACCGTTCAATAATATACAGTGCAAGCCCGGCAACCGCTGCAATTCTATTCATTTTGTATATTCCCCACCCAATAATGATGAAGAGAAAAGCATCCAGAAGAGCTGAACTGTCAAAATTAAACATCTGCGATCCGAATTGGGCAAGCACGACAAAAACGATTGTAGCACCTGCACACCACGCAGAAGCCCACAAGCCTTGCTTTGATGCCTTTTGCGCTGTTGTAGTATCAACGATAGACGGCCAAATCCATTCAATATTTTTCGGTAACGCCATGATATCCCCTTTGTCTTTATTATTTTATTTGACTCATAACGCGCGGGTGTACCGCCGGGCGGGTTCATCGCCCGGACGGACACGACCCGCAGGTTGGGATCAATTTTATACCACGAGGCTTACCATGGCATATCTGCTTGATGCTTTTGTTGTGTGGTCTTTATATTTGTTTTGCATATTTCATAAGTCGGTCTACGTTCTTTTTGAAGTTCTCTTTGAAAGTTTCCGTATTGTCGTATTCAGATATCTTCTTGCCATAAGAATACGATGTGCCACTCATAGGCAAATACTGAAAATAGGATTGCCAGCCTTCCTGTTCGTATTCGTTGTAATATTTGATCCATGCCTTGTTGAAGCCTCTCGCCAAGAAGAAAGGAAGATGGTCTTTGAATTTGTGGACGGCAATTTCGATTCTAGGAAATTTCTCTTTCAGAATATGAATGATAGCCATGCTTTCTTCGGGCCATTTAGTCGGAGTGGGATATATCCCTTCAAACTCGGCATATATGGTATTTCTAAACTCACGAGCAGCGTCAAAATAGCGTTTTATGCCGAAGACAAGCAAGTATCCGATATAGCCAAAAAGGCTAAGGACAATGATAGAGGCCCATGGTGGCAAGGCGAAGTAACTTGTAATGATGCCTGGCATTATTTCCTCATTATTATTGTTGTTGAATATTTCCTTGTTTGGAAGATACTACCTAAGTTTGACAAATGGCTATTTCGCGACATTCGCACTTTCTGGAGGTCGCGTTGATTATTCTTTATCTCACTCAAAGATTTAATGCCGCGGTCTAAAGACAGCGGCATTATTGAAGCATTATCTGTGGTCATGAATTTCTCCAAGTGTCGTCTTTTCAAAGGTGACAACGTCCTGATCACTGACGAGTGCCACCGTAAGACATGAGAAAGGAAAAAGCCGATTTGCAGACTGAAAACATCCTCTGCCAAAAAAGCGTCCTGTGGCACTCGTTCACGTGCATCTGATTGTTATCTGCTGTTTTTTTTGAACTTTAATTATTTGGTACTCCTTTAAGATTAACAGCGCACTTAAGTTTTACATTTATTGACTGTCCTTTAAGTGGCACAAGTTCCCACGATAGAACTTTATTAAGGGCGTCTGATTGTTTAACAACTGCCCCGCTAAAGCCAATAAGTTTATTAAACCTTAATTTTTTGTTTGACCCTATGCCTGCGGTATAAATAAATCGATATTTAAAAGTCGCTCCCAAAACGTCTCTCTCTTCAACTTCCATAACACCTGGTTCTAATATGTTTACTGTCATATTTTTATCTCTTGTTGTTGACCTTTGAATTACCGGATAAAATGCTTCTCCATCTGAAAAGTCGTAACATTGATTTAAGGTTAAGGTTGTCATCTCACAATTTCCATCAAAACAAATAAGGACGATATTATGAATTGAGTCAGACAATTTGCCGTCAGTAAGCTGTCTATAGGCAACCTCTAATAATCCATCCGGCATTTGATCGTCTTTGATAGCAAAACAATCAAGGGTCGATATAATAATAGTCAGAAATGTAATTATTAAGATGCTCCCAAACTTATTTGCTTTCATTAAATACTCCTTCTACCAGTAGCAGATAATGCGGCAGTTAAGCCGCTGCGAAGCAGTCGGTCTTGAACTCCTGGTTCTCCCGAAGCGGAGCGAGGGAAACCAGAGTTCACGGCTTAACTGCCGCATTCTCACCGAGCGAAGCGAGGTGAGAACGACCATGCTCAGGGGCGCGGGGCAACCACGCTAAAACTGAAAACAAAAAGCGGCAATTCCCGCGTCGCCTGGAGCAGATTGTTACCCTCCGTAATTTTTTAGTTTCACGTCTTTATTGATACGTTTGTCGGCATTGTATAATATGCGGTCAGATTTCTCGAATGGTATTTCCAATTGGTCGCACATTGTTTTTAGCCTCTTCAAATAATCAAAATAAAGATCGGATATTACTTTCTTGTTCTTTTCTGAGCTGTAGACTGGCAAAGATAATTCGCTGCCTGTTATAAGACGATATACGCGTTGATCAATAATTTGAAAAAGACGTGGATTCCGAAATCTCAGAAATGTAGATGCCATTGGGAGCTGCACACCTTTGCAGCCCAAGAGCCGCAACAATAGTTTTTTATGTTCTTCTTTATATTCGGTTTCTTTCCCGAGTTTATTCAATGCCGTAATTATGTCTTCCGAAATATATGGATACCGATTCACTTTCCATAACGTAATCATATTTATTGTATTTTGGTTGTAATCTTCGTTATGGTCATCAAGTAGCTTCGTCAAATCACGGTTGTAATCGTAGCCGAAATCTTCCGTCAATAGGTCGCTTTTATTTTCTATTTTCTTTATCATCTTTAATATTTATTTGCAGGGTAATGCGGCAGTTAAGCCGCTGCGAAGCAGTCGGTCTTGAACTCCTGGTTCTCCTGCGAAGCGGAGCGAGGGAAACCAGAGTTCACGGCTTAACTGCCGCATTCTCACCGAGCGAAGCGAGGTGAGAACGCGCGCGTGAGGAACGCGGTTTTCGCGTTTCTCTCGACGCGTCTTGTTAGAATATTTCGCGGGGACTTGCTTCAATCCATTTATTTCTTTGGAGCAAGTAGAGCTGAAGCCTTTTCTTCGGCTTCCATTCGGAGAGGACGACAGCTTGAGCACGGTGATGCTTTGCAACTTTCTTCAAACGCACAATATCCTCTGGAGTCGGGAAAGGCGCACACCCGCCTTTTACTTGGATCAAAACGACTTCGAATAAGTCACCGATCTTGATGGGAGGATTTTGACAGCGATGATCTTTTCGTATGGCGATCAGGTCAACGACACCGCGAGATTCTGAATTGGCGGTTCCGACGAAATTAACGACGTGCCATTTCGCACCGTTTTTACAGTTCTTCGTAATGAGCCATTTTGTCATTGTCTTGGCCCAGCGAGAGGTGCGGTGCGCTGTTTCAGATGCTTTTTCCCATTTTGCTTTATCGTTGTTCATCGAAGGATTCTTTATGAGAGCAAATTCATCTAATTGTAGAACCACAAGCAAAAGGCTCATCAGAATTTTCGAGATCGGTTATTTTCTTTTTCAGATCGCCATTGTCTATTTTAAGATTTTGAATTTCCTTTTCGAGAACATCTATCTTCGATTTGAGAGACGCACTCTCTTTTTTAAGATCCTCATTCTCTCTTTCAAGAATCGCCTGTTGAGATTTCATCAGGGAAAGATGCTCTTTGAGAATAGATGCGGAACCATGCTCGTTAATAAGTTTTTCAAATTTATCCAATAGACCCATGTTTCACCTCAAGAGAAAGGACTTTTTAATCCGAATATTCGGCTTCAAGCTGGGTAAGAGTTTTTATCAGGCGCTTATTGAATGCTTCTCCATCTGCGGCATAATGAGCTTTACTGTGACAGTTGGGACAAAGTGCGATGACATGCTTTGGATGGTCCGGGCCATCATCAGCCAGTTTAAGCGTATGATGAGGTTCAAGATATGGCGTGCCGTCCAATCTTAGAAAGGGTGCTGGCTTTTTACAACCTTCGCAAACACCGTTAGCACGTGTGAGCACGTAAAATTTAATGGCGACTGAACGTGCACGATATATGACTTTTTGTTCTTTGGTTGTTGCGGTTTTTGTCGATTTCATTACGGCGACTTTGCGAAGTTCATCAATATTTGACTCTGAAAGTGCCTTATCGTCAAGATCAGGAAGCCCGGTTTTTCGTCGTTGATTAATAATTTGGTGTATCTTTGCTGCTATGTTTGCATCAGGGGTCGTTATGCTTCGCGGGTAGATCGCCCACGTGAGGCCGGGTATTTTCCTGCGGATAGTAGCAAGAGAGATTGAAGGTTCAATGAGAGATATGGAAGTTAGGCCAGCGCCGTACCTGTTGTGCCAGTCCTTTCTGGGTTGTGGTGAAGAATTGAGGACTGCTGTAGCAAAGAAGCCAAAACCAGTGACATAAATAACAACGTCGTCACCGGGTATTGAAGATTTTGGAACGACCCATATTGGAGCATCGAGGCCCTTTCGGGAAGCTTTTTCAAGAAAGTCTTTGTCGCCGTTGTCGATGCCACCTTGTACGATGTGCAAGGGTTTCATATTTTCTCCAGACTAATGCGGCAGTTAAGCCGCTGCGAAGCAGTCGGTCTTGAACTCCTGGTTCTCCCGAAGCGGAGCGAGGGAAACCAGAGTTCACGGCTTAACTGCCGCATTCTCACCGAGCGAAGCGAGGTGAGAACCAGTTATTATCTAGTTACAGAACTATAGCAGAAAATTTTAATCCGGTCAATAGCTATTGCAGGCAATATTGACATATCTACTGGATATAATTATACTTTTCAAATGACTAATACGCTATTTGTGATGTTAGTCGTATTCAAATTCTATGCAACCTATACCAAGTGATATTTTGACTCAGTATGTGGCCATCCTGAAAAAAAGGGCGGTGCCTTTTTCCTGCCACGCGGATTACAGAAAGTGGCTCAGGTACTATCTCGATTTCCAAAGCAAATATACACTGCCGGATTCTAAATCAGAACATGTGCGTTTGTTTATCGAAAAACTGCTAAAGAAGAATCAGACGCCCGAACAGCAAAAGCAGGCAGCGCATGCCCTTTCTCTCTTCTTTGAGTCGCAACTACGGAAACCCAA
>Ga0154403_133_pt1 | contig 16901 bp, 13 predicted proteins | sample RifGroB2_FD_115907 | JGI IMG/M metagenome (GOLD analysis project Ga0154403, IMG submission 115907) | Nitrospirae bacterium GWB2_47_37
AATCAGACAGTTTAACAGTCTCTAAATAGGACATTTTCATTTTGGTATATTAGGACATTATCACTTTGGCGTTACATTTAACTCTTTCCGGTCACCGCATGCATCAGCCGCTCCGGAGTTTCGCCGTCTTCCGGATATGATGCTATTTTATATGCCGGCACAAGATCACCGCCGATTTCTGCTGCGGCTCTGTCGATTATTTCCGATGCCTCCGTCTTGTCTATCATAGGCAGTATTATCGCTATGCTGTCCTCCGATATCCTCGTTATATCGTGCACCTTCCCTATTGCCGATGATAAGGATACGCCCGCGTCTTGCACTTTCTCGGAAGCGCCTTCAACCCCTATCTTACCGGACAACTCGGAATAATTTTCTACCTGCAGCACCGCCAAAGAAAGAGTCCCTTGATACTCTTCGACTCTATTTATATGCTCTCCTATCAATCCCATAAACGCTCTGAAGGGACTTACCTTCATTGTCTTTCTCTCATCGAGACAGAGCCCTATATGAAAATAAGGCGCTATTGCGGTAGCGACGATTGAGAGAAGACTCTTGATGTCGCCGGCGTGCAAATCCTTATCCTTAATGCGGTGTACCGTAATAGCTCCGAGTATCCTGTTGCCGGCCTTAAGGGGCGCGATAATAAAATCATTTAGCTCCGTGCCGTCTCCTGGCGCCACAAAGACCTCATCCTTCATGAACTTATCACGCTCGTCCTTCATGCAGGTAACATCCTCATATTCGTGAGATACCTGCATCGAGGCGACTTCGAATACGGTTTCCATATAATCCTTGATAAAATGCGCCTTATCTTCGGGAAGTCCGATAAAGCCGTTAAGTTCCACCTTGCCGTTGTCTTTAAGTATCAGTACGGTGCACTCTTCGATATTCAGCCCGATATTCAGGGCGTTTAAAATCAGGTTGACGGCCTCATTTACGGAATCGGTCCTTTTGAGTATCTCGCATACGTTAAAAATTGTCATACGCTCGTTGACATGCTCTTTTTCCATGATGTCGATATATGTTTTAATGCCGTGGACCATATCATTAAAGAATGATCCGAGGAGCGCGATCTCATCTCTGCCTTTTACCTCAACAACGGCATCAAGGTTTCCGTTCGCCACTTCCTGCACTTTACTGAAAAGTCTTCCGAGAGGATTACCGACCAATCGCGAAAAAACGATCATGCCGATTAAAACAGCAGACAGTATTGTGGCTGCAGCGGAAAATATCAACATTTTCCTGCTCTCACTTACCATCGCATCCGTATCTTTGATCGTAAAATCCACAAGGAGTTTGCCTATAACCTTCCGTTCAGCGCTGTGGCATGACCAGCATTCTTTCTTATTGTCGATAGGAGTTACGTTACGGAGTATTCTCGTGCCGTCATCCTTCTCAAACACTATAGAGAGAGAACCCCTCGCCGGCACCGATACTTTATGACAGACGCTGCAGCTTTTTATCCGGGTCCTGTCCAGCGTGCTTCCTATCTCCAGCCTGTTGCGCGCCCATTTGACCCGCCCGTTGATGTCCATTATTTTTATATCCTCGACCATTGTTTCCTGCCCCACCGCACTGACAACCGCCTGAATCGTATCCATATTGGCGGCAAGCATTGCATGTTCAAGGCTGCTCTTTATGGAACCGCTCGCTTTTGTCGCCTCTGTCAGTGCCATCTTCATCAGTCTCTTCTCGGTCATCTTCACTTCCATGTGAGAAAAAACACTGATCACAGCGAAAAGCCCTATCGAGAGGGCTGCCGCCATCTTAAAACCGATGCTCCTCGTGAATTTTATGCCGGTATCCGTCCTGTCGGCCATAGTCTTCTCCTTAGCGCCTTATTTCATTCCGCTGTAATCTTATTGTCTTTAACGCAAAAAGAAAGCCTGCTGCTCTTTGCGGTAATCGTGAGTCTACTGTTTCCTATGGAAACAATCGTGCCGGGAAAAATATCGCCGTTAACGATAATCCTCCTGACGCTCAAGAGACGGTCTATCTCTCCTTTAATGTCCGCCTTCCTTGAGTCGAGAGCGACAACCTCGCCCTCTATATCCTTAAAGCGCTTTACGCCTTTCGCGAATTCCAGCTTCTTTTCCTGCGGAAGTTGGTCTATTGCCTTCCCTATCTTCTTCAGCAAGTCTATGATATTCTGGAGGCCCTCTTTTTCCTTTGCCAGTCCGGACACTGTCGTATCTATTTTTAAAAGTTCCTGCATAAGTTCCTGAAACTCTAAGGGCTTTACAACAAGCATTATCTGCCCGGATTCTTCGCTGCCGCATCCCCCCAAAACCATGCGCGACTGCGTCTGTATCTGCCCCCTTAAAATCTTCCCTCCGATTTTAACTTCGCCTCTCGCGACGACGTTTGTATCGATAATGTCGCCGGTTGCGGAGAAATCCCCGTCGGTTTTTATTATCGCAAAACTTGCGGATCCCATTGTGATATTCTGCCTTGCCGTAAGGTTAACCGGGTTGTCAATGTTCCCATGCATGCTGCCTTTTACGGCGATTGCCCCCCTCTTGCTTGAAAAAACGCAACCCTCCGTAATATTTCCGTCTATAATAATGCTCTCGCCTGCTTCTATTTTAATATCGGACTTAACGTAGCCGCTTACCTGCACCTTGCCTTCAAAAATTACGTCCTTTTCTATCGAACCGAGAGTGATGGACTCGCCGCTGTTTCCTTTGTAATTGTCGGATGTTTCTATATGGATGAATGCAACGCCGTGTTTTTTGATTTTTTCTATGTAGGTTCGGCTGAGGACGACTCCGCCGCGGACAACAGGGATATTTATGCCGCTTACATAAACGTCTGAAGCGACAATCATGCCTTCGCTGAGTTCGCCTACCTTGAGCTTGAGCATCCCCCCCCCCGCCGGAATCTAAAAATAATATAACAGTTGTTTTAAAATATGCAATGCTTTAAGATTTTAGCCGTGATTATGTTAAAATGTCGGATATTTCCGACACATAAGGAGATCTCAAATTATGCCGCACAACAAACTCTTGCACCGCTACCGCTCTCCGGCCCTTTCCGCGCATAAAAAAGCAGTCCTTTTAAAGACATTCAGGGAAAGGATAAACCCCGACATTCAGGAGATCGAAACGGAGTTTTGCTTCAATATAGAAACATCCGGGCCACTTACGGACAAGGAGTTGGGTACTCTCCAATGGCTTTTAGCGGAAACCTTCGAGCCCGAAAAATTTTCCGACAAAAGTTTTTTAACGCTCGACGCTATATTTGAGGTCGGCCCCCGCATGAATTTCACAACCGCATGGTCTACAAACGCAGTCTCCGTATGTCATGCCTGCGGATTGACGAAGATAAAGCGCATCGAGAGATCGAGGAGATATAAATTCGTAATGCATGATGCGTCAAGCGTAATGGGTCTAAATGATATTTCCTCTTCACTCAGCACCCATCATTCATCACTTTTTTATGACAGGATGACCGAATGCCCTTACCCCGAACCGCTAAATACATTCGATTCAGAGATCAAGCCCGAAGCGGTCAAGATCATTCCATTAATGGAAGCAGGCAAAAAGGCTCTCATTAAAATCAATCGGGAGATGGGTCTCGGACTCGACGAATGGGACATCGACTATTATTACAACCTGTTCGCAAACGACCTGAAGAGAAATCCTACTAATGTTGAATGTTTCGATCTAAGCCAGTCCAACAGCGAACATTCGCGCCACTGGTTCTTTAGGGGAAAACTCGTCATAGACGGGACTGAAATTGCCGAAAACCTTATGCGAATAGTAAAAGAGCCTTATAAAAGAAATCCTAACAACAGCGTCATTGCGTTTAAGGACAATTCCAGCGCCATAAGAGGATACAAAATAAAAGCTATACTGCCCGACATGCCCGGCAAACCCTCGCCGTTCAGGGAAAAAGAAACCGCATACCACATAATCTTCACTGCGGAGACCCATAATTTTCCCACCGGAGTAGCCCCATTTCCGGGCGCGGAGACAGGCACCGGAGGAAGGATAAGGGATGTCCATGCAACAGGCAGGGGAAGCCTCGTTATCGCCGGCACAGCCGCTTATTGCGTCGGAAATCTCTTTATTCCAGGCTATCCGCTGCCGTGGGAGCACGGCTCGTTCGTTTATCCCAAAAACTTAGCGTCTCCGCTGCAGATAGAGATCGAGGCGAGCAACGGAGCGTCAGATTATGGAAATAAATTCGGAGAGCCTTTAATACAGGGCTTTACAAGGTCGTTCGGCTTGAAAATGCCGGACTGCGAACGGAGGGAATGGATAAAACCCATAATGTTCACAGGCGGCATCGGACAGATGGACGCGGAGCATATCGAAAAAGGCTCTCCTGAAAAGGGTATGGCTGTAGTAAAGATTGGAGGTCCGGCATACCGCATAGGCATGGGCGGAGGCGCGGCATCGAGCATGATATCCGGAGAGAATATAGAAGCGCTCGATTTCAACGCCGTTCAGCGCGGCGATGCCGAGATGGAACAGAAGCTGAACAGGGTCATAAGGGCATGCGTGGAAGCCGCCGATAAAAATCCGATAATCAGCATCCATGATCAGGGAGCCGGCGGGAACTGTAACGTAGTAAAAGAAATCATTCATCCGGCAGGCGCTAAGATAGACATTAGAAAAGTCATTATCGGAGACAATACCCTATCCGTGCTCGAAATATGGGGAGCGGAATATCAGGAGCAGGACGCCCTTCTCGTGCGGTCGGACAGGATTGAAATGTTTAACTCCCTGTGCGAAAGGGAAAAGGTTCCTGCCGCGATCATAGGCGAAATAACGGGCGACGGATATATCGTACTTTACGACGGAAGCGACAACTCCGTTATCGAACACCTTAATCTTGAAAAGGTTTTAGGCGATATGCCGCAGAAGACCTTTCATCTCGACCGCATCTCGTCTCACACCCAGCCGCTGTGCTTCCCCGATGGGATGACCGTAATGAACGCGCTCGACAGGGTGCTCAGGCTCGTTTCCGTGGGCTCCAAAAGATTTCTCACGAACAAGGTAGACAGATCCGTTACCGGACTTATAGCGCGGCAGCAGTGCGCCGGTCCTCTTCAGCTTACGGTTTCGGATGTAGCCGTTATAGCGCAGAGCCATTTCGGACCCACCGGCGCCGCGATGTCGATCGGAGAGCAGCCGGTAAAAGGGCTTATAGATCCGTCCGCGATGGCGAGAATGAGCGTGGGCGAGGCGTTAACGAATATGGTATGGGCTAAGATAAGCTCCCTTGAAGATATTAAATGCTCCGCCAACTGGATGTGGGCGCCCAAGCTTGCAGGAGAGGGAGCGCGGCTTTATGACGCTGCCGTAGCCGTGAGGAATATGATGATTGAATTAGGCATTGCAATTGACGGCGGCAAAGACAGCCTTTCGATGGCCGCAAAGGTCCTACACCGTTCAGGGGAGGAGGAGACCGTTAAATCGCCCGGAACCCTCGTGATCTCAGCCTATGCCTCATGCCCGGATATTACAAAAACGATCACGCCCGATTTTAAAATGCCCGGCAGGAGCAGGCTTATTTACATAGACATCGGGGACGGAAAAAACAGGCTTGGAGGCTCATCCCTCGCTCACTGCTACAAGCAGATAGGTGATGAATCTCCGGATATTGAGAACATTCAACTGCTGAAAAACGCATTCAATGCCGTTCAGGAATTAACGGACAAAGGGCTTATATTATCGGGTCACGACAGGAGCGACGGCGGCCTGATAACAACGCTCCTTGAAATGGCATTTTCCGGAGACTGCGGATTAGAGATAGGCATAAGATCGCAGGGCGCAAGGGGCAGGCGTCAGGACGAGATAATTTCATCTCTATTTTCCGAGGAACTCGGCATGGTTATAGAATATGCTCCGGATAAAGAGGAAGAAATAACCTCGCTCCTTAAAAAATATTCCGTGCCGTATCTGGGCATCGGCAGGACTTTAACGGAAAAGAATATCCGGATAAACTTCCTTCTCCCGGACGAGGAAGCATTAACGGTCCTCGATGAAAAGATGCCGGAACTCAGGGCGGTGTGGGAAGAGACGAGTCATCAATTGGATATGCTTCAGGCTAATCCGGAATGCGTCCTTGAGGAAAAGGAGATAATATACGACAGGACAGGCCCTTCCTATCGCCTCTCATTCACGCTGGAACAGACTCCTGAAATAATCTTAAAGAAGGGATTAAAACCGGCAGTCGCAATAATTCGCGAGGAAGGGAGCAACGGAGACAGGGAGATGACCTCGGCCTTTTATTCGGCCGGATTCGAGCCGTGGGATGTAACAATGACCGATCTTCTGCAAGAAAAAATAAAACTCTCGAAATTCAAGGGCATTGTCTTTGTGGGCGGCTTCAGCTATGCAGATGTCCTCGATTCCGCAAAGGGCTGGGCCGGAACCATACGTTTCAACAAAAAACTCTACAAACAATTCCAGGATTTTTACAGCAGACCGGACGCGTTCAGCCTCGGCGTCTGCAACGGCTGCCAGCTTGCGGCCTTACTTGGATGGGTTCCATGGCAGGGGATTGCCGATGAAAACCAACCGAGGTTTATCCACAACAAATCAGGCAGGTTTGAATCCAGATTCGCAACGGTCAGGATCTACGAAAGCCCCGCCTTAATGCTGAAGGGCATGGAAGGCTCGGTTTTAGGGGTATGGACGGCCCATGGAGAAGGTCTCGCGCATTTCCCGGACAAAAAAATCCTGGATGAAATAATCGATAAAAAACTCGCGCCGGTCAGGTATGTGGATGATGCAGGAGAATTTACGGAGAAATATCCTTTTAATCCCAACGGCTCTCCTTACGGCATAACTGCTCTCTGCACCCCTGACGGCAGGCACCTTGCGATGATGCCTCATCCGGAAAGGACATTTTTGAAATGGCAGTGGGCATGGATGCCCGAAGATATGAAGAAAAACCTCAAGGCATCTCCGTGGCTCAGGATGTTCCAAAACGCGCGGGAGTGGTGCGAAAACGCAGAGGTTTGATATATAATATTGCATTTACAAAGGGGGTAACTAATGATCAAGAAGACTCATGTCAAATCTTTTTACAACGGAATATTCGTCACGTGTTACGAGCATAAGAACGTCAAATACGTAGCCAACCAGCATGGAGACTGGGATGTGTACGAAGGGGAATATGTAAGGGGGGAAAGGACAAGAATTATCCCTAAGGAATCGGATGAGATCAAAAATATCATAAACGAATATACAAAGCATCACGGCGGAAAGCGTTAAAAACGCGGCAGGCATGACTATAAAAAAAATATTATCCTCTAAAATAATATTTATCCCGGCAGTTTTCTGCCTTGCAATCCTTCACTCCAATACGGCATACAGCGCGGATTGGAGACTCTATTCCGAAAATCAACATTTCTCTTTTTATTATAGTGCTGAAGAAACGGATCCGTTAAATGAATTTCTAAGCGTCTTCAAAAAGAAAATCGTTAAAATTAAGATGTGGACAAAACACGCAGTAAAAAACGACAAAGGCAGGGACCGCCGGATACTCGAAAACAAAAATCTCGGTCTGTCCGTAAAAGATTACGAGCATTACGAATATACTCTGTCGCTGAAGGAAATAAACTGTTCCGATAAAATGATCCGTTCTTTGTCCGAGGCCGACTACACAAAAGAGGGAAATTTGCTGGAAAGATCCGAATCGCCGTTTGCGGGCTGGAATCCGGTAGTCCCCGCATCGGGCGACGAATCATTGTATAAAGCGGTCTGTACCTTTCCTGAAGCGGAAAAACGGTAAAACGGAGGGCGTATGAAGGTAGCGATTTCTCTGGCGTTTATTGCGGCTTCGATGCTGTTGAGCGCAGATATTATATCGGCGAATACGGATATGGAGTTTATATTCGTAAAAGGCGGATGCTGGCGTATGGGCGATATTTTCGGCGAAGGCGAGCCCGATGAAAGACCGGAGCATGAAGTCTGCGTTGACGGCTTTTACATGGGGAAATATGAAGTGACTCAGGGACAATGGAAAGAGATCATGGGCGATAGCCCTTCATCTTTCAAAGACTGCGGCGACAACTGCCCGGTTGAGAACGTAAGCTGGAACGATGTGCAGGAGTTTATCCGGAAATTGAACGACAGGGCGGACGGAAAATACCGCCTCCCGACCGAAGCGGAATGGGAATACGCGGCGCGGAATGGCGGCAACGGCGGAAAATGGGCGGGGACAAATGACGGTGTCGAACTTGACGGCTACGCATGGCATGATAAAAATGCCGGAGGCAAGACGCATCCCGCCGGACAAAAAAAACCTAACGAACTCGGAATTTACGACATGAACGGCAATGTATGGGAATGGGTGCAAGACACGTATGACAAAAACGCTTACTATAATCATTCAAGGAACAATCCGGCATATAAAGGGGAGCAAAACAGCGAGCGCGTTGTAAGGGGCGGGAGTTGGTACAGCAAATCCGGCGACGTGCGCTCTACGAATCGCTTCTACCGTCAGCCGGCGTATAAAAGCGGTATTGTGGGGTTCCGCCTGATGAGAACAAAATAGACTTCCGGCAAAAGTCGGAAGATAAAAATACATTTGTCATATCTTAAAAAAAATGAAAGTGCTGATTGCCGATAATGCTGAAGATACAAAGAGCGTCCTGGGCGGGATACTTCTCGGCAAGGATTACGAATGCGTATTCGTGGAAAACAACGCCGATATTATCGAAAAGGTCTATACCGAAGTCCCTGATATCGTTATCCTCGATACAAAACCCGCCGGACCGTCCGGCCTCGAAATATTAAAAAAACTGAAATCAGCCCCTTCCACAAGGGATATTCCGGTAGTGCTTATAGCGTCCAAAAAATCTCAATCGAAACTCGCAAAAGGATACGAACTCGGCGCCTACGATTATATCTCAAGGCCGTATTTCAAGGAGGAGCTAACGGCAAGGCTCAGCAATATTACATTCGCCTGCGAAAGGGTGAAGGAACTCGAAAAACTTCTCGACAGGGATTACCTGACCGGCATTTATAACCGCAGGTTTTTTATGGAGAGATTCCATGAGGAGTTGTCATGGTCTTCGAGACACTCGGAGCCAATTTCCCTTATGATGCTCGACATCGACCACTTCAAAAAAATTAACGATACTTACGGACACGGCTGCGGAGACGAGATACTCAAGCAAATCGCCAATACCATGACTGCCGTGCTGAGAATAGAAGACGTGGTAGCGAGATACGGCGGGGAGGAATTCATTATTCTGCTGCCCAACACCGACTCGGAAGGCGTTTTAACCGCCGCTGAAAAGCTGAGGGCCGCCGTTCATGACAAGGATTTTTCCTGCGAAAACGGGAGCACGCGGATTCAGGTTACGGTCAGCATAGGAGTTACCGCGTATGCCCCGGATAATGAATGCATCTATCTGCCGCCGGACAGAGTTATCGGACAGGCCGACACCGCTCTTTATACCGCAAAAGAGCAGGGAAGAAACAGGGTCGTTGCGCATAAGCAATAACCCGTCAAAATAATCTTTTTATGCTATGAAATTCCCTTGCCGTTAAGAAACCGGCTGTATTTTTTATCGACCCTCAGTATGTGGTTGTTTAACCAGTCCTTAAGAAAATTCATCGTTTCGATATTTATCGTCAGGTCTCCTCTGTCGAATTTGCGTTTTACTTCCAATGCCTGCTCGATCAGCTTCCTATGGGCTTCCATATGTGAAGAAGTTTCCGGATAGCCGTATTGCTTAAACAAATTTTCCTCTACCTTGAAATGCTTATCCGTATAATCCAATAACCCGTTCAGCACTCCTCCTATCACATCATTCGCTTTTTTCTCTTTCCATGCCGAATACAGGTCATTAACCAGTCTAAAAAGGTTCTTATGCTGGTCGTCTATCATCTTTATATTCACGCTGAAAGCATCGTTCCATTTTATGAACTCTCCGCTGCCTTGCAGTTCGGCGCCTTTTTCGAGATGAAAGCCGGCAATCGAAATCTTAAGGGACTCCGAAACGCCGTATAGTTTATCTACCTGCTGCATTACCTCGTTTGCCATATCCTCCATTTTACGCGAGATGGTCGAGGATTTCTCTATATTCCTCGCAACCTCTTCCGATGCGGCGGACTGCTCGTCAACCGCTGTAGCTATCTGCGTTATCTGATCCCTTACCTTTTGTACGGAATCAACTATGTGGTTCAATGATTCCCCTACGTCCCTTATGTAGTCCGTTGCCTTCGTCACTTCTCCCGACGCCTCTTCCATGGATTTGGTGGTCTGCGTTGATTCGGATTGTACTGCCGCTATCTTTTCCGTTATCTCCGCAGTCGCCTTTATCGTTCTTTCGGCAAGTTTCCTTACTTCATCGGCTACTACGGCAAAGCCTCTTCCCTGTTCTCCTGCCCTTGCCGCCTCTATTGCGGCGTTTAATGCTAAAAGGTTCGTCTGATCCGCTATATCCTTAATTACCGTTACTATGTCTCCTATCTCGGATGCCCTGTTGTTGAGCTTATCCACCATTGTCGATAACTCTACTGTCGATGTATATACTCTGTTTACTGTCTGGACTGCTCCGTCGGCTACTTCTTTGCCTTTAGATGCCGTTTCCATTGCCTCAGCCGATGTCTCCGATGCCACTGATGCGTTCCTTGCTATGTCGGTTATTGTCTGGCTCATTTCTTCGGCTGCCGTGGCTATCTGAGATGCCTGAGTTGATTGATTCTGCGCCCCTTCCGTTGTACTTTCAGAACTGGACTTCAACTTTCCTACGGATGTAACCACATCTGCAACGGATTCGGTAATGCCCGACACTGTATTTCTGAAAGATGAAATCATGAGATTCATGCTTTTTGCTAAAATTCCTACCTCGTCCTTGCTTTCATAATCAATGCTTATCGACAGGTCGCCGTTGGCAATGCTGTCAACTTTAGAAGAAAGCTCGGAAAGCGGCTTGGTGATAAGTCCTGCGATAAGCCATCCGACAACGGCTATTATAAAAATAAATAAACCGGCAAATGCGGCGAGGATTACGGCTTTGCCGAGAAATATCCTATTTACATCATCTATATAAATACCGCTTCCTACTATCCAGCCCCACGGCTGAAACTTTTTAACGAAGGATATTTTGGGATAAAGCTCTTTTGTAGTGCCGCCCTCCTTTAACGGTTTCGGCCAATTATACTGAACAAAGCCTCCATCGGCATTATTTGCAACCTCTGCAAATGCCTGAAAGAGATTCTTTTTACCGTCGGTCTTCACTATGCTGCCGTTAATTCCAGCCTGCAATGACGTGGCGCAATTAAACTTAGGATCGTCGAGCGTCTTGCCGTCAAGGGCTGGAACTGTCGGATGCATAATCATTGAGGGGATAGGAGTTTTGTCGTCATTAATCCAGAAATACTCCTTCCCGTCATACCTCATGCCTTTAAGCTCCGCCTTTGCAGCGGCCTTTGCCTGATCCTCCGAAAGCGCCCCGTCCTTGAAGAGTTTATAATTATGTTCAATCACGCCATACGCGGCTTCAACCACATGCTTTGTTTTCACTCTTTTTTCATCGGTGATCGAACTTTTAAAAAACATCAGGAATAAAGCGCTGATGGTAAAAAGAGCAATCACCGACGTTACGGAAATAATGCAGAGTTTATACTTTGTCCTCATATCGACAACCAAACGTTTCATCTATATCCTCCGAAAATTCATTTATTCAAAACCGAAATCCTCTTATTTTAACATACTTTACAACATACTAAACTACGAAATTGTTGGAAAGCTAAATTTAGGTTAGGTAAATTGTTAAGATTTTAGAGGGTAGATTTTAAGTGGAGCTGAACGGGATCGAACCGTCGACCTCTTGAATGCCATTCAAGCGCTCTCCCAACTGAGCTACAGCCCCTCGAATATTGTGATGCGTAAAGGGTAACGCGTAAAGGGTAAAGAATTTGAATTTCAACAACTCATACTCCGCTACTCATTCCAGGCTAATAAAAATACCATCTCAACGCGAGGATTGTCAAGGATTGAGCATTCTGGTATCATTTAAGTCATGAAGAAAAAAGTTGTCTGCGCCGGCACATTCGATCACTTTCATCCGGGACATATAGACTTTCTAAAACAGGCAAAGGCGCTCGGCGATGAGCTGGTCGTTATTGTTGCCCGCGATGAAACCGTTAAGAGGATTAAGGGATTTCTGCCTACGAATAATGAAAGCCGGCGAAGGGATGACGTTAAAGGCACGGACATACCGGATTCGGCTGTTCTGGGCAACCTCGATACGGACATCTTTCAGATACTGGAAGAACTTCAGCCGGATGTCATCGCCCTCGGATACGACCAGCGTGTGTCCGAGGAAGAAATAGCAAAGAGATTCCCCCTTTGCGAAATAGTAAGGCTCGCGTCGTTCCAGCCGGAAAAATACAAGTCATCGTTTTTTAGGAGAGGGCGGGCATAGCATTTCCTCCCTAACCTTTATTTCAAATAAAAAACGGGGACTCCGTCCGGAGTCCCCGTCCCTTTCTTATGAATGGTGAAAAAATTAAAGTTTGAAAGGATTTGCAAAAAGCACGATAAGAACAACAACAAGGGCATAAATAGCAAGAGACTCGATCATCGCAAGACCGATGATAAGAGTCGTCGTAATCTTGCCCGATGCTCCGGGATTCCTTGCAACACCTTCTGTTGCGCCTTTCAATCCCAAGCCCATGCCGATTCCCGTTCCAAAGGCAGCAACGCCGATTGCTATGCCGGAAGCAAGAACCGCCGTTCCGTAATAGACGAGTTTTGAATCGCCCGCAACAGCCTTGGCCTCTTCGGCAAATGCAAAAGGCGCAAATACTGTAAGCATAATAAGCAATAACAGAGTCAGCGAAAGCAACTTTTTCATTTCATCTCCCTCCTTTCTTTAGTAATATTTTAATGCCCTTCCTCAACGGCGCCGGCAAGATATAAAGTAGTCAATAGGGTAAAAACAAATGCCTGTACTACGCTTACAAGCACGCCGAGCCCGAGGATTGCAACAGGTATAATAGCAGGCGCCAAAATACCTAATATGATCATAAGCGTATGTTTTGCCATCATATTGCCGAAAAGCCTGACGGACAGGGTAATGGGTCTCACAAAATGCCCGATGACTTCTATAAAAAACATCATTACCATCAACGGAAGCGCATATATCGACCTGATCGGCCCTAAAAAATGGTTTATATATTTGAAGCCGTGGACTTTTATACCGTAAAACTGATATATCAGGAATACGGGAACAGCCATGGACGCGGTCATGTTTATATTGCTCGTAGGCGCGTCAAAGCCGGGTATCAAGCCGAAAAAATTGCATGTCATAATATAAAGAAAAACGGTCCCTATGAGCGGATAGAATTTATCTCCCCACCGGTGTCCGATATTATCCCGTGAGAGATTCAGGGCAAAGTCCGCAAATGTCTCCATGATATTCTGGAGTCCCGACGGAACGAGGCTGAGCTTATTTCTTACGACAAGGGCGACGCCTATTAAAACGCCCATCGCAAGCCATGAATATGAAACATAAGGCGGTATATTCGGTAGTACTGCGTGCAAAATAGTGGGTGCTTCCACGGGACGCCTCCTCTAAGAAAATTAACAGCTATGATAATTTAAAACCGGTTAAATGTCAAGGTTTCGGCTCTTTAAGTTTTTTATTGATTGATAAGCTTTTATAATTCCTTCGGAATGAGGGTGTCACCCTTATGCCTTCATCAAAAGCATTGAGCCCTGAGATACCCCGAGTTCCCTTGAGACTACATCGCACTTCGACTGCAAAAGGAAAAAGATTTCTTTGCCGCCGGCATGGCCGGTATCCCACAGGGTCTCGAAATTCCCCTGTCCCTTACTTATCACAAACCCGGCATTTTCGAATATCCTGTTGAATTCCGGAGACGTAAATTCAAGTATCGTCCCGATGCCGTCGGAGCCGTTGTCTACAATCTCGCAGACATCCGCAAGCCCTATCTCACGGGCGTCCTCCATTGTGGAATCGTTCAATACCGGCTCTCCTTTTACGACTGCCGTGACCTTCTTCCCCATGCCTGTTAATACCTCGATGAGAAGCCTGTCGAATACTATTTCACCCGCGTTATCCAGCAGGTAAAGCATTTCCGGACTTTTATCCGCCGCGTCTTTGAAGGCCGCGTAAGCATCCACGGTAAGCGGGTTATGCAATGCCCTTTCTATTGTCCCGATGATATCCACCGATGTAAATATGCCGAAATCTATAACATTACCCGCAATGGCGAGCCTTGCCGCAGTCCACAAGGGGTCTTTGCTGTTTTCAACCTTTTTCTTCAGTTCGGGATAAAGCCCCAGCGCTATCAGGTTGTATTCCGACTTTATCTCTTTGAACGGGTCTTTGCCGAGGAGTTGCCTTATCTTTCTATGCAGGAATGTGGTGGAATACGCGGGCGGCTGCGACATATCCGTTGCCTTTATCTCATCGAGTACGCCCTTAATGACATTCGCCTGAAGCGAGCCGTCCCTTGTGCCGAGACGCACGGCGATCAATGTCTGTTTCAAAAAACAGGGAAAGCAGTCTAAATGCGTTCTCACTTTCTACCTATTTCCTATTTAGTGCCCTGTCCGCAATGTCTTTTCTATAGTGCATTCCGTCGAAATGTATCTTGTTTATCGCCTCGTACGCCTTTTCTTTCGCGGCCTTTATATCTCCGCCCAATGCGGTAACGCCCAGCACCCTTCCGCCGTTTGTGACTATTTCATTATTGTTGAATGCGGTGCCTGCGTGAAAGACGACCACGTCGTCCATCTTCCCGGCATTATCCAATCCCGAGATAATCTTCCCCTTCTCGTATTTCCCCGGATACCCCCCCGATGCCAAAACAACGCACACCGATGCGTCTTTCTTCCATTGTATCTCGATATCGGAGAGTTTCTCATCGGCTATAGCCATGGAAATATCCATCAGATCCGTATCGAGCCTTGCGAGAATCGGCTGGGTTTCGGGGTCGCCGAGCCTGCAGTTGAATTCAAGGACGGACGGTTTGCCGTTGTCTATCATCAGCCCGGCGTATAAAATCCCTTTGTATTTTATTCCTTCGCTTTTAAGCCCGTCGATCGTCGGCCTCATTATCGTTTCCATCACTACGGATTCGAGTTCCCTTGTAATGACAGGCGCCGGGCTGTATGCGCCCATGCCGCCGGTGTTCGGTCCCTTATCTTCGTCAAAAACACGTTTGTGATCCTGAGAACTTACCATAGGCACAATGGTCTTGCCGTCGGTAAAGACCATAAAAGACGCCTCTTCTCCTTTAAGGCACTCTTCCACTATAGCCCTGCTGCCCGCGTCCCCGAATGCCTTATCTTTCATAATAAGCCTGAGCGCGTCTATAGCCTCATCGACGGTCGAAGCGACAATAACGCCCTTGCCGGCTGCGAGGCCGTCGGCCTTAATCACGATGGGCGCTCCCTTCATCCTCACATGATCCTCGGCATGGATATATGAACTGAAAACTTTATATTCGGCGGTAGGGATGCGGTGCCTCTTCATGAACTCCTTAGAAAAAACCTTGCTCGATTCAAGCTGCGCCGCCGCTTTTGAAGGCCCGAGTATCCTCCTGCCCTCCTTTTCAAAGGCATCTACTATCCCCCTTGAAAGCGGGTCTTCCGGGCCTACAATTGTGAGGTCTACCCATTCATATCTGACAAAATCCACCAAAGCGCTGAAGTCAGCGGAATCCACATCTATACATTCGGCCATTCCGGATATTCCCGCATTGCCGGGGGTGCAATAAATTTTATCGACAAGTCTGGACTGCGAGAGCTTCCACACAATCGCGTGCTCCCTTCCTCCGCTGCCTACTACCAAAACTTTCATTATATAACTCCTTTTAGTGTCTGAAATGCCTCGTGCCGGTCATTATCATCGCCATGTTAAACTCATCCGCGGCAGCGATAACCTCCGAATCCTTGACCGAGCCTCCGGGCTGAACAACCGCGGTTACGCCCATCTCATGCAGGACTTCTATGCCGTCCCTGAACGGAAAAAATCCGTCCGAAGCAGCGACCGAGCCCTGAATCGGCTCTCCCGCGTTCATCGCTCCTATCTTGGCCGTATAAACCCTCTTGGTCTGTCCGATGCCTATACCCGCTGCCCTGTCTTTGAACGCATACACAACGGCATTGGATTTCACATGCTTGCAGACCTTCCATGCGAAGGAAAGCGCCTCAAGCTCGTCTCTTGTCGGCTGCCGTTTCGTGATCGCCTTCATCGACATAATGTCCTCATCGGAATAATCCCATCCCTGAAGAAGCATTCCGCCGGCAATCCTCTTAATATCCCACGAACCGGCCTTTTTCTTTGAAACCATATCAGGGAACTCCAAAAGCCTCATGTTGGGCTTCTTTGAGAATATTTCCATCGCCTCCTTTGTGAAAGAAGGCGCTATCACCACCTCTAAGAAAAGATCTACCATCGCTTTCGCGGCGTCCCCATCAACCTCCGTGTTAAGCGCGACAACGCCTCCAAAAGCGGAAACAGGGTCGGCCTTTTCAGCCTTCTTATATGCCTCAACAGCGGTATCGCCGAGAGCCACACCGCACGGATTATTGTGCTTTATGATGGCGCATGCTTTTTTGTCGAACTCGAGCGCGAGCATAAGAGCGGAGTGGGTATCGAGGTAATTATTGAACGACATTTCCTTTCCCTGAAGCACCTTTGCGTCCGGAAGAGAAAGGCCGCTCGTCCTTTCCTTGTATATGGCGGCCTTCTGCTGCGGATTTTCACCGTATCTCAAAACGGAGACCCTCTTTAAAGATGTCGTAAAGTATTCGGGGAAGGACTGCTCCTTTTCCGTCACCCCGGTTAAATAGTCGGCAATGAGCGTGTCATACCGCGCGGTATGCGCGAACACCTTTTTGGCAAGGTTGAGCTTTGTTTCTTTGCCGAGTTCTCCTTTTGACGATTTCAT
>Ga0154403_110_pt2 | contig 16464 bp, 14 predicted proteins | sample RifGroB2_FD_115907 | JGI IMG/M metagenome (GOLD analysis project Ga0154403, IMG submission 115907) | Nitrospirae bacterium GWB2_47_37
TTTTCAGGCGAGCATTAAAAGCACAAAGGCGCAGCTCAGCGCCGTTCAGGCGTATCCGGAGCTTCAGGCCCTTTTGGGTTCCGTAACCATAGATCACTTTAAGTGGGCGGAAGGGCTTGCTGTAGGCACGATGATGCTCGGCAAGGAATTTAAAGGCCAGATAGACCACACTCAGTGCAATTTAGGCAAGTGGTATTACGGTTATAAACCGCCTAAGGAATTGGAAGATGCGTTCAAGAGAATAGAAGAGCCTCATAAGCATTTTCACGCGACGGCTCCGAAGATTATAGCCCTTGTAAAAGAAAACAAAATGGATGCCGCGAAGAAGGTTTACGAAAATGAGACAAAGCCCAACTTAATAACGACTCAAGAGGCATTGACCGACATGAGGCTCGGCGTCAAGAAGCTGATAGACAGGGATATAACAAGCATGAAAACGATGCAGGACAGCATGGGCACGACATCTTTGGTCGTTTACGCCCTCATACTCGGTTCCGTGATTTCAGGTTCCGTTCTGTTTCTGGCAAGGCCGATTAAGAAAAACCTCGACAATATATCCGGATGGGTAGACACAACGGCAACGGGCGACCTGACAAAGGGCGTGGACATTCATACAAATGACGAGATAAGCGATATGGCATCCAGCTTTAAGGCAATGGTCGGCAAAGTCAAAAGCATAATCACGCAGACCAAAGAATCCTCAGGGCAGGTATCGGTAGCAGCGGATCAGATAGCCGAAGCGAACCAGAACTTTTCGCAGAGGATAACCGAGCAGGCCGCGTCAATAGAAGAGACATCGGCAACAATGGAAGAAATGTCCGCCTCCATAAAGCAGACGGCGGAGAACGCCAGAGAAGCGAATAAACTTGCCCAGAACACAAAAGGCATAGCCGAATCAGGAAGCACAGTCATGGGCGACACCATAACCGCAATGGACGAAATAAACAAATCATCGTCCAAAATAGCCAACATATCGAATGTAATAGAAGAGATAGCATTTCAGACAAACCTTTTAGCATTGAACGCGGCAGTAGAAGCGGCAAGGGCGGGAGAGCACGGCAAGGGATTTGCAGTAGTAGCATCGGAAATAAGGAATTTAGCACAGAGGGCGTCACAATCCGCAAAAGAGATAACCGGACTGATAGAAGACAGTTCAGAGAAGACCGGAAGGGGAGTGCAGCTTGCGCAGGAGTTGAGCAAGAAACTCGACGACATAGGGATAAGCGTAAAGAAAGTAGCGGATTTAATGGACGAAGTAGCGGCAGCGGCAGGTGAGCAGGCATCGGGAATCAATCAGGTAAACAGCGCGATAACACAGATAGATCAGGCTACACAACAGAACGCATCGCTTGTTGAGGAGACATCCGCATCCGCGGAAGAACTTGCTGCGCAGGCCAAGGAACTGCTCAACTTAATATCGTTTTTCAAAGTGGATGAAGAAACATCCGTAGAAAGAGAATCGAGGCCGCGTATTGCTGCCGCAAAAAAGATTGCGAGGCCTTCGGCTTCGCGGGAGACAGCAAGGACTTCCGCTCATGCTTCGGCGCGCGGAGGTGAGATGTCCATGACATCTGTTGCGTCAGGAGAAAAGACGAACGGCGGATTCGAAGAATTCTGATGAATATTGTTTTTACTTCGCAAGGGAGGACGATGCCCTTCCTTGCGAAGTCCTTAAAGGGAGAGGTGTAAGATGGCTATGAAAGACATGTCGATCAAAAAGAAAACGGCTATTCCTATAATAGCGGTTGTTACCATAGGAATATTGATCACGATTATCGTAACTACAAGCAAGACTAAAAGCATCGTAATCGACGAGGCAAAGACCGCCACCCTTAACGGTTATAGAGATACTGTTTTGAATGCCCTGACCACCATGATGATAAGCGGTAATTTTAAGGAGTCCAAGGCCCCGTTCTTTGAACAGATGAGTCACATAGCGGATATCAGGGTAATAAGATCGGAAGCCCTCGATAAGGATTATGGCAAAGGCAGCCCCGACGAGTATCCGAAGGATGAGATGGAAAGGGAGGTTATACAGAAAGGCAAAGAGAAGATTGCGCTCGAAGGAGAATATTTGAGGGGCGTCTTCCCGTATATAGGCAAGGCGAATTACATGGGCAAAAATTGCCTTTCCTGTCATAATGTTGCTGAAGGCGCTGTTTTAGGCGCTATAGACATAAAGATACCATTGACCGGCTCCTTCACTAAAATCAGGGCGTCCCGGAATCTATATTTCGGTCTCGGATTTATCGGCGTGCTGTCGGTGGCGGCTCTTATAATTCTAATAGTCCATGCCGTGCTTAAACCCCTGTCGCACTTGACCGAAAAGGCAGCCGTTTTAGGCACGGGAGACTTCAGGGTGGATGTGGCCTTTGAAAACAGGGACGAAATAGGACGCATGGGAGCAGCCTTTAAGGAGATGATAGAGAAGGTTAAAAAGGTCATCACGCAGACCAAAGAATCCTCAGGGCAGGTATCGGTAGCAGCGGATCAGATAGCCGAAGCCAACCAGAACTTCTCGCAGAGGATAACCGAGCAGGCCGCGTCAATAGAAGAAACATCGGCAACAATGGAAGAAATGTCCGCATCCATAAAGCAGACGGCCGAGAACGCCAGAGAAGCAAACAAACTTGCCCAGAACACAAAAGGCATAGCCGAATCAGGAAGCACAGTCATGGGAGACACCATCAATGCAATGGACGAAATAAACAAATCATCGTCCAAGATAGCCAACATATCGAACGTAATAGAAGAGATAGCATTCCAGACAAACCTGCTTGCATTGAACGCGGCAGTAGAAGCGGCAAGGGCGGGAGAACACGGAAAAGGATTTGCCGTAGTAGCATCGGAAATAAGGAATTTAGCACAGAGGGCGTCACAATCCGCAAAAGAGATAACCGGACTGATAGAAGACAGCGTAGAGAAGACCGGAAGAGGAGTGCAGCTTGCGCAGGAATTGAGCAAGAAACTCGACGACATAGGGATAAGCGTAAAGAAAGTAGCGGACTTAATGGACGAAGTAGCTGCAGCGGCAGGCGAGCAGGCAGCGGGCATCAATCAGGTAAACAGCGCGGTAACGCAGATAGATCAGGCCACACAGCAGAACGCATCACTTGTTGAAGAGACATCCGCATCCGCCGAAGAATTGGCTGGAGATGCAAGAGAACTTCTTAATTTGATATCGTTTTTCAAAGTAGAAGAAGAAACATCCGTGGAAAGAGAAATAAAGCCGCGAATTGCCGCAAAAAAAATAACAAGGACTGCGGCCCCCAAAGAGCCGATTAAAGTCTTCACTTATGGGATGAAGCCGCCTAAGGCGTCGGTTATGCCTCATGGAGAAAAAACAAATGGCGGATTTGAAGAGTTTTGATTTATTTGTCCCCCCTGAATTATCCGTCAGCGACGAGATATTCCATCTTTTTTCTGAACTCATCAACATAACGTCCGGGATAAAACTTGATGAGCGGAAAAAGGGACTGCTGACTTCGCGTCTCGCAAAGAGGCTCAAAAAATTTGGAATACAAAGCTTTTCCGAATATTACAAGAAGGTAAAGAGCGACAATCAGGAACTGGTCGAGATGCTTAATTGCATATCCACGAACACGACCAAGTTCTTCAGGGAGCAGTACCATTTCGAATATCTGAAAAGCAAAGTCATCCCTGATGTGATAGAAATTAAGTCTCGTGAAAAGGCCGTCAGGATATGGAGCGCCGGATGTTCCACCGGTGAAGAGCCTTATTCCATAGCCATAGCCGTGCATGAAGCGATGGGCGGCATATCGGGCTGGAATATGAAGATGCTCGCAACGGATATATCCACAAAGGCGCTCGATACCGCCCATTCAGGCATATACGAATATGAAGAGCTTCCCGACGATACCCCGCTTCCTTTATTGGGAAGCTACTTTCTTCGCGGCACCGGAGAGCATGCGGGGATGATCAAGGTGAAGGATTTCGTGAGGGATATGATACGGTTCAGGAGGCTCAACCTCAAAGAAAGAGAATATCCGTTCGCAAAGACATTCGATATCATATTTTGCAGGAACGTGATGATATATTTCGACGAGCATATGAAGCGGCATGTGCTGTCGATGTTTCACCGCCACCTGTCGGATAACGGATACCTCTTCCTCGGGCATTCGGAGACCATGATAGGGAATGAAAAGTTTAAACCCGTGTATATAACCGTTTATAAAAAGAGCGACATATAGATATATAGCGCAGGTCTGCCGGAAGACAAGGTATTTCCGCTTCATTCTCGAAAGGCATCCCGCCTTTCTCCGAAGCTAAGCCAGCCCGCTTAGGCATCCATGCCACGCTTGGGCTGCCCAAGTCGCTCCAATGCCTTGTCTTCCATCAGACCATAAATGCTTAGACTATGGCCGGCAGGTGTGCCGAAAAGGCTTTTGAAGTATGCCTCGCATCCATGTAATATTTTTGGCTTTGAAGCCGTGCCTTCCATGTCATGATTACGGATTATGTTATTGAATATTGAATAACTTAAAACTTCTTGAATTATGATATGATTTAAAGGGGAATGCAGAGTGAAGAGAATAATTTTAAATATAGGAGACATAGTGGTATCCGAAAAACCGGCCGTACTCGAGACCGTGCTCGGTTCGTGCGTGGCCGTCTGTTTGTGGGATGAAGGGTTGAAAATAGGCGGGATGAACCATTTTATGCTTCCGGATGTTACGGAGGGCATAAAAAATCCCTTATACTGCGGCTCCGAGTCCATAGAAACTCTCGTCTCGGGATTTGCAAAGACAGGCATCGATACAGGCAGGCTGAGGGCTAAGATATTCGGCGGAGGAAAGGTGATAAAAGGTTTCGGGGAGCATCTCGATATAGGCAGGGAGAACGTGAGGATAGCGAAGGAGATATTGAACGGTTACGGCATTCCTATAGTAAGGGAATTTACCCATCCCGATTACGGCATTAAGGTGGTATTTTACAGCGCTACCGGAAAGGCGTTCGTAAAGCAATTGCAGGATGAATAGAGAGGCTGTCATATATATTAAAAAATTGATCCGGGATAATCTCTCCTGCATAATATCGGCTGCCCTGTTTTTCGCAGGGCTTTACCTCACCAGTCTTTATAATTACGCCCTTTTCCACAGCCTTGCGGAGATTGTTACCAATATTATCGCCTTTGGAATCTTCGGATTCGCGTGGCATTCGCGCAAGTTCTCCGATAATGATTATTTTCAGTTTTTGGGTATATCGTATCTTTCCGTAGCAGCCGTTGACTTAATTCATACCCTGTCATATAAAGGCATAGGAGTATTCATAGGATACGACGCCAACCTGCCCACGCAGTTCTGGATTGCCGCAAGATATATTCAAAGCCTCTCGCTTCTTGCCGCGCCTTTTTTCCTCCGCAGAAAACTTAACGCAGGTGTTGCGTTTACCGGCTATATCGCCGTTACAGGCATTCTGTTTGCCGTTATTTTTTACGGAGGAATATTCCCGGACTGTTTTATAGAAGGCAGGGGGCTGACGCCTTTTAAGATAGTGAGCGAGTATATTATTATCCTTATCCTTGCCGCTTCGATAGTATTGTTGTACCGTAACAAAGAAAAATTCCAACCGAATGTATTCCGCCGGCTTATCGGCTCAATCCTTTTGACTATTCTTTCGGAACTGGCATTTACTTCTTATATAAGCGTATACGGCCTTTCCAATCTAATAGGACACCTGTTAAAGATATCCGCTTTCTATTTCATGTATCTGGCTATAATCAAAACGGGGCTTGAAGATCCTTACAGTCTTATATTCAGGGATCAGAAACAGAAGGAAGATTTATTGGAACGGCTCGTGGATTCACGCACCTTTGAGTTGAAAAAAAGCGAGGAACGATACAGGCGCCTCATTGAAACAATGAATGACGGCCTGGCGGTTATAGATGAAACCGGAAATTTTACTTTTGTCAACGACAGGTTCTGCGATATGCTCGGTTACGCGCGAGACGAGATTGTAGGGAATAACATTTTCAACCCGTCTTTCACTCTTCTTGACGATGAAATGCGCGGGATGGTAAAAGCCCAGATCGAAAGACGAAAAAGAGGGGAGAGTGCGTCTTATGAGATGGCATGGACTAAAAAGAACGGGGAAAAGCTGTACACGATAATATCTCCGAGCCCGATATTGGAGTCCGGCGTGTTTAAGGGCAGTTTTGCCGTTATTACGGATATTACCCCTCTCATGACGGCATATAATGAACTTAGCGAAAGCGAAGGCCGTCTTGTCGATACGCAGCGAATACTTATAGAAAAGACATTATATCTCGACAATATTCTCAATTCTTCTTTTGCCGTTGCGATAGCCGCTACGGACATCGATTTCCGCATTAAATATTACAACCCTATGGCCGAAAAGATATTCGGATACAAGGCCGAAGACGTCATCGGCAAGACGGTTATGGAAATGCATATCAAAGAAAAAGTGGAGCCGGCCCGTTTTGAACGCGCGATAGAGAAAGTGCGCAATGAAGGGATGTATGAGAATACCGTCGAACTGAGAACAGACGGAGAAGTTCGATTTATAGAATCGAGGGTATCCGGCATCTGGGATGAAAACAGGCAATTGATCGGGTTCGTGCTCATGTCTCAGGATGTCACGGAAAGGAAACGCCTCGAATCGCATCTTTATCATGCGCAGAAAATGGAATCCATAGGCCAGCTTGCGTCCGGGGTAGCCCATGACTTCAATAATATCATTACGGCTATAATGGCTTTCGCGAATCTCTTAAAGATGAAGCTTCCCGCAAACGACAAGACCCGGATGTATGTGGATGAGATGCTTTCTGCGTCCGAAAAGGCGGCCGAGTTGACCCAAAACCTCCTCGCGTTCGGCAGGAAACAGATACTCAATCCGAAACCCGTAGACATTAATGCGGTACTGAGCATGTCTGAAAAGCTCCTGTCCCGGCTTGTAAGGGAAGACATAATGTTCAGCATCAGGCTTGCGGATGGAGACCTGATAATAATGGCCGATGCCGGTCAGATGGAGCAGGTGTTGATGAACATGGCAACGAATGCGCGGGACGCCATGCCCGAAGGAGGAATACTGACCGTCGAAACCGAGAGGGTTGAGATTGACGACGAATTTATAAAGGCGCACGGTTACGGAGAGATAGGCGGGTACGCCATATTATCCATCTCGGATACCGGAATCGGGATGGACGAGAAGGCAAAGGAGAGGATATTCGAGCCTTTCTTTACGACCAAGGGCATAGGAGAGGGCACGGGGCTCGGCCTCGCGATGGTTTACGGAATAATCAAGCAACATAACGGCTATATTAATGTCTACAGCGAGCCGGGGAAAGGGACTACCTTTAAGATATACCTGCCGCTTTATGTTCCTGTGTTCAGAGGGCAGGACGCATACAATGCCCAACGGAAAGAAGATTTCATCGCCGGACATGGAGCCGGAGAGACTATACTCCTTGCAGATGATAATGCCGAGTTGAGAAGAGGGACAAAGGCGATACTCGAAGAGTTCGGTTATATGGTCATCGAGGCGGCGGACGGGGAAGACGCGGTGGAGATATTTAAAAGGAACAAGGATCTGATAAAGCTTCTTATTTTAGACGTGGCAATGCCCCGGAAGAACGGCAGAGAGGCGTTTGAAGAGATAAAAAATATAAGGCCGGGCGTCAAGGCTGTTTTTACCAGCGGCTATACCGCCGATATTATCCATAAAAACGGCATGCTCGATGAAAGTCTGGATTTTATGCCCAAACCCGTTTCTCCGATAAAGCTTCTCAGAAAGGTGAGAGAAGTGCTGGATAGATGAATCGATGCTTTGTTGTTATTCTTCCATCGGCGGCGCCATGTGCCGTATGATCTTTCCGGCCACAAGGTAAATCACCATCTCCGCGATATTTGTGGCGTGGTCCGCGATCCTTTCGAGATACTGCGCTACGAAACTTACTCTCATGGCCCTCGATACGGTATTGGAGTCTTTCACCATATAAGAAATGAGTTCTTCAAAAATACCGTATTTGAGATCATCTACTTCGTCGTCCCTCATTATCACTTCGGTTGCAAGTTTTTTATCCCGTCTTACGAAGGCGTCGAGGGCGTCTCTCGTCATTCCCTGAGCTATCCGGCTCATATTAGGAATATCTATGTAGGGTTTTAGTATCGGCTCCTTATTAAGTTCGAGGGCCCGTTCCGCTATGTTGACCGCATTATCTCCCATTCTTTCGAGGTCGGTGGTTATCTTCATGGCTGTCGTTATGAATCTCAAGTCCCCGGCCATCGGCTGCATTAACGCAAGGAGCCTGATGCACTCTTCGTCTATCTGAACGTCGAGCGTATTTACCTGATGATCTCTTTCTATGACTACGTTCGCCAGTTCGTCGTTTCTTTCCACAAGGGCGTTTACCGAATCCCTGATCGAGCCTTCGACCATCGCGCCCATTTTGAGCACCAGTTCCTTAAGATGCATCAGTTCCGCATCGAGAATAGCCATTATCCGAACCTCCCGGTTATATAATCTTCAGTCAGCTTTTCAGAAGGAGAAGTAAACATTTTATCCGTTTTGTCGAACTCTATCAATTCCCCGAGCATCATGAACCCTGTATAATCCGATATGCGCGCGGCCTGCTGCATGTTGTGCGTAACGATAAGTATAGTGAGTCGCTTTTTCAAGCTTAACATAAGCTCCTCTATTTTTGCAGTGGAGATGGGGTCGAGGGCCGATGTAGGTTCGTCGAAAAGGAGTATTTCGGGGTCTGTCGCAAGCGCCCTTGCTATGCAAAGCCTCTGCTGCTGTCCGCCGGACATATCGAATGCCGACCCATAAAGCCTGTCTTTAGCCTCGTCCCATAATGCAGCCCCTTTTAAGGACGCCTCGACCTTTTCATCGAGGACGCTCTTTTTGTTCACGCCCCTTACCCTTAGACCGTAAGCCACGTTTTCGTATATGGATTTCGGGAACGGATTGGGTTTTTGAAAGACCATGCTTATACGCATTCTTACTTCGATAGGGTCTATGTCTGTTCCGATTATATTGGTGCCTTCGGGGTGGAGGACAATCTCACCTGCGTATTTGTTGTGCGGGTAAAGGTCATGCATGCGGTTGAAGCACCTGAGAAGTGTTGTCTTGCCGCATCCGGAAGGGCCTATCAGCGCCGTGATCTTTTTTTCCGCGATAGGCAGGTTTATATTTTTGAGGGCATGCACATCGCCGTAATGGAAATTCAGGTCATTGACCTCTGATTTCAGTTTTTCAGCAATTTTTATCTCTGTCCCCATACGTCTCCTTTACCACTTTATCTTTTTTCTGAATTTGTATCTTATATAGATGGCAACTGCATTCATAATTAAGGTCATTATAAGCAGGACGATGCCGGCTGCTGCCGCATTCACCTGGAAACCCGCCTGCGGCCTCGATACCCAGTTGAACATTTGAATGGGCATTACTGTGAAAGGGTCGAAGAGCCATTTGAACGATATGAACGGGAATTCGGAGGTAAAAGGAGATACAGGCAGAAAGGCTATGAATGTCAGCGCGCCTACTGTGATTATGGGGGCCGTCTCGCCTATGGCCCTTGATAGCCCTATTATTATGCCTGTGAGTATGCCTCCCATCGAATAGGGGATTATATGGTTTTTTACCGTCTGCCATTTTGTGGCTCCGAGGGCGTATGACGCTTCTCTTATCGAATTCGGTATGGCCCTTATAGCCTCTCTCGTCGCCATTATTATCATGGGCAGTATCAGAAGTGCGAGCGCCAGCCCTCCGGTCAATATGCTCTCTCCGAACTTGAAGAGATATACGAACAACCCGAGAGCAAGCAAGCCGTAGATTATTGAAGGCACTCCCGCTAAGTTTGTGATGTTTATTTCTATAATACTCGTAACCCAGTTCTTGCGGCCGTATTCTTCGAGATAGATGCCTGCAGCGACTCCGAGAGGGATTGCGGCGGCTGCGGTAACGAGCATTACAAGGCTCGTCCCGACCCACGCCGACAATATTCCGGCTTGTTCAGGGAATCTTGAAGGGAAGGAAGCGAAAAATTTATAGCTCAGCCGCGGAACGCCGTCTATAAAAAGGTCGACAAACAGGGTAAACAGCAGGACAAGACCGACAAGGGTAGAAAGGAGACCGGTTATCAGGAATATGTTATTCCAGAGCTTACTGACCGCTATTCTTTTCTTTATATCTTTCAAGATTAACTCCCGACTCTCTGTTAATACGCTTGCCTTATCTTCTTCCTCAACCAGAAACCGATTATGTTAAAAAACAACGTCATGAGAAAAAGGACGATACCTGCCGCGAATATTGTCTTGTATTCTATAGTGCCGTGCGGCACGTCGCCGAGGCTTACCTGAACGATGTAAGACGTAAGAGTTTGAACGGGTTCCATGGGATTGGCGGTGAAATTGGGCATCATTCCCGCCGCTATCGCTACGACCATTGTCTCGCCTACGGCCCTCGATACGCCGATTATAAAGGCTGCCGCTATGCCGGAAAAGGCCGCGGGAATTAAGACCTTGAATGCCGTCTGGAATTTTGTAGCGCCCATAGCGTAGGAGCCTTCTCTTATGTGCATCGGAACGGCCTTCATGGAATCTTCGCTTACGGAGCTCACATAAGGTATTATCATTATCCCCATTATTATCCCGGGGCTTAATGCGTTAAATCCCGAAAGGTCGGGTACTATTTTCTGGAGGATAGGCGTCAGGAACGAAAGGGCGAAATACCCGTAGACAACCGTAGGGACTGCCGCGAGGAGTTCAAGGACAGGTTTTATAATTTCCCTGAATTTATGAGGAGCGTATTCGCTGAGATATATTGCGGCAACGAGTCCGAGCGGAAGAGAGACCAGCAGGGCTATAAAGGTCGTAAGCAGCGTGCCGGCCACAAGGGGCAATATGCCGAACTTAGGCTCCGCAAAAAGGGGGGTCCACTGAGTGCCCGTAAGGAATTCTTTTATAGGCACTTCTTTAAAGAAACCGAACGATTCGTAAGATAAGATTACTACGATGCCGATTGTGATAAGCACCGATGAAAGGGCGCTGAGGAATAAGACCGCTTCTATAAGGAATTCCTTGATCTTCTTTGAAGTTTTTGTCTTCATAAACGCAAACCTATTGTGCAGAATTTTTGTTACAGGGATATTACAGCAATGTTACAAGAATGTTACAGGATGCAACGGCAGGGCATAGTATTTTCAATACTATGCCCTGCCGCTGAACATAAGGTTATTTCTTCTTTTCTTCCATCTTAAGCAGGTCTTCGATCTTTAATCCTACCTTTTCCTCTCCGCCGAACATGCTTCCTGTCTTCATTTTGGCAAACCTTTCCTTAGCGAGCATATAAGCATTTGCCGGAAGTGGAACGTATTTTACCTGTTTAGAGAGTTTTTCTACGTTCTTGAGGTAATAATCTACAAACTCTTTGACCTCTGGCTTGGATACCGATTTTTTGCTTACATAGATGAACAACGGCCTCGAAAGCGGACTGTAAGTTCCGTCCTTAACGGTCTGCAGGGAAGGTATTATTGCCTTATTCGCAGGATTTAAGATCGGCACTACTTTCAGCTTGCCCTTATTTTCTTCGTAGTATGCGAGGCCGAAATATCCAAGCGCATTCTTATCGCCGGCAATACCCTGCACAAGAACATTGTCATCCTCGCTTGCCGTGAAATCACCTCTTGAGGACTTGGATTTTCCCATTATCGCCTCTGTGAAATAATCGAATGTCCCTGAGTCGGCGCCCGGACCGAAAAGATTTAACGGAGAATTCGGCCATTCGGGCCTTATCTGGTTCCATTTTTTAATTTTTCCCTGAGCCGCAGGCTCCCACATTTTTTTGAGGTCTGCCGTTGTCAGGGACGTAACCCATGTGTTTTTAGGATTGACTATGACCGCGAGGCCGTCATAAGCCACAGGAAGCTCTATATACTCTATACCGTTCTGTTTGCAGATCTCGATCTCTTTTGCGAGGATCGGTCTGGACGCATCCGATATGTCCGTCTCGCCCCTGCAGAACTTTTTGAAGCCTCCGCCTGTACCGGAGATGCCTACGGTTACTTTAATCGCGCCCTTCGTTGCTTTTTGGAATTCCTCGGCTACAGCCTCAGTTATCGGATAGACCGTGCTTGAGCCGTCAATCCCTACAAGTTTTCTTTCGGCAGACATAACACTGCCCGCCGTTACCGCTGCCGACACCATTAGGGTTATTAAACCCCATACAACTTTTTTGAACATTTTGACCTCCGTTAAAAAATTTATTTGTATACAGAATACATCATGCGAGGTTAATGCAATATTACGGGAATGTTAAGATTATGTTACGGAGCATATTGGAAGGAAGGCAAAGTATTGGAGCGACTTCGGCAGCCCAAGCGTAACATGGATGTTTAAGCGGGCCGGCGCAGCTTCGGAGAATGGCGGGATGCCGTTCGAGAATGAAGCGGAAATGCTTTGCCTTCCTTCCGGCTATCCTATTTTAATGAGGGCCTTGCATATCGCCCATGCGAGGATCCCGCAGGATGGTATTGTAAGGATCCATGCCGTTACTATGCTCCATCCCACTCCCCACCTGACGGCGGAGAGCCTTTTCGATGCCCCTACGCCCATGATGGTGGATGAAATGACATGAGTTGTAGACAGCGGAAGGCCTATACTTGATGCAATTTCTATGATCGTGGCTGCCGACGTCTCTGCCGCGAATCCATGAATCGGCTTCAGATGAACGAGACGCACGCCGAGGGTTTTTATTATCCTCCATCCGCCTATAGCCGTGCCTGCCGCCATTGCAAGGGCGCACGTAACAATTACCCAATTAGGCACATGGAAGTCGGGCAGCTTATAGTAGCTCACAAGCGCCATAGTGATTATACCCATGGTTTTCTGCGCGTCGTTGTTGCCGTGGCTGAACGCCATGTATGATGCGGATACGACCTGAAGCTTGTTGAATAAGTTGTTTACGGACGCCGGCGCCGAGTTCTTGAAAATCCTGATGAGGACTGCCATAAAGAGGAATCCGAGGAGCAGTCCCATTACAGGAGAAAATATGAGCCCGAAGAATACCTTGGAAACTCCCTTGCTTATAACGGCGTCAATGCCCGCCGTTGCTATTGCCGCTCCCACTATGCTCGAAATAAGGGCATGGCTCGAAGACGTGGGAAGGCCGAAATACCATGTGATAAGATCCCATATTATGGCGGACAGAAGAGCTGAAATAACCGTGATTTGCGTTATGCTTCCGGTTTCCACGATACCTGCGCCGACTGTCTTTGCAACCGCTGTTCCCGATAGAGCGCCTAAGAGGTTGAGGATTGCGGCCATCGTTACCGCGGTGCGGGGAGACAGAACCCTTGTCGATACGGACGTGGCTATGGCGTTGGCAGTGTCATGAAAACCGTTTATGAAATCGAAGATAACGGCAAGGATTATGACTGATACGAGGAGAAAATATGTTTCATGCATGTTTTAGGACTATGGCCTCGAGGATATTCGCGACGTCTTCGCACCTGTCGGACGCGTCTTCGAGGAGTTCATATATTTCTTTCCATTTGATGATGAGGATAGGGTCTTTTATTTCATCGAAGAGTTTACCGAGCGCGTCCCTGAAAACCCTGTCTATCCTGTTTTCGAGCCTGTTTATCTCTATGCAGAGTTCCTGAACATGAGGATAATTTTTTTCTTTAAGCTTCCCTATCGCCCTGTTTATGACCTCTGTTGTCGTCAGGAGATCCTTTGACATGGATATCGCTTCTTTTGTCGTCTCTTTTATTTTAAATACCGTCATTCTGTCTACGGCGCTCCATATGAGATCAATAACGTCATCGAGCCTCGATGCGAGGGCGTAAAGGTCTTCCCTGTCGATGGGGGTTATAAAGGTCTTATGAAGTTTTTTCATGATGTCGTGCGTCAGCATGTCGCCTTCCTGTTCGACTTCGTATATTTCCTTAGCGCGGGCAGCGACATTGTCGAAGTTTTCCATAAGTGTAACGAGAAGCAACGCGCCCCTCGTTACGTTGCAGGCGGCTTTGTCGAACAGCTCGAAGAAATCTATTTGTTTTGGAAAGAGTCTCATAACGGCTTTGCCGGTGATAGGATATACAAAGCCGCTCGATGATGTCAATGGAATGAATATTATTATTATTACTTATCGATATATTTCGAAATATTTACCGACACCCCTGAAAAACTTTGGAGAAGCCGCGCGCCCTGTTCCGCAAGCCTCGACCTCACGCTTTCCTTAAGGTTGAGATAGCAGAAGTTTTCTTCGTTGATAAAGCGGCCTATGAGATAGGCGAGCCCGTTGCTCATGGCGTCCAGGTACGGCGTGTCTATCTGGTGCAGGTCTCCGGTGAAAACTATCTTTGTGCCTTCGCCGCATCTCGTGATGATGGTCTTGACATCGAGGGGTCTCAGGTTCTGCGCCTCGTCTATGATGAAATAACGTTTAGGCAGGCTTCTGCCCCTGATATATGTGAGGGCTTCTATCTGTAGAATGCCCGACTCGATAAGGTACTGATAATTTTTGTATTTGGATATTGCGGTATTGTCCTTGAATTGACCGGTAGGGGTGTTGACTATAACCTCCAGGTTATCGAATATGGGCTGCATCCACGGCGCGAGCTTTTCGTCTATGTCTCCGGGCAGATAGCCGAGGTCGTTTCCCATCGGAACCACCGGCCTCGCTACAAGCACCTGTTCGTACAACGGAGACTTTTTCGTGGTCTGATGAACCCCGGCGGCCAGCGCAAGGACGGTTTTCCCGGTTCCGGCGGAGCCGGTCAATGCGACTACCTCTATATCCGGATTGACGAGCGCGTCTATGGCGCATTCCTGTTCGATATTTTTAGGGATGATGTTTTCGAGAGATTTGCCTCTCTTTACTCTCGACCTCTTATCTTCCCCATGAATTCTGTGGATATCTTCCATAGAATGCTTATACCTGACGGATAATATTCCGTTCGTATAGTCGTTGTCGCCGAGGACGTTGCCGTATTGCTGAAAGACGGCCGTCTTGTCGTTTTTATAGTCCTCCGCGTAGAGGCCGACGGATTCGGACTTTATTCTTACGGCCGTATCTTTAGATACCAGAATAACCGGCCTGTATTTGTCCTTATTGGTGCTTTCGAGGATGCGCATAGCCGTGGTTATGATTTTATTGTCGGGAGAAAGCGCATCGCTGAGATGCGGGATGTATTCTACGGTTACCGTGCCTCCTGTTTCGAGCAGTACGCCTCCCGCGATATTGCCGCGCTCTCTCAGCAGGTCGATGTTTTTCAGCGCGTGCCTTGCCGAATAAGCTATCTCGCCGTGGCCTTTTTTCAGTTTGTCGAGTTCTTCGATAACCGGCATAGGGATGATGACATTGTTCTCTTCGAATTTGAATATGCTCTCCGGGTCGTGGATCAAGACGTTGGTGTCGAGGACAAAGGTTTTTTTCAAAGCGCACCTCCTGATGTTAGATGGTTGCTTATTTTAATTTCGACTGTTCCGGGGAAAAACTTTTGCTTAGGGAAATAGGATAGGAAAACCTTTTTGCGTGAAGCCGAAGGCCGGCCGGGGTTTTTGCAGTATCTTTCAGACTGTCTGTCCAAGATATTTGCTGCTGCGCCTCCGTATATGTCTTTAGATTTATTGTAGCCGTTCTTTTATATATTAGCAACTGTTTTGTTACGGTCGATGACTCATAGAGGGGTATTAAGGGGATATTACATTTACTGCATTACAAAGTCCGTGAAATAAAGGTTTTTTACCGTATTGTCTCCAAGTATCCGGTTGGCTGTGAGGATTATCTCATCCTTGCACTGCAGTTTTCCTTCCTCGGTCATCAATTCCTCGGGAGTTTTATTGGAAAGAACGATGACGATGGCATCCCTCATGGGCGCTGTTTTTGCCTTTGCCCTGTCCAATAAAGAGGCGTTTGCGAGTTCAAGCTGCAACGACGCCTTTAAAAAGTTTGTTCCCCTCTCTGTAATTAGATTGACGACGAAGGCATCGAGGGCGAAATTAACGCTCTCTTCGATATTTTGTTTAGTTTCTTTGCCGGTTCCCTGATTGCCGTCTGATTTTGAGCACGGAATTAGTCCCGGTATTAAGAAAAGTGCTGCACAGAAAACTAAAAATATGGTCTTGCGTTTTTGCTTCATCATATCAACGCCTCCGGCATATTAGCCGCTATGACCTTGTTCCTTCCAATGTTTTTAGCTGTGTAAAGCGCATCGTCGGCAGCCTGTATGATCCTTTCCCATTTGTCTCCGTCGTCGGGATACGAGGATACCCCTATGCTTACCGTCATCTTCCCGTCGGGCTGTGTCTCGGCCCTCGGGAATTTGTAGTTATCTACGGCTTTTCTTATTCTTTCGGCTATCGAGATCGATTCTTCTTTGTCGCTCTCCGGAAGCAGTATTATGAATTCCTCGCCGCCGTACCTGCCCACAGAGTCGGTGTCTCTCAGGTTTTCGCCTATCATGTCGGCTATCAT
>Ga0154403_127_pt1 | contig 15453 bp, 16 predicted proteins | sample RifGroB2_FD_115907 | JGI IMG/M metagenome (GOLD analysis project Ga0154403, IMG submission 115907) | Nitrospirae bacterium GWB2_47_37
AAACCCATCCGAATATCGTGGCGGTTGCCGTTATAAAAGGCCTCTCCGGCATAATCATAACTAACGGCAGGTCTCCCGAGCCCGATACGGTTAAAAAAGCCGAGGCTGAAAATATAACCATCCTGACCACCGGCAGGACAACATTCGAGACCGCAGGGTTGCTTTATACTATGTTTACGGCTCACGGCTCATAACCGGGACCGGGTTTTAGTATGAATTACAAAAAATTCATTGCGGATTTGCATGTCCACACCTGCCTGTCGCCGTGCGCCGAACTGGATATGACCCCTCGCAGGATAATAGATGCGGCGATGGAGAAGGGCATCGATATAATAGCCGTATCGGATCACAATTCGGCCGAGAATGCGGAGATTGCAATGCGGATAGCGGAAGATAAGGGAATAACGGTGTTGCCCGCAATGGAAGTTACGTCCTGCGAAGAGGCCCATGTAATCGCGGTTTTCGACACAATCGAGAAAATATCCGCCTTTCAGGAAATCGTTTACAAAAACCTGCCTGACGGCATAAACGACGAAAGGCTGCGGGGCTATCAATTGGTAGTCAACGAAAAGGATGAGATATTAAGCTTCAATAAAAGGCTTCTTTTCAACGCAACTTTTTTCTCTCTCAAAGACCTCGTTGATGTAATCCATAACTACGGCGGGCTTGCCGTTGCGAGTCATATAGACAGGGAGTTCTTCAGCGTAATGTCCCAGTTCGGATTTATTCCTGAGGACATACGATTCGACGCCCTTGAAATCTCGTATAATACAAAAAAAGACAGGGCGGATGCCGTGTTCGGCCGGTACAGGTCTTATTCTTGGATAACATCGTCCGACGCGCACCATCTCGGCGATATAGGCAGGAGAACGACATCTTTTTTCCTTGAGAGACCTTCATTCGAGGAGATAAAAAGGGCGTTAAAAGGGGAAAGAAGAATCGAATGGAATGACGGGGTAGTCGATTAATGGAAGACCTGTCATTACACATACTCGATATTGCGGAAAATTCCATAGACGCGGACGCCGTAAAGGTGGAGATAAAAATCGTCGTCAACGAAGCCGATGACAGGTTTACGCTGACAATAAGCGATAATGGAAAGGGGATGGACGCTGAGACGCTTAAAATGGTCAGAGATCCTTTTTTCAGCACAAAAACGGCGAGAAAAAAGAAGTTCGGCCTCGGCATACCTCTCTTAGCGCAGGCTGCGGAAGAGTGTAACGGCGCATTTTTGATGGAATCTGATGCGGGCAAAGGAACCGTTATTACGGCTGTATTTCAGAACAGCCACATAGACAGAAAGCCTCTCGGAGATATAGGCGCTACAATGGCGGTTTTGATAGGCGGGCATCCTGACATTGATTTTTTACTCTCTTGCGAGAGAGACGGCCTTTCATATAAACTCGATACTGTCGAATTGAAAAAGGAACTTCAAGGCGTTCCGATTAATCTGCCGGATGTTTTAAAATTAATAAAAGAGGATATAAACGACGCCTTGGAAGGAGAGTTTTAAAACAAGGGGGGATTAATGCCTAAGGCAAGGATACTCGTAATCGATGACGAAGAGATCGTAAGAATAAGCTGTGAAAGGACGCTTGTCCCCGAGGGATACGAGATTGATACCGCGGCTTCAGGCAAAGAAGGCCTTGAGCGTTTGGAAAAGGGAGAGTATGACCTTGTGCTCGTAGACCTTAAGATGCCCGGCATGAGCGGCATCGAGTTTCTGGTAAATATTAAGAGCCGGCGGCCGGAGCAAAAAGTCATGATCATGACCGGTTATGACACCATCGAGCATATAGTTGAAGCCATATCCTCAGGCGCGGCCCATTACCTCGAAAAGCCCTTTACTCCGGATACATTAATCGAGAGAATAAACGAGGTGCTCTGCATAGAGATATAGCGATGACTTCGATCAATCCCGCAATACTTATAGTTGACGATGAAGAGATTGTAAGGAAAAGCTGCGTAAGGATCCTTTCTCCGGAAGGCTACGCCCTCGAAACCGCTAAAAACGCGGACGATGCGTTAAAAAAGCTCGATGATAAAACATTTGACCTCGTGCTCACAGACCTCGTCATGCCGGATATAACAGGGATCGATCTGCTTAAAAAGATTAAAGAGGACCGGCCCGAAACAGAGGTGATAATCATTACGGGCTACGGCACGGTCAAGACAGCGGTGGATGCCCTGAAATACGGCGCATACGACTATATAGAAAAACCCTTTACCCCGGATGCGCTGGTAAATGCGGTCGGAAGGTGTCTTGAGAAGAAAAGGCTCTTAACTGAAAACATCAGGCTCAAGCAGGAAATACATGCCCTTTACAGCCTCGATAACATAATAGGCGCGTCAAAGGAGATGCAGAAGGTATTTAAACTTATGGCGACCGTCGCGTCAACCGGAAGCACAGTCCTTATAACGGGCGAAAGCGGCACCGGAAAGGAGCTTGTAGCGCGGGGCATACATTACAACAGCGCCCGGAGGGAACAGCCTTTTGTAGTTGTCGACTGCGGCGCAATACCCGAAAATCTTATGGAATCGGAGCTCTTCGGGCACGCGAAAGGATCGTTCACCGGCGCGGTTTCGACCGAAAAGGGATTGCTCGAAACAGCCGGCGGAGGGACTGTTTTCCTTGATGAGATAAGCAACTTGCCGCTCCAGATGCAGGCTAAGCTCCTGAGGGTATTGCAGGAAAAGGAATTCAGGCCTGTCGGCAGCAGAAAAACGGTTAAAATCGATATCCGGTTCATTGCGGCAACAAACAGGGATTTGTCCGGGATGGTAAAAGAAGACGCTTTCAGGGAGGATTTTTTTTACAGGTTGAACGTCTTCCCTATTACCATGCCGTCTCTCAGGGAAAGAAGAGAAGACATCCCCGCGCTTGCTTATCATTTCCTGCATAAATACGGGAAAGAAACAGGCAGGGATGTCCCGCATATCTCGGCTGAAGCTATGCGCCGGCTTATCGCGCACGATTGGCCCGGCAATGTAAGGGAGCTTGAGAATGTAATTCACCGGGCTGTAATAGTCTGCGACGGCAGGACGCTTAAGCCGGAACATATAATGACGCCTTTGGAAGAAGAGGTCGATATACCGGCTACGCTCGAAGATCTGAAAAAGAAAAAAAGGGATTTAAAGAATAAATCCATAGAAGAAATAGAGAAGAATTTTCTGACGGCCGCCCTGAAACGCAACGAGTGGAATATCACGAAGGCCGCGGCGGAGGTCGGGATGCAGCGGACGAATTTCCATGCCCTTTTAAAAAAATATAATATTACTAAAGGGTCATAATCTATGAGATGGAAGATTAATGGAAAATTCAAAAATAGATTGTTTTAAATGCAGGCATTTATACATTACGTGGGATAAAAACTTCCCTTACGGCTGTAAGGCTATGAAATTCAAGACAAAGAATTTGCCTTCAAAGGTCGTCCGTCAATCTTCGGACATGGAATGCTTAAAATTCGAGAAAAAGAAAACCGGTACTAAAACAGCCTAAAAACAGACCGCTTATATCCTCAGGCCGCCTCGGCCTTCTTTTTCTTCTTTGCCGCTGCCACCGCAAACACCTCTATGGCATTAAAGGTGCCGTCTATGGCCTGAACAGGGCACTTCGCGGTGCATATTCCGCATCCTATGCATTTAGCCGCGTCTATATCGTGTTTCTTCTTTAGCTCTCCTGCCGGCGCGTTCACAGGACATACCTTAGAGCAAATCAGACATCCTATGCACTTGTCGGTAATGAATGCCTTAGATCTATGAGGTATAAAGTCCACAATGGCATTGGTCGGGCATGGACTTACGCACATGCTGCAAACCTTGCATTTATCGAGATCGATACGTGAAAGATTATTCGAAATAGATGGAGCATCGAACGGGCATACCTTTACGCACTTGCCGCATGCTATACATCCGACCTGACAGTGCTTTCTTACGTCAATTCCCTTATCTTTCGAGTGGCACGCAACGATAACCGCTTTCGATGCGGGCAGCACCTCTATAACCTTCTTAGGACATGCAGCTTCGCACTTCCTGCACCCTGTACATTTGGTCATATCCACCACGGGAAGCCGGTCGGCGTTCATTGTTATTGCTCCGAATGGGCATACCCTCGAGCATGTTCCATAGCCGAGACATCCGTATATGCAGGACTTGTCTCCTCCTCCGGCAAGCACTGCCGCCCGGCAGTCTTCCACTCCCTCGTATTTAAACCTCTTCGCAGACTTGCTCCAGCCTCCCTGACACATTATCCGGGCAAATATAGGCTCGCGCATCTCGGCCTTCTTTCCGGTAATCAGGGCTACTGCCTCGGCGCATTTTGCTCCGCCGGGCGTGCAGAGGTTCGGCGAAACATCGGGATTGTTGACAACGGCTTCCGCATACTGCTCGCAGCCGGCATAGCCGCATGCGCCGCAATGGGCATGAGCCAGAACATCCAACACCTGCTCAACTCGCGGATCAACCTTGACAGAAAATCTTTTTGCCGCAAAGGCAAGACCAAGCCCGAATACTGCTGCTAAACCCGCAAGAAATATCAGCGTGAACTTCAATACAGCCGTAAAGTCTACATACTCTTTTGCCTCGACCCCGCCTCCGACGCCCGCATAAGCCGCGGAAGCATAACAAGTCAGCAACGAGGCCGCTATAACCGCTATTTTTATAATCGAACCGTTAAACATCGTAGCTTCTCCTTAATTTTTATAACCTAAATTGAGCGGTTCTAATTTATATTTCTATTATATCAAAGCGTAATCAGTCCTGAAAAGCCGGTGAATGCCAGCGCTATGAGGCCCGTAATCACAAATGCCATCGGCATGCCCCTAAACGGCGCAGGCACGTCCGCCAGTTCCAATTTCTCGCGGATGCTTGCCATTATTATAAGGGCAAGGGCAAAACCGATGCCGGAGCCCAACCCGAAGGCAAGACTCTCTATAAAATTATAATGCTCGCCTGCATTAATAAGCGGCACAGCAAGGATAATGCAGTTCGTGGATATCAGGGCGAGATAGATGCCGAGCTTATAGTAAAGGCCCGGGGCAACCTTCCGCATGATCGTATCGGAAGCCTGCACAATGCCCGCCACTATGCCTATAAAAACGATGATTTTTAAAAAAACAATATCGAGCGGGAACATTATATAATGAAATACGACCCAGCTTAAGGCCGCGCTTATCATCATGACCGCGGTAAAGGTGATGCTCATGCCGATCGATGTCTCCATTTTTTTGGATACGCCGAAGAATATGCAGAGCCCTAAAAATCTCGTGAAGACAAAGTTATTTATCAATGATGCCGCTATGATAAGTTCGAATATTTTTGTAAATTCAGAATGCATTTCCGCTCCTTTCTTTTAATCCCCGGCCGGGGTTAATAAAGTCGTCTTGCACTCATGAGTTGACTCTTCATGACCGCCGGTTTTGGTTTTTAAATATTTAACATCGATCCAGTTGAACAATGCCATTAATATTCCGACCGCGAAGAATCCTCCGGCAGGAAGGATCATTATCAAAAGGGGTTTTGCGTTAATAATGGGCATTCCCCACAAGGATCCCCTGCCTATCAACTCCCTGAAGAAACTGATCACGGTCAGGGCGAATAGAAATCCTATTCCCATGCCTATGCCGTCAGCCATCGAAGGCGCTATCTTGTTCTTGCTCGCGAACATCTCGGCGCGCGCAAGGATGGACGCGAAGGCTACGATAAGCTGTATATAAAGACCCATCTGCTTGTAAACATCGGGAACCGCAGCCGCCATGGATAAATCGGTAACCGTAACCCATCCCGATATGACGAGCATGAATATCGGCAGCCTCACCTTGGGATGTATTACCGTACGCATCAATGAAATAGTTATGTTTACCATCACCTGAACGAAGAGTACGGCAACGCCCATTAAAACTCCGTTCTTCAGGTTGTTTGTGACCGCTATGGAGGGACAGAGGCTCAATGCGAGCTTGAATATGGTATTTTCCTTGACTATGCCGTTAGTTATGAGTTCCCGGTAATTAACCTTATTTGCCTGCGCCATCTGCGGCACCTCCCTTCAGCGTCTTTACAAGAAAGTCGACGCCGTTCTTTACGGCGTCATCGGTAACCGCGCGGCTCGAAATGGTTACCCCTGTTATCGCCTGTATATATTCCGTAGTCTCGGTCTTTACCAGTTTTATATGTTCGAGGTCTTTCCCCGGAAACTGCTTCTTGAACTCGTCTTTTTCTATCTCGTCCCCGAGTCCCGGAGTTTCCGCGTGTGAGATTATGTCCACCTTCTTGACCTTAAGGTCTTTATCCACGGCGATAAGCGTATTTATGTAGCTCGAATACCCCTTGCCGAACGATTGAACTACATAACCGATGATTTCACCGCCTTTTTTGGCTACAAAATATTCCGATGCCTTTCCGTGCGGTTTCCAGTCGCCCAGTTTTTCTATATTGTCCGCTTCGGGCATCAGCGCCTTGAGGGCCCTCTCTTTTTCTATTACGGCATTTTTGAACATTATCGGAGACGTCTTCGCGTAAACCGCAGCAAGGATAGCTCCTCCGACGAGATATACGATGACGAGATTTACGGTTATCTTTATGATGTCCCTGCCTGTCATTTCTTGCTCTCCTTTATTTCTTTTTTGGCGCCGAACACCTTTGTCCTAAAGCCCCTATCTATAATCGGAGAGAAACAGTTCATTATGAGTATGGCGAACATGACGCCTTCGGGGTATCCGCCTTTTAATCTTATTAACATCGTAAGGAACCCGCAGCCGATGCCGAAAAGTATCTGGCCTTTCCTGACCGAAGGGCATGTAACATAATCGGTAGCCATAAAGAACGCTCCCAAAAGCATGCCTCCGCTTAGAAGATGCACGATAGGATCGCCCGTAAACAATGCGCCTTTTGTCCCGAATATCCACGCCATCAGCGCTGCGGTGCCGAGGAACGATACGGGTATATGCCATGAAATGTATCCCCTGTATAAAAGAAATGCCGCGCCTATGAGCAGCGCGATTGACGATGTCTCTCCGATAGATCCCGCCCTGTGTCCCGTAAAAAGCTGCGTGTAGAGAGTGATGTTGTCTCCGAACATCTCCATCAGCTTTGCAACTCCTTCTTCTTTAAGTATGCCGAGCGGTGTGGCTGTGGTCTTCGCGTCGAACTGTATAAAAGCGGCCGTCGGCTCCTTCCATATGGTCATGAGCTTGGGAAACGATATCAGCAGGAACGCCCTTCCTATCAATGCCGGATTGAAGACATTGAATCCGAGGCCCCCGAATAACTGCTTTGTGATTACTATCGCCGCGAAAGAACCTACAATCGGGATATAAAAAGGAACGGAGGGCGGCAGGTTCATGCCTAAAAGAAGCCCCGTGAGAAACGCGCTGCCGTCATTAACCGAAATCTTTCTGTTAAGCGACTTCTGAAATATATATTCCGAAAGCACGGCGGCTATAATCGCGATAGCGAGAATAAAAACCGCTCTCGGACCGAAGAAATAAGCCCCCATAACCGTAGCCGGAAGCAATGCTGCATTCACGCTCCACATTATCCGGCTTGTGGTCTCTTCGCTCTTTATGTGCGGACTTACAGATACTGTTAACTGATGTTCTTTCTTTGCTTTATCCATACAAGCTCCCTTACGGTTTAACCAGAGATTTGGCGAGTCTTACCAGCTGCACTATCGGCCTTTTCGAGGGGCATACATAGGTGCACGAGCCGCATTCAAAACAATCAAAGAGGTTATACTCCTTTGTCTCCTCATAAAAACCCTTTTCCGAAAGAACGCTAAGCATGGAAGGCATGAGCCCCATAGGGCATATGTCGATGCACCTTCCGCACCGTATGCACGGACCGAAGTCCTCGGCATGGACAACCCCTTCTTCCGGAAGGACGAGTATGCCGGATGTGCCTTTTGTGACCGGCACGTCGAGTGAGTAGAGGGCAAAGCCCATCATCGGGCCGCCCGATACGACCTTTGCAGCCTCCGATTTAAACCCGCCGCATTCCTCTATGAGATCGGAAACCAATGTGCCTATCTTTACCATAAGATTTTTAGGCTCTTTTATCCCTTCTCCGGTAACCGTTACGACCCTTTCTATAAGCGGCTTGCCGTAACGCGCGGCCTCGTAAATCGCCGTTGCCGTGCCTATGTTATGAACTACAACGCCTACATCCATGGGGAGCCCTCTTGCCGGCACCTCCCTGTCCACGGCGGCCTTAATAAGCATCTTTTCCGCGCCCTGCGGATATTTCACTTCGAGGGGACATACTTGGATATTGGACTCGCCGGAAGCGGCCTTTTTCATCGCCTCGACGGCGTCGGGCTTGTTATTTTCTATTCCTATAAAACCTTTATTGACGCCGAGGATTTTCATCAACACCTTAAGTCCCTCGACGACATCCTGCGGCCTTTCGATCATAAGCCTGTAATCGGCGGTAAGATACGGCTCGCATTCGGCTCCGTTAAGGATAACGACGTCAACAGCCTTTTCCTTGGGTGGAGAAAGCTTCACATGCGCAGGGAACGCGGCTCCGCCCATTCCGACGATTCCGGCGTCCTTTACTTTCGCCCTCAATTCTTCGGGCGGGAGCTTCATGTAATCGGGATTGTCCTTAAGGGACGTCCATTCCTCTTTGCCGTCGTTTTCTATTACGACAGACATGACCATTCTTCCCATAGCATTAGGAAACTCTCCAATCGCGATAACCTTGCCGGAAATGGATGAATGAACGGGAGCTGAAACGAATCCTTCGGGTGTGCCTATAACCTCGCCTTTCTTCACTTCCTGTCCTACGATTACGGACAGCTTGCAAGGAGCGCCTATATGCTGCGCCAGCGGAATAACGACTCTTTTGGGAGGCTTTGTGTTGGAGATTGCCCTGCCTTTGGACAACTCCTTTTTATCAGGCGGATGAATTCCTCCTTTGAATGTTGCAAGGGGCATCGAAGGTTCCTCCATATTGCGTTTTGGATATAAGATTATTTGATAGATCTTATAACGCTTGCAGGCCAAAAAAGCCTATAAGTAATAACACGCCTCCGTAAAATATGTCAAGCGTGAAACATGGATTTGATATGGAAATTTTTTATACTGAGGGGAAATTTATGAATAGGTAATTAAGACTTTCTTACCCAATCGGCTATCTTGCTTCTTTCAATGAGGAGTTCTGTGAGGACTTCTTTCATAAGCACGCATGCCTGAACAACTTTCGGATTGGCTATGCGGTAATAAATATTGACCCCATCCCTTCTGCTCTTCAATATTCCCTTGAGCCTCATAACGGAAAGATGCTGCGACACGTTCGCCTTCGGGGTCTCTAATATATCCACCAGTTCCGTAACGGTCTTCTCCCCCTCTTTCAGGGCGCTGATAATCTCTATTCTCTTCGGGCTGGAGAGTATCTTACATATCTCGGCCTGCATTTCGTATACCGATTTTTCTCTTTTCATAGCAATGATATTCTATTGATTTCTGAACGAAAAATCAAGAGTTTTTAAATTAAATATTTAAATAACCTATTATTTAAAAGTTTAAACATCGAATTAACCCTTCCATCCGTACTCGCCGACAAGGGGCACAAAGACGCATGCGGTATGATATTCCTCTACGAGAACTCCCTTTTCTTTCCTGCCTTTAATCAACATCTGCGAGAACCTTTCTCCGACAGGCGCTACCACAATGCCGCCTTCTTTAAGTTGATTTATAAGCGGTTCGGGTAGTTTAGGCGCTGCCGCGGTTATTATAATCCTGTCGAAAGGCGCAGACTCCTCCAATCCCTTTGTCCCGTCGCTGACTACAACATGCACATTGTCATAGCCTATCTCCTCCAGTTTCCTTTGAGCCCTGTCCGCAAGCTCAGGAATCCTCTCTATCGTATAAACCTCTCCGGCGAGTTCCGCCAGCACAGCCGCCTGATAACCGGAGCCTGTTCCGATCTCAAGAACACTTTCATCTCCTTTTAATTCGAGAAGCTCCGTCATTATTGCGACCATATAAGGCTGTGATATTGTCTGATCTTCGCCTATGGGGAGCGCCATATCGTCATAGGCGCTGTGCCTTATATATTCCGGGACGAACAGATGGCGCGGGACTTTTCTCATCGCGTTAAGCACGCGCACGTCCTTGATGCCGCGCGGAATAAGCTGCGTCTCGACCATCAACTCCCTAATCCTTTTATAATCAGCCGTTTCCATATCTTTTTAATATCTCCCTCGCCGCCATCACTCCTGACGCCGACGCCTGAATAAGCCCCCTGCTTACGCCCGCGCCGTCGCCTACGGCAAACAGATTTTTTATCTCAGTTTCGAGGCTGTTTGTAAGCTTTATCTGCATCGAATAAAACTTAACCTCAACTCCGTAAAGCAATGTATGCCTTGAATTTATTCCCGGCGCAATCTTATCCAGCGCATCGAGCATCTCAATAATATCCGAAAGATAGCGGTATGGAAGCACAAAGCTCAAATCTCCGGGAGTAGCGCCTTTCAAAGTAGGCTCAACTATACCCTTTGATATTCTTTCATGCGTTGAGCGCCTTCCTTTTATGAGATCCCCGAGCCTCTGGACAATAACGCCTCCTCCGAGGAAGTTGGCAAGCCTTGCTATATAAGTGCCGTATGAGATAGGCTCGTCAAATGGCTCTGTAAAAAATGTGCTTACAAGTATCGCAAAATTCGTGTTGTTCGTTTTTCTCTCGGCATAACTGTGTCCGTTTACGGTCCATATTTCCTTTATATGCTCTTTGACGACCTCTCCGTACGGATTGACGCAGAATGTCCTTACCTTGTCGTCGAATTTTTTTGAATAAAATACCATCTTCGGCTCGTAAGTAATGCTCGTAAGATGCTCAAGCACCGCAGCCGGAACCTCGACCCTTACTCCTATGTCAACCGGGTTTTTAAGAAGGGTAAGTTTGAGCCTCTTAGCCTCTGCCTCAAGCCATTTCGCGGACGCCCTTCCGGGAGCAAGTATGACATGATCCGAATAAATCTCCTTGCCGTCTTTGAGTCTTATGCCCGTAATTTTTTTCTTTTCCGCAATAATTTTTTGGACATCGGTTTCAAAGATAACATCGGCTTTTCCATTAACGGCCTCTCTCATTTTTTTAAGGACATCCCTGCATTTATCCGTTCCTATGTGGCGTATTTTCGAGGGGATGAACATCAAGTCGTTTTTTGAGGCGAGGTCTTTTATGCGCGCTATATCTTTCTCATCTCCGCCGTAGACTTTGTCGGGAGCGCCGTATTTCACATACAAGGAATCAACATAATTTATCAATGCCTGTAGTTCAGGCATATCCAGATACCTTGAAAGGAAACCGCCTATTTCGGGCGAGAGGGTGAGTTTACCGTCGCTGAATGCGCCCGCGCCGCCCCATCCGCTCACAATGTCGCATTCGGGACACGATATGCAGGGAGCGCCTTTTAAATCCGTAGGGCACTGTCTTTTATCGATGTCCTTTCCTTTTTCGAGAATTAAAATTTTTAATGCAGGAGATTTTTTTAGAAGTTCCAAGGCAGCGAATATTCCGGCCGGCCCGGCGCCTACTATAATGACATCGTATTTCATAAGAGATGGAGAGGGCAAGGTGTTGTAGCGGCTTTTTTCGCCGCTCGCGAAGGCAGGAGTCTGAGCAGGCGAAAACCTCGGAGAAAGGCTTGGATGCCTTTCGAGAATGAGCGGAAACACCTTGCCCTCTCCATAATTACCCTTTCCATGTTTTTTTCAGATATTCGAGCGCTTCGTAATTCGTCAGGTCGAGATGTATAGGCGTTACGGACACATAATTATCCAGCACCGCCTTAATATCCATGTCCTCCCCCTGCTCCCAGTAAGGCGTTCCTCCGCCTATCCAGTATTGCTTGTCGCCCCACGGAGAATAAGTATCCTGTATCGCATTGTCATATACCCTCTTGCCCTGACGGGTAATCTTCATCCCTTTAACCATATCCCCCCTCTGTACATTAGGGACATTGACATTAAGCAGGGTATCGTACGGCAATGATTTGTCCAATATGTATTTCGCGACCTCTATCGCGACCGGATAGGCAGTCTCATAATGAAAGGGCTTGTCACCTACAAGTGATATGGCAAATGACGGCGCATTGAGAATCGTTCCTTCGATAGCGGCAGAGACGGTTCCCGAATATGTGATATCATCGCCCAGATTTGCGCCCTTGTTAATCCCTGACGCGACAAGATCGGGTCTCCGGGGCAATATTTTATGCACTGCGAGGGCTACGCAATCCGTCGGCGTGCCGTTCACGCTGAAAACGTTTTCGCGCAGCTCTTCGGCCTTCAACGGCCTGTGAAGCGTAAGGGCATGGCCTACCGCGCTCCTTTCCCTGTCAGGGGCGACGATATAGGCGTCCCCTATCTCCTTCATCGCATTGAAAAGGGCGATTATTCCGGGAGAATGAACTCCGTCGTCGTTCGTAACAAGAATAAGCGGGGGCATATTATTTCCTTAACACAAGTTTATCACACTGAATGCAAATTGTGTCATGTACCATATCCGGGTTGGGACAACGTATTGCAATCGGAAGTCATAATCCGTATCATATCGAATATTGATCGGTGTGAAAGGGGGTGATACGCCGGATAATTTCAAAGGGGGAAGAGGTATTCTTAAAGGATGCCTCACGGGTCTATTTATTAACATTAGATTCCATAACAGGGGGGCAAAAATTTATGGAAGAAAAATGTAAAGTTGAAAAAAAACAAGGCCTGTCTGATCTGGTAAAAAACGAAGACTGGCTTGCTGTCTGGTTAGGTTTTCTTATCATCATTCTTATCCTCGCCGGCGTACGACCTAATATGCCGTCTTTCAAATGGGAAACAAGCGGTGAATTTGCAACAACGATCGAAAAATCAAAGCCCAAGGTAGAAAAATTCATTACAGACGCAAAGGCTAAAAACGAAACTGCCGCGGCAGATTCCGCAACAGCATTAAAAACGGCCTTGGATTCCGGCGACCGTACGGCAATCGGCAGCGCCGCCAAAAAACTTGGGGATGATGCCAAGGGCGCCAAGGATGAAGGGATCAAGAAAAAAGGCGGAGACATCGGGAAAAAAATAAGCGGCTCTGCCGGAGCGCACACCGGAAAAGTTTTTTCCCTTGAAAACATTGGAAAGATAGCCATTATCGGAATCGCTTTTCTGATAATATCTGCCGGCGGCATCATTCTCATGGGAGGCAGTGTCGGGAAGTATATCATCGGATTTCCGGTAGTTTTCATTTTAGCCAATATCTCACAGTTCATTGCCGGCAATTCCACTATTCACTATTATGGACTGGAATACGTTATCTTTGCCCTTATTATCGGGCTCTTTATCAGCAATGTAATCGGAGTCCCCAAATGGCTCATGGAAGCTGTGAGGACGGAGTACTTCATAAAAACAGGTCTTGTTATACTCGGAGCAGGCATTCTCTTTAAAGAGATACTGCAGGGAGGCGCTCTCGGCATAATACAGGCGATTTTTGTGGTCACAGTCGTCTGGTATTCATGCTATTGGCTTTCAAAGAAACTAAAACTGGATGACGACTTTGCGGCTCTGCTCTCGTCGGCGGTTTCGATCTGCGGTGTCTCTGCGGCTATCGCTACCTGCGGAGCCATAGAGGGCGACAAAAAGAAACTCTCTTATGTTACATCCCTTGTCCTTATCGTGGCAGTGCCTATGATGATCGTAATGCCGTGGATTGTGAAGACCCTTGGAATCCCTGACCTTGTCGGCGGCGCATGGCTCGGTGGAACGCTTGACACGAGCGGCTCTGTTGTTGCAGCGGGCGCCCTGATAAGCGAGCCCGCGATGAAGACGGGAGTTATAGTCAAGTTTTCGCAGAATGTTCTGATAGGAGTGGCTGCGTTCATCCTTTCAATATGGTGGACGGTCAAGAAAGGAGCGGCAGCCGGACAGAAGGTGAGCGCTCGCGTAATATGGGATCGTTTCCCGAAATTCGTTCTCGGCTTCATAATTGCATCGGTAGTGTTTTCGTTCCTGCTTGACCCTGCCACGGTGAAAGATACAAAAGGACTCTTAGGCGGAATGAGGACTGTCTGGTTCGCCCTTGCATTTACATCGATAGGGTTAGAGACGCGTTTCAAAGAGCTTGTAGGCATGGAAGGCGGCAGACCCGCTGCAGCCTTTATAATCGCGCAGGCTTTTAACGTGGTCTGGACATTGATTCTGGCATACCTTTTATTCGGAGGTTTCATATTCGCGGTACCGGATATTAAGTAAGATTAAGATTATTAACAAAGCGGGAAGGCAAAAGCCTTCCCGCTTTTTCATTCGGATTCATAACAAAATAACGGAGGAAGTTTTTGGACTTAGGCATTTTCGGCTCTATAAGCTTTGACTGGCATTTTGTTTCCGCACTGTTAAGCATTGTACTAATCGACCTTATCCTTGCAGGGGATAATGCGGTTGTCATTGCCATGGCGGTAAGGTCGCTGCCGTCGGAGCAGAGAAAAAAAGGAATCTTTTACGGCGCAGGCGCTGCAGTCCTATTGAGGGTCGTAGCCACATTCTTCGTGTCCCAGCTTCTGATGATAAGTTTTATCAAGCTTGTAGGAGGCATTGTAATATTATGGGTAGCCGTAAAACTCTTCATTGAAGGATCGCCTGAAGAGAATATCGAAAGAGAAGTCGCATCAATAGCTCAGGCAGTGAAGATAATAGTTATCGCGGATATTTCAATGTCGATAGACAATATGCTTGCGGTCGGAGGCGCATCTCACGGGAACATGTTCCTTCTGCTTTTCGGGCTCGGCTTAAGCATTCCGTTTGTTGTACTCACAAGCAATCTTTTATCGATGCTCATGGATAAATATCCCGTTATCATTTATATCGGCGCGGCTGTGCTCGGCAAAGTCGGCGGAGAGATGATTATTACCGACCCCTTTATCGTAAATATCTTAAAGCCCGGCAAGCCGCTGATATATTCCGTAGAGGTTCTTTTTGCGGCGGGTGTTATTATTGCAGGGAAACTCCGGATGAAGCGGCAGATATCAAGAGCGGAAAAAGAAGAACATGTTCATGAAGGAGGATAAATGGCAATTTTAACCATATCAAGAGAATTCGGGAGCGGCGGCAGAGAGGTAGGCCTGATGACGGCTAAGAGCCTGAACTATGAATACATCGATAAGGAACAATTGCTTGCCGATATCCGCGCTGTCGGAAAAGACTGGGAAAGGTACGGAAAAAACCTCGATGAACACTGCCCGACTACATGGGAAAAATATGACTGGTCGTTCAGGGGCTTCATCGCCCTGTTCCAGAGCCTTATCCTGAATTATGCGCTTAACGACAAAACGGTAATCATGGGCAGAGGCGGAAATTTTCTATTGAAAGGCATTCCTTATGCGCTGAGAATCCGCGTTACGGGTCCGATAGAACAGAGAATTGAAAGAATAATAAGAAGAGAATCCCTTGACAGAGACACGGCACGCCGTCTTATTGAAAAAGC
>Ga0154403_141_pt1 | contig 12336 bp, 15 predicted proteins | sample RifGroB2_FD_115907 | JGI IMG/M metagenome (GOLD analysis project Ga0154403, IMG submission 115907) | Nitrospirae bacterium GWB2_47_37
GTGCATTTCTTCAGCGGATTCACAGACGAAGAGTTGAAACTGATATCCGGCTTTATGCAGTGGATAAAATTTGAGGCGGGGGATATTATTATCAAAGAGGGGATGATTGAAAAGACATTTTTTCTTATCATTAAAGGCAAGGTATCCATTAAAAAGAAGACATGGATGGGTTCATTAAAGAAGGCTATAGACATGATCTCGGCAGGGCAGATATTCGGGGAAATGGCATTTATAACGGGCAAGCCGAGAACCGCCGATATCATAGCCGAGGAAGAGACGTATGTGCTTAAATTCAGCGCCGAAGAGATGCTCAAAGATGAGACTAAATACGCGCATATCCTCGTAAAGTTTTATAAAAAATTTGCCGAGGCCCTTTCGGAACGGCTTGCAAAAGCGGATAGGGAACTCGTTAACCTTTCGATGTGATTTTTGTTTAATGCAAGGCTGAAGGTAATCGTCAGCCTTGCATCGGATGTTTTTATTTGCCGTTTATTACGTCGTCCGTCCAGCTTAGAGCCGCCGATACATTCGGAAATCCTATAGTGCTCGTGAGCAGGATTATCGCGTGCTGTATCTCTTCGGGCTTTGCGCCCGCCTTCAACGCCCGCCGCGTGTGAGAATGAACCGCCCCCTCCGATTTTACCGCCGCAGCAGCGGCCAGTTGTATCAGGTGCGCGGTCTTGGTATTGAGAGGCCCTGCCGCCTTTGCCGCCTTGCCGAGATTATCCACGGCAGTGAAATACTTTTTAAACCTCTTTTTGATGCTTAGATACTGCTCCGGTAACTTTGCCATAACTCCCTCCTTAATGTTTAACGGCCGTTAATTTTTCTCCGGCCCTGTAAGCGTCCTTTAACGCCGTCGGATGATCGAGAATCGCGCCCTTTGCGTCGATGCCCGTAAAGTTCAGGGCATCGTGATGCTGTACGCTTATCGTTCTGAAAAATGCCTTTGCCGTTGCCTCAGAGCACTGAACTCCTATTTCCTTTTGCATCCCGCCGACCAGCAGCAAAAGGCCCTTTCTCCCGAATCGTCCTTCAGGGATCGGTTTCTTCAAAAGATACTTCTCGCACCAGAATGCCTGACACCTGTCGATCATCGCTTTTGCCTGCGCGCTCAGTCCGAAAAAGAAGATCGGGGAGGCTAAGATTATCCTGTCCGCCTCCCGTATCGCGCCGTATATCTCATCCATGTCATCGTTTATTATACATTTGCCGGTTTTATCGCAGCCGCTGCAGTCCTGACACGGCTTTATTCTCATTATATTGAGATTAAAGAGCCTTATTTCATGACCTGCTTTTTCAACCGGTTTTAATGTCTCTTTAAGCAGGATGTCCGTATTGCCGCCGATTCTCGGACTGCCTTGAAACGCCAGCACCTTCATCTTGCTTTTCGGCATCAGTCGATCTTTTTAAACGCCTGTTTTTTTGCCTTGCATATGGGGCATTCGTCGGGAGCCTCGTTTTCTACGGTATTGCCGCATATCTGACATACATAATAGTCCATCTCTTTATTTTTGCCGAGTTCCGCAAGGGCCTTTTTGTAAAGCATCGCGTGGATCTTTTCAACCGCGTTCGCATAGGTGAAATTCCTCAAGGCGCAGGTATTGCCTTCCGCTTTCGCGTCTTCGATCATTGCCGGATACATCTTTTCAAATTCGTAGATCTCCCCGCTGATAGCCGCTTCGATATTTTCTTTTGTGCTTTTGACGCCTCCGGCCTCTCTCAGGTGGGCATGGGCGTGGACTGTTTCGGCATCGGCCGCCGCCCTGAAAAGTCTTGCAATCTGTTTAAAACCTTCTTCCTCCGCCTTCTTAGCAAAGGCGAGGTATTTCCTGTTCGCCTGAGACTCTCCTGCAAATGCGTCCATTAAGTCTTTTAATGTTTTGCTCATATATCTTCTCCTTATTGAAATTTCTGATGATATTCTTTTACTCTTTTTGCGAATTCTTTTCCGAATTCATAGCACGTTGTCTCGTCTTCAAGAGACGGCCTGTAGAGAATCTGCAATCCGGGTTCTACGGTCTCCAGCCCCATCCTCTTGATCTCTTCATACGCCTCTTTTACCGCCCCGCCTCCCCATCCGAAGCTGCCGAAGGCGGCTGCAATCCTGTTTTTTGGTCTCAGTCCCCTGAGATGAGTAAGGAACTCGGCTACCGACGGGTACATTATATTGTTGAGAGTAGGGGTTCCTATCAATGTGCCTCTCGATCTCCAGAATTCCTTGATAGCTACGCTCATAGGCGTGGCTCTTAATCGTATAACTTTGCATTCGACGCCTTCATCCTTTATGCCCTGCATAATGGGATACGTCATCTGCTCGGTACTGTGCCACATGGTGTCATATATTATTGAAACGCTCAGATTGGCTTTGCCGCCTGCCATGTCCATATACATTTGCAATACCTTTTGAGGATTTGACCTCCAGATTATGCCGTGGTCAGGCGCTATCATCTCTATTTCGAGTCCCATCTTTTGCAGATCTGCTATCTTCGTCTTTATGATCTGACCGAACGGCATGAGAATGTTCGCATAATAATCTATAATCGCATCTTCAAGCTCCGACATTGATTCGCATGTCGCGAATTCATCGTCGAATCTCACTGCCGACGCGATATGCTGACCGAACCCGTCCTGACTGATAAGGATTTTTTCTTCCTTTATGTAAGTCATCATGGAATCGGGCCAGTGGAGCATAGGGGTCTCTATGAATAAGAGGGTCCTTTTTCCTATCTTCAGGGTATCCCCGGTTTTTACGATCTTTATGTTCCATTTAGAAATATCGAAAAATCTATCGAGTCCCTTCCTGCCCTTTTCGGTTATATATATCGTTGCATCGGGCGTTAAAGCCATTATCTTGTCTATGCTCGTCACATGGTCGTTTTCGATATGATTGATTACGACATGCCTTATTTTTGACGGCTCCACGACGGACCGTATGTTTTTGATCGTAATGTCCGCAAAATCGTATTTGACGGTATCCAGAAGCGTTATTTCGTCGTCCATGATGAGGTAGTTGTTATATGTAGTCCCGCGGGGCGTTACGTATCCGTGAAAATCCCTTACGGCCCAATCGATGGCGCCTACCCAATAAACGCCGTTTTTAAGCTCGACAGCTTTCATGCGGCCTCCGGTCCTGTTCAGCCTTCTAAGAGGGTGCGGAACGTATTATGATGATTTTCTTCGTCCGCGAGTATCTGTTCGAACAGTTTTTTCGTGGTGTAATCTTCCTCTTTTTCGGCAAGCTTTATGATGCCCTTATACATTGCGATTGCTTCTTCTTCCGCCTTTTTGTCGATAGTCAGCATATCTTTGGCCGTCTTGCCGACGTTAATGGGAGCGGGTTTTGTGGTAGGAACCCCTCCGAGATAATCGAGCCTTTCCGCGATAAGTTCCGCGTGCATCATTTCGGCTATCGCAGTCAGTCTGAAAACAGGCCCTATGGCCTGCGCGTTAATTCCTCTGATCATAATGTGCTGCCACATGTACTGAATGCTCACCTGCATCTCGCGGGCTATCGCCTCGTTCAATTGTTCCAGCAGTTTTTTGCTTGCCATAAATCCTCCCTGTCAATGTATAATTTTTTCTTTTTGGAATATCTTATATCCGCACATATAACATCTCGTCTCATCCTCACCGGACCAGAGATCCACCTCGTATCCGCACACCGGGCATGTCGTCTCCGTAGGGAACGATGCGCAGAGAATGGAACAATGGCTTTTATTTTTCGTCTCTATTTTTTGCTTTTCTCCACCCTTCATTTTTTAACCTCGCAGTTCTTTCTTTGGCCCGATGAATTTGCCATATCCATATCGTATTCAATAATCCATCCATTGTCAACAATCGATTATCGCGGGCAGGGTTTACCCCACCCGCGATAATCGATATTATTTGCCTTCGTATGCCTCGAACACCTTCCCGACCATCTTAGGCGAAGGCTTCAATGTCTTGTCCCCTTCCTCCTTCCATTTTGCAGGACAGGCTTCTACCGTATGCTTTGAAAGGTGGAGGTTCGCCTTGAATTTTCTTAAGAGTTCATCGATATTCCTGCCCATGTTGTAGAAGTTGACCTCCGCGTTAAGGAGCTGTCCCTGTGGATTTATGATGAATGTCCCTCTCAGGGCAAGTCCTGCGCTTTCGTCGTAGACGCCGAACATCCTCGCAACCTTTCCGGTAGGATCCGAGCCCATAGAATATTTGACGTCCTTAAGCATTTTTTCATCCTGTTTCCATGCAAGCTGGACGAATTTCGTGTCCGTGCTTACCGTAATAACCTCCGCGCCCATCTTTTTGAACCTGTCGTACCGCTCTGCCAGAGCGGCGAACTCGGTTGCTCAGACAAATGTGAACGCGGCGGGATAGAAGAACAGTATTGTCCATTTTTTGTTTTTCTTTAATGCCTCAAGGCTTATCTCTCCGAAATCACCCTTTGTCGGCTCGAATGTCTCGAGCTTAAAATCCGGCACAGGCTGTCCCACCTGAATGCCGCAGCAACATGTCTCAATCATGTGATACCTCCTTAAAAGTTTTCTTGATTAAATTATACTATGCAATTACCTTTTGATTTGCATTTCGGGCATAAACCGTAAAATTCTATATGGTTGCCTGTTATTTCAAAATCTGCCCTCTCGCTGTTAGGAACCGTAAGTTTATAGCTGCCGTGAATATCGTTTATCCGTTTGCATTTCAGGCATATTAAATGGTGATGCGGTTCGATATTCGGATCGAATCGTTTTTTAGCCGGATCTATCGTAAGCTCCAGCACGCCGCCCTTTTGCCTTAATGTCTCAAGGGTGTTATATACCGTAGCAAAGGACATGGTCGGAAACCTCTTTGAGACGGCTTTATAGATGTCTTCTGCAGACGGATGCTCCTTGTTGCCGTCGAGGTAATCGAGTATGGCGATTCTCTGCGGCGTAAGTTTAAATCCTATGTCTTTATATTTTTCCATTCGTCTATCTCTTTAGAATTATTCTTGTTAAATAAATACTATCAACTTAGAATAATTATTGTCAAGCATTTTTTTTAAAGGGCATGACAGGTACGGATGAAAAGGCTTTGAGGCCGTGCCTGTCGTGCCCGTGTATAGGCTGAATGACATAGGCTTGAAATGTTAAACTAATATGCTATGACCGATAAGATTTTAATTCGAGGAGTAAACTGGATAGGCGATGCGGTGATGACGATGCCCGCCATAAGGGCGTTGAAAAAGGCATATCCCGGATCAAAACTAAGTCTCCTCGTTAAGCCGGCCGTCGCTTCTGTCTTCGAGAAAAATCAGGATATAGATGAAATTATATTGTATGAAGACAGATTTAAAGGCATTTTCGGCAGGCTGAAACTTGCCTATGCCTTGAGAAAAAAAGGCTTTTCAAAGGCGTTTCTTTTTCAGAACGCGTTCGATGCCGCGCTCATAACGTTTTTAGCAGGCATTCCCGAAAGGATAGGGTATGACAGGGACGGCAGGAAGCTTTTGCTCACAAACCCCATTTCATTTAATAATGACGACAGGAAGTTGCATCATATAGATTATTATCTCAACATCCTTAAGGCATCGGGGATACCGGCAGATTGTTCCGACCCTTGGATACATCTTTCAATAGACGAGCGGCTGTCGGCGCGCAATGTCCTTTCTCGATTAAAAAGGCCGGTATTGGGAATAAACCCCGGCGCCGCGTACGGCTCCGCAAAGCGGTGGCTCCCTGAGAGATTCGCGGAGGTTGCCGGCTGGTTTATAAAAGACACCGGCGGCAGCGTTGTAATTTTCGGCGGAAGGGATGAGGAAAATATAGCCTACGAGATAGATAAACGCCTCCCCGAAAATAAATTATTTCTCGCGGGAAAGACATCCATTAGAGAGCTTGTTTCGCTCATTTCGGAATGCGATGTGTTCCTTACCAACGACTCGGGCCCCATGCATGTCGCTTATGCCGTGGGAACTCCTTTGACAGCCATATTCGGTTCTACGGATCCGGTATTGACGGGACCCTCGGGCAATAATAACAGGGTAATAAAAGCCGATATCTCATGCGGTCCCTGCTTTGAGCGTGAGTGCAAAAACCGGGATACGAGATGCATGTATTCGACGTCATCCGAAGATGTATACTTCGGGATAAAGGATATGCTTCCGTCGGCAAAGGCCGTTTTTTTCGACAGGGACGGCACGTTGTGCAGGGATGCCGATTACCTTAATGACTGGAAAGATTTTGAAGTCTTCCCGGATATAGAAAGCATCGAGGCGCTTAAAGAAAAGGATTTTATGCTCATAGGCGTAAGCAACCAATCCGGGATCGCGAGGGGCATTGTAGATGAGCCTTTCGTAAAAGAGGTCAATAATTTTTTTATCGATAAATACGGATTCGACGATTTCTATTACTGCCCTCACGGCCCGGACGAACATTGTTCGTGCAGAAAGCCGGAGCCGGGAATGCTTTTTACTGCCCGCGAGAAATATAAGATAGACCTGAAGGCATCATTCGTTGTCGGAGACAAGGATGCGGATATGCTTCTCGCAAAGGCGGTCGGTGCAAAGGGGATACTTGTAAGGACAGGCAAACAGCAGGAATCGGAACACGCGGATTTTACGGTATCAAATTTGAAAGAAGCGACCGATTTGATAATAGCCGATGGATAAAATAAATCTGAAAAAGAGTCCTGAAAAAATATTGGTGATCAAGCCGAGTTCTCTCGGAGACGTCGTCCACAGCCTGCCCTTTCTTCAGGCGATAAAAGACGGGTTTCCCGATGCGGAAATACACTGGGTAATAGCAAAAGGACTCGAAGGACTGCTCGAAGATCATCCGATGGTGAAGAAGCTTAAGATAATCAATAAAGACCGGTGGAAGGATTTGAAAAAAATAAAAGATACCGCGTCCGAACTTGCCGGCATCTCAAAAGAACTGAGGCATGAAGCGTATGATATAGCGATAGACCTTCAGGGGCTTTTGAGGAGCGGTCTGTTGACTTACGCAACCGGCGCTCCGGTCAGGATCGGATTTAAAGAGGCGCGGGAGGGCGGCAGCTTATTTTACACGCATAAAATCAGAGGAGGAAGGGATATTCATGCTGTAGACAGGTATTTGAAGATAGCCGCGGCGCTCGGCTGTAAGACGGAAGATATCCGTTTCCCGATGCCGCTCATTAAGGAATCGGACAAGGTCAGGAGGCTTAAAGAAAGCGCGGGCGATTATGCAGTGATCGTTCCGGGCGCGCGATGGGAGACGAAAAAATGGAGCCCTGAAAAATTCGGCAGGCTTGCTGCGATGCTCGACATAAAGAGCATAATAATAGGAAGCGCTTCCGACATCGAAATATCCGAACACATCGAGGCCGCGTCGAAAGGCAAGGCATTGTCCACAGCCGGAGACACCGATATAAAGGAACTCATATCCATAATCAGGGGCGCAAGATATGTAGTAACAAATGATTCAGGCCCTATGCATATAGCGGCCGCTTTAAGGATACCGGTTATCGCGATATTCGGTCCGACTAATCCTGAAAGAACAGGCCCTTACGGAAATAATCATATTATAATAAGGCCGGATATTCCCTGCGCGCCGTGTTATAAGAAAAAGTGCAAGACCATGCGGTGCATGGAAGATATATCCGTAGAGCGGGTGTATAAGGAAATATGCGGATACCGTTCATCATAACAGTTTTTTTGATTTCTTTTTTGCAGAGCGGTTTGTGCGATGACGTCATGCCGTTCTCATACGAAGAGAAACTTTTGATTATCATAAATACCTATAGGATGCAAAACGGCTTAAGCCTTTTGGCTCCGGATCGGGAATTGAACGAGATCGCGAAAAGCCACTGCGGTTATATGCATTCGGAAAACGTATTTAATCACGACAATTTTAATGAGCGGTTCGGCAAGGCGGATAGGCAATTGTGCGTAGAAAATTTGGGATGGAACGCCGCAACGCCCGAGGAGCAATTCAGGCTCTGGAAAGAGTCGGGCCCGCATAACGCTAATATGCTGAACGATAAGATAAGGGCGGCGGGCATTTCAAAGGCAGGCCCTTACGTGACTTTTTTTGCCTGCCGTTAAAAGTAATTATCTAAGGAGGTTTGTTCCGATGAAATATCAGGTAGGCGAGACAGGAAGGATTGTCGTAGCGAGATTCGAGCATAAGGACAATATATTGCAAGGACTCGGAGAGATCGCGAAAAAGGAAAATATCAGGGCGGGCGTTTTCTATCTTGTGGGAGGAATGCAGGCAGGCAGGTTTGTTGTAGGCCCTGAAAAAGAAGAAATACCTCCGGTTCCGATATGGCGCGAGTTGAAAGAGAGTCATGAGATAGTAGGGCTTGGAACTATTTTCTGGCAGGGCGATGAGCCTAAGATTCATTTTCACGGCGCATACGGAAAGCGGGATGACGTGAAGGTCGGGTGCATGAGGGAAAACGCGGAGGCGTTTCTCGTGCTTGAGGCGATATTGATGGAAATAAAGGGAGTGAACGCGGTTAGAGAACTCGATCCTGTTTCAAATATGGTGTTGCTTAAAGTGTAAAGAGGATCATAATCCGTAATCATCCGGATGTGAGGCATACTTCAAAAGCCTTTACTAAGTGTAGTTGCAAGTGCAATCCTGAGATTACATTTGTCTTATTAAATAAGAAATCAAAGTTGTAGCTCATCAGAAAGAGAATGTTACTATGAAATTACGTATGAGTAAAGGCTTTTTCAGCACGCATCACATCCAATATTTGATTATTTAGCACAAGGCGCGAGTACGATTCAACGACTTTATCGACGAAACTTTTAAACCATATTCTCTTATTCACGTCATCCGCGTCGGCGGTATCTATTTAATGGAAAACATACGGCATCTTTGCTTTGCACGGAAAACAACACTTATAAAGGCGTTGAATCGGATTTGCGCCTCGTGCAATTATTCCGATGAAGTAGAATTTTAGTGTTTGCATTTGATACTATAATAAATCTCTTTAATGGAGGAGTGGCCGAGCGGTTGAAGGCGACAGTCTTGAAAATTGTTGTAGGGGTAACTCTACCGTGAGTTCGAATCTCACCTCCTCCGCCATACATTCTTTGTAAATCAAACAGTTTCATTCATTCCTCGTTCGTTCCCCGCATTTCACCGCATGGGGTAAAATATATGCTATCATATGAGAAATTAAGCGGGGGCGGAATGGCAAAAAGGGAGAAAGACTAAGGGTTCGCTTCACATTTATGAAAGAATAGCTCCTTACGGCAAAGTCAGTATAATATTATAGATAGAAAATATGCCCGGTTTAAATAGAACGGATAGTTTTCATATGGAGAACAAGGAATGACACAAGAAGACATCATCCAAACGATTCTCAAAGACAGCAACTATCACCTTTCTCTCTTCTCCGAAGATGAAATTGCTGCTTTACGCAGGAAAATTGTTATCAAGGAATCAAAGGGCAAGAAAACTCCGTTTATTGCTTGTATTGTTCGTGATAAAGATATTCTGCTAAAACCTGAAGAAGTTGTCCGTCAGCTTTATACTGCAAGGATGATCCAACAATACGGGTACCCCAAAAAACGGCTTGCATTTGAATATCCCATCACTTTCGGGAGGGAGAAAAAAAGCGCTGATATTGTAGTCTTTGATAAAGATCGTCCCGATACTCCATACATCATTGTCGAGCTGAAAAAGCCGAAATTAAAAGACGGCAAAGACCAATTGCGCTCATACTGCAATGCGACCGGAGCGCCGATGAGCGTGTGGACCAATGGCGAGAAGATTTCACATTACCACCGCAAAGATCCAAACTACTTTGAAGACATTACCGACATTCCCAAGGCAAGCCAAAGCCTTAAAGATATACTCAGCGAACGGTTTACCCTGAAAGATCTCATCATTAAAGATAAAATCGCTAACGAGCGCAAGTCCTTGAAAGACATTATTCTTGAGATGGAAGACGAGGTGCTTGCCAATGCCGGCGTCGATGTCTTTGAAGAGGTCTTCAAGCTCATATTTACCAAGCTCTACGATGAGTTCCTGAGCGGAAAAGACAAGGACATCATAAACTATTTGACGAAACAGGTTACTCAAACCGCAGTGGGAGAACGTGTAGCAACATATGGCGATACACCCAGCTATCTTGGCGGTTCCGATTATGAAGCGCTAAAGGCAGTCGTAAGCGGCATTTCTGATGAAGGTTTCAGGGCAATGGAGTTCAGAAACTCCGGCCAGACCGACACGGAACTAAAAAATAAGATTCAAGGCTTATTCGATCAGGCAAAGAGCCAATGGCCTGGTGTTTTTGCCGACGGAACTGTTTTTGAGCTTTCGGACAGCCATCTGGCCGTCTGCGTTTCGAGCTTACAGGATGTGAAGTTATTCAACTCCAATCTGCTGGTCGTGGATGAAGCCTTTGAATATCTGGTGAATAAATCGGCCAAGGGCGAAAAGGGCCAATATTTTACTCCACGCCATGTGATAGATATGTGCGTGAAGATGCTCAACCCCAAACGCGGCGAATATATGATCGATACAGCATCTGGAAGTTGCGGGTTTCCTGTGCATACCATTTTCCAGATCACCGGCCACCTGTTTACAAACGCCGAAATCTCCGAACAGGACAAGCAGCATGTTTTAAAGGTCTTCGGCATAGACTTTGACGAAAAAACCGTGCGCGTCGCCCGCACTCTTAATCTTATTGCCGGTGACGGCGAAACCAATGTTTTGCATCTGAATGCGCTGGACTACGAACGGTGGGCAGATAAGACAGGGGATAAAGAAAAAAACATAAAAGCAGACCCCAGATGGATTAATACCTATGGCAAGGGATTTGAGCGACTGGAAAAGCTCCGCGCCGGAAAGGGCGAGAACAAGTATTTCAATTTCGATATTCTGATGGCCAATCCGCCCTTTGCCGGAGATATTAAGGAAAGCCGCATCCTGCATCAGTATGAGCTGGGGTTTAAGGCCAACAATAAAGCGCAAGCCAAGGTCGGACGGGATATCCTGTTTATTGAGCGCAACCTTGATTTCCTTAAGCCCGGCGGACGCATGGCAATCGTCCTGCCTCAAGGCCGCTTCAACAATACCTCGGACAAACCTATTCGTGACTTTATCGCCCAACATGGCCGGATTCTGGCTGTTGTGGGTTTGCACGGTAGCACCTTTAAGCCGCATACAGGCACCAAGACCAGCGTCCTCTTTGTGCAGAAATGGGACGACAAGCTGTGTCCTAAAGTCGAAGACTATCCCATCTTCTTTGCCGTAAGCGAGAAAGGCGGCAAGGACAATTCAGGGGATTATGTTTATCTCAAGAACAGCAATGGACAACAGAAGCTCGATAAGAACGGACATCTGATTGTTGACCATGACCTGCATAACCATAACGGCGAATTGCCCGACGGCATATCAGAAGCCTTTATTGAGTTTGCGAAAAAGGAAAAACTGTCGTTTTGGAAATGAATGATGAAAAAAGATAATCCGCAAAAAGGCGAAATAATAATTTATAAGACCTCAAAAAACGAAGTAGAGCTTAAAGTACATTTTGAAAAAGAATCGGTTTGGCTAAGTCAAAATGAAGTCGCTATGCTTTTTGGAAAAGAAAGGTCTGTTATTACCAAGCATATCAATAAAATATTTACCGATAAAGAGGTTGACCGGAAAAGCAATGTGCAAAAAATGCACATTCCAAATTCGGACAAACCCGTTGAATTTTACAGTCTGGACGTAATCCTGGCGGTTGGATATAAAGCAAACTCACCTCGCGCAATACATTTTAGAAGATGGGCGTCAAAAATTGTTAAGCAATATCTTGTCAAAGGATATGCCATAAACGAGAAAAGGCTATTGGAAGCCCATAGCAAATTTAATGAACTTCAAGAAGCGGTTTTATTTCTGCAAAAGCAGTCCCAAAAGGAACTACTGAAAGGTCAGGAAACGGAAATTTTAAACTTGCTTGCCGATTATTCCAAGACCATGTCGCTTCTTGAACAATATGACAAGGGAAAACTGCAAGCGCAAAAGGGGAAGAAGACCGCATTTGTTTTGCAATATAAGGACTGCGTCAAAATAATTGCAGGGCTTAAAAAAGAGCTGATTGCAAAAAAGGAAGCAGGAGATTTGTTCGGCATGGAAAAAGGCGGCAGTTTTACCGGCGTCATCAAGGGACTGTATCAAACATTTGATAAAAGAGAACTGTATCCGACTATTGAAGACAAGGCATCGCATTTACTGTATCTGACGATCAAAGATCATCCCTTTACTGACGGCAACAAGAGAACCGCCTCATTTTTGTTCGTCTATTTTTTGGACAGGTCAAATTATCTCTTCAAGAAATCCGGCGAAAGAAAAATCAACGACAACGCCTTGACCGCGCTGGCCTTGC
>Ga0154403_130_pt1 | contig 11139 bp, 15 predicted proteins | sample RifGroB2_FD_115907 | JGI IMG/M metagenome (GOLD analysis project Ga0154403, IMG submission 115907) | Nitrospirae bacterium GWB2_47_37
AGGCTGGAGGTGTAAGCACAGTAATGTGTTCAGCTTACCAGTACTAATTGACCGTGAGCCTTGACCTCTTTATCCTTTCCTCCTCCTCTCTCCCTCTTCCCATATTTTGTCAAACTTTTTACTTGCAATTTTGCTTCGGTTTATGTTATTTTAATCTTCTGGTGGTTATGCCGGAGGGGCCACACCCGTTCCCATTCCGAACACGGAAGTTAAGCCCTCCAGGGCCGATGATACTATAGCTGCGAGGCCATGGGAAAGTAGGACGCCGCCGGATTAATAGAAAAGGCTTGGTTAAAACCAAGCCTTTTCTTTATTTTTTTGAATTCGATTTAAGCTGTTCTAACGGGAGGTTTTATTGTATTGTATGTCAATCTTGTAATCGATCCGCGTATGGCTGGATGAATCGTTTGCGGCACAAAGGAGTTCGCCCTTGCCTGATTTAAGGCGGCCTTTCATCATTGTATTGATAACAGGCTCCAGATTAAAGCCGCCGTCCACACAATCATATCCCATGCATTCCATGTGGAAATACGCAGAACTTCCCGGTGAAAAATTGACTGTGCGCTGCATAATCGTCCGGCCGGTGCTCTTCTGATAGTAGTTCATGTAAATAATGACGGATGCAACGTTCGGATAGAGTGTAGACAGCAGGGCCGCCTCAGCCTTGTGCTGTTTTCTTTCGAGGCGTGCGACATTTTTTTGCTTGCTGACCATGTGATTCCTCCTCAAAAAAGCAAAGCCCCCCGCTTATCGCAGGGGGCACTTCTTCAGGTTCTTACTGTTTTACAACATTGATCGCCTTCGGACCCTTAGGGCCTTTTTCGGTATCAAAGCTGACTCTGTCACCCTCGGCAAGGGATTTGAATCCATTGCTCTGGATGGAAGAATAGTGGACAAATACATCACTGCCGTCTTCGCTTGTTATAAAGCCGAAACCCTTGGACTCGTTGAACCACTTCACTGTTCCTTCCGTCATTTGCGTACCTCCTTATGTGTGAATTGAACTTTCAGAAGGGCACAAATAAAAAAGCCACAAAGCTAAAAGTCTTTGTGGCCTTGAACGGTCTAAAAACTTCTGAAACTCTTTAAATATCATAACACGTCTGCGGATAATTAGCAACAAAATAATTCTCCCATGATTATCCCATGCCTTTGTCTTTGCAGAAAAGCTTATTTTTATGTAAAAATTAGGCGTATGAGAATATTTATACCTCCGGAAGATATAGCAAAAAAAGAGCGGGTCAGGCTTTCTGCCGATAAGGCTAACTATCTTATTTCCGTCCTCAGGCGCAAAAAAGGCGACAGGATCGAGGTCATTGACGGCAAGGGAAAGGCTTACGAGGCTGAGATTGCAGAGATCGCAAAAAAATACGTGTTTATAAACATACTTAAAGGAACTCCGGCTGACATAGAATCCGCCATAAATATTATCCTCTGTCAGGGCATACTGAAAGGAGAAAAGATGGATTTAGTAATTCAGAAGACTACGGAACTCGGCGTAAACGCGATAGTTCCTGTAATTACGGAAAGGTGTATCGTTAAAGATACGAAAAAAACAAAGAGGTGGCAAAAGATAGCTGAAGAGGCCGCGGAGCAATGCGGAAGGGCGGTGATCCCTGAGGTTCACGAACCGCTTGAATACCGTAATGCGTTACGCGTGATGAGTGATGAGTCGGATTGCGGGTTAAACGGATTTATTTTCTGGGAAGAAGGGGGAGAGCCTCTTAAAGCCGTTTCAGTTAAAGCAGCCGGTTCACCCGTTCATCTTTTTATCGGCCCTGAAGGCGGCTTTGCGGCAGAAGAAGTAAAACTTGCCGAGGGGCATGGGCTTATAAGGACAACGCTCGGCAGGCGCATTCTCCGCGCGGAGACGGCAGCTATCGTTTCAACGGCATTGGTACGGTTTTTGATGGAAAACTCCGTGAGTTAACGACCGGCCGGCGGATTTTTAATGATGTTGTTCCCCGCCTTTTTAAGCGCTTCTTCAAGGAGTTTTCTTTTTTTAGAAGGCAAGACTTTCCCTTTTAAAGACGACACGGGGATCTTTTCTCTGGATGCCTTTTTGATTAACTTGACGGTCTCTTTTTTCATGGAATTAAAAATGCCGAAGGCGGGAGTCGAACCCGCACGGCCTTTCGACCACTAGACCCTGAACCTAGCGCGTCTGCCAGTTCCGCCACTTCGGCTGGTTTTTATTTTAACATAATTTCAGTTTTAGCGTTCTGTGTTAAAATATTCAAATCATGGAAACACAGGTATCGAACTTCATACGCAGCATAGTAGCCGGAGATATGGCTGCAGGAAAAAACAACGGAAAGGTCATCACCAGATTCCCGCCCGAGCCGAACGGCTACCTGCACATCGGCCATGCTAAATCCATATGCCTTAACTTCGGACTTGCCGAAGAATTCAACGGCCATTGTAATCTGAGATTTGACGATACAAATCCATCTAAAGAAGAACAGGAGTATGTCGATTCGATAATGGCGGATGTGCGCTGGCTCGGCTTTGAGTGGGGCGATAGGCTATATTACGCGTCCGATTATTTCGGTCGGTTGTATGACTGGGCGGTTCAGCTTATAAAGCAGGGCAAGGCGTATGTCTGCGATCTGAGCTTTGAAGAGATGCGGCAATATAGAGGGACTCTCACAGAAGCAGGAAAGGAAAGCCCTTATCGCACCCGCTCTGTCGAGGAAAACATCGACCTCTTCGAGCGCATGAGAAAAGGTGAATTCCCTGACGGCTCGAAAACCCTGCGCGCAAAGATTGATATGAGATCTGGAAATATTAATATGCGCGACCCTGTGATGTATAGAAGTAAACACGAGGAGCATCACCGCACAGGCAATAAGTGGTGCATTTATCCGATGTATGATTATGCCCACGGACAGAGCGATTCCATAGAAGGCGTTACTCACTCGATATGCACGCTGGAGTACGAAGACCACAGGCCGCTTTATGACTGGTATCTTGACGAACTCGGCATTCACCATCCGCAGCAGATAGAATTTGCAAGATTGAATTTAAGCCATACTGTAGTCAGTAAAAGGAAACTTCTCAGATTGGTGAATGAAGGATATGTCTCGGGTTGGAATGACCCGAGAATGCCGACCCTCGCGGGAATACGCAGGCGCGGTTATACGCCTGAGGCGATAAGGAATTTTTGCGAGCGCGTAGGAGTCGGGAAAAAAGAGAGCCTTGTTGATATGGCTCTGCTCGAATTCTGCGTGCGCGAGCATTTAAACAAAACAGCGCCGAGGGTGATGGCTGTGCTGAGACCTTTCAAGGTTGTAATCACGAATTATCCGGATCAGGAAGAATATCTCGATGCGATAAACAATCCCGAAGATCCTGATGCAGGGACAAGAAAAGTTCCATTTTCAAAAGTGCTTTATATAGAACAGGACGATTTCATGGAAAACCCTCCGAAACAGTTCTTCCGCCTTGCTCCGGGACGCGAGGTAAGGCTGAGATACGCTTATTTTATAAAATGCGAGAATGTCGTTAAGGACGATCACGGAGAGATAACAGAAATACATTGCACTTACGATCCCGCCACACGGGGCGGCGATGCGCCTGACGGCAGAAAAGTAAAGGCGACCCTTCATTGGGTATCCGCACAGCATGCGATTGACGCGGAAGTAAGGCTTTATGACACGCTTTTCACAAAAGAAGAGCCCGATGATGTAGAGGAAGGAAAAGATTTTACAGATTATATAAACCCTAAATCCCTTGAAATCCGAAATGGATGCAAGATTGAGCCCTCTCTGAAAGACGCAAAGCATGGAGACAGATTCCAGTTCGAGCGCCTCGGCTACTTCTGCGTTGACGCCGTCGATTCAAAGCCCGGCAGCCCTGTCTTTAACCGCACCGTTACCCTCAAAGACGAATGGGCGAAGATACAGAAGATGCTTTGATGTTCATGCTTGCCGATTGTTCTATGAGTGCGATTGTTTTTCAGGAAAGAATTCACAATGAAAGATATTTGGAACTTTCGGCAGAGGATTTGTTGCCGGAAGATGAAGCTGCCCGCAGAGCGAAAGTTATCCATGATCTATCGCAAATAGATAAAAGCGCATAATGTTAATTTTTAGAGGCCATCATCTCATATGTCTGCATTTCTTTTCGGGCGATGGGTATGACGCGTCGTTTATTGAAAACCTCAGAGATGTCATAAAAAGGGCGGAGAGCGAAGAGATAGAGATTGTTTCGGGTGATGATGATGTCTGCGCGAAATGCCTTTATCTAAAAGATCATAAATGTGCATATGATGAAAATGCCGATGAAGAGATAAGGGAGATGGACGAAACAGCCCTCAGGCTTTTAAATCTTCGCGCGGGGCAGAGGGTGACATGGCAGGCCGTAAAAGAATATATGCCGGGCATATTCCGCGAGTGGTATAATAGATACTGCAATGACTGCGATTGGAAGCAGGCATGCGAGAAAAATGAGTTTTATCGGGAGAGGAAAGGAAATAAATGAGAAAGAACAGGTTTATTGCGATTGTTATGGTTACTGCAATGTTGGTCGTGCTTTTTGCCGCAGCCGTTATCGAGGCCGCGGAACAGAAGGTCAAGCTGAAAATTCCGCAAATCACCTGAGCTTCTTCGGCTGCCGTGGCAAGTATTGCCGCAAAGTCTGTCGAAGGAGTAATCGGCACTGACGATGATATCGTTGAGCAGACATTGACGGTTGTTTTCGAAGATAAAAAAGCCGATATGGTTTCTATAAAGAACGCGCTCAAGAAGGCAGGGTATCCTATAGAGGGAGAGCCTCAATATATTAAGTAAAGGCGGTTAGGTGGCAACTACGACAATAATTGTTTTTATTGCTGGTCTGGCAATCGGAGGAGTGATAGCATGGCTTGTCGCGTCCTCAAAGGCCGGACGTTCGGAAGCGGTGAATAATGAATTGAGACAGCAGATCCGGCAGAAGGATTCGGAGATAAGTCAGCTCAGGACAGAACTGGACACCGAAAAACAACAGAGGATAGAGACCTCCACAAGGCTTGAAGAGGCTCAAAAGCGGCTTGAGGATTCTTACAAGAACCTCGAAGATCAAAAGGCTCTTATCGAGGTGATGAAGGCCGAACTGACGGATACGTTCAAGGCGCACGCTTCTGCCGCATTAAAGAGCAGCAATGAAGATTTCCTCAAACTCGCATCGGAACACCTCGGAAAGATTCTCGCGGAGACAAAAGGCAAACTCGGAGAACATAAGGAGGCCATTGACGGTACTGTAAAGCCCCTGCAGGATATACTTAAGAGATATGAAGAGCAGATTCAGGTCATAGAGAAAAATCGGCATGAAAGTTTCGGAAGCCTTACGCAGCAGATACGTTCTCTTTCGTCCATGCAGGAGCAGCTCCAGAAAGAAACGAGCAATCTCGTAACCGTTTTGAGAAGGCCGAAGGTGAGCGGTTCATGGGGAGAGATAGGATTAAGGCGGGTCGCTGAGCTTGCGGGCATGACCGCTTACTGCGATTTTTACGAGCAGGAGTCCATCTCTACGGATACGGGAAGGCTCAGGCCGGACATGGTCGTGCGCCTGCCGAACGGGAGGGAGATAGTAGTCGACGCAAAGGCCCCTGTGGATGCGTATCTCAATGCCGTTTCCGCATCCTCGGAAGAAGAACGGAAAAAGGCGATGGGGAATTACATAACTCAGGTAAGGAACCACATGAACACGCTCGGCGAAAAGGCATATTGGGATCAGTTCAAGCAGTCGCCGGAGATCGTTGTAATGTACCTGCCGGGCGAATCGTTTTTCAGTGCGGCGCTGGAGCATGACCACAAGCTGATCGAGGACGGAAGCGCCAAGAAGGTCATACTCTCGACGCCTACGACTTTTATAGCCCTTTTAAAGGCGATAGCATACGGCTGGCAGCAGGATCAGATTACAAAGAGCGCTCAGGAGATAAGCAATTTAGGCAAAGAGCTGTATGAAAGGTTTTCGATTGTTCTTGAGCATTTTTCTGATACGGGCGGAGCGATCAGGAAGGCCGTAGAGTCTTATAACAAAAGCGTGAGTTCGATGGAAACAAGGCTTATCCCCTCTGTAAGGAAGTTCAAGGAACTCGGGGTATCGAGCCCGAGAGAGATAGCGTCTCCTGCCGAGATAAGCCAGAGCACGAAAAACATAGAACATCTCTCACTGGAGTTCGGTGACGACAAATAATGGAGGGATTTAATGATTGAGGATTTAAGGAAGTCAGAGACATGGCGCGTATTCAGGATACAGTCGGAACTGGTGGACGGTTTTGAAACCCTTTTTGAGTTAGGTCCCGCAGTTACCATATTCGGCAGTTCAAGGCTCAGGGAGGATTCGTATTATTATCATCAGTCCATAAAGGTCGGGAAAATGCTCTCCGAGACCGGTTTTTCTGTTATTACCGGCGGGGGACCCGGCATCATGGAGGCTGCCAATAAAGGGGCTAAAATGGGAAGCAGGGGCAAATCCGTAGGCCTTAATATAGAGATACCTCAGGAGCAGTATCCGAATAAATATCTGGACGTAAGCCTTTCTTTCAGGTATTTTTTCGTAAGGAAGCTTATGTTCATAAAATACGCGATGGCCTTTGTAATATTCCCCGGCGGCTTCGGCACTATGGACGAGCTTTTCGAGTCGTTGACCCTCGTGCAGACAGGCAAGATAGAGTCGTTCCCCATCATACTTTTCGGTTCCGATTACTGGAAAGGTCTTATAGAGTGGATGAAGAACACCCTTGTCTCAGAGGGGACGATAGGCAAAGAGGACTTCGCGCTTTTCAATATCGTGGATACGCCTGAAGAGGTCTGCGAATTATTGAAGGAGCATTACCGCGTATTCGGAGGGCCTGTGCCTCTCGGGGAGTGCAAGGATAACAAATGAAATTGGAGTAATGTTATAATGAACTCGTAATTTTCTTAATTTCTTCGAGTTTTTGAAGCGCTTTTTTAGAGTCGATCGTTTCTTCCGCAATATCCTTTGCTGTTTTGAAGTCCTGAGCAAGCCCCGACACTACAATGGCCGCGGCTGAATTCATTATAACTATATCCCGCCTCGGTCCTTTGCCGCCGTTGAGTACGGAAAGGGTTATATCAGCGTTCTCTTTTTTATCTCCTCCTGTCAGTTCCCTGCAGTCGGCCCTTTTGAACCCGAAATCCTCCGGGGTTATGTAAGAGGTCTCCACCTTGCCGTCTCTATATCTCGAAACCCTTGTGCCGTCGCATATTGTTATCTCGTCAAGCCCGTCCTCTCCATGAACCACCATCGCATCCGCCGCGCCTAAATTGCCTAATACCGAGGCGAGCGGCTCTGTGAGTTTGTCCGCGAACACGCCCAATATCTGACGCTTCGCGTTTGCGGGATTTGTGAGTGGGCCGAGGATATTGAATATAGTTCTTATGCCTATTTCCCTGCGCGGGCCTATTGCGAATTTCATGGCAGGATGGAAGAGCGGCGCGAAGAGGAATCCGAAATTGGTCTCAAAAATGCATTTTTCGACTTTTTCAGGAGGAAGTTCGATATTCACTCCGAGGGCCTCAAGCACATCCGCGCTTCCGGAACGGCTCGATACCGAGCGGTTTCCGTGCTTTGCGACAGGGATGCCCGATGCCGCCACAATAATTGCCGTGGTTGTGGATATGTTGAACGTGCCGGACATGTCGCCGCCCGTGCCGCAGGTGTCGATAACTCCTTCAGGGGCATTGATCTTTGTCGCCTTTTCCCTCATTATCCTCGCTGCTCCCGTAATCTCTTCGACGGTCTCGCCCTTTATTCTCAGGGCAGTGAGGAAAGAGGCTATCTGCGCGTCCGTGGCCTTGCCTTCCATTATCTCGGTCATGCACGCGGCCATTTCGGATTCCGAAAGGCTTACGTCCTGAATGATGAGGCTGATGGCTTCTTTTATCATTTATTCCTCCCCTCTACGAGCCATTGGCAGTTTCAGAAAGTTCCTCAAAAGGTCTTTGCCTACCGTAGTGAGAATCGATTCGGGATGGAATTGTACCCCTTCTAAAATGAACTCTTTGTGCCTCACGCCCATGATTATGCCGCTGTCCTTTGTCCCGTCCGTCCAAGCGGTTATTTCAAGGCAGTCTGCGAGAGTATCTCTTCTTATTACGAGCGAATGGTATCTTGTCGCCTCGAACGGATCCGGCAGGCCCTCAAATATGGTCTTGCCGTCATGGCTGATAAGCGATGTCTTGCCGTGCATAAGGTTCGGCGCCCTTACTATCACTCCGCCGAACGCCGCGCCTATGGACTGGTGGCCGAGACATACTCCGAGGATCGGTATCTTGCCCGTAAAGTATTTAATGACGTCTATGGATATTCCGGCCTCGCTCGGCGTGCACGGCCCCGGGGATATTACGATCCGCTCCGGCCTCATATCTTCTATCTCTTTTAGGGTTATCTTGTCGTTCCTGAATACCCTGACGTCCTCTCCCAGTTCGCCTAAATACTGGACGAGGTTGTAGGTAAAAGAGTCATAATTATCTATCATCAGAAGCATGGGTTAACCCCTCTCGAAAAACTCGACGGACTCCATCATGGCCATAGCCTTGTTCACCGTCTCCATGTATTCGTTTTCAGGCACGGAGTCCGCAACTATGCCTGCGCCTGCCTGAACATATACTTTACCATCTTTTATGAGCAAAGTCCTTATCGTTATGCATGTATCCATATTCCCGGAATATCCGAAATATCCGACCGTTCCGGCGTAAGCGCCCCTCTTTGTAGGCTCGATTTCTTCGATTATCTCCATTGCCCTAACCTTCGGCGCGCCGGTAACCGTGCCCGCCGGAAAACACGCCCTGAACACATCAAATGCGTCGAGACCCTTTTCAAGCGTGCCCTCGACATTCGAGACAAGGTGCATAACGTGGCTGTAACGCTCGACCGTCATCAGATCGGTTACTTTTACCGAGCCTATCCCGGCAACCCTTCCTACGTCGTTCCTGCCTAAGTCAACGAGCATTATGTGCTCTGCTATCTCCTTAGGGTCTTTCCTTAAAGCATCTTCGAGCGCGCTGTCCTCTTCCTCCGTCTCTCCGCGTTTCCTCGTGCCCGCAATCGGCCTGAGGGTTATCTTGTCGCCTTCGAGCCTGACCAGTATCTCGGGAGAAGATCCTACGATCTGTGAACTGCCGATATCGAGATAATACATGTAGGGCGAAGGGTTTATTATCCTCAGGGCACGGTAAATGTTAAACGGATGCGCATCCGTATTTTTTTCGAACCTCTGGGACAGAACTACCTGCACCACGTCTCCGGACATGACGTATTCCTTTGACTTTTCTACCGCAGCTAAAAAAATTTCCTTGGTGAAATTTGACGAAAAGTTTTCGGCAGCCGGCTCGTTCCGGGAGGCGGCAAGCGGTATACAAGGATTTTTGGCTTTCCCGCCTTTTCCAAGTTCTTTTATTATCCTGTCTATTCTCTTTTCAGCCGCGCGGTAAGCCGTTTTAATGCCTCTGCCTTCCGTATGCGTGTTGCAGACCACCTTGATAGTCTGTCTGAGATTGTCGAAGATGAGGATCGTGTCCGCGAGCATCATGAACATATCAGGCATATCGACGGCGGGCTTCAGAGTGTCCGGCACCCGCTCGAAGAACTTCACGATATCATATCCCATGTAGCCCACGAATCCGCCTGAAAACCTCGGCAGTCCCTTTACTTCCACGGGCTTGAACTTAGAGAGGATATCTTTTATAACGGAGAGAGGGTCGTCGGTTTCGATGCCGGAGACCCCGGCGCCGTTTTTTATCTCCACCTTTTTGCCGGAGCATGTAACGGTCATCGACGGCTCTACGCCTATAAAAGAGTACCGCGCCCATTTTTCGCCGCCTACCACGCTTTCGAGAAGAAAGGAGGGCTTTCTGTTAAGCTTGACAAAGGCGCTTACGGGCGTCTCGGAATCTCCGAGTATCTCTTTGTAAAGAGGAATGAGGTTGCCGCGCCTTGCGAGCTCTTTAAATTCGTTCAAATCGACGTTCATCCGTTTATTTTAATGGATTCGTCGGTTTTTGGCAATTGACAGAGTTCGCGGGATTGTGATAAATTCTCCTGTTGTCGGTTTAACGCGGGTGTAGCTCAGTGGTAGAGCACAACCTTGCCAAGGTTGGGGTCGCGGGTTCGAATCCCGTCGCCCGCTCCATAAAATTAACGCATAGTTTATAGTCGACAGTAATAATTTTTTTCTATGAACTATATCGGCGGCGTACCCAAGTGGCTAAGGGAGAGGTCTGCAAAACCTTTATGCAGCGGTTCGAATCCGCTCGCCGCCTCCAATCAATAATTCATTATCTCCAGATAATCCCTGAAGTCCCTTTCTTCATCCCCTTTTGCGGTCAGGATTTTTTGTTTAATGTCGGCTGTGAATTTTTCCCTGCTGCCGCCGTATGAAGGGTCGGCCTCTATTGCCCGTGACATTACCGCTGCCGCATCTCCATACCTGCCGGCCTTGTTATACGCGAGGGCCAATCCGTAATAAGCAATGGTAAACCGGGGAGACCTCTTTAACGAGTCTTTGAAGGCGTCTATGGCCGGATCGAATTGCCCGGCTCTGTAATACGAAATGCCGAGCAAATAATAAGATTTTTCGGGGGTCTGATATAAAGGGTTGGCTAAGGCCTTTTTAAAAGAATCTATAGCGCTGTCCCACTGCCTTGCATTTATATAAGTAACGCCTAAATTGTGATGCGCGTCCGAGAACCCGGAATCTATGGACACGGCATTCAGAAAGAATTTTTTTGCCTGTCCGATTTCTCCCAACTGGAGGTATATAAGGCCGAGGGCATTAAGCAATTCCTTATTGTTTTGGTCTATCTGGAATGCCTTTTGAAGCTCCACAAAGGCAGTCTGAACATTGCCTTCATTCATATGGGCGACCCCCATTTTGTAATGGAAGTCGGCCTCTTTTTGCTCTTCTACGGAAACGCCGGCGCAGCCGGATGAGATAATAAAGATGAGCAGGATAAAATATTGGAGTATTGGAGTATTGGAGTATTGGAGTATTGATTTTCGATTTCGGCTTTTCATGCTTTCCAGTTTAAATCATTTCGACAGTCTTGTCCATAGACGTTGAAGAATATTGTCAAGCCAAAATAGAAATGTCCGGTTTTCACCAAAATGAAAATGTCCGGTTTTTACGCTGCT
>Ga0154403_168_pt1 | contig 10122 bp, 10 predicted proteins | sample RifGroB2_FD_115907 | JGI IMG/M metagenome (GOLD analysis project Ga0154403, IMG submission 115907) | Nitrospirae bacterium GWB2_47_37
TCCATTAAAGATATACTCGGCAGGCAGATGGAATATTGCTATTTCCCGGTGCGCGAGGCCGAACTCAAGGCGGACATAGAGTATACGACGCTGCGCGAAAGACAGACCGTCGAAATAGGTTCGGCAAAAGTAACCAATATCCTGATGAACCATCCGGTTCTGAATTTCGGATATAAGATTGAATGTAACGGCAAAAGCTTATTTTTCACCGGCGACAATGAGCCGCTCTACAATATATACACGCCCGATCACGATTACCATGAGGAATACGAAGACCTCATAACCGATAAGAATGCCGCGCTTATCGATTTCATGCGCGGAGTCGATGTCCTTATTGCTGATTCCGCGTATACCGTGCAGGAATATCCGGCTAAAAAAGGCTGGGGGCACGGCACATTCGATTCATGCATTGACCTTGCAAAAAAGGCAGAGACGAAATCCCTTTATTTCACGCATCATGAGCCGCTGCGCAGCGACGATGACCTCGATGCCCTTTATCGCAGGCTTCAAGAGCAATATTCAAACGATTCGGACATGCCGCAATATGCCGTTGCCCATGAAGGGCTTGAGATAGAATTGTAGGATTCCCTTACGCCTCCCGATAGTGAAAGAAACCCCTCATTTCAGTTATATTAAAAGTTACCGGACAATCAGAGGATTCGATATGCAGGAATACATAGTCATAAAAGGCGCGCGGGAGCATAACCTCAAAAACATCGACGCAACCATGCCGAGGGACAAAATTACCGTTATCACAGGCCCGTCGGGATCGGGCAAGTCGTCACTCGCAATGGACACCATCTATGCCGAAGGGCAGCGCAGATACGTGCAAAGCCTCTCGGCCTACGCCCGGCAGTTCCTCGAACAGATGCAAAAGCCTGAGGTGGATTATATCGAAGGGCTCTCCCCTGCCATAGCCATAGACCAGAAAACAGTATCGAGAAGCCCCCGCTCTACCGTAGGCACAATCACCGAGATCTACGACTACATGCGGGTCCTTTATACGAGGATAGGCATACCGTATTGTTATCAGTGCGGCTCGGTCATTACCACGCAGGATCTGCATAACATAATACGCGCAATCCTCTCATTGCCCGAAGGCACAAGGGTTCAGGTGCTCGCGCCTATCGTCAGAGAAAGAAAAGGAGAGTACAAAAAAGAGCTGCACCAGATGAGGATGGACGGGTTCGTAAGGGCGCGGATAGACGGCAAGATGACGGATCTGATGCAGGACGTTTCCTTAAAAAAACAACAGCGGCATACCATAGAGATAGTGATAGACAGGTTTATTATCAAGCATTCGATAGAACGCCAGATAAAGCAGGCGATAGACACATCCCTCAGGCACGCGGATACGGTCGTTATCAACCTTATAGACGAAAACAAGGACATTCCCTTCAGCAGAACCCTTGCCTGCCCCCAGTGCGGCATCAGCTATCCTGAGATAGAGCCGATGCTGTTCTCTTTTAACAGCAAATACGGCGCATGCCCCAGATGTAAAGGCATAGGGTTTGAAGGCATAAGCGAAGATTTCGAAGTTATGGGTTTAGAGTTTGGAGCCGCCGGAGAAGAGTTGACCCATATGACTCCATGCAAGGTATGCGGCGGCATGAGATTAAGGAAAGAGGCCTTGAATATAAAGCTTAACGACATAAGCATAGGGGAATTCTCAAAAATGTCCGTTAGAGACGCCGGCGATTTCGTGCGCGGGTTGAGGCTTTCGGAGCGCGAGGCTGTAATCTCCAAGCGGGTGCTCAAGGAGGTAAAAGACAGGCTTTCTTTCCTCGACAGGGTCGGGCTCGGATATTTGACCCTCAACAGGCCTTCCCTCACACTCTCAGGCGGAGAGGCGCAGCGGATAAGGCTCGCCACGCAGATTGGATCTTCCCTTACCGGCGTGCTTTACGTTCTCGACGAGCCGAGCATCGGCCTGCATCCGAGGGATTGCGCTAAACTCCTCAAGAGCCTCTCCATCATAAGAGACGCGGGCAATACTATACTTATTGTCGAACATGACGAAGAGACGATAAGAACGGCCGACCATGTCATAGATATGGGGCCCGGCGCGGGCAAGAACGGCGGGTGGATAATTTCGACCGGCTCTCCTGATGATATTATGAACGATACCGCATCTATTACCGGGAAATACCTCACCGGACGGCTTGAAATACCGGTATCCATAAAAAAAAGGAAATCAAAGGAATTTTTAAAGATCACAGGCGCATCCGAATTCAATCTGAAAAATATCGCGGTCTCCATCCCCCTCGGAGTATTCGCATGCGTTACCGGGGTTTCAGGCTCCGGCAAAAGCACATTGATATTTGAAATCCTTTACAAGGCATTGTCGAGGTATTTGTATAAAAGCAGCCTCCTTCCCGGACAATATAAAAAGATAGAAGGCATGGAAAAAGTCGATAAGGTAATATGCATAGATCAGTCCCCTCTGGGAAGGACCCCGAGGTCGAACCCTGCTACATATACCGGCATTTTCACATTTATCAGGGACCTCTTCTCCCAACTTCCCGAATCGAGGGTAAGGGGATATAAGGCGTCGCGGTTCAGTTTCAATGTATCGGGCGGCAGGTGCGAGGCGTGTCAGGGAGACGGCCTGAAAAAAATAGAGATGCATTTTCTTCCGGATGTATATGTCACCTGCGATGTCTGCAAAGGCAAAAGATATAACAAAGAGACCCTTGATATACGTTACAAAGAAAAAAATATTTCCGATGTCCTTGAAATGGCCATATCCGAGGCGCTCGAATTCTTCAGCGCCATACCTCCTCTAAAACAGCGCCTCGACATCCTCGAAGACATGGGGATGGGCTACTTGAAATTAGGACAGCCCGCGACGACCCTTTCAGGAGGAGAGGCGCAGAGATTAAGGCTTTCAAAGGAATTAGGGAAAAAAGCTACAGGCAATACTTTGTACATACTCGACGAGCCGACAACCGGGCTCCACTTCGTGGATATACAGAGGCTTCTTAACGTGATAAACAGGCTTGTCGATATGGGAAACAGCGTTATAGTTATAGAGCATGACCTCGATATAATAAAGTCCGCGGACTATATTATCGACCTGGGGCCCGAAGGCGGGGACGAGGGCGGCAGAATTATTGCAACCGGAACACCGGAGGAAGTAGCGAAAAACAAGGAATCGCATACCGGAAATTTTCTGGCAAGGAAGATATAATTATTGAAATGCGAAAAACATTTGAGTATTGGAATATCGGAGTAATGAAGTATTGCAAGAGAACCATCGCTCCATTGCTTCTGCTCTTGTTTTTTTCCTGTTCTCCGCCGGGCGATAAGCTCTACAAGGAGACGCGCTCTTCGATGTACACAATCGTCTCTGTTACCGTATCTTCGGGCTCGGAAGAAAAGGCAAAGGCGGCGACAGATAAGGCATTCAACGAATTGGAACGGCTCGCGAAATTATTGAATTTCTATTCCGAAGACAGCGAAATATCAACGATTAACAGGCATGCCGGCGATAAACCGGTAAAGGTCTCTCCGGAAACTTTTGAGATCATCGAAAAAGCCGTTTATGTTTCCGAAAATACGGAGGGGGCTTTTGACGTTACAGTCGGCCCGCTGGTGCGCTTATGGGATTTTCAGAAAAAAATAATTCCGTATAAAGTAACCGTCAAAGAAAAATTAAAATTAGTAGGATACAAAAACATCGTTATCGACAGGAATACGTCTACTGTTCTCATCAAAAAGAAAGGCATGCAGATAGACCTTGGAGGCATTATAAAGGGCTACGCTGCGGACAAGGCGGTCGAAATTCTTAAACAACAGGGCATAAAGGCAGGCATTGTCGCGGTTGCCGGGGATATTAAAACCTTCGGCGTAAGGCCTGACAACGGCTTATGGAAGGTGGGAATTCAAAATTCGAGACAGAAAACCGATAAGGATGAAATCATGGCAACAGTGGGTATCTCGGACATGGCTATATCTACATCCGGGGATTACCAGAAATTCTTTATAAAGGACGGCAGAAGGTATCACCACATTTTGAACCCGAAGACGGGTTACCCGGATAACGAATGCCGCAGCGTAACCATAATATCAAAGGACGCCGCATTTACAGACGCCTTTGCGACCGGCATATGTATTTTAGGAAGAAAGAAAGGCATGGACACCCTGAACCGGTTGGGGCTCGATGGAGTTATAGTCGCCAAAGATGGTAAAATCCATGTTACCGAAGGGCTGAAAGATAAGATAAAATGGAATAATGGGGTGTCGGAATAATGCAGATTACATGTCCGGCGTGTAAGAAAAAGACGACATGGGAGGAAAATCCATGGAGACCCTTTTGCTCCGAGCGGTGCAAGCTCATAGACCTCAGCAAATGGGCGTCGGAGGAGTATAAGATTCCGGAAGAAAAGGAAGAAGAAGAAGAGAAAAAGGAGGAATGATTATATGACAAAGATTATAGTTACAGGCGCGACCGGAAGGATGGGAAGCAGGATCACCGCCCTTTCAAAGGATTATCACGATTTAAGGCTTGTCGGCGCTGTCGAAAGAAAGGGGCATGAGGCTGCAGGCAAAGATATAGGCCCAATTGTAGGGATTGCTGAAACAAACGTAAAATTGACGGATGCTCTCGAAAATATTATCGATGCATGCGATGTTATCATAGATTTCACATCCATAGGCTCGACGCTCCAGCATTTAAAAGCTGCGGCGGGAAAAAACAAGGCAATGGTCATAGGGACTACGGGATTTTCAAAAGAAGAACTGGAACCGATTAAAGAAGCGTCTAAAAATATTCCTATAGTGCTCGCGCCGAATATGAGCGTGGGAGTAAATCTCTTGCTCAAGGTTTTGCAGGACGTAGCTAAAACTCTCGGTGACGACTACGACATAGAAATAGTAGAAACGCACCACAGGCTCAAAAAAGACGCCCCGAGCGGCACGGCTATGAAAATGGCGCAGGTAATCGCGGATGCGGTGAACAGGAATCTCGATGAAGTCGGGGTTTATGCAAGAAAGGGATTAATCGGTGAAAGGACTAAAAAAGAAATAGGCATCCAGACGCTGAGAGGCGGAGACGTAGTGGGAGAACATACCGTGTTCTTTTACGGCCTCGGCGAGCGCGTAGAGATTACCCACAAGGCGTCGAGCAGGGACACATTCGCAAGAGGGGCGTTAAAGGCAGCGCTCTGGATTTCGGGCCGCAAACCCGGATTGTACGACATGCAGGACGTGCTGGGGCTGAAATAAAACTTAACGGCTCTCAGGTCGTTAAACCGGCCTGCTATTTATTTTACTTTTCGGCATAACGCGATTCCCGTGAATGCGGTTATTGTGATTTATTTTATTCTCTTTTTCCAATATTCAGGTTCCCTGTTTAATTGCATGACTGCAATTATTATGACTTCTTCTCCAACGATTTGATAAATCACGCCATAAGGGAAACGCTTGGTTAAACATCTTCTCGTATTTTCTGAAAATTCCGACCACGCCAAAGGGAAATGAATTATACGCTGGATTGTTGCGAATACTTCTTGTGAAAATTCTATACCAAGGTCATTTCTGCAATCTTCGAAATATTCAATTGCTTCAAGAAATTCGATCCTCGCTTCGGGATGGAAGGAGTATTTCATTTATGAAATCTTTCCCTAATTTCCTTAAAGACTTTATCGCCGGGAATGGTTTTGACTTTCCCGGTTTTTATTTCCTTGACCCGTTTTTCAGCTTCTTTTGCCCATAGCGCGTCTATTTCTTTTTGCGATGGATGCAGGCTGTTAAGAATCTTTTCAACGAGGGTCGTTTTTATGTCCACAGGCAAAGACTCGACCATTGAAATCAGCTCTTTTGTTTTCGCTGTCATAAAATCACCTCTCTTCTTTTATTTCTATTTTACCATATAAAGGCTCATGGGGAGCGGCGCAGTATGCCGCCATCTATCGGATTGTAAAAATATTCATTTTCATATTTTCAAGCATGGCACCAACAATCAAAGGCGATCTTTATCGTCCTTCAACCTAACAGGGAGTTATTACAGAAAACGGTAGCTGCACCTGTTTTTCAATTCAATAGACTCATTTGGATATTTTTTTAAATCCATCTAATAAACCAAGCAAATCAAGAATTGTTAATAATGATGCAAATACCATTATGAGATACAGGAGTCCTTTAATAATCTTACCAAGTAATGATTCCTCTGCTTTTTTCTGATTAAATCCAATCGTTCCCAAAAGTTTAAATGGTAAACTAACAATCCATGTGACTAATTTGGCAATCCACCAGAATGGATTAATAGTCCGGCGAAAACATGATGACAGATCGGATTGATAAATCCCGATAGAGCGATCAACTATATCCGTCACTGCATCTTCTCCCATATGAAATTGATGCAAAATAAACATATTCTTGATTACGTCAAGATTTTGAATGTAGCCTCCTATTGAAGGGTGGGGAGTATACTGAACAACCGTATGTACTCCAGAATAAACAATAACCTTATGCGCATCATGTAAAATTAAGTTTATCTCGGTACGTGTTTTTTAGCTTCATCTTCTTCTATTCGTCCCTCTGCCATCCAGGAGTAATTACTATGGTCATAATAAGTTTTCACCAGCGACCTAAAATTATTTAACACTTGTAGTCGTCGTTTATTTTCCCAAAGAGGGATATCTGAATAATGTTGCATTTACTCCCTGAATCATCCGAAAAATTTTCTAAAAAGCGCCGGTTATTCGGATCATCTTAGATTGAAATAAAAATCAAATAAACTTTACGCCCACGGCGTTCCGCCGTCCACTATGCTGTGCTCCTCCCACATGAACCAGCTTCCGCTGTCCTGCATGAAAAAATAGGTATTCGCGAAGACCGCGTAATGCTGCTCTTCTTCATGCACAAGCCTTTCAAAAAGCTTCTTCTCCTTTTCCGAGGGAGCATCAGACGCGGCCTTTTTATAAAATTCGATGCCTTCCTTTTCCATGCGCATCGCGATCTTGAACGCCTCAAGCTCGTCGGTTTTGGCCTCGACTCTATCCATCATTTCGTCTTTCATCTGCTCGAAGATCGTCTTGATATTCTTCATTGGGCCGGTATCCTTTATCTTAATATCGAGCCCTTTGAATATCCGCGAAAGCATTTCGAGATGCCTTTTCTCATCTTCGCGTATAGATAAAAACATCTTTTTGCCCACAGGGTGACTGCATTTTTCTGCGGCTTCTTTATAAAATCTTATCGCGTCGGTTTCCATTTTAATCGCTATCTCTACGGCATTCATGGCTTCCTCCCTCCCCTTCTGATTTGTCATTCCTTCTCGAACATGTCCTTGCCTGCCCCGCATATCGGGCATACCCAATTGTCGGGCAATTGCTCGAATGAAGTCCCGGCCGGCACTCCGGAATCCGGGTCTCCGTTTTCAGGCTCGTACACATAACCGCATACGCTGCACTTCCATTTCTCCATATATCCTCCTTGGGTAAGCTATAAATTCAAAATATATAAAATTTTAATCGCCGTTAAGTTCTTCCATCTTCACCTTTGCTATCCTCTGCCCGACCATTTCTAAAACCCTTAATTTTTTGCCGTCCATTTCCACAATATCTCCAGCCTTGGGTATGCGCTGCAAATAGGTAACGATAAATCCGCCGAGGGTCTCATATTCCGGAGATTCGGGTATGTCTATATCGTAATCCTCATGCAAATCGCTCACGCTGATGGAGGCGTCTATTACCATGGAGCCGTCGCTCAACCGGATCACCGGGCTTTCGGTATCGTATTCGTCCCTTATCTCTCCGACGATCTCTTCGAGAAGGTCTTCGAGCGTTACCAATCCGGAAACCGCGCCGTACTCGTCTATCACGATTGCCATATGTATCCTCTTCTTTTGCATCTCCCTCAAGAGAATGCTTATCTTCATGGTCTCGGGAATGAACATCGGGGGCTTTATGATCTTATGGGTCTCCACGCTGCCTGTCTTGGATAAGATGTTGTAAAAATCCTTGGCGTATAAAACTCCCCTGATATCGTTTATGTCCTTTCCTATAACCGGATAACGCGAGAATTTCTCTTCCGAGATGATCGATCTTACTTCATCTGCCGGCATGGCGATGCCTATGACGACCATCTGCGGAACGGGCCTCATGACCTCTTTGACAAAGGTGTCGGTAAACTCGAAAACGCTGTGTATGAGTTCCTTTTCCTCCGGCTCGAAAACGCCGGTTTCCCCTCCCTCTTCGATAAGCATTTTCACTTCTTCCTCGGTAATATATCCCCTCTCGGTAAATGCCTTTTTGCCGAAAGGCCTTAACAACATGTTGGTGCTTGCGGTAAGGATGCTGACGAACGCGGTAGCCAGCTTTGAAAATCTCCTTATCGCCGGAGCGGTAAAAAGGCCTACGCCTTCCGGATTCGAGAGCGCTACGGATTTAGGGATAAGCTCACCGAAAACAAGAGAAAAATACGTAATGACGACAACTACCGAGCCTATGGCTATCGCCTCGCCGGATGCGGCGATAAACGGTATGGGAACGTCTTTCAATACAGGTTTTATAACCTCAACGGCAGCGGCGCCGCCGATGGCCGAGGCAAGCGCTCCGGAAAGGGTAACGCCGATCTGGATAGTCGCTAAGAATCTGTCGGGAGATTCCCTGAGTTTATTTAAGGTATCCGCATTCCTTTTGCCTTCTTCCACCAATTGCTTTATGCGGGTACGCCTTATGGTGACTACGGCTATTTCGGACGCGGCGAAAAAACCGTTTATGAGGATGAATATAGTTATGAGAACTATTTCAAGCCACATATTATGAGTTGATCGGATGAGAGGCTGTCGGCAATGGACGGGAACAACTGCCCATTGCCTGCTTTTTATCGGATAAGTTAGGGTCCATATGATGTAAGTATATCACGTTTCCGGATTTGTCGATACGCGCTACGGATCTACCGTAAGGATTTTTCTTACCGGCTCCGGGTAATGAGCTATCAGCCTAAGCTCGTCATCGGTAAGCGGTTTCTGTGAATGAAGATTGGCATATTGAGCCAGTTCAAGAATTCTCCGCGCCTCGTTGTCGTCATGGAATTCTATTCCCAACTTGCTGTAAACATGCCTGAACCCTTTTATGCCTCCGTACTCGCCGGTTGTTATAACGCGGCCCGTCTCTACAAGCTCATGCTCTCCCCTTCCCACATCTTCAGGGTCGTATAATTCGTAATTGCGCCTGTCCTTCAACGCGCCGTCCGCATGGATACCCGACTCATGGGCAAAGGCATTGGCCCCGACACCGGGCTGGGTTATAGGTATGGGCAGATTAAAGGCATAGGAAGCATACTTTGCTATCTTCCATGACTTTTTCAGATCTATATGCTCGTCCATCGGGACTTTATCTTTAATGCCGTGCGAAAATCTCAGCGCGAGTATTGTGGATACAAGATCGCAGTTGCCCGCCCTCTCGCCGTAGCCGTTCAGCGTGGTGTTTATATAAGCGTCAACGCCCGCCTCTATCGCTCCCTGCGCCCCGGCAACGGATACGGCCTCTGCCATTCCGAGGTCATTATGGCAGTGCATTTCGATAGGAAATTTTGTCGCGAATGACAGAGCCTTTATCCTCTCGTAAATCGTTATGGGATCGTCGGCTCCAAGGGTATCGCAATACCTGAACCTGTCGGCGCCGGCTTCCTTGCCCGCGAGAGCGAATTCTATAAGCCTGTCGAGATCGGTCCTCGACGCGTCTTCGGCGTTCACGCCGACCGTTTCAGCGCCCAGTTCCTTCGCAAGCTTTATAGCCTCTTTAACTCCATTTAATATGTCCTTCCATGTCTTTTTGCCCTGAAACTTTCCGCTCAGCATGATATCGGAAGTGGACATCGAGACATTGAGGTGTCTGAGATCGGGACAATTCTTGAACGACAGCTTTATATCGTCGGGTATGGCCCTGCACCATCCTTCTAAATGTATCCTCTTCATGGCGCCTGCCTTGCCGAGCTCAAGATTGGCGTTGATATAGTTGACTTCATGTTTAAGAGTAGGAAATCCTATCTCGCTCTGGTAAATGCCCATTTCGTCGAGATAGATATTCAGCATGGTCTTTGAAAGCTTCGGCAATAAAATTCTCGACGTCTGGACACCGTCCCTGTTGGTAACGTCGATCATATATACTTTGT
>Ga0154403_148_pt1 | contig 7531 bp, 7 predicted proteins | sample RifGroB2_FD_115907 | JGI IMG/M metagenome (GOLD analysis project Ga0154403, IMG submission 115907) | Nitrospirae bacterium GWB2_47_37
AAGACAACTCAGACTTCGTTCTTCTCGACAGGAGCAGGGGAGCATACGGAGAGCCCGCGGATGATGTTACCGCCCTTGCGATAAATTATATTTTTTTCTCGATAATGTATCACGGGGATGTCAGAGGCGCGTATCTTGAAGGGCTTAATCTTTTTTTTGAGGAGTATGTCGCAATGACTAATGATAAAGAATTATTCGAGGTAGTTGCTCCGTTCTTTGCATTCAGGGGAGCGGTTGTCGCCAACCCCGTGTTTTATCCGGAGCTTACAATCGAGGCTCGAAATAAGATATTCAGGTTTGTTAAAAATGTCCTTTCATCGGATAGATTTAAAATAGGGGATGTTAACTATTAAATAAAGAATTAGATTTAGGATTGGTCGAACCGACTTTTATATATTTCTCCCATACTGAAAACAATTCCTTTGTCGCCTTAATGTCTCCGGCGCAGTATCTCGCAATATCAACATGCCGCTTTGATTTGAAGAGGTCTTTTACTTCTGCGCCGGTTATTACTTCTCCCGATTCATTGGGGGCCTTGGGGCTTTTTATCCCGAAGGTCTTGCACCACATGTCGAGGCTGAATCTCCTTTTTGACGCGCCGTAAAATGACAACTGATCCATGAGATCTATATGCGCGCCGTTGTACCTGTTGGGCATCAAATCCCTTGTGGGCTTTATTTTGTTTACCGCCGAACGTATCATGATGAACGGGCAGTCGAATGTCCTGCCGTTGAATGTAACGAATTGATCGTAGGTCTTTACGGCATTCCAGAATTTCTCTATTATCTCTTTTTCAGTCCCGCATTCAAACCTGATGCCGTCTTCTTCAAAGGGGAGCAATAAATCACCCGGAGTCTGGAAATAAACTGCGCCTTTGTTGGAATCGGGATTTAACATGCCTATGGCGATAATCTCGCCGGTCAAAGGATAAAAGGCAAGGCTGTCCTTTACCTGCGTCTTCTCTTCTTCCGTTTCAGCCCACTTAAGCAGGTATTCCTGCGTGGACTGCTCAAGGGAGTCGAAATCCGCTCCCACGGTTTCTATATCGAAGACGATCCGGCTCATGCGGCCTTTTTCATCTTCTCAAAGACCTTCCATGTCTTAAGCGTGTCTATCGCCCTTTGCAGTTGCAGATCGTCCTTCTCTTCGACTTCAGCGGGGGCCGTTTCCTTTTGTTCGGGGCCTTCTTTCTGCTGCTCGTTTTTGAGGTGCCTGTCGAGGTCTTTTTCCCTTACAACGACATGCTCTTTCCCGTTCTTCGACTCGAGCTTGACCGTTATGTCCGGAGTTATGCCCACGCCCTGAATGCTTATGCCCTTGGGTGTGTAATATTTCGCTGTGGTAAGGCGCAATCCCGATCCGTCAGCGAGGGGAATAAGGCTCTGAACGGAGCCCTTTCCAAAGGTCTGGATACCGACGATTATAGCCCTGTTCCAATCCTTCAGCGCTCCTGCTACGATCTCGGACGCGCTTGCGCTTCCCTGATTGACGAGGACGACCATCGGGATTTCGGCGTAATATTTCGTATCCCCTTCGGTGTAATATTCAGTCTTTTCGCCGTTCCTGCCTTTGATATAGACAACAAGCTTTTTCTGCGGCAGGAATTGCTCGGAAACCTCGACCGCGCTGTTCAGAAGGCCTCCGGGGTTATTCCTCATATCGAGGATCAGCGAGGTTATGCCCTCTTTTTTCAACTTCTCCAACGCAGAGGAAAGATCATTGGCGGTTGATTCCTGAAATTGCGTAAGCCTTACATACCCGATGCCGTCTCCGAGCGTCTTAGACTTCACGCTTTTTATACGTATAATATCCCTTACGATAGTAAAATCTTTCGGCTCCTTCCAGCCTTCCCTGAAAATAAGCAATGTAATGGGTGTGCCTTTCTGTCCTCTCATCTTAGAGACGGCATCCGTAAGTCCCATATTCTTTGTGGATTCGCCGGAAATCTTAAGTATTTTATCGCCGGCTTTAATGCCTATTCTGTACGCAGGTGTGTCTTCGATGGGCGCGATGACCGTAATCAGGCCGTCCTTTACCCCTATCTGGATGCCGAGCCCTCCGAATTCCCCTTTTGTTTCGACCTGAAGCTCCTTGAACGCGTCGGGCGTCATATAACCGGAATGCGGATCGAGGGATTGCAGCATGCCTTTAATGGCTCCGGTAATGAGGTCTTTTGTCTTGACTTCATCCACATAGCTTTTCTTTATGAGGGTAAGGACTTCGGTAAAGGTCCTCAGTTCTTCGTATCCGTTTTGCGCGTTTACCGTTTCTACGGTCCAGCGGCCTATTACAGTGCCGACCAAAGCAAGAAAAAAGATTACCGTTACAATCAGCCATTTCTTCTTTAAAAACATTTGTTATCCTCCGTCTATCTCTTCAGCCACTGCTGGGGATCGAGGGGTTTGCCCTTATACCTGAGTTCGAAATACAGGCCGCTCGTTCCGAGCGCGGCTGAATCCCCCACCTCTCCGATGGCGGTATGTTCTTTTATTATAGCTCCATTTTTCAAAAAAATCCTTGAGAGATTTCCATAAAGGGTATGGTAGCTCCCCCCATGGCTCACTATAACCAGTTGCCCGTAACCTTTAAAGTCGTCCGCGAATACGATCTTGCCTTCATGCACGGACTTTACGTCTGCGCCGGCAGAGGCCTTTATATGAATGCCGCTTCTGAAAACAGGCAGATTAAAAAGAGGGTCTACCTGCGTGCCGTACGGGATCGCTACGCGGCCGCTTACCGGCCATAACAGCCTTCCCTTTAATTTGCCGAAACCGCTGTCGTCATCCGGCTCGTCTTCTTTTGCTCCGGGCTTCGAAGGCGGCCTCTTTTTCCTCAACTCCCTTTCCCGCCTTTCCGACTCCTGTATTATCCTGAGAAGCCTGCTTGACGCCTCCTGCGTTTCCTTTATCATTTTTTCATAGGTCTTCTTTTCTTTCCTCACGCCTACTAAGAGCGTTTCCTTTTCGGCCCTCTTCTCTTTAAGCGATCCTTCGAGTTTCGCCAGTTTTCTCTCCTCAAGCTTTAAATCGGCGAATAACTTCTTAAACCTTTGCTCTTTATCCGTCAGCATAAGAAGGCGCTCTTTGTACTTTTTTATGAGGCCGTAATCGTGATTCGAAATGCTCTTAAGATACTGTATGGTTTTTATCGCATCCGGAATGCTCTCTCCGCTTACAAGTATCAAGATGATGTCGTTATTAAGATTCAACTGCTGCATTATCCTCAGTCTTTTTTTGAGATGTCCCATTTGAGACTGAAGGAGCGCGCTGTCCGTCTTTATATCTTCCTGCAAAACCGCTATTTCATGCTGTATATTTCTTATTTTCTTTCTCTGGGACGTTAACTGGCCTTCTATTTCATTGAGTTCAGCCGCCGTTTTCCTTAATTCGCCGAGGACGGACTTTTCAACCTTCTTGGTCGATTCGAGTTTCTTTTTTTGGGTGCGCAGGTCTCTCTGTATCTGCTTATATTCGTCATGAGGGCTCTGGGCGAAAACGTCATAAGACGGAAGACAGAAGATTGAACACAAAAGACAGAACACGGAAAAGAAGAATCGGCCTTCTGTCCTCAAAGCTTCAGCCTCCCGATGGCTATGAGGGAGCCTATAATGCCGAACATAATTCCGATTAGAGGGAGCACGACTAAAATTTCAAAGGGGAACAGCAGGGTCTTAAGCATAGGAATAACCATGCTTAACCTGTATGTTACGGCAAGGTAAAAGAGCATGGCGCCGATTATCCCGATGAGGCCTCCGAAAAATCCTATAGAGCCTCCCTCTATCAGGAACGGCATCCGCAGGAATCCCTTTGTCGCGCCGAGGAGCTTTATGATTTCTATTTCCTGCTTTCTCCTGTAGAATAAAATTTTCACGGTGCTGTATGTTACGAAAATCACGCCGGAAGATATGGTCAGAAAGATTATGACGCTCATGTTTTGCATGGACCTTCTTAAGAGATGTATGGCGTCCGCGATTTTTTCTCCGTAATAAACCTCGTCTATTCCCGCTGTCTTCTTTATCTCGCCTGCTACATGTTTTGCAGAGGATGGTGTTACGAAATCCTTTTTTAGCTTTATTTCAATGGACGATGAAAGCGGATTTTCGGTAAGGCCTTCGAGTATATAGCCCGTGTCCTTGAGCGTATGCTGCAGCTCCTTAATGGCGTCTTCCTTTGAGATGTACTTCAGTCCCGCAATATCGGCACGCCTTTTTATGGTATCGATAACCGCCTGCGTCTCCTCGCTTGAAAGGTCGTCCTTCAGGTATGCCACTATCGAAAACCTTTCCGGTAGGCTGTTTGCGATAATCTCTATATTGTAAAGGAAAAATGCGGTGAGGGTTATTATCAAAAGGCTCGATGCGACGGTGAGAATGGACAGCAGGTTAATCCATTTTTCCCTGCAAAGGCTTTTGAACGCGGATTTAAATGAATAAGAAAATGTCATTACCCTGCCTCCTCGCCTACTATGTTTCCGCCGTCCAGTTTCAGCACCCGGTTGCCGGTTCCCCTGAACAATTCCCTGTTATGGGTTGCGATCAGTATTGTGGCGCCCTGCGCGTTCAACTCGCGTAATACGCGAATGATATCTATAGATGTGTTGGGGTCAAGATTGCCTGTGGGCTCATCCGCGAGTATGACAAGAGGCTCCGCCGCTATTGCCCTCGCGATAACTACCCTTTGCTGCTCTCCTCCGGAAAGGCTTGTGGGATAACTGTCGCTTAAATGGCGGATATGGACTTTTTTCAGGGCATTGGAAACGATGTCACGTATCTCCCTTTCCTTCACTCCGCGAATCCTTAATGAGAGCGCGACATTATCGAACACCGTAATGCTGTTGATAAGCTTGAAGTCCTGAAAAACCACCCCGACGCTCCGCCTTAGATAGGGTATTTGCGCTTCCTTAAGAGAGGCTAAATGAAAGTCTCCTATTACTATATCGCCTTCATCCGGAGATTCGGCTAAATACATGAGCTTGAGAAGCGTGGATTTGCCCGCGCCGCTCGGCCCTGTGATAAACGTTATCTCTCCCTTTTGAACTGTGAATGTTATATTTTTAAGAACTGTCTGATTGTCGTAGTATTTGGAGACATTTTGAAATATTATCATTGCCGGCTATCTGCTAAGGGTTGATTTTATTGTTTTTACAATATCATCCGCGGTGAGCCCGTAAATCTTCAAGAGTTCGTCAGGCTTGCCCGAGCCTCCGAAGGTGTCCCGCGTCCCGATCCTTTTCACGACAACCGGATGGTTTTCCGATAAATATTCGGCAACAGCGCCGCCGAGCCCCCCTATCACGGAATGCTCTTCGGCAGTAACGATAAGCCCCGAGGCATTAGCCGCTTTCAGCAGTGTTTCGGTATCGAGCGGCTTTATTGTACACATATTGATCACGCCCGCGTCTATGCCTTCTTTTAAAAGCGTCTCCCTCGCCTGCAGCGCCGCTGAAACCATTATTCCATCGGCTATGATGTTAGCGTCTTTGCCTAAATTGAATATATGCGCCCTTCCTATCTGAAATTTATAATCGGGCGGCATAACTGCCGGAACCTTTGCCCTTCCGAGCCTCACATAAACCGGGCCTTCGTATTCGGCTACCGCATCGATGACCTGCTGCGTCTCAAATCCGTCCGAAGGCACTATCACAGTCATCCCGGGCAGCACGCGCATTAATGCCACGTCTTCAAGAGCCTGATGAGATGCCCCGTCTTCTCCGACGGTGAGACCGCTGTGGGTTGCGACCAGCTTTACATTCAAATGCGAATAACATACGGTCTGGCGTATCTGCTCCCAAGCCCTTCCTGTTTCGAATATCGCAAACGTGGACGCGAACGGTATCTTCCCGGCAAGGGACAATCCCCCGGCTGTGCCTACCATGTCCTGCTCGGAGATGCCCATGTTAAAAAACCTTTCAGGAAATGCCTTCGCGAATTTCGCCGTCTTTGTAGAGCCCGAGAGATCCGCGTCAAGGACTACCACTTTTTCATTTCTCTTGCCTAACTCAACGAGCGCAGCTCCGTAGGCGTCGCGTGTAGCAACGGCCTGTCCCGCGAAACTCTGAGTTTTATCTGCCGACTGCTCTTCCCTACTTCCCATCTTCGCCTAACTCCTTTAACGCCTTTTCAAGCTCTTCCTTTGTAGGCGCGAGTCCGTGATATTCAGCCTTGCCTTCAAAGAAGGAGACCCCTTTGCCTTTTATCGTATTCGCAAGGATTACCGACGGCTTGCCCTTTATCCTTTCGGCCTCGTCGAGTGCGTTTACAATTTCTTCCATATTATGTCCGTCTATCTCGAATATATGCCAGTTGAACGCCTTCCATTTCGCGGAAACGGGCATTACCTTCATTACATCCTCGCACCTGCCGTCTATCTGAAGCTCGTTCAAATCGACAATAGCGCATATATTGTCGAGCGCGTAATGACCCGCTGTCATGGCCGCTTCCCATACCTGCCCTTCCTGAATCTCTCCGTCTCCCAAAAGGCAGTAAACCCTTGATGCACTGTTATCAAGCTGTAATCCTAATGCCATGCCGTTTGCTATGGACAATCCCTGTCCGAGAGAGCCTGTGGATACCTCGACTCCCTGCAACAATTTCGATGAAGGATGTCCCTGCAGAGGACTCCCTGCTTTCCTGAGAGTGCCGAGAAGAGATTTGTCGAAATATCCGGTTAATGCCAAAACCGTATAAAGGAGCGGCGCCGCGTGTCCTTTCGATAATATAAACCTGTCGCGCTCTTCCCATTTCGGATTATCCGGCCTGTGCCGCATTTTATAAAAATAAAGCGCCGTAGCGATATCCGCCGCCGAAAGGGAGCCTCCGGTATGTCCGGAGCCGGATTGGGTAAGCATCTTCAATATTTCGACCCTGACTATTCTCGCCTGCTCTTTCAGGAATGCAATATCGCGCGATTGTGTTAAAACAGCCATTAAGCCTCCCAATCAACAAAAAATTAGGATATTATATAACATCCCGGCGAAAAAAGGCACTGAAGAAGACCTGCACTATGTGTCAAGATAGACCTTTATTAAGTTTCTTCGCAGAGAAGCGCCCGGCAAATCGATGGGAAATATCTCGAATTTAACATCGCCTGAAATGCCCTTTATCTCGTCCTCGAATTTGGGCCCTTTGTTAAGCACGAAAAAACCGCCTCCCTTTAAAACATGGCCTGCCTTTTTAATCAAATCTCCGATACTGAAAAGCGCCCTCGTCACCGCTATATCAAAAAGCCGGTCTTTAACATCCTCAACCCTCGACTCTATCACTTCAACATTTTGCAATGAAAGCAGCTTTTTCATATGCCGTAAAAAAGCGGTTTTTTTCCTTGAAGGTTCGATAAGCGTAACGCTAAATTCAGGCTGGACAATTGCTATTGGAATGCCCGGAAATCCGGCACCGCTTCCTATGTCGCAAATACTCCATTGTCCTTCGGGTATGACCTTGAGATACAAAAGTGAATCGAGAAAGTGCTTTATGATTATATCTTCGTCTTTCTTTAAAGCGGTAAGGTTATAGGCTTTGCTCCATTTTTTGAGT
>Ga0154403_152_pt1 | contig 6950 bp, 6 predicted proteins | sample RifGroB2_FD_115907 | JGI IMG/M metagenome (GOLD analysis project Ga0154403, IMG submission 115907) | Nitrospirae bacterium GWB2_47_37
GGGCGTTTCGTGTTTCAGAAATATGTCGTCATAAATAAAGCCTGCTTTATGCATGGATAAGATTATACCCAAATGTTATAATTTTTATAAATTATAGGAGCAGGAGAAGAAGAATGGATAAAGAGTTAGGCAATATTCTCCCTGAAGAGACCAAGCAGGTTTTGAGGAATACGTTCAAAGACCTTCAGGATAATGTCTTAATGGAAGTTTTCATTAAAGATAACGACCAGTTCAGCGCGTTTACGTTGAAGTTCTTAAAGGGGATTGCCGAACTCAGCGACAGGATCGACGTTAAGTTCTATAAGGCGGGAAGCGATGCCGCAAAAAAGAAAGGCATAACAAGATTCCCGACTATCCTTATAAGTCCCGACAAATACAGGATAAGCCTGATAGGCGCTCCTATGGGCGAAGAGGCCCGCACTTTGATAATGTCCATACTTCTTGCCTCGACAGGAGGCACAATCCTTTCGGGACCTGCCGTAAAGAGATTGTATGAATTAAAAGAGCCGAGGCTCATTCAGGTTCTTGTGTCTCCGACCTGCCCTTATTGCCCGCAGCAGGCATTAAATGCCGTTTCTGCCGCCATTGCGCTGCCGGATCTCATAACCGCCGAGGTCATAGAGATGTATGAAAATAAGGATTACATGGACAAATATCACATCGTTACCGTTCCCTTCACGGTTGTCGATAATGTTCCGATAGGCACGGGGCTTAAACCCGCGGAGATATTTGTCGAAGAGCTTTTTGCCGTCTCGTCCGTAGAGAAAATATTCGCTCCAAAGGAAGGAGAAAAAGTAGAGGTTGATGTCGCGATCATCGGGGGAGGCCCCGCGGGACTCACGGCCGGCATATACGCGGGAAGAAGCGGCTTGAAGACGGTAATACTCGAAAAGGCTGCAGTAGGAGGGCAGGTGCTCGTTACCCCTGTTGTGGAGAACTATCCGGGATTCACGCAGATAGCCGGAAAGACTCTCGTGGATATTATGTATCAGCAGGCACTTCAGTATTCGCATATATTCGAAGGAGAGGATGTTATCGATATAAAAAAGACCGGTGAGGTATTCGAGATAAAGACCAACAGAAAGATATATCATGTAAAGGGAATCATTATCGCCACCGGCGCGGAGCATAAGAAACTCGACGCGCCCGGAGAAAAACATCTTGCGGGCAGGGGAGTTAGTTACTGCGCCACCTGCGACGGATATTTTTATAAGGACGGCAAAAGGGTAATAGTTGTCGGCGGCGGAAATACCGCGGCTACGGACACGCTTTATCTGCACAGCATCGGCGCAAAGGTATCAATGGTTCACAGGAAAGACAAATTGAGGGCGGAGCAGTTTTTACAAAAGAGCCTGACCGACAATAAAATTCCCATTCACTGGAATTACGTTGTAAAAGAGATAATAGGCAAGAACGAGGTTCACGGAGTCAGGCTCCGGAACATGAAAGATAATTCAATAAAAGTCCTTGAGGTGGACGCGGTGTTTGTCGCAATAGGATATGTGCCGAATAACGGGACAGCGAAGATGCTGAATCTTGCTGTTGACGCAGAAGGTTATATAAAAGCCGACAATAAGCAGCGCACATCGATGGAGATGGTCTATGCCGCAGGAGATGTCACGGGCGGCGTAAAGCAGATTGCGACCGCTGTCGGGCAGGGCGCAATCGCGGCAATCACCGCATTTGAAGATTTATCCAACCCGTACTGGAAGAAAGAAGGGGAGACAACCCCTTGATAAATTATTAATCATTAGCTATGATTTAAGGGATACGAATCGGAGGCGGCATATGGTAACCAGAGAACGTGTTGAACAAGTTCTGGATAAAATAAGGGTCGGACTGAAAACCGAGGGCGGCGATATTGAATTTATCGACGTAAAAGACGATATAGTATATGTAAGGCTTATGGGCGCGTGCGGCACATGCCCCATGTCCACCCTGACAATGAAAAATTGGGTGGAGACGACGATGAAGAAAGAGATACCGGAGGTAAAGGCTGTTCAGGCGATTTGAACATAAGTCGGAATGTAGGAATATTGGAATACCGGAGCGCTGCTCCATTTTTCCATTTTTCTTCTTTCTGTTTTCTATCTTTTGTCTTCTATCGTTATTTCCTTCCGTAAGTAATTCCGAAGACACCATCGAGATTCGCGCGATCAGGCACTGGTCAACGACCGAGTATATACGGGTAGTTATCGACCTTTCCGGACCTGCGGAGTTCAGTAAAAATAAACTGTCGAATCCCGAAAGGCTCTTTTTCGATATCAAGAACGCGAAACTCGTAAAGGGATTGCAGGCAAATATCGCGGTGGGCGGAAAGGTGCTGAAAGGAATAAGGGCGGGACAGTTCGATGCCGCTACCGCGAGGATTGTTTTCGACCTCGAAACGGAAGATTATGATTTCAAGATTTTCAGTCTCGAAGATCCGGCCCGGCTCGTTGTGGATATATACCCGAAGGGCAGCGTCGATAACAAGGCCGATGTGAAGACCGAGGCAAAAACGGAAACTGAAAAACAGACGGCTGAGAGCAAGCCTAAAGAGCAGTTTTTTGCGCAGAGGAGAATTGTCGTGGACGCCGGCCACGGCGGTCATGACCCCGGAGCGGTCGGCCCCGGCGGCCTTTACGAGAAGGATGTGGTATTGGACATCGCCCTGAAGGTCAGGGACGCGATGAAAAAGGAATATCCGTCTTACGAAGTCATACTTACGCGGGACAGGGATGTTTTTATCCCGCTCGATGAAAGGGCCGCCATAGCCAATAAAAGCAATGCCGACCTGTTCGTATCGATCCATGCGAATGCGAGCACGAACAGAAACGCGCGCGGCATGGAAACATACCTTCTTAACTATACCGACGACGAAGAGGCCATGAAGGTGGCCGCAAGAGAGAACGCGATATCCTTGAAAAAGATGAGACAGGTTCAGAATGAATTGAACATCATACTCGCATCCCTTGAGAGGGAGAGTAAGAGGGACGAATCCGTGAAGCTTGCCGGATACATTCAGAACTCCCTCACGTCTTCCATTAAGCCTCAATATCCCAAGGTAATAGACCTCGGGGTGAAACAGGCATTGTTCTATGTCCTTGTGGGAGCGAAGATGCCGTCGGCATTGGTAGAGGTCTCTTTTATAAGCAATCCCGAAGAGGAGAAATTGCTTGACGATGAGGCGTACAGGGAGAAATTAGCGTCCTCGGTAATCTCCGGTATTCATTCGTATTTTTCCGCAGCGCCGCCTCAGAAGGTTATAAATTACAATAAACACAAAGGCAACGGCACTCCTAAAGCCAAACGCATCAAATATACCCGCAGGTAATTTTCAAGAAACGATAGCGCCGTCTTTTATCTGGATAGTTCTTTTTGTGTGGGACGCGATATTCCGGTCGTGGGTAACTATTATAACGGTCTTTCCGAGCGTGTTCATCTCAGCAAGCAGCTTTATTATTTCCGCCGCAGTTTTACTGTCGAGCTGTCCCGTGGGTTCATCGCATAAAATCATCTCCGGATCGTTGATCAACGCCCTCGCGATGGCGACCCGCTGCTGCTGGCCTCCCGACAATTGGTTGGGCCTGAACTTTGCCCTTTTTTCAAGTCCCACGAGTCTCAAAAGTTCTATCGCGCGTTTTTCGACGTCGTTTTTATGTAATTCCATGTAGAGTGTGGGGAGCAGCACGTTTTCCAAGACCGTGGCATAAGGCAGCAGATAGAAGTTTTGAAATACAAAACCTATATGCTCGTTCCTGATTACCGACAGTTCGTCGTCCGTAAGACGCGAGACTTCCCTGTCCGCGAGTATATAATGCCCGGATGTCGGCACGTCGAGGCATCCTATGAGGTTCATGAGAGTTGTCTTGCCCGAACCCGATGTCCCCATGATAGCCGCGAATTCGCCGCGCTCTATGCTCAGGTTGATGCCTTGTAAGACCTCTACCTCTTCTTCGCCTATTTTGTAGATTTTTTTAATGCCTTCCATCAGGCACAAAACGGATTTTTGCATATCTTAATTTCCGCGTTTCTTCTTTTCGCCGTTCCCCTGTTTATCGGGTTTCTTGGATACAGGCAGGATAAGTTTCACGGCAAGCTCGTTCCCTTCTTCGGCACCGGACAGTATCTCCGTTTTCTCCTCGCCCCTGATGCCGATTTTTATTTCCGCCTTCTGCACTTTATCGGGCCCGATTACCTTATAAACTATCTGCTTGCCTTTTTCGAACTTTATGGCGGCATTAGGCGCGGTGAGTATATCCTTTTTCTCGTCGAAGATTATCTTCACGTGAACGGTCATTTCAGGCTTTAATATTAAGGCGTCTTCACGCGGGACTTTAACTATCGCGAGATAATAAACGATATTGTCCTTGACGACCGGTTGCGTGTATATTTTTTCTATTATGCCGTTGAATATTTTATTGGGAAAGGTATCTACGTAATACTCGGACTTTTGACCTAATTTTACCCTTCCTATATCGGTTTCATCGATATATATCCACATTTCCAGCAGGGTAGGATCGAGCACCGTAACTAAATTCGCTACCTGAAGCCCGGCAACTATAGTCTCTCCCTCTTGCGCCGTAACGTCGGAGACGATGCCGTTTATCGGAGCGTAAATCTTCGTATAGGTAAGTTTCGTCTCCTGCTGTTTTATCTGCGCGATAATGTCATCAATCTTTGCCTTTGTTGCTTCAGACTGGCTTTTTGCCTTATCGACAGAGTCTTTTGTGGTATATTCCTGCTTCAGAAGCTCCTTTTCCCTTTCGTAGTTTACGCGCGCATAGTCGTAATTAGCCCGCGCTTCGGCCAGAGAGGCCTTTTGCTGCTCGATTATATACCTTATTTCCCTGTCGTCTATAAGGGCTATTGTCTGTCCCTTTTTTACCCTGTCGCCGATCTTCACGCTCATTCTGACGATAGTTCCCGTTGCCCGCGCGCCTATTTTTACGACGGCCCCTACCTGAGGTTTTATAATGCCGGTTTCGACAAGCACTCCTCTTATATCGTCCTTTTCGACTTTTGCCGTCTCAAGGACCTTTACAGCGGGCTTTACAAAGAATTTTTTATATGCGAAAAAACCGCCTGCTAAAACCGCTGCGGCGGCTATGATAATAATAATTTTTTTCACTATTCCTCCTACTTTTCCTGCATTCAGTTTGTCGTGTCGAATCTTTCGACCCCTGCGGTCTTTTCGAGAAGCGCCTTGGACAGGACGAGATTCAGCCTCGATTGGATCAACTGTTCACGCGCGGTCGAAAGAAGGCTCTCCGCCTGTACGAGCGAAAGTATATCCGCCTTTCCGACCTTATATTCTCCGAATGCCTGTTGATAATTATGTTCCGCTTGCTTTAACTGCTGTTCCGCTACTTTCAGTTTATTAGTCGCGGTTATGAAATCTTCGTATGTTTTATGCACGTCAAGGAGAAGTTTTCTTTTTGTTTCATTCAGGTTTTCGGATGAAACACCTATGTCGAATTTTGAAGATTTATGCTTAAAGAATTTGCCGAGTTCGAAGATGTTCCATGTCGCTGTAACGCCCACGCTCCTTTCGTCCGGAGAAGAAGTTGTCGTTGTCGACGACCTTCCACCGCTTGTCCTCGTATAAGAGGCGTCTGCCGAAAAAACCGGATAAAAGGCGCTGAGGGCAAGCGATTTGCTGCTTTCCGCTATATTGATAGAAAGTTCCGCTTGCTTGATTTCGGGCCTTTGCAAAGAGAGATCGGACAGCCTGTTCACATCCGGAGGCGCCATGCCGATATCGAGAGATCCCCGGATCTCATACCGGCTGTCGAGAGCCCTGCCTATTATGGAGTTGAGTTCGGAAAGCGCCTTGTTAAAGTCGCCCTCCGCCTGAACCAGATTGAACCTTGCCTGTTCGAGCCTTACCGATGCCTGAAGCACGTCGGACAGTTTTGCGACGCCGAATTTATACCTGCCTTCAGCTATTTCATAATCTTTCTGAGCGTCCTGAAGCTGTATTTTCCTCTGCTCGAAGGCGTCTTTTTGGGCGATGGCGGTATAAAACGCTGCCTTGACATTGAACGCCAGATCAATAAGATTTTTTCGCAGTTCTTCCTTGTCCGTATCTAAATTCAGAAACGCGATTTCCCGGTTCGCTTTCCTTTTGCCGCCGTCAAACAGGGTGTATGAGAGCGTCAGGTCATAGACCCTCGAATCGTAATCGGTTTTAGAAGTATCGCTACGGTTGTATTTGGCGGAGGTATCTAAACTCGGCAGATACGGCCCGATCGAGGCGTCATACAATGCCTCGGAGGATTTTGTTTTTATAAACGACGCCTTGTATGACGGAAGCTTCTCCTTTGCGAGGGCCAACGCCTCATCGAGAGTCAATGAATAGGCCGGAGAGGCGATAAAGGCTGCAATAAAGATGATAACGGAATATATGTAAATCCGGCCGGTATAATGTTCCATAACTAATAAATTAACACATTAAACTCAGCGAACACAATAAAGTTTAATTATCTCCACTGCTATTTTTTTAACGGGAATGCCGGTTTTTTTTGCTGCGGTCTTCAAATCTTCGTATTCCGGCGACATATTCAGCACCTTGCCGTTCAACGAGGATACCTTAATACGCACATCGCCGTATTTCGTTTTCACTTTTTTTGTAGTTCTCTCTAAGGTTTTTCGCCGTGCTTCGTAAAATCTCAAACCTATTGTGGTAGTTTCTTCGAATATTATATCCGTCAGCCTTTCGACGTCCCTCGCCTCAGCGATAACGGTCAGCTTCACGGCAGGACGGCTTTTTTTCATGATGATATTTTCCAAAAATACATCGAGCGCTCCGGCTTTAAACAATTTCCCCATGACATTTTCATACATTTGCGGGTTCATATCGTCTATGTTCGTCTCGATGACCGTTACTGTTTTCGCGGTTTTGAAATTCTTTGTCTGCTCACCGATAAGGATTCTAAGCGTGTTCGGCATATGGGCTATGTCTTTGT
>Ga0154403_102_pt1 | contig 5434 bp, 6 predicted proteins | sample RifGroB2_FD_115907 | JGI IMG/M metagenome (GOLD analysis project Ga0154403, IMG submission 115907) | Nitrospirae bacterium GWB2_47_37
GGAGTCCCTGTCGAAATTTCGGGTTTGGAAATAGAACTCCCGCAAAAAATTTTCGCTGAAAATTTTTTGCGGGAGAGTAAAATTACTTCTTTTGCTGCAATTCAAATGCCTTTTTAGCCTTTCCGAAAGAAGCCTCTGCCCTGTCTGCGGCAGCTTCAGCCCTCTTTGCGGCAGCTTCAGCCTTGTCTGCTGAATCTTTCGCAAGCTTCATTGCTTCTTTAGCAAGCGCTTTTGCCTCAGCAGCATCTTTCTTGGCCTGGTCTACTCCTGCGATCTTGCCTTCGAGAGCGCCTACCCTGGATTCAAGGGAGGAAACCTTTGTCTCAAGTTTGCTGATCCTGTCCACCAGAGGATCTATCTGCTGCTTCACATAATCCTGAGTGGCGCATCCAAAAGAAAAGAGCACTACTAATACGAGCGCCGGTAACATGAATTTTTTCATTCCACTTCACCTCCTTTCCCTGAAATGTTCTAAATGCCTTAATAGAAAAGATACACCCAAACGAATAAAATTTCAAGCATTTTTGTAGGAAAGGCCGTATTTCTTATTAATTTATCCGCCGGCTCTAATCCTGTTGAAAATAAACATCGCGCAAAATATCCCTATGTGCAGCAGGACTATTGTCGCCCCGGCGGGCAGGTTCCACGAAAAAGAGATGAATATTCCCGCCGGCACCGACAATACACCGAAAGCGGATGACAGCAATATCGCGCCTTTAAAGCTCCTTGCCGCCTGAAAGGCCGATACTGCCGGAAGTATTAAAAGCGCGGAAACGAGCATAACGCCGACCAGCCTCATCGCGAGCACTACGGTAACGGCGGTAAGCATTACAAGAATCGTGTTGACGGTCTTTGTCTTAATGCCGGATACCCTTGCAAGGTCTTCGTCAAAGGTTACGGAAATAAGCTCATGGTAAAACAATCCTATTACCGTCAGCACTGTCAGGGACATGACCGCGGAAAGCGCCACTTCTTCCTTGCTGACGGCAAGTATATTCCCGAACAGATAGCTGAAAAGATCGACATTAAAGCCTCCGGCAATGCTCGCTATAAGCACTCCCAATGCTATTCCGGCGGCGGATACAATGCCTATGGCCGCGTCGCCGTAAAGACGCGCCTTCTCCATAAGCTTCAAAATACCGTATCCGCCTAACAGCACAACAGGTATCGAGGCGTAAAGGGGAGAAACCTTAAAAAGAAGCCCGACCGCGACTCCCCCGAATGTTACATGGGCAAGGCCGTCGCCGATAAGAGACAGCCTTCTCAGCACGAGGAACATGCCTAAAATCGAGCAGAGGAGCGCTATAAACGAGCCTGCGATAACTGCCCTCTGCACAAAACCGTAATTCAAAAATTCGATAAACTCCATTCCATTACTCCAATGCTTTTGTCGGGACAGTCCCTTTAATCATGCCTGTGACATATCAGATGCTGCGAGCCCGGGCCGAAATACTCGGCCATATTAGGCGATTCGCAGAAGTCTTTAAATGTGCCGAAAAATACAACCCTCCTGTCAAAATACAAAAGCTTTGACGCATATTTGCCCGCGCTTCCGGTATCGTGCGTAATAAGTATCACAGTGGTGCCGTTGCTTTTATTGAGCGCGCCGATAACGCCGAAAAACTTTTCCCTTGTTTCGGGATCGACAGCGGTTGTCGGCTCGTCAAGGATAAGCAGTTCGGGCTCGTTGATAACGGCGCGGGCGATTATTACCCTCTGCTGCTGACCTCCTGAAAGCTCTCCGATCTTTTTGTCTTTCAATGCCGCGATGTCCATTAAAGATAATGCCCTGTCGATAGCTGCACTGTCTTTGGATGAGAGCCTTTTGGGAAACTTTTTTCCCGATAAAAGCCCCATTGAAACAACTTCTTTTACGGTAGCGGGGAAATACGGGCTGAAAGATACAAGCCTCTGCGGTATATAGCCGACTCTTTGCCAATCTGTAAAGCCGGCCGGCGAGGCTCCGAAGATTCTGACGCTTCCGGCGGCAGGCTCTATAAGGCCGAGCATTGCTTTGATAAGGGTGCTCTTGCCGGAGCCGTTCGGTCCTGCCAGAGCCACATAGTCGCCCGCATTAAAGGCAAGCGTAACGCCGCTGAAAACATCGGTTGAATTATATCTTATGGACAGATTTTCAACGGAAACTATTTGCATTGAAGTCCTATCTTAAGATTTGCAAGTGTTTGTTCCATGAGCCCGGCAAATGTCACGCCTTTGTCCCACTCCTTTTTTGTTATATTATGCGCCGCATGAAGCTGAAGAAGCGCGGCGCCGGTTTCTTTTGCTATGGTATCGGCAACTCGCGGAGATACAAGCTCCTCGTAAAAGATATGCTTAACATTATGCTTTTTCATGTTTTTGACCAGTTCGGCAAGCCGTTTCGCGGAAGGTTCGGAGTCGGGAGAAAAGCCCCGGTATGCGGAAATGTAATTAAGGCCGTATCTTCCGGCCATATAACCGAAGGCATAATGTCCCCCGTGTATGAAGTATTTTGTGCTGCATGAGGCTAACCCTTCGCGGAATTTATTGTCAAGAGCGGAAAGCAGCGCTTTATATTGCGCGGCGTTTTTGCGGTAGGCATCGGCATTAACGGCATCGGCCTTGATAAAGCCTTCAAGCATATTGTCCACCATTTTTTGGGCGTTGCCGAAATCAAGCCAGATGTGAGGGTCCATCTCTTGTTCGCTCTTGCCGTGCTTATGATCATGCCCGTCTTCCTCCGCTTCTTTCATAAGGTTTATGCCTTTGCTTGAATCAACAACAATCAGAGATTTATTGTCGATTCCCTTTAAAATTTTTTCAGCCCACGGCTCCATATGCTTGCCGGTATATATAAAAACGCCGGCCTTGTTTATCTTTACAATATCATCGGGCTTCGGCTCAAAACTGTGGGACTCGACGCCCGGAGGCAGGAGCAGGGAAACATCCGCATATTCTACGCCTATATTCTTCGCAAAGTCATAAAGAGGAAACAGTGTAGTGACAATTCTAAGCTTTTTTGTCTCCGGCTGTTTTTCCTCTTTTTTCGCGCATGATAAGAGCATAACCGCGAGGCAGATAACCAAAATAAAAACAATATTCAATGACTTCATGGCGGCTCCTTTGTTTTTATAAGAATTTCCGACTTAAGTTATACTACTACATGAATAACGGACAAGGGAAGAACGGGCAGAGATTTCCGGCGCTTTATGTAAGGGACTTCAGGCTTTTCTGGTTCGGACAGATAATATCGCTTTCAGGCACATGGATGCATTCGGTGGCGCAGAGCTGGCTCGTATACTCGCTGACCAAATCTCCGCTTTATCTCGGCATCGTAGCGTCCCTTTCTTCTCTTCCCATACTTTTATTTACCCTGTTCGGAGGGATGATCGCCGACAGGTATCCGAAGAGGAATATACTCATTATTACCCAGATAATGTCGGTAATACCGGCGCTTATTATCGCGGTGCTTGCCGATGCGAAAATAATTGCGGTATGGCACGTGGGCATAACCGCTTTTTTTCTCGGGACCGTCAATGCCTTTGACGTGCCCGCAAGGCAGGCATTCTTAGCGGAAGTAGTGGGCAGGGCGGATATAACGAATGCCATCGCGCTTAATTCGGCTGCCTTTAACGGCGCGCGGATTATAGGCCCGGTGATAGCCGGCTTTATTATCGCCGGCATAGGCATTCCGGCCTGTTTTTATCTCAATGCCGTGAGTTTTGTGCCGGTGATTTTCGCCCTGTCTAAAATAAAGGCAAAGGGTTCGGTAAAGGCCTATCAAACAGGCGTATTTGCCGGCATAGCGGACGGCTGGGGGTTCGTAAAAAAAGAAAAGCCGGTAATGCATATAATGTCCCTTATTTCGGTGTTCAGCCTGTTCGGCATCCCTTACATCACGCTTCTTCCGGTGCTCGCCGGAGAAATTTTGGTTGTCGGGGCTAAGGGACTCAGCTTTTTAGTTGCCTCTGCCGGAGCCGGCTCTTTGCTTGCCGCCATGATGATCGCTGTTAGGGGCGAGATCGAGAAAAAGGAGATATATATGCCGCTTTCAGCAGTTATCTTCTCTATTTCGATAATGGGTATTTCGTTCTCCGAAAATTTTTATGTCTCGCTGATTTTTATCTTCTTCGCCGGATGGGGCATCGTGAGCTTCCTTGCCGTTAGCAACAGCTTTATACAGCACGCAGTGCCCGATTTTTTAAGGGGAAGGGTTATGAGCCTCTATACCTTCGTTTTTTTAGGTTTTGCGCCGGTCGGGAATTCCATCATAGGGATTGCCGCGGATTTTTTCGGGACGATTATATCGCTGAAATTTTTTGCGCTTATGTGTATTTTGGGTAGTATAATATTTGCTAAAAAGTTCAGGAGTTCGAGAGTGGAGGAGCTGAGGAGTTGAAACTTCTTGCGATTGAGACATCGACAATGCTGGGCGGCGTGGCGATCATGGACGGAGATGCGCTTATTACCGAGTCGCGCCTTAACGTGAAAGTCACTCATTCCGAGAGGCTTATGACCGGGATAGGTTACGCATTGGCGCAATCGAGCTTGAAGATAGAGGACATAGATGTTTTCGCCGTTGCAATAGGTCCGGGCTCGTTCACCGGCCTCAGGGTCGGCCTCAGCACTGTAAAGGGTCTTGTGTATGCTACGGGCAAAAGGCTTGTTTCGGTTCCTACTCTTGAGGCATTCGCGTGGAATATGCCTTTCAGCGGATATGACGTCTGCCCGCTTTTGGATGCGCGCAAGAAAGAAGTTTACGCCGGCATATTCCGGTGGGCGGATGACGGCTTTGTGAGGGTTATGAGCGAGCAGGCAATAAAAATAGACGCCCTTACGTCTTCGATAACCGGGCCGACAATTTTTTTAGGGGAGGGCGCTCTTATCTATAAGGACGTTATAAAAGCAAATCTCGGCGCTAAGGCCTTTTTTGCAAGCCCTCAACACATGGTTCCATCTCCCGCGAATACGGCGTATTTAGGCATGAAGAAGGCGGCGGCAGGGGAATTCGAAGAACCGACAGCGCTTGCGCCGATGTATTTGAGGAAGTCGGAAGCAGAGATGAAAAAAGGCGCATGAACACCGCCTATATCAGGGAAATGTATCCGGATGACGTTGAGGAAGTGCTGGAGATCGAAAGGCAGTCATTCACAATGCCGTGGTCGGATACGTCTTTCCGCAGCGAGATTTACGGCAGGCATTCCATAACGAGGGTCGCGGAACTTAACGGTATTATTGCCGGATATATATGCATAAATAATGTAGCGGACGAAGGCCATTTGCTCGATCTGGCCGTGCATCCGGATTACAGGAAGCGGGGCATCGCGAAGATGCTCCTTACCGATGCTATAGAAGAACTGAGGTTATGCGGCTGCAGGTTTTTTTATCTCGAAGTCAGGGTGTCGAACCATGCGGCCAAAAAGCTTTACAAGGGGCTCGGGTTCAGGACGGTCGG